>JACZCZ010272428.1_pt1 | contig 34948 bp, 55 predicted proteins | sample 8641811 | NCBI WGS metagenome assembly JACZCZ01 (sample SAMN15324610, study PRJNA640507) | soil metagenome | isolation source: intercropping peanut in the first line | place: China: Luxin town, Laibin City, Guangxi Province | collected 2019-07-25 | depth 10cm m | reverse complement strand
TGCGGGCCGATGGTCAGCCCCACGCCTGTGGACAACCCGCCGACTCCGGCGGCCGCACCGTCAGGGTGGGTGACGGTGACCGCCCAGCCGAAGCCGGCGGGGTCTTCGACAATCGCACGCAGGTCGAGTGCGGCGGTCTCGCGCAAGCTCACTGCTGCGTGCCGCCCTCGCCCGCTTCGACCTTCCTACGGTCGATGAGCGCACCGATCTCGATCAACTCTTCGAGCAACTCGGGAGAGAAGTCACGCAAGCGAACGCCGTCACCTGCCTTGAGCAAGCCGCGGGTGGACGACAACGTCTGGCCTTTGGCGACGACGTACGGCGCGCGGGAGGCGGACTCGGCGAGGAACTTCCGCGTCGGCACGAACCGATCCTTGCGCGAGCTCGGTGGCGGCACGACAGGGCGCGCGCGGCGTGGCGTCGGAGATGCTGCCGGCGGCAGCGCGGGCTGGACGACGGGTGGCCGATCCACGGCACCGTCCCGCTTCTCCACGGTACTCGGTGCCACCGCAGAGCCTTCAAGCGCGACATCCGTGGCGTTGGACGGTTGACCGCCAGCCGACTCACCGACGGTGGACTCACCCACCGGGATCGGCCCGGCCTTGAGCTCCGCCAAGAACTGCACGAGCGCTGCAGCGTTCATGCGTTCGAGGCGGTCGACGTCGACGCTGACGCCCAGCTGTTGAGCCAGGGCCAGCGCCTCCGCCTTCATTTCACGCTTGGTCGCCATCAGCTGTCGGCTTCGACGGTGAGGCAACCGAAGGTGTCGATCGCCGTGGGGATGGTGAGCGGACGGGTTCCGCAGGACACCATCACATTCTTGCCGTCAGGCGAGATCCACGCGTTGGTGGTGAGGTCGATGCCACGACCGCCATCGCTGATGCGCGGCGGCAGGAACGGCAACGCGCGCTGATCCGGCTGCACGATCATGGGGATCGTGCCGAAGCTCAGATCGAGGCGTGCATCACGCGCGAGCATGATCACGTTGGTCTCCGCCACGTACGGCGTCAGCACGCCGGTCTGCGGGTGCTTGTAGTAGCCCTCGTAGGACCACATCTCGAACGGGTAGCTGCCCACCCAGACGCGCCCCTGGTAGGTGGCGCCTTCGCCGCGTGTCTCCGGCACGATTGCGCCGAGGCTCATGTTGCGGTTGTCGAGGCGCGCCTTGACGTCCGCGTTGGCGAGGAAGCGCTGCAGTGCACCGGAACCGAAGATGAGATCGGTCGGGTTCTTCTTGCCATCGCGGCGGATGACGCGTGCGAGTGCTTCGAGGTCGGCGATCGGTGAACCGCTCGACCCGTTCTCCGCCCAGGTCGTGGTGACCGTGACGTTGTGGGTGTCCTTCGCCTGGAAGTCCAGGTTGTAGAGCGTCGTGCCCGCGTTGTTGATCAGCGTGATCACACCGCCCTGGAAGACCTGCGACGCCATCAACTCGACAGCGCGGCTGATCTTGCGCGCGCACTTGTCGAAGATGTCGAAGGCCTCGCGCAGCGCGTTGCGGCCGAACTCCGGATCCTGAAACGGATCGACACCGGCCGAACGCTGCATCTGCTTGTAGGCGTTGATCGCCCCGGCTTCGTCGAAGATGGGCGGCGTGAACGCCTTGTTGGTGTAGAGAGACGACTCGTTGAGGCGCGCGCCGGTGGTCACGTCCGTGAGGACGATCGCGACATCCTCGTCGTCACGGATGATGTCGATCTCGACCTTCTCCGTGTTGTGGAAGTTGCGCGGCGGGGACTTGAAGAACCCGCTCAGGAACATGGGCGTGGGCGCGCGCTCCACGTAGTTTTCGATCAATCGCCGTGTCGATGCGTCACTCATGGTTCTTTCTCCGCGAGGACGCACCTGTCCCCGCCCGGCAGCGCAGCTCGGCGCCCAGGCAGGGGAAGTGGCCTCTTGAAACTTGGCTGTTGAGGTTTGGGTTTGAAGCGGTGCGCGCCTCAGGAACTACGGGCGCGCATCGGTCAGATCAGATCAGGCTTGGTTGTCGAGCGCACTGCACTGCTCGACGTCGAGCGGCACGATGCCCATGCTGCGCAGCAAGTCGCGCTGCGCGTTGGTGATGTTGTCACCGTCGCCATCCGCAGCGATCACCAGACGCCGCAGATTGACCTTGCCGTGCACGAGCGCGCGGATCTGGAGGTCACCCGCGCCCGTCGCCACAACGGCGTAGGGCAGCACCGCTACCGGTGTGCCCGCTCCGTTGGCGCCACCGACCGCGAACGGCACCAGCTTTCCGGTGACGCTCGAACGCGCGAGGATCGTGCCCTCTTTCGAGGTACCGGCACCACCCACGGTGAGCACGGCGTCCTCATACGCCGTGTCATCCCCGTGGATCACGACGCTGCCCTTGTCGATATTGCTGACATCCATGTTTGCCATAGCGAATCCTTGGTTCTGGTGTTCGGTTGCGGTGAAGCGAGATCGGCTCCGTTACGGGGCCAACCTCGCTGGTGTTCAGATTCCGTGCTTGTCGATGAGCGCGACGATCTGGTCGCCGAGGTCAGGCTTGGCGGCTTCCGTCGGCGCTGCCGCATGAGCGGTGACGTCCGAGACGGTCTGCGCATCGGCCTGACGGTCGGTCTGCGCGGTTCGCTTCTGCGCGGCCACCATGTAGTCCGCCTGCACCTCTTCGTCGGCGAACGCCGCACCGGAGTTGATTGCGGCGAACGCGACATCGAGCGCGCCGCACTGCTTGCCCATCTTGATATGGGCGTTCACGCGTTTGCGCTCCAACGCAACGCCGGCTGCTACACCCTGTTCGTACGTCATCGGCTCCATGGGATCTCCCTTCGCACCGACGTCATGCGGCGATGCAGTTGTTTTGTTTGCGGTGACACCACCCGCGACGCGCAGCGCGCTCGCGATGGAATCGATCATCCCGACGCGCTTGGCTTCGGCAGCGAGGAAGACGCCACCGCGACCGAAGTCCGCGTTGACGCGCTCCACGGTTGTCTTGCGACCGGCCACGATCACGTCGACGAACAACGCGTGCAGGTCGTCGAGTTGCTTACGCACCACGGCCTGGCCCTCTTCGGTCCGCACGTCAGGGCGCTTGTTCGGTGCTTCGGTGCTCGTGATGTCGACGATGTTCTCGCTCACGAAGTAGCGCACGGCGACGCCGATGCTTCCGAAGCAAGCGGCTGCGTTTTCAGCTTCGATCGTCGACGCGCAGCACGCGATGTCGTACGCGGCAGAGCACGCCATCTTCGCCGTGGCCGTCATCGGCTTTGTGAAGCCCTGCAGTGCGGCGACCGTCTCGAACAAACCGTCAACGTTGCCGCCGGGGCTGTTCACGCGGAGCACCGCACGCTTCACCGCAGGGTTCTGCTGCGCGCGCATGAGCGCATCGCGGATGTCCGCGTACGCGGTGTTCGCGTATCCAAGCAGCCAGAGCCAGAAGTCTTCCTGCTCGGTGAGGACGCCGACCACGTCGATCTCGGCGGTGTCGCCCGCTACGCGCAGATTCGGAGGGCCATCGGCCGCAGCTCGAGCTGCGCGACGTTCCTCGATCTGCGTTTCGAAGTCGGCGCGCATCGCGGGCGTGATCGGCGCGAGCGCGCGCATGGCCTGCGCCATCTCCATGCCGACGTCTTCGCGGATCAGCCAGTAGGGGCTTTTCATGATGCACGCCTCATTGCGACGAGCTCGCCTGTACGGGCGGCCGCTTCGTCGTCGTCGCTGCCTTCGTCGTCGTCGCCGTCAGTTGAGCGCGGGGATGAGGGGGCAGCTGGTTGTGTCTTCGGTTCGAGCTCGAGCAACACGCGATTCGCATTCACGAGCAACGCGTTCTCGGTGAATAGCTTCTTCACGTTCTTGGTGAACTTCGTGCCGAACAACTCACGCGCTGCGCGGTCGCGGGAGATGAAGCCTTCCTTGATGGCCTCCGCGTATGCGGCGATCAGCTTGCTCAGGTCGACAGCAGGCTTGATGTGCCCGCACCACGTCGCCGAGTTCCATGCGCCCAACGTCGTGAACGACGCCGGTGTAATCCACGCTTCGAACAGACCGGCCGCCTGCACCCGGTTAGCGATCACTTCCGACAGCAGCCAATCCTCGTAGATGGGCTGGCAGAACTGCTTTCCGAAGCGCGCGCGCTCGGGATTGAGGAACAACTTGAACTCGTTGATCGCGGCTTGGCTCGCGCTGTAGTTCTTCGTGAACGACAGCGTCAGGATTTCCGGCGGGATCTCGTGTGCCCACGCAATGGCCTGGATGATCGCGGATTCGAAGTCGCCAAACTTTTCGTCGGTGCCGTGCGGCTGGAACCCCACGGGCTCTTCGCCCTGTTGGAGCTCTTCCAGCACCATGCCCGGCAGCGACTCTGCGATCTTGAAGCTGCGTTGCTCACCCTTCGCGTCGGGCGCTTGATCGATGCCCCTCTTGAGCGAGCCGCCAGAGATCAGCGACGACCCCGGCTTGTCGGTCGTCTTCTTGACGAACATCGCGATGATCGAGTTGATCACCGCCTTGCGCTGCACGCTGTCGCGGTACCGATCGATCTCGTTCAGCGACTGCAACACCAACGACAGGATCGGTTCGCCGCGCACTTCGTCGAGGCGCTTGTCACAGCCGTAGATCAGCCACGCGATACGGCGGCGTGACTTCTCGCCCCATGCCGGCATGCGCTTGATCGTTCCGTCGTCCTGACGAACCCAGTACGCGACGTGCTTTCCCGAAGCATCCCGCTCGACACCGTGATCAATGCGATTTCCGGCGGCGGGAAGCTGCGGAGGCGACTGCACCGCGGAGCCTGAGATCAGCCGCACTCGTGGCGTCTTGAGCGTGCGGTCCTGCACAAGCGTGGCGAGCACGTCTCCTTCGAGGATTGCCTCCCGATAGGCCGTCGCCTGCTGGTCGCCGAACGTCCGCTGTTCGGACTGATCGCACAGCGTGGCGTCGTTGCCCCATAGGGTGAAGCGATTCTCGATGTCCTCGGACCACTCGACGAGGTCGTTTTCCTTGAGGCCGAGAAGCAACTCTTCCGGCGTCGCTTCCAGATGGAGGCCCGTGTTGATCACGTTGGTGACCAGGCGACGAATCAAGCCGCGTGCGTACAGGTTCTTCCGAAACAGCTGCGCGCTGCGCATGCGCAACGTCCAGTAGTCGGCGGTGAGCAGCTCGGTCGGACCGAAGCCACCGGCCCACTTCGACCCGTTGTGGTAGCTGTGGCGCCACGGCTCAAGGTCGCCAACCGACGCCTTCGGCAACGGCATCTTGGCGAGCGCAAGGATCCCAGCGTCTACGGCGGCGTCGACGTCGGTCTCCCAGTTGGTGGGCATTGATTCACCACGCGGGCTTCATGACGAATGAGCCACCGCCGTTGAGCTTGTTCTCAAGCATCTGCAAGCGGTTCTCCCAGGATGAGAGTGCGTTGCGGAGCTCGGTGAGGTTCTGCTTGGTGACGACCTGACGCGTCTGCCCGGTGTCGAGCGTGTACGACATGACGCCGTCGGTACCGACCTTGATGATCGCTTCCTCGTACACCTCGATCATGCGGCGCGCCTGTTCGATGCGCTGCTCAATCCACTGTCGATTGGAACAGCCCATGGCGAACCTCCGTTATGCGCTGATCAGGTCCGCGTAGAACGCGTTCCAGTCGACACCTTCCAGCCCCATGGCGACGGTGCAGTGATCGAGGGCGATCACCTCAAGAGCCGCGTTGTTGTAGATGAGCAAGTCCCAGAGTTCGTTTGCACCGTGACGGCGCCACTCCCACCCTATGATCTGGTTGGAGGATTTCTCGCGAACCGCGTCCTTCGTCTCGGCGTTGAGCTCTTTGAGCTGCGCGTCGGTCGTGTCCACCGGCGCGTTGAAGAAGGTCTCGGGTTGGTGGTCGTGCCCGCTCCACCTTCGACTGAGTGCGCCGGCCCAGCGTTCCTTGTAGACGTCGACCGAGATGTTCCACGCGCGCGTACCGAGCGGCGTCGTGAACGTCGAGAACTCTTTGAACTGCGCTGCCTTCGTCGAAGCGGCGCGACCCTTCACCGGAAAGACTGCGCGCTGCTGGTGGTACTCGCCGCAGAAGCGGTACACCACGTCGGCGTTGTAGCCGCTGTCGATGAACGTCAGCAGGATGCTGTAGCGGCGACCGTCGTCAGCGATCCACTCGCGGTCTTCGATGATGTCGCGCAGCGCGCTCCATGCCGGCGAGTCGACTTCGTCTGTGTTGCCCTTCAGCGTGAGGTACTCGATCAGGAACACGCGGCGATCACGCGCCCAACCAAACACGCCGACCTTCAGCGAATCCTTGTGCACGTCCACCGCGCACGTCAGCAGCAGGATGCGGCTTCCACAGTGCTCGACAGCGAACGCGTTTGGGATCTCACCGTAGCGGTACGCGGAGCGACGATGCGCCGACAGCCGCTCGAACTTGATCTTGTCACCACGTTGCTCGAAGGCTTGACCGAGCACGTTGTTGTAGAACACCTGCAGCTGTCCAACGTCACGCGGTGTACCGGTGATGTCGTCCCAAGCGTCGTTCCACTTGTAGACGCACGACAGCCACGACTGCATTCCGACCGGCGAATACAGCGCGCTGAGGTGATAGCTGCGATGATCGGGTGACGCAGCGACCGTCGTCGCGCGCCACTCGGCGCCGTTCTGCGGCGACAGCAATCGAATCTTGTCGTCGTTGATGTGCGGGTGCAGGCAGTTCTGGCAGAGGTACCGCACCGAGTCGGGCACGACTCGCCCTTGATCGGTTTCCCACACGATGCCCGAGACGACGCCGGTGTTGGCGTCCTTGTGCCGCCACCGCAGGATCTGCGGGAACGAGCACTTCAAGCAGTTGACGAAGTAGTAGCGCTGGTCGCCGGCGTTGAAGCGCTTGGTGATCTTCGACGTGCCCAGGTTGAGCGGCGTCGAGATGTCGAGGATCTTGCGCGTCGCTTCGTACGCCGCGGTGCGGTCCGTCGTCAGCTTGATCGGGTCGCCGTCTTTGCCCACCACATCGGGCCAGCCGTCGATCTCGTCGCGCAGCATCACCTGGATCGACACGCTGCGAAGCTTGTTCGCGTTCTGAGCGCCGAACGGGATCAGGTATCCGCCGCCGACCCACTCGATCTTGGTGTTGGTGCGACCCGTCTTTCGCGGGTTCTTCTCGTCGGAGCTCTTGATCAGGTCATCGAGCCCTGACGCCTGCAGCATCGGGATGACGTTCGACTCGAGCCGAATCTTGGCGAGGCCTGCGTCCGCGGTGACCATCATCAGCGGCGCGACCTTCACGTGGTCGATGAAGTAGCCAATGGCGTTCTCAAGCACACCGACCGTGGCGCCGATCTGCGCGCCCTTGATCACCGACACTTCGCGCACCGGCGACTCGACACTCAGGCAGTCGACGATCTCGCGCAGGTACGGCGTGACGTCGAAATTGTAGTGCCCTGGCATCGACGTGACGCTCGGTGGCAGGTACCGCCGTTGCTCCGCCCATGTGCTCGGCGTCAGGATCTCAAGGCTGTCGCTCAAACCACCGAGCTGCGCGATCAGCCATTCACCTTGGCCGGCGCACTCAACGTCAGGCTGCGACATCGTCATCCGGTGGAGCCGCGGCCGCGGTCTCACGCAGCACGCGAATGGCCGTCGACTTCACGGTGCGCAGCTGAGCGCTGATGATCTCGCGGACAACTTTCTCGCCCTCTTCGAGCGAGGAACCACCGCGCGCCATCGCATACAGGCGCCGCGCGATGGTCTTCGGCGCGTCACCGAGCAGGCGCCGGTTGCTGGCTTCGATTGCCCCGAAGACGTGCGTCGCGACGAACTGCCGCCCGATCAAACGCCCTTCTGTCTCTGCGTTCTTGAGCTGCTTTTCCTTGATGTCGACGATCTTCTTGAGAGCGTCGAGCCAATCGCGGAACGCAACCGCCGTTCCGAAGATCTGTTTGAGCGTTCTGAGCGGCAGGTGCTCGTAGCGGAGTACGTCTTCCTCGCTCACGTCCTGCGGCGCGATCGGCTGATCGTCGATCACACGCGCCGCGTCTGGCGTCGGCATCGCATCGATGCGCTTGCGGCCACCCTTCGGCGGGGTGGGCACGGTCGGCGTAGGGCTCGCAGAACGCTGCGGTTTCGCGTGCGCCGTCGGTTTCACGCCGTGCTCTGCGGCGTATTTCTTCGCCGCGGGGTGACCACGGTCGATTCGCTTGCCGACGCAAGCCGCGGCGCCCTCGTGCTTGCACCACTTGGTGACCGCCGCCGGTGACACCGAGCACTCGCGCGCGAACTCCGAACGCGTGACGAGTTGGGTCGCCATCAGCGGATCACCGTTGGTTCAAAAATACGCGCGCAGGTTCAAACCGGTTCAAACCGATCCGGCCCTGAGACGTTGGAAAAGGCCCGCGGTGTCGCTAAAGAACCGCAGGATAGGGGGGTCCCTCCACAGTACCTTTTGCATTTTTGCCGCGTTTTTCGGGGTATCTCGCAGAAATCCCCGGTGAAACAAGGTGTTTCTGGCGGTTTTGCTGTGCATTTTGCCTATTTCGACGCCAAAAACAGGCGGTTTCGTGCGATTTGCTCGTGAATCATGCGCAAATACACGAATGGAGCGATCTTCCTCGCTTCCTTCACCACAGGCTTCAGCGTAGGCGCTGGTTTGATGCGGATTCGCGCACGACTGAGGTCGTAGAGCGTGCGGAACTTGTGCTTTCGTCGCTTCAGGCTCCCAAGCACGCGCACGAGGGAGCGCCGGTTTCCGATTCGGAGAAACGCCACGCGACGGCCCGACGTGATGGCCTGCCTGATCGCGACAGCGTTCCTCTGGCGATCAGTCCCGCGAGCTCCCCTGCCCAAGCGGATGGCCTTGAGAGCGAACGCTGCACGGATCAGGCGCGTGCGTGACCTGCCTGTCTGACCAGCTGCTGCTGCCGTAGGGACAGCCACGCCATGCTTGCCACGCTTGCGCTTGGTCTGACCGTCTTCGCGGTCACCCATGTAGTCGGCGCGCGATCCCAGCACGGCGCGCATCAACCGGATGTTCGTGCCGCGCGCCTTGTCTACGACGATAGACCGCTTCGTGTACGTGTTGCGGAGCGTGAACGTCTTCTGGACGCGCTCAATCCACATCGTGCGAGCAGCGAAGGCGACGTGGTTGATCGAGTCGCGATGCGCGTGCGGCAGCGCCTTGCGCGAGAGCTTGTTCAGGTCGTCGACGGCTTGCTTCGTGCCTCGAACATCGACCTTGATCTTCATCCGCGCACCTCGCGCAGTGTGAGAAAAAAATGCCTGACTCCAGCCGGGTGCTCAAGTGTCTTGCGTGCAACCCGATGGCGCCGTTTGTGTGCGTTGCGCGCGTTGCGCGCGTTGTGTGAAGGCGCCGAGATGCCTTTCCACGAGCGCGACGCGCGCGCCCGCTCCATGGCTTTGTGTGCTCTCTCGATCTTCGAAGGCGCCGAGATGCCTTTCCACTTCGAGGGCTTCGGCGAGCTGCATGATGCCAGCCCTCTCTCGATCTTCGAAGGCGCCGAGATGCCTTTCCACGAGTCTCCTAATACACCAACGATCTCAACGCTCCAGCCGCGTTCTCGCGAGCGGTTCCTCCGCCATGTCTATTCCGCCGCTTCGGACGGCGCTGCGTGCTCGACGACCGCAATCGTTTCCTCCTTGTTTTCAGGCTCCGCGAGCGGTTCCCGTGTTTCAGGCGTCGCTCCACCGCTCGCATGGACGCGCAGCATGTTGCGCGCTGCGTTGATGTCCTGGTCCCACGCAACGCCGCAGTGCTCGCAGCGGTGCCAGATGTCGACACGACGATCCCACGCGCACAACCGCTCGCACGCGTGACAGGTCACGGTGATGTTCTTCGCCGATACCGCGGCGACTTCAGCGCCGTGCTTGCGCGCGCACGACTTCAGCTCCGCGCGCAGTGTTCCTGGGGCAGCTCCGAAGCGGTTTCGGCGAATCGCTTGCGCTGGATCCTTTGCCGTCTCTTGCGCGAGGTCGGCGTGAGATTCATCGCTTATCACGATCGTCGTGAAATCGCGTGCCAAGCCGATCGCAGCCATGCGATAAGCGAAGTCACGGCGACGTGTAGCGCTGATGCGCGCGTCGGTTTCCCAACTCAGCAGGTGCCGCTCGCTGCTGTGCCATGTGACGAGTGATGCGAAGATGGCTTCGTCGCCGTCGAACCGCCGGCCGTACCACTCGGTCACCAGTCGCGTTAGTCGCGCGGTCGACTTCCACGCATGAGCCCAGCGCTGCGCATCCGCGAGCCACTGCGGTGCATCGGGAATAGACGCAGCGATCAGAGCTTCGCGCGCCGCGTTGAACTCTCGGTCGCGAATCGAGCGCAGGTCGTCGGCCTTGCGCACCTCGCCGTAGCACGCCGCCGGCACGAAGATCTCACCCGTGCGGCCGTCGTCTGATGCCCACGTCGCAACGCGAACACCTTCATCGCGCACGCGCCATCCGAGATTGACCGCTACCGTGCCTTTGCCGCGGTGGATGACCGCTGGCCCAAGCGCTGGGCTCTCGACCGTGATGCACACGTGCCACGAGACGCGCCCGTGATGGATGCGCTCCATGGTCACGTACGCATTCTTGATGCGCGACATCGGCGGCAGTGGACGATCCATCTTCATCGGGAAGTCAGCCCACACGGGGCGGCGTCTCTCGTCGCTGCCGACGCGTATGCGCAACGTCTTGTAGACACCGGACTTCGCCGCGTGTGTCTTGGGCGTGCGGCCACATTGCGTGTCGAGGATCTGTAGCCGCGTGTCGGTATCTCCGAGGATCACGGCGGCATCTTCGCCACCTTGCAGCTGCACACCTATGCGGCCGTAGTCTCGCCACGCACGAAAACGCGGCCCTTCTGGCGGGCAGTCGTGCGCGAAAATCGTGTCCTCCACTGCCTTCTCAGCGAGTAGGTACGTGCCCCAGTAGGCGCCACACTGCGCGCGCGCGGCTTTCACCAAGTCGTTCTTGCGGGCGTCCACTTCGGCGTACGCTTCTTTGAGCGCGTCGGCGTTCGAGGCTTTGAGCTTCTTGATCTGCTCGCGGATCACCTTGCGTTCCGCGTCGAGCGGCACGGTCGCGTCGCGGAGTGACTTGCGCTCGGTGGCGGACAGATTCTTGCGAACGACGCCGGCCCACACCGCAGCGATGTCGCGCTCGATCTCGTCAATGCGCGCACGCATAGGATCGATGTCAGAGCAGACTGCGGCCTGCGTGTCAGCGATCGCAAGTCGCCGAGCGCGCTCAATCTCGATCAGCGTGTTCTGGTATCGGTGACCCGCGCGCATCTGCTCAAGCACTAGGTCTGCGTTGGTCACTGGGGCCAAGAGTCCGTAACGGTACACCGCAACTGGTGTTGTTGATGTTCGTCGCTTCACGCACCACCTCCCACGCGCACGCGGCGCCTCACGCGAGCACGCAAGCGCTCGATGTACGCCGTCACCACGTTGCGACGGATGCGGATCGGTGATCCCGGCTCGCTCGGCTCTGCTTCGAGCTTCCCTTGGTCGACCAGAAGCCTCACGGCGCTGCGACTCTTACCGAGCATCACGCCGACATCGCGCGTGCTCAGCAGGTCGTCCCCAGCTTCGCCCGTGACGTGCTTGCGATTCTCCAAGCGCTGCACGCGACGCTCGATTGCCTCCAACCGCTTCTCCATGTCCGTCACATCGCCTCCGTCATGAATCCGTTCTGCACACGCTCAATGGCTTCGCGCAGCCCCAGGTACGACGACGGCATCGGGATCAGTCCGCGCGCGGCGAGCTCGACGATCAGTGCCTTGCGACCGCGGTCACAGATGGCGCGCACGCTCCCGGTGTCGATGCGAACTTCGGTCGCCACTTCGAGCAGCGTCGGGCGCTTCCCCTCCACGCCGTCGCGCACGAGGCAGATGGCGATGCATTCCTGGGTCGGCATGCCCCAGCGGTTGTCCTGGAACGCGACAGCGAGCGCGCGGTGCATCGCGACGAAGTCCTCGACGCTTGCCATGATCGGGTCCGTCTTGTCGACGCGGTGGGACGTGCCACCGCTGCGCACGCGGATCGCGCCGGTGCTGAGGTTGTCGAGGATTGGTCCAAGCGCGCTCGGTGGCGCCATGCCGTGCAGCAGGTGCTCCACCAGAGCGCGCATCGCCTTGTAGACGTTCGACCAGCGTGGGTGCGCCTTGTCGCGCTCCACGCGGTTCTCTGGCGCTCCGATCATCGCCGCGCGCAGGTTGTCGATCGACTTGGCCCAAGCGCAGTACCAGCACAGGTCCGTGCGGAACCCGCGGTCAGAGCAGGGCCGGTCGTGGCACATCGCTCGCCAGGCTTCTGGAGTCATCACCTCGGGCGCCTCGAACGCCAGTGACGCGACCTTGCCCTGGCGGATCATCGCGGCGACCTCGGATGGTGTGAACACCGGCTCTGTCACCACGCGCGCACGTGAGCGGCCGAGGCCCTGCTGCTCAGCGAGATCCCCAACCGTGAAGAATGGATCGGTCACGCTGCGATGCCCTCCACCAGCTTGAGCTTGGCCTGCAGTGCCTTGCGTTGCTTCGCCGCGTTGTCCGCCAAGCCGTCGAGTTCATGGGCGCTTTGGCGGAGTTCATCAGCGCCGGCACGATGGTCGCGCTCTTCGACAATCAGAGCTTCGATGCGCGTCCTGATCAGCGCGATCATGTCCGCACCCATCGCGAGCCACGCATCGACATCGTCCTGGCTCTGTGGCGACTGGACGGCGGTGGTCTTCTCGCCGATGAGCTCGAAGTGCGCCGGAGGCAGCCGAGTCGGCTCTGTGGCGACTGGACGGCGTTGGGGAGCGTCGGGCGTGGACGTGGGTGGCATCGGCTTCGGCGTTGGCTCGACGGGCTCCACGCGCTCCAGCTGACGCAACGGGATCATGCGTTCGGTGTTGTCCGGGAAGACGACACGACACGCGGCGCGGTGAACGCTTCTGACCCGAGCGATCAAGTGATGCTCGCGATCTCCGCGCGACACCTTCACGCGGACGTCGTCGCCTTTCTCGATCGAGTCACGCTTCACTTGCACCTTGGCGCTCATGGATTCGCTCCAAACAACTGCTTGCGCAGGTTAGGGCCTTTGTCGATTTCGGAGCGCGACGCGGACATGGCTTGACCATCCGCTGGTCTGCTGGTTGAGAACTCGCGTAACGCCTTGAGCGCATTCGCCAATCTTTGCTGGCGTGCCGCTTTGAATAAGCCTCACCGGCACCGCAGAGGTTGGAGGCAGAAGCCGTTCGGCCCACTCTGCCGGGAGACGCCCGGCGGCCACAGCGTCACGCACAGGTCGCTCACGTCCACGCGGGTCGTGGCCGAGGCTCACGGCCCACTTCGCCTGCCTTCGCTCGTCTCGTGAACGCTGGACAAGCGCCATGTACGCGTCGCGAAAGGCGAGTCGAGCTGCGACGCGATCACCCTCGGCGAGCAGCGGCTCCGCGACGCCGAAGGCTTGGCGGATCTCATCGGTCCACACAACCGTGTCCGCCTCGCTGCGCGGGCACAGCGCCCACGCCTGATCTGCGCCAGGGTGACCATCGTCGATGCGCTCGATGACGGCCGCGAGCGTGAGGCGACCCTTGCACTCTCGGCGGCATCGGGTGAGCGCGTGCTTGAGCGCGTCGCCATCGTAGCTTTCGAGGTCGAGCGCCATCGCATGGGCAGCGTTGCGGCTCAGTTCGTGACCGACCACTTCGGCGGTGACGATCAGCATCTTGGCGAGTTCCTCGGTCTTCACGACTGCAACCTCCCGGCTTCCTTGGCCTCGTCACGCTTGCGCAACTCGGTGAACAACTCCTCGTAGTCCTGGCGCCTGCCGTCGCGTTTGTCCGCGTCACGCGCTCCCCACTGCGTGCGCGACTTGCCTGTCACCGCTTCGGTTCTGACTGCTTCGGCGTCCTGCAAAAGCGGACCAAACGAGTGCCCCGCCGCGACGTACCTGGCGTTGTTTGAGCGCAGGTAGGCGGTCACGATCGCCGGCGCCTCGTCACGCGGAACACGCTGCACGAAGTGTTTGATTTGCCCGCGAATCTTGGCGTTGCTCAGTGGCTCTGCGCCGTAGCGATCGAAGTACGCCACGCGGTACGCGTCCCAAACCGCAGATCGCGCAATCTGCTCGCCGAGCGGGTCGTCCGGCACAGCAGGTTTCGCACGCTGGCGACGGGGCGGTGCGTCAGCACCCCCCTCGCTTGCATGGGTGTTCTGGGAGGTGGGTAGTGGGACGTGGGTAGTGGGTAGTGGGTAGTGGGTAGTGGGTAGGGTCGTCGGTAACGCTGTGACGGACGCTGTTACCGACCGTGTTCCTGTTGCGTTCCGGTTCCTGTCTGGAACGTTGTTACCGCCGCGTTCTTGACTCTGTTGTTCCTCGCGTTCCCGACGCTTGGACTCAACCCAGTCGTTCTTGCGCTTGGCCGCCGCCTCTCGCTTCTGCAGCACCTCGTGCTTGGTCGGGTTGCGCTCAAGGTACCCGTGCACCACGTAGCCGCCTGGCTCCGGCTTCTTGGTGTTGCGCTCGGTGTCTGCGTAGACCGCAGCGCAGTCGGCGCACACGTCGTCGGACCGGTGCCACAGCTTGACGCGTACGAGCTCAGCGGCCGCCTTCGGCTTCAGACCAGATCGCGCAACCCAACCAGCGGACACGAACCCGTCCGTGAGCTTGTCTCCGCACCACGAGAGGGCGAGCGCGTACAGGCCTAGCGCATCCCCTGGGCATTCGCCGTCGAACAACGACGCAACCTTCTCGTGCGAATGGAACTTGTCGTCGAACAACACGTAGCTCACGCAGCCACCGCCTTGCACGAGTGATCGGCACCAACCCACACGCCGCATCGCGTGCAGAACACGTTGCCCGAGGCGAGCAGGTCACGCTGCCACTGAGGCCGTGAAGCCTCGACCTCCTGCAGCTCGCACTCGCGACACACCAGCATCTTGGGCGCTGTCGGCTGGTGCTTCACCGGACGCCAGCACTCGTGGCCACACGCGAGCACGCAGCGCCACACGCGGCCGTAGCCGAGGCGCGAGACGTAGCTGTGACGCACGCCGCGCCAGATACGCTTGGGCTTCAAGTTCCACCTCCGATCACTTCGACGAAGCAGCTCTGTCCGGTGGCGGCCATTCGCTCCGCCACGGAGTTGCACCACCGGCACGTGACGCCACGCCGGCTCTTGTCTCCGCGCCACACGGTCACGCGCTTCCACCCATCGGGTAGCCCGTTCTCACGGCTGTAGAGCACGGTGGCGTGGCAGCCTTCTGACACGCACGTGAGGCGCACGGGGTCGCTCAAGCGAGGCGCCTCACGGTGGCCGAAGATGGGGCGGACGTTGCTCATGGCGACAGTCCACCTCGATCGATCAGCGCGGCGCTATCCACGGCTGCGCGTGTTGCCGCGCGCAGGCGGATGAAGGCGGCGTCGAGCGTGACGTAGTCACGGAGCACGCGCTGCAGGTCGCACGCGTCGACCTCGACGGTAGCGCCCGATGGCGGATCGCTGCCGAACGCCTGCGACATCGCAAACCACAATCGGTCACGCGCGGTCCTCACGAGACACACCTCCGTTGCTTCAGACTGCTAGCTGTTCGCCGCTCTGGTTGCCGAACACAGTCCAGCCGGGCCGTGGGCTGCGGCAGAACCCCTCGAACTTCGACAGCTCCGGGTAGAGACGTTCGAGCATCTCCGCGAACAGCGCGGGCTTGGCGCTGTGCTCACCGACGGGTGCCGCGATCACGCTGCGTGGCAGCAAGCTCGATGGCGGCGTGGGGAAGTTGCCGCGCGTGCCGATGATCAGGATCTCGTGCTCGATGCGGGCCCAGTAACCCATGCCCATCTTGCCGGCGACGCCCTTCAGCGCTTCGACCACGCCCGTTGCGAGCGTCTTCGCGCAGGCGATCGCATCCACAAGCGATTTCGATTCCAGCGCCTGCAGCAGCGCTTCCATCATGGCTGTCACATCGGCCGCGCTGGCCTTCGTCTTGTGCCAGATGATCTGCGACCGGTAGGTGAAGCCCCACGCCTTGAGCACCTGCAGCGCCTCTTCGACCTTCGGCGCCGTGGCCCACATGTACATGACGGCATCAGGCGTGCAGACCTCTTGGACCGGCAGGGCGCAGATGTCCGCGAGCTCCATCGGTGGGTACTTGTTCGCGATGTCGCGCGTGTCGTCTGTTGACCCTTCGTCGTACTTCCACGGCGGGTCCCAGTAGTGCACCGAGTGCTTGCCCAGCGACCCGTCGAGTGGGCGGTTTGCCTGCTCGATTCGCGCGATCTTCTCCACGCGCTGCGCACGCCGTTCTTCGCGTCGCTTGCGATTGATCTCCTGCGCTGCTTTGCGGATCTCGTCGTCGCTCATGCGCGCGATGTCGCGCTGCTTCTCGGGCGGCATCTCGACAAGAGTCGCCGCGGTGCTGACCGGGATGTGCCCCTTGTCGACAGCAGCGACGAGCTCGGGTGCGCCTTGCTCTTGCACCACTCGGGCGTGCTGCACGCTGCGCTCGCTCACTTTGAGCATCTGAGCGGCTTCAGCTTGCGTCGGTGGCTGCGGTGCCGGGATCGGGGCGTCGCGCGCCGTCGGTTTTGCGTCGGGCTCAGGATCTTGAACCCGCAAATTTGCGGGTTCGACGCGCTTGCGCTTCGGCTGTCCGCCCTGTGGTCGGGACGCTGCGCGGGCAGCGATCATCGCGCGCTGGCTCTCATTGAGATGCCGGCGTCGCAGGTTGGTGCTGATCACGTAGTCGTACGGATCGGGCCCGAGGTAGTGCTCAAAGCGCGGCTTGAGACCGAGCATCATGCACGCGCGGTAGCGATTGCGACCGTCGAGCACGACGTCGATGAACTCGCCCGGATCGGTTGGATCAGGGACGTGCGTCAGGATGATCGGATCCCGCTGGCCGTGCTCCGCCATGTCGTTGCGGAGCTCCGTCAGCTCGTCTTCGTCCATCAGCGGGAACCAATCCGCCGCTGGGTGCGTGTCGTGCCAGGCGAGCTGACCGTTGAAACCCTCAAGGCGCATGCGTCTACCGCCTCTTCTTTCGGCTGCTGCAGTCGGGAGCGCACAGGCGATCCCAGAACGCTTTGACTTCGTCAGCGCGGTGCACGAGGGCCTGCGCGAGCTCGGGGAACGCCGTGATCTCCACGCTGCGGTTACAGCGCGTGCAGAGGGCGCAGAGCCTCATGACGAGCCCCGCTTCCCTCGCGGCTTGCGCATCTTCAGCTTCACAGCGGTCGCGTGCTGACACCACCGGCTGATGCAGATGGCAGCGCGTTCATCGCTTCCGAGCTCGCGCGGCTCGTGACCGGACTCCTTGAACCACATCGCTGCGGTCGACCTCTCTCGCGACTCGATCTGCGGACCGCCTGCGACGCCGAGCACGGGCAGGCGCCAGTCCTGTGGCATCACCGTCACGCAGCGTTGCGGCTCCTTCGTCTCGTAGACCTCGCACCATGCAGAGCGCCACGCGTGCGAAGCGCCACCGAGCCCCATCACGACCTTGTGCTGATTGCGGGCCTTGTGCTTCGCGCCACGCGGTGGTCCGCGCCACGGGATCTCGAGCACGAGCACCACGTCCTTCGCCGTGAGGCCAATGTGCAAGGCGTACGCGATGGCGCGGCGGATGATCTCGACCAGCCCACGGTGATCAAGCGCGCGGACCTCACCGCTGTCGTGCACGACGCACTCGTGGCTGCCGATGCAGTAGCCGCTGTTCTTCGCCGAATCGACGGCGACCCACACGCAGCGGTTCACCACGGTTGACGCGGGCAGCGAGGAAGCTCGTCGACGGCGTCCCCGCTGCCCTGTCGCGTGCGCTATGTGAGCGCCTGCGGTCATCAGGAAGGTTGGCCTCGCACCACGCGGAAGCCGGCGTCGGCGATCAGAGCGCACATGCGCTGCACTGCGGCGTCGTAGACGCGGTCGAGATCGTGGATCACGACGCGCCACATGATCTGGCCGTTCACGAGCTTGTACCGAAGCTTCGCGAGCATCAGCACCGGCTCAGAGCCTTGGAAGAACGGCACATCGATGATCACCGCACCAGGCACGGTCACCGTCGGCGTCACCGACTCTTCGAACGCGAACTGCACCGCACCGTTGTGCAGGTTCGGCTTGCCCTTGATCGACTGACCGACGTTCACGTGCAGGCCACGCGACACCTCGACCAGCTGTGCTGGTGTGCCGATCGCGAGGTTCAGACCTTCCGCGACTGCCACCAACGACTTCATCGCTGCGGTTGCCTTGTCGGACTTGTCGACCAGGCGCAGGTCGCTCACACGGTCTTCGATGAGCTCGGCGAAGTTCTCTTGCGTCTGCAGCTGATCGGCCGCGAGCCACTTCTTGATCGCATTGCTCGGGTCCGGCGCGTACTGGCTGCCGTGATCGCCGAACGCGGTCGTGTCGAGCGTCGCGTCGTTGAAGACTGCGCGCACCGTCGGATTGAGCTTCGGATCCTTGGCGTGCACGTAGACGGTCAGGGCCGGCGTGTTGAAGCGCTTGCACTCGTCCAACAGCGACGGGAGGTCGTCCATGGTCGACACGCCCTTGTTCCGCTCTGGCTTGAGCAGGTACTCGTCGAGATGCTCCTTGATCGATTCGATGCGCTCGCCGGGCTTCAGCACCGCCACGGCGCGCGCGGACTCGCCGTCGGAGATGACGACGATGTTGTTCTGACGCGAGGCGTTCTCTTCGGCTGCCGCGATGATCGCGGCTGCGTCGCTCTCGTTGATCGGCTCGATGGGTTCGGTGTCGGTGGTGTCGGTCATGGATCAGTCCTGCATGGGGTTGGTGGTCTTGTTCGCGAACGGAAGAACGCCCTGGTTTTCTGGCGACTTCAGCAACTGACCGCTCTTGCCGATGAAGCGGATCATCGGTTGCGCGGGGATCTTCGGCGTCGTCTTGGACACGCTCGCGCCGATCGCGATCACGCCGGATGGGTTCGCCTTCACGGCGAGCTTGATCGTGAGACTGCCGGCCGAGTCGGCGTTCTTCTGACGCGCTGCGCGAGCGCACTCAGCGATCAGCTCCGCAAGCTTGCTGCCGGCGTCGTAGTCGAACTGACCGTCGCCGACTTCGAGCAACGTCTCTGTGATGCCTTCCTGTGACATGCCAAACCGTCCTTTCGTCCATTTGCTCCGCAGGCGGTTTGCCTACGCTGCCTCTGTCGCGCGGCGCACGATCACCACGGGTGTGCCGCATGGGTTCTGGGCGCCGGGCCAAGTGCTCTCCATCGAGCAGCGCCTGCACACGCGCACCGTCTCAACACCGGATCGCGTCTCGCGCCGCTCGTCGACGAAGTCGTGACCCAGCGCCGATCCGTCGTTCGCCGCCGCAGCGTCAGAGAGCGCGATGCGTCCTTGGCGCGGGTGACAGATAGGGCACTTACGCGATTCGTGATTGCGCCACGCCTTCAGGAACTGCCACGCCTCACACAGGAATGCGTGACCGTTGGCGCAGCGACACGAGAACATGGTGTGCCGGTTGCGCTTCACCACGTCGATGATCTTGATCGACCCGTAGCTGGTACCGACACGCGACTCGTAGTGAGTGGTGATGGCGCGTGGCATCAGCGTCGCCCCTCGCAGTGCGCTTCGACGAAGCTCTCCCGCACCGCAGCGCTGCAGGACGGCGACCCGGTGAACCCAAAGAAGACGTTGGTCCGACCATTCACGCCCACGAACGCAGCGAGCGGGCAGAACGGACTCGACGCGGCGCAGATGTGCTTGCGGGAATCGTCGATGTTGCCCCACTTGAACGCGTCAGCGTTGTGCACGAACTCCCCGCGCACCCAGCGATCACGAACGTCGAGGCAGAACGACTGCCACCGCAGCGCGTAGCTGTCCCAGTTGCCGTCACGCTCGCGCACCCATCCAGTGGGCTGCGCCTCGGTGCAGCCGTAGAGCGTGCTCGTCCACTCGTGACGCGGACGGGTAGGGGGCGCAGCTTGCGTCACGTGCGGCGACAGCTTGCGCATCACGTCGAGCCACGACCGGGCCGAGCGGAACCGCGGGCCGTTGTTGATCACCACCGACGCGAGCCAGTCGATCTCGGCGCGATCGAAGTCGTCGCCGCGAAGCACCTCGCTGCGCTCGCTCACAACGATTCGCGCAAGCATCGCCCCCTGCACCAGCGTGCGCGGCCACGCACGCGAGTCGCCCAGACGACCTCGGCGCGGACCCGACGATTGATAGCCAACCGAATCGCCAGCGCTCGGTTGAACACGCCCTGTTGCCTCACTCACTACCCGTACTGCACGTGAGGTGTCGGCTTCAGACTCAGACTTCCCCGGTCCCGGGGCCACGGTACTGCTTTCGTAGTTTTGGGTACCTTGAGCGCTCACGGCGTGCGCGATGAGCGCACTGCACACCAGCGCGACAGCGATGACGATGGACCACGTGATGCGTGTGCGGGTGTCCATCAGTGCACCTGCATCACGGCTTTGAGGATTTGGTCGCGCAGCTCAGCGATGGCACGCGCGGATGCTCGTGCATCGGCGGCGAGCGCCGTCAGATCGGTGCGGGCTCGGTCGATGCGTACGTCGCTCAAGTAGAGCGCCAGCATGACGAGCGTGCCACCGACCGCGTGAAGCGCTCTCAGCCATTCGCCCAGGTACAGGTCCAGCGGCAACGCCGCTGAGCACCAGACGACAGAGGCGATCGCCAGCGCCTTCACGAAGCCACCGTTGCGCTTTGCGGGGCGCGTGGGTCGTGGATGTTGCCGCAGTCAGCCACCACGTACGCGATGAACAACAGCACGCACGCCGCCATGGCTCCCGCGATGCCGCGCGAGCGCCGTCGCCCGACGATTGAACTCGTCGAGCACAAGAGAACCGTCCCGCCCATGGTCACCCTCCGGTCAACACACAGTCGCGGGCCGCAAGCACCGCGACGAAAAGCACCGTCAGCACCACGGTGAGCGCGTGGTCGCTCACCCTCGACGCTCCCGAGCACGCGAAGCGAGCTCCGTCGTCACGTACGCAAGCGACTCACTCAGCGCGTCGATGCCCTCACGCAGCTCCCGTTGGATCTCCACCAGCTCTGCGTCGCTCAAGTGGTTGTTGGCCAGCGCGACAGCCCACACGCGCATGACGTCGGTGAGCTCCACGGTCATGCGCGCTTGGCGTGCCGCGTGGTTGTCGCCGTGCACCACGGCCGCGGCTTCTGAGACCTGCAGGCGGTGCACGTCGGCGATCGCGCTGATCACCTCGCGCACGTACTCGCGCGGCGCCTCTTCCTTCGCGAGCTTCGCGGCACTTGGTGCGTGGGGCTCGTGCGGCAACCCCCAGCGGCTCACGTTCGGTTGCTGTGTCTCGAAGGCGATGGCGAGTTGTTCCTGCGACAACCCCGCACGCTCCACGCCGCGGCGGTGGCCCACTGCGATCACTGCCTTGCCGTCATCGAGGCGCAGCGCTTTGGCGCGGGCACCCACGCGCGCAGGCATGGTCGCTTGGTCGTTCATGCCTACCGAGGCGGCGCTGGCCGCGCCATGTTGAGTGCGTGCCATCGATCAGCCGTCCGATCCTGTTGCAGCGACTTCCGGCTGAGCGCTCGCCTCGGCGGCGCGCTTCCACGCGCGCACGGCAATGCCACAGACCCCTTCGAGCTTCCTGGCGAGCTCTTCGCCGGGCGATCGATCGCCGGACTCGAGCCGAGAAATCATGCTCGGGTCGCAATCGATCAGGCGCCCCAGCTTCACAAGGGACAAACCGTGAGCGCGCCGGAAGGCACGCAATCGCTCCGACGGAGGCTTCATGGGGTTCGTTTGTAATGACATGTCATTGACATGTCAAGGACAAACGCGGTCTGCGATTTGTGACCAGATAGAGTTCGTGACTGGCAACGCAAAGAGCCTAAAAATGCGGCAGGCAAAGCGGCTCATTGAGCAGCTACTCCAGCAGCGCTGGCCCGCGCAGGAAAAGCTCTCGCAGGCGGCGATAGCGGCTTGGTTCGGCGTGAACCCGTCGATCGTGTCGAACGCGGTGGCCGAGTCGCGACCGGTCGGTCCTCAGTTCGTCGATGGCGCGCGGAAAGCGCTCGGGCTCAAGCTGGAGTGGTTCACCGAACCGCGCGCAGCAGACGACGAGTTCTGGGAATGGGTCGCTGATAAGAGCGCGGTGCGTCCACCGATCCCGGGTGTAGCCGGCATCAAGCACCCGACCGGAATCGCGGCGCTTCCACTCGTCACCGGTGTCGGAACTGAGCTCGGCTTGGACTTTGAAGCGCTGGGCCGCTTGGTGACGGCGATGAACATCTTCGACCGTTTCGGCGTGCCTTACGGGCGCGATGAGGTGATCACCATGGTGCACGTGCTGGGGCTTAGCGCTCCAGCGACCGGCACGCGTGAGGTCTCGAAGCCCATCACGCGCCTCAAACGCTAGGTTTTCTCCCCGATGCTGCTTCCATCGGCAAACAGGTAGACCGACGGCTCCCAGGTGGTCTTCATCTTCGATGGGTCCGCGTCACGCAGGGCGCGATCCTCGGCGTCGAACTGGTTGTAGTCGATGGCACCGCTCCACTCGATGCGACCTCCCGCCGGGATCGGCTGCTCAATCGCCACGGTGATGCTCGTGATGCGATCGCCGAACATGTTGGCGAAGACCACACGACCCTTCGCACCGCTGATGTCCTTGTCGCCTCTGTTCTCGAAGGCGAACTCGCAGACGATCCCGTCCTGGATGCCACGCATGTAGTCAGCCTCCTGGAACCGTTTGCTGACGAGCGCGAACGTCAGGATCCCCGCCATCTTCGCTCGCAGGGCCTCCTGCTCAGCGCGAACTTGACGCGCGAGTTCCTCTTGGCGCGCCTGCTCTGCTTTTTCCGCCGCTTCCTTCGCCGCCTTCTCGGCCTCGAATTGCGACTGATTCGCGAGCGCCTCTCGGATGGTTCGATCCGGGACCTTTGCGGCGAAGGCAGCGCCAAGCGCAGAGCGCATCATATAGCGGAGTAGTGACGCGCGTTCAGAGTCGGTGAGCTTCGCTGCCGCGTCCTTCAGTTCAGCGTTCTCTTCGAGGTTAGCGAGGTTGCCGGGAACGACCACGTCGTGCGGATCGCCGCAGGCAACAAGACACAACAGCAGAGCAATACCCCACACAAGCCGCGCCATCCCCCGCCCCTCACTTTCGACCGCTGAACAGCAGAGCCGGAGAAAACCACGGCTTCCGGTGCCAACGCAACGGTCGGACGCGGGTTTGGATCGGGCACGCGTCGTGGGATGTGGGCGAAAATCGCCCGGCTGGGTGACCGCCGCGCACTTTTGTTACGACATGTCATTGACATGTCAATGACGGCGCGGTAACAAAGCCTCACAACGTCGCGGCTGAGCGGCGGGAAGGCGGGGTCGGGGAACATGGTCATCGAGCAACGCAACGTGGAGCACGAGGCGGTCTGGCTGGACGGCAGCGGTGTCGAAGGCACCTATCGCGTCTACGGCCATCTGATCGCGGCAAGTCACTGCGGCGACCGCAACGCGGTTGCGTCGGTCCGTGTGCTCAACGCCCGCGAGTACGGTCACCGGTCTGGTCGTGAGCGCGGCACCTGCAAGACTGCGTGCGAGGCGGTCGCCACGCGCGTCAACGACGCCATGGCTGAAGTGTGGGCCGCCGGGCGCGAATACCGCGAGGTGGCGTGAAATGGACCGCCATGAACAGGTCGGCGACCTCAGCATCGGGGAGCCCGGCAACGTCTACTTGCTCCGCAGCCGGATCAACTGTCGCTTCAGGGGCGACGTCGATCAGCTGCACGTGATGAGCCGATCAGCCGGCGGACAGGTGCGCGGGTACGCCCGCCCCCACGGTGCGCGCGGCGCCTGGTCGGTTTCGACGCCTGCCTACGAGGGTAACTGGGTCGCGATGGACCTCGCGGTGTCGACGCTGATCGGTGAAGCCGTGCGTGGCTGCGACGGCATCGCTCGAAGGGCGGTGGCCAAAGAACCGCCGCGTCCCAAGACCGAGTTCCTCAAGATGCAGTTCGGCGCGCTGGTTCGGCATGCGTGCGAGCGGATGCCTCACGCGACACACGTGGAGATCTACGACGCGCTCGCCGCTGATTTCTCGCGCGCTGGGTTCGAGATCGTGAGGGCGGAATGAACACGCCTGCTCTCACAGACCCGTCTGTGCTGGTCACCGCCATCGCTGCAGCGCTCAAGCCGTACTGCGTCGACGGGTACCACGAAGAGATCGCACGCAACTCGGTGCAGGCGCTGATCGCCGGTGAAGACGCGACAGCGCAGGTCGTGATCGCGGACGCGATGATGCGTCGCGCACGGTACGTGCGTCACGTCTACCACGCGTCGGAGCTCGCAGCGCGCGCGTACTTGGTCGCTGAGCGACCTGCGTCGCAGCGGGCGCGCTTTCTGCTCGCCATCGGTGTCGAGAACCCGACCGCGTACCTGCGCGAACACGGCCTGATGGCCCCTGCAGCCGAGGTGGCAGCGTGACATTCGCGCTGCAGCAGGTGTCGAGCGAGGTGCGGTATCGAGCAACGCTCGACGGCATCGACATCGGGACCGTCGTTGTCGATGTGCCCACGCACGCGGCGGGGCCGATGATCAACGTGTACGGCATCGCAGCATGTCGCTGCTCTGGTCGCGTGTTTGAGTCGACCACGCCAATGGGGGCGGCTGCGAGATTGATGGAGCACGCGCGCGTCTGCCCGACGCTGTCGACGGCGTGCAACCACGAAGGCATCGGTAAGCCCGGCTGCGTGATCTGCGATCCTGAGACTCGCGCGGCGACCAAAGCGGACGTGGGCTTCGTGGGCAGTATTGCCGATGCGGTGGACCCATGAGCTCGCGACGATACGGACGCGAGAAGGCCATGCAGCGCGACGCGAGTCACGCCGCGCGCGTGCGACGCGATCTGCAGCAGCTGAGCCCAGGCAAGCCGATCACGTGGTTCGGCGTGGGTGTCGAACGGGTCACGACGACTGACCAAGGCGGCGGCCAGATCACCGAGTACGAGATCACTGCCAAGGGTCGCAAGCCGCGGCGAGTGGATCTCGAAGAGGCGGTGGTGATCGTTCGTAGCGCGGAGTACGGGCGATGAAGTCGCTGCGCATGAACACCGCCGTCGCTTCGCTGATGCGAAGCCATGGACTCGACGTCGTCTCCGCAACCAAGGTGTGCTGCGAGCTTGAGCGAGTCGACACGCAGATGAAGCGCTTCGGCGTCGTGCTTCGCGGCACATCGATCGCGCCACCAACGATCACGAAGTGGCTCAACGAGCACGGCTACGGAGTCGAGCCACCAACCTCAAGAGGCCAAGCCTTGGCGCGGTAACGCCCCCCACCCCAGTTACCCGCCCCCGCGCGCTGGACGACCGCGCGGTCACGTTCCGCCTTCAGCAGCGGGACGAAGTAGTCGTCCCCCGCAAGGGGGAAAGGAGCCGGATCGAAAGTGCAGGAACACACCAACACGAACGACGAAGAGGCGATCGAACCGTCGTGCGGTGACTACGTCGTGTCGTTCTCCGACTTGCGCAGCACGCATCTGCCGGCGACGCGGTGCAAGTGGTGCAGCGGCTCCGGTTGCGACGTCTCGGACGGGATGGTGACCGACTGCGGCGGATGCGACGGCACTGGCTACGCACCGAACGGCGGCCGCGATGTCTGATCGGCACACGCCCAAGGTCCCAGTGTACGTCGCGTTCAAGATGTGTGGCGCGTGCGCTCCGAAGCAGCTCACGCACGCCATTCCAGTGGACCTCGCGACGCGCGAACTCCCAGGCGCCAACGTGTTGCTGGTGATCTGCACGTGCCTCGGACCAGCGACCGCGATTGATCAGATCCCGGCAAAGGTCGCGCGCTACGGGATCACCCGTCTGGTCGACGTCGCGTTCTCACGGAGCAAGCGGTTTGGGACGTGGGTAATGCGCACTTGGCGCGTGCGCGCTGAGAGCGACACAAGCGGCAACGTCAAGCTGACGGCGGTCTTCTATGGGTGAGGCACGCCGTCCGCTTGCGGATCGCTTCTGGGAAAAGGTCGACAAGACCGCACCCGCTCCGTCGCACGTTCCGTCTGTCGGGAACTGCTGGGTCTGGACCGGTGCGCCGCGTGGCGGGCGCTACGGGATCTTCATGATTACGCGGGGGAAGTTTGCCTCGGCTCACCGCGTCGCGTTCGAGATAGAGCACGGTCCGATCCCGGACGAACGCCTTGTTTGCCATCGGTGCGACAACGGACGCTGTGTGCGCCCGTCGCATCTGTTCCTCGGAACCGCAAAGGACAACGCGGGCGACATGGTTGCGAAGGGTCGCAGTGTCGTGGGCACGAAGCGTCCGGGCACCGGGCCCGCTGGTGAACGAAATGGGCGAGCGCGTCTCACGGCAACGCAGGTTGAAGAGATTCGACACCGCCGCGTGACCGAACGGCTGACGATTCGGGAGATCGCCAAGGCCTACGACATCAGCAAGAGCCAGGCCCAGAACATTGTCAGCGGCGCGCAGTGGGGGTTGTCGTGAGCGCATCGAAAATCGAATGGACCGATCGAGTCTGGAACCCCGTGCGCGGTTGCTCGCGCGTCTCTCCGGGCTGCGACAACTGCTACGCGATGCGACAGGCGCACCGCTTCACGACAGCGCCACGCACGCGCGATGCGGTCGCCTTGGGTGAACACCCAGCGCCGTTGCCAGGTCCGTACGCAGGCCTGACGACCATCCGCAAAGGCAAGGTCGACTGGACCGGCGCCGCGCGCTTCGTGCCGGAGATGCTCGGCGCGCCGCTCAAGTGGCGCAAGCCGCGGCGCATCTTCGTCAACAGCATGTCGGACCTGTTCCACCACTCGGTGACGAACGAACAGATCGCGGCGGTCTTCGGTGTGATGGCGGCGTGCCCGCAACACACGTTCCAGATCCTCACGAAACGACCCGCGCGCATGGCCGAGTGGATGCGTGACATCACGATGCTGCTCGAAGAGCGAGCCATCTACGATGCAATCCTCCAACCAGCAGCGGCAGCAATGCAGCACAGCAAGGATTCTGCCGAACGCTGGGAGTCGGCGCTCGACGACTACGGACTCACAGACCCAGACGCGCACGGCATGATCGAGTTTCCGTGGCCGCTGCCGAACGTGTGGCTCGGCGTGAGCTGCGAGGACCAGCAACGCGCCGACGAGCGCGTTCCGCTGTTGTTGCAGACGCCGGCTGCGGTGCGGTTCGTGAGTGCGGAGCCGTTACTCGGGCCGATCGACTTCCGCTGCATCCCTGCCAACTACGAGGGCGCACAAGGAGACATGCTCGACGCGCTCTCGGGTTGTGAATACTTCGATCAAGACGAGCCTGAGGACCGCGCTGAGCCGCGGTTCCCGCAGGCGCGCGTGGAGCGCGTCGATTGGGTGATCGTCGGCGGCGAAAGCGGCCCAGGCGCGCGGCCGTGCCACGGCGATTGGATTCGCTCCATCGTGCGGCAGTGCCGCGATGCAAACGTCGCGTGCTTCGTGAAGCAACTCGGCGCGCGCTACGAAGATCCGATCAACGGCATCGGCGGTGCGCAGTGTCGACCCGACCCCACGATCGTCACCATCGCGCGCCTGAAGAACCGCAAGGGCGGTGATCTGTTTGAGTGGCCAGACGACCTGCGCGTGCGTGAGATGCCGGAGGTGCGCCATGCGACTTGAGCGATCCGCGTCGGCGCGCCGGGCGTGGCGGCACTTCCGATTCTTCTTTGCGGCACTCCGCGACCTCGTGTTCCCACCAGAGGTGATCGTGCTGCCGTCGATCGACGACGACGACGAGAACATGCACCCCTCAGAGAAGTGCCGCTGCGACGCGCTCAATCACAGCGGCTATGTGGTGCACGACCCGGACTGCGAGTGGGCCAAGGCGATGTGCCCCGTCTGTTCCGGCGAAGGCATCTGCTCAGGTTGCGGTGGTGATGGGATCGACCCGGAGGCTGAGCATGTCTGAGCCGCTCACCCCTCGGCAGCGCACACGTGTGCGTGATGAGTTGCCTCGGGCGCGAGCTCGATCGCTGAAGGCGCAACGCGAGGGCGAAACCGTTACTTCGGAGCCGGCCGACATGCTCTTGATGATCGACCGCATCGCCGAGCTCGAGCGCGCTGCCGAGCAACGGGTTGCTGAATGCGGTCGACACAGCTGCGCGAAGTGCGCGCGGTTGGCTGCTGTCGTCGGAAAGGTTGGCGCCTGATGTCGATCGGTGCACAGGACAATGCCGCGCTCGACGGGCTCGAAGCCGACCTGTTGTTCGCGATCAATCGCGTCGGGCACCCCGAGTCGGCAATCCGCAAGGAAGCGCACAAACGCCTTGAAGCGCTTCGGCTGCTTCGACGACTGCACGCGGCGCTCAACCCGAGCGACAACGAGATCGCGCTGCTTCAACTCAAGGCAGCGGTCTTCGACGAAGCCGCGAGCATGAAGATCACCGGCGATGAACCCCTGCGAGCCATCGGCGCCAAGTTCTTCGAGCTCGTGATCGAAAGCGTTGCCTACCAGCGGAGCAAGTCGTGACGAAGCCCGTAGACGAAACCAAGAACGCGGCACACACGCAGCCATCATTCACGGCGGAGCTGATGCGCCCGTTCTACGTGTGCACTGAAGAGTGCGTGCAGTGCGGCGAGGGCGCGCTCTTCATGGACCGACAGGGGGCGTTGCTCTGTGGCGAGTGCGAGCCGGTCACGCGCTACGCGTTGCTCGACATCACCACCATCGTCGACATCGTCGAGGGCGGTCAGCGTGAAGCCTTGGTGCCGCTGCACCTGCCCGAGGTCGACAGACACCTCAAAGAGCAGAACGGCCGAGGTGGTCGGTGAACACCATCCCCACGCCAGAGGTTGCGATCACCGTCATCCAACCGTACCCGACTGCAATCGCGCTCCGTGGCCACGCTGACCCGAAGGTCGCCGCAGCTGCCAAGCCCATCGAGAACCGCACCTGGGCGCCGCGCGCGGCTTTGCTCGGAAAACGCATCGCCATCCATGCAGGCGTGAAGCCTGTCGACCTCGATGCGCTCGAGCAAATCCTGATCGCGTTTCCCGACCTCGCTCCATACCTGAGCGGCAAGCTTCCACGCGGCGCCATCATCGCCACTGCCACGCTACTCGGCCACGTGACCGCGGGTGGGTGCGTCAATGGTGAGTGGTGCATGTCGCGGACGTCCGATGTGCTCATGGCGCGCGCGACGGCGTGGTTCACCGGTCCGATCGGTCACGTCTACGGTGACGTCCACATCCTGCCCGAGCCCATCCCGTGCCGTGGCGCACTTGGCTACTGGAAGATCGGCGCAGTCGAGCGCGCTGCGATCGCCAAACAGGAAAGGGCTGCAGCGTGATGCGGTTCATTCTCAACTTGCTGGTGCGCGTCCTGCCGGCGCCGCGCGTCATCTACGACCGCGAAGGCGGCACGCCCTACCTGTCGCGCTGGTACCTGATCGGCGCCAAGCCCGACGAAGACGCCAAGCTCAAGGGCCAGGTGGTGTTCAGAGAGACCTGGCTCACGCGCTTGCCCTTCAATCTCTACCTGCACCGCTTTCACCGCAGCGATGACGACGGCGCGCTGCACAACCACCCGTGGCGTTGGTCGTTGAGCTTCATCCTCGCTGGCGGGTACTCCGAAGAACGCCGAGCGACGCATGGTGACGCCGTGGAGCGACGCATGGTGACGCCGTGGAGCTTCAACTTCATCCGCGGCACCGACTACCACCGCGTTGATCTGATCGAGTCCGACGCGTGGTCGTTGTTCTTCGTCGGGCCGAAGGTCGGCACGTGGTTCTTTTGGGACCGCGCAACCAAGCGACGCGCTCAGTGGCGCCGGTTCGTCATGGCCAAGCGCGGAATGATTCCTGACGCCGGGTGGGAACCAGACGCGCGCGAGGCCGGGGCGGTTTCGCGTACGAACTGCGCCACACGCCGATGTCACATCGCAATGGAGAAAGCACGCATGATCAAGACCACTGACATTGAACTAGGCGACACCGCGAAGGACACGATCACCGGCTTCACCGGCACGGTGGTCGCGGAAACGCGCTTCCTGAACGGCTGCATGCGCATGAGCTTGCAGGCGACCGAGCTCAAGGACGGCAAGCCGGTCGAGTGGCAAGCCTTCGACGTCGAGCAACTCGCGCTCGTGGAGCGGGCGAAGCCGCGCAACGTCGAGCCATCCGGCGGGCCGCGCGAAGACGCCACCCAACGACCCACGGTGGCGCGCCGCGCAGACCCGACCCGCTGACACCAACCAACGCAACGACCCAACCGAGACACCCATGAGCAACTGCACAGCATGCGGCACACCCGCCCGAAAGACCGTTGACGCCATCGTGACGCGGGGTCCAGGCGTTGCCGTGCCCGGGAAGGTCTGCGGGCCCTGCGCGGCAACAGGCGTGCTCATCGTGGTCGGTGACGACCGGGCGATCGAGGAACCGCAACCCACGCCCATCGCACCACAGAAGCCGACGGGGCTGCCCAAGCTCAAGAAGGAGGGTTTCGGACTGCGGGAACTCGCGGGGACACCAAACCCGACAACTCCATCGCCCAAGGGGCTGTCCAAGCGAGAGGCCGAGGTGCTCGGTGCGGTCGTGCACCTGCGCGGACTCACGCGCCGACAGATCACCACCCTGACCGGCGCGAAGCGGCGCAGCCGCGACAACCTGATCTCAGTGCTCAACGTGCTGCAGTACGTGACCACCGGCGACCGGATTGAGCCGACCGAGACCGCGATTGCGTTGAAGGACTCGTTGCCCAAGCCGTTGACAGGGCGGAAGTACGTGGAGCGGTTGTTGCGCGAGTTGCCTGGGCGCGAGGCTGACTTGCTTCGTGTCCTCACCGAGGGCGGGACTCGCGTGATCGTCTCACGCGAAGAGCTGACGCGGCGCACCGGCATGCTGCGTCGCAACCGCGACAACATCATCAGCAAGGTGCGCGGGCGTGGGCTCGTTGACGCGGAGCAAGGTGGTATCAGCGCCATGCCCGAGCTCTTCGACGGTTGGTCGTCACCATGAGCGGCCGCACCGACGCCAGCTACAGCGCGCAGCAGTTGCGCGACTTCGCCGCGGAGCTCAAGCGCCGTGCCCGCGAACCCTTCGCCGACATCCCGGTCAGCAAAGAGGCGGCGCTGCGCATCGCCAATCACATCGATGTGGTGCACGCGGAGTTCACCCAGCTCTTAGCGATCGCGCGCACCGGTCGGAAGCTGCGGGACGTCATGCGCGACTTCGCAGAGCTGCTCAACGACGAAGGCGAGGTGTCGGGATGAGCACCGAAGCGGCGTCTAGCTTCACCGTCAGCATCACGTGCGCCGATTGCGGAGTCGCGCATCCGCCGCTGGTCGGAAAGCTTGGAGCGCTCATCGACAACATGACCGTTGCCCGCATCCGCGTCGCCGCGCCGCACGGGTGGTCGTTCAACGAAGTGATCGCGCTGTGTCCAACGTGCTCCGAGAACAACGGTCGGTTTTACCAGCCAGAGAAGGCAGGGATCACCAATGCCTAAGGTTGACCGCAGCGCTCCCGCCTACCTCGCGTTCGTGCGCGAGAAGCCATGCTGCTGGTGTCAACACGACGCGCCGAACGATCCGCATCACGTTGGACCACGCGGCGTTGGCATCAAGGCCGACGACTTCCACACGGTCCCGGTGTGCCGCAAGTGCCACGACCACTTTCACGATCACCGAACGTTCCCAGGTGCCACGGTCGAAGAAACCGCGCTGCGCATCTGGCGTGTCCAAGCCGTGTTGATGGTGGAGTGGCAGCGGTTGGAGCCCACCAAGGTGATCGCCTACAGCGTCAATCAGCTGAGCGATGAGAAGTGCGGGTGCGCGGCGAAGGCTGCGGCTCTGTCCTATCAAGAGGGCGCGCACATCGACGGCGACCAGGGGTGGATCGATTGGGGGCGACGCCTGCAGGCGCACCTTCTGACCGATGGCTTGGCAATCGTGGAGGTGGGCCGTGTCTGATCGGTTACAGCGCAAGCGTGACGGGATCGAAGTGGGCGACGAGGTCTATGTCGTGCGCACTTCGGGCTCACGGACGCAGCGCAAGCTGGCCAAGGTGCTCGACACCAATCGAGCTGCGGCGCGGGTGCGGTACGTAGCGGACGGCGAAGAGACGATGGTGCAGCTCAAGTACCTCGAGCGCATTGAGCGTGCGCCGAAGTCGTCAAAACCGGCCGAGCTCGTGATCGACGAACCTGATCCGGCATACGTGCCGAAGCCGCCGCAAGTGCTGCCGCCGCCCAGCGTCACCATCAAGAGCGATGGGCCGACCGAACCGGTAGACGACGTCGATGCATGGCTGGCCATGGGTCGCGACCTGGTACCGAGCATGCGCGCGAAGATCGGCGTGCTCGAAAACCAGGAACGCGCGCTCCGAAAAACCGCCAACGAGGCCTTGGCTGGTGCTGACGAGCTCGCGCCTGAAGCGCGACGAATTGCAGCGCAAGCTCGAAGCTATCCAGGAGATGCAGCTGTGAGCGACCCACGCACACCCGAAGAAGTGCTGCGGCGCGCGCTGTCCTCCGAAGCTGTGGCCTTGGCACGCGAGAGTGCGATCACGCACATCAACGAGAGCCGACGAACACTAAGCGCCTACAAAGACTCGACCGCCGTTGAAGCCGACATGGCAATCGGCATTGCGCACACAACGATCCGCATCAACGAAACCATCCTCGCTGCGCTGGACCGTCTGCCGAAGCTGGAGCGGGTGGCAACGGTTGCGCGTGGGTCGCTGCCAGCGTCAGCGCGTGACCGCTACGAGATGATCGAAGCGCTGCGCGCGATCGATGAGGTGAACCATGGGTGAACGCGCCACACCACCGGAAGCACGTGCCACATGCCGGCAAGCCATGAACGCCGCGATTCGGTGCGCCGAAGATGATCAGCAGGCCGCGGCCGTGGCCCGTGACGTGCGCGACTTCGGTGGTGCAACCGCACTGCTAACGGTGATTGAGAACGGCGCAGCGGCGATGGCGCTGAGGGTCGAAGCGGAAACGCTCCGCGGCACGGCGCAAGTCAGCCGTGATCTTGCAGAGCTCGTCTCGCCATGGAGGTTCTGGCAACGACGGCGCGCCGAGTCGTACCGCCACGAAGCAAAGGTTTTGGAGTGGGCCGCGATGCGCCTCGACGAACACGCGTCGCGGTTGGAAGCAAGGTGGACGTCATGACTGCAGCGCTGAAGTTGCCTGAGTTGCTCGATTCCGGAGACGTGGCGCGCATTCTGAAGTGCAGCCGCAAGAGCGCGTACGCGGTGATGGCCGGTATCCCGGGGTGCGTGCGCATCGGCTCGGGCGTGCGGCCACGCATTCGAATCTCACAGGCGGCGTTGGACGCATGGATCCAAAAGGGCGGTGACAAGTGCCGGGCAAGCTCAGGAAGCACAAGCGTTCGAAGTACTGGTACGTCGTCGGTCGCACGATCGACGAAAACGGGCACGTCCGAGAGTGGGAGAAGTCAACCAAGCAAACCGACAAGCGAGCTGCTGCCCGAGCCGCTGCCGCGATCGAGCTTTCACACGCGGTTCCGCGTGCGCGACGTCTCCCGCTCAGCAAAGCGTTCGATGAGCTCTACTCGCTCAAAGAGCGGAGGAAAGTCAGCGTGAGCGAGCTCGAGATCGTTTCGACGAAGGGCGCCCGCGTCATGGAGGTGTTTGGCGTCTCGCGCGACTGCAACACCTTCGAGCCGGCGGACTTCGATCACTACGTCGACGCGCGACGCAACGCCGAACGACCCGTGAAGGATGCCACGATCAAGAAAGAGCTGGGGATGCTCTGGCAGGCACTGCGGCACATGGCGCGGCGCAAGCTCTACACCGGGCCCGATCCCAAGGAACTGATGCCCGATGTGCTCGAGCCAGACGAGCCCGGCGATCGCTGGCTTGACGATCCCGAGTACGTTGCGCTCGTGCAGCACATCGACGTGTTGCCCGCCGGCGGTCGCGGGAAGTCAAAGACCGCCGACGCGACTGGACGCCGCACGCAGGCGACGCCCAAGCGCGACTACGTCGTTTTCTACTGCCACACCGGTGTGCGTGACAGCGAGCTGTACCGCATCGAGGCCTCGCACTTCGACGCTGCCAACCGTCGCGTCTACGTGGGCGGCACCAAGACGAAGCTGAGCCAGCGATGGGTGCCACTGAGCCCCGAAGCGATGGAGATTCTCGATCGCCGCAGCAAGCTCTACGCAACGGGCCCGCTGTTTCCGTACCGATGGGCGAACTCGAACATGAACGAATCGCTGGCGCGCGCGTGCAAGCGCGCCGGAATCGAACCCGTGAGCGCGAACGACCTGCGCCGCACGTTCGTCTCGTGGTGCTGCCGGCACGGTGAGTCCGAAATCAACGTGCAGAAGTTCGTCGGCCACTCACCAGGCAGCACGCTGGTTCGGCGCGTCTATCAGAAGCTGGCACCGGAAGCCGGACGCGCGGCGGTCGAGCGGTTCCCGAAGGCGATCGGCCAAGCCGCTTGGACGCCGACTACGAACGAATTGGCGATCGTCAACGCGCTGGCCGGCGGCGCGACGCTGGCGCCGGAGATCACAACCGCGAGCGGGCTTTCGCGACCATCGGTGTACGCCATCCTGCGGCGGCTCGAGCTGCTCAACCTGGTGACCTACCGAGAGACCGCCGAGGTGCACCCGACCGAGCAGCGCGAATACACCATCCGGGCCTACGAGCTCACCGACGCCGGCAATGACGTGTGGGCCCGAGCCCAGGGACCGGTGAACTGATGCCGCCGGAGAAGCTCAGCGAGCGTGCACGCGAGCGCGTGGCCCAACGCCTCGACCCGTTCGCCATGCAGACATCGGCGTACGACCGTGCCTACCTGCACGCCCTCGGGCAGGTGCTCGACGAGTACCAAACCGAGACCGAAAACCGCCTGGCAAAGCTTGAAGCGGCGGCCAACCGATCCGGACAAACGTCTGATCCAATGTCCGGCTATGCTGTTGTCCCGGAAGTCTCGGGAACGGTCTCGGGAAATAACCCCGTCATGGGGGATAAAAAGTGACCCAACTTCCAATCCGATTTGCGTTTTCCGCCTGTTTTCGTGGTGACCCCAGCGAGAATCGAACTCGCGTTACCGGCGTGAGAGGCCG
>JACZCZ010146257.1_pt1 | contig 35007 bp, 23 predicted proteins | sample 8641811 | NCBI WGS metagenome assembly JACZCZ01 (sample SAMN15324610, study PRJNA640507) | soil metagenome | isolation source: intercropping peanut in the first line | place: China: Luxin town, Laibin City, Guangxi Province | collected 2019-07-25 | depth 10cm m | reverse complement strand
TGCCGGCCGGCATGGTGAAGCGATCGTCGCGATTGATCTGTTTCGCAGCGGCGAAGGACCGTTTGTCGACGCCAGCCCTTGGACGCGGGAGCGTGGTCAGCACGCCCTCGATCTTTCGATCCAAGACCTGCGCCAGAAGATTGCGCAGTGGGAAGCCGACCCAAACGTAGACGCCAGTGCCGTCGCCGAACAGAAGGCACGCCTCGCGGCGCTGGAGCGTGAGCGTGCCGCCGGTAGCGGACCCGCGACTGGAAATCGTTTCGTCGCGGTGGCCCATGAAATCGGGCCGGAAGTGGAGCGTGACGCGGCGATCGACGCCGTGGTCAACGCCTACGGTCGTCGTGTGAATGAGCACAACCGCGTCGCCCTGGCAGACGTCGCGGCACCTCCACCCGCCGCGGGCCAGCCGAGCTACGTCGGGTCGGCTCAATGTCAAAGTTGCCATCAGAAGGCTTTTGCCTGGTGGACGGAGCATCCTCACGGCCAGGCTTACGCGACGCTCCAAGAGGCGAACAAGGAGTTCAACCTGAGCTGCGTGGGCTGCCACGTCACCGGCTACAACCAGCCCGGCGGCAGCACAGTCGTGCAGAACGCAGGGCTGACGAACGTCGGCTGCGAGAGCTGTCATGGACCCGGCAGCACCCACGTCGATGACCCGGACGAAGAGCCCTACTCCGTGCAACGCGCGGTTCCAGCGAACATCTGCGTGACCTGTCACAACGCCGAGCACAGCGACAAGTTCGACTACGACAAATACCGCGCGAAGCTCCTCGTTCCGGGCCATGGCAAGCCCGTCGTCGCCCCCGCCACAGGAACGCCGTGACTTCCGCCGCGTATCTGCTGGCAGTGTCTGCGCTGGTTTTCGCCTGTGTTGGAACACGACCGGTGCCAAGTCACATGGCAGCGCAAGGCGCGCGCGAGGACGACACGGCGACACTTGACGGCGACACCGACATCGATCCCGACACGGCCCCCGGCGCGCGCGTCTTTTCGGGCATGGCCAGTTACTACAGCGACGCGCTGGCCGGACACCGGACAGCCAACGGCGAACGCTATGACCCTCAACAGTTGACCGCTGCCAGCCGCACCCTCCGGTTCGGGACCACATTGCGGGTTACCCGGGTCGACCGCGATTTGAGCGTCGAGGTTCGGGTCAACGATCGTGGTCCGTTTGGCCGTCGCAAGCGCATCTTGGACCTCTCCCGCGCAGCCGCAGAGCGCCTGGATATGATTCGGGCCGGCGTCGTTCGCGTGCGAGTCGAAATCCTCACCCAACCAGATCGCACGCCCTGAACGGGCCGCCTGGCGGCCGGTCTCTGCCTCGGATAGCCTGGCCCAGACCCAGCCGAGGGAGCAAACGGATGACTCGGGCGATTCTTTACCCCCTGTGCACGCTCTTCGTTGCCGCCGCGGGCTGCGCGTCGATGGAGAGCCAGGTGGTGGCCCGCGCATCCCGCGACTTCTCATGCGCGCGGGAGCGAACCGTGATCACCGATCAGTTCGGCGGGATCTATCGCCTCGAAGGCTGCGGCTTCGTGGCGACCTACGAGTGCCGCGAGAACGGTTCGTTGCGTGTTGCCTGCACACCGATCGTCGGCGAAGGCGCGGTGGCTACCCGCGCAACAAGTGGCGACTGATCACGAGTCGCTGAATCTCGCTCGTGCCCTCGCCGATACGGCACAGACGGACGTCTCGCAGGTGGCGTTCGACCGGGAACTCGCGCGTGTAGCCGTAGCCTCCATGGATTTGCAGTGCGCAGTCACACGCGCGCTGCGCCGCCTCCGACGCGAACAGCTTGGCCATCGCGGCTTCACGCCCGAAGCTTTGACCGCGATCCGCGAGCGCAGCTGCACGCCACAACAGCAGGCGCGCGGCATCGAGCTCGGTCCGGCTGTCAGCGATCATCCATTGAATCGCTTGGTAGTCGGCGATCGCGCGACCGAACGTACGCCTCTCCTTGGCGTAGTTGATCGCCGCGGCCAGCGCGCCCTCGCCTAGCCCGAGCGCCAAGGCACCGATGCTGATGCGTCCTTTGTCGAGGACCTGCATCGCATCGCTGAAGCCTGCGCCCACGGCACCCACGCGTTGGCCATCGTCCACCTCCACGTCGACCAGTGACAGCTCCACCGTGTCACTCGATCGCATGCCGAGCTTCTCGAGCTTGCGACTCGCATTGGCGCCCGGCGTGCCGCGTTCAAGCGCGAACGCAGTGATGCCGCGGTGCTTCAATGTGGGATCACTTGATGCCAAGACCACGCACACGCCGCCCACAGATCCCTGGGTGACAAAGATCTTGGTGCCGTTGATCCGCCATCGCGCCCCATCGCGCACGGCACGTGTGAGCAAACCGGCGGAGTCTGAGCCAGAGCCTGGCTCCGTCAGCGCCCACGCCCCAAGCCATTCGCCGCTCGCCAGCTTGGGCAAGTACTTTTGCTTCTGCGCCTGATTGCCGAAGGTCGCGATGTGCGAGGTACCAAGGCCGTTGTGGGAAGCGACGGTGAGACCGAGCGATCCGTCCGCACGCGCGATTTCCTCGACCACGATCGCGTAGGCCAACGTGTCGAGGCCCGCGCCTCCGTATGCTTCCGGGACACAGATGCCAAGAAACCCTAGCGCTCCCAGCTTGGGGATCACCTCGGTCGGAAAGCGTTCGTCGCGATCCCACTCCGCGGCAAACGGCGCGACCTCGTACGTCGCCAGCTCTCGCGCGGTGTCTCGAATCGTTCGATGGGTGTCGTCGAGGTCGAAGTCCATGCGGCGTGTCGAAAGGATAGCGCACAGACCTGGCGTGTTACCGTTTCGTGCATGGGGGAATCGTCCGCCTCCCCGAGCGTGACCCGGGCTCGTGAGCTGCTGCGCAGGCTGGCCGAACGCTCGGCCGACGCCGCGGTCACGGATCACGATCTGGCGAACACCGCGATCGCGTTGGCGGGGCTACTCATCACCGAAGCCAGCCGCGTGCGCACACCCGCGGAAGGCGCTCGCAACGATCAGCTCGCACGCTTGATGCAGGACCCGACAGGACAGGTCTTCACCACGCTGCTCACCGATCGCGCTTCCCGCTCACAGGACCCGCGCCGGGTCGCACACGAGCTCGTTCATCTGCTGCGTGCCTGCGGTGCACCGGCGTACATGACGCTCGGTGAGCGAGCGTTGCTGCGCGCAGGTCAGTGGGCAGGAGGCGTCATACCAGTCGCGGTCCACCGCGCCTTACTCGCGCGCCTTCGTGATCAGACGCGCACGGTGATTCTGCCTGCGGAGGACCCCGCCCTCCGAGAACACTTGGCCGCGCAACGTCGCGGCGGCGTCCAGGTCAACGTCAATCACCTGGGCGAGGCAGTGCTGAGCGAATCCGAGGCAACCTCGCGCGTGCAGCACTACTGCGCGCTGCTGGCGCGCGCCGACGTGAGCACGATCTCGGTGAAGCTGTCGTCAATCTGCAGTCAGGTGCACCCGCTTGGCTTCGCGCAGACTTTGGATCGCGCGGTACCGCGCCTGCGCGCCATCTATGCCGCCGCGCTCGCGCAGAACGGGCAAGGCTCGAAGCTGGTCGTGCTCGACATGGAGTCCTATCGCGACCTGCACCTCACCGTGGCTGCGTTTCAGCGCGCCTTGGACTCAGCCGAGCTCGATCCCCTGAGCGCAGGCATTGTGCTGCAGGCGTACCTCCCCGACTCCCACGCGATTCAGCGCGATGTCACGGCGTGGGCGATCGCGCGCTACGAGCGCGGCGGGGCGCCGATTCGCTTGCGGATCGTCAAGGGCGCCAACCTCGCCCATGAAGCGGTCGACTCGGCCTTGCGTGGCTGGTCGTTGCCCACGTACGGCACCAAGACAGAGACCGATGCGAGCTTCAAGCGCATGGTGTCCTATGCCTGTCGTCCGGAGCACACACGTGCCGTGCGCGTCGGCGTGGCAAGTCACAACGCATTCGACCTCAGCTACGCGGCAGCGCTTTCGTATGCGCGTGGTGTGCAGGCCGACGTTGGATTCGAGCTGTTGCAGGGCATGGCGGAGCCGCTCTTACGCGCCATCCAGGCAGTCACCGGCAACGTGCTGGCCTACACGCCGATCGTCGAAGCACATGAGATCCAGAACGGTATCGCGTACCTGATTCGCCGCCTCGACGAGAACACCGCGCCGGACAACTTCTTACGCCATAGCTTCTCACTCCGACCGAACACGCCCGAATGGTTGGCGCAAGAACAGCGCTTCCTCGCCTCCGCGGCGATGCAAGAAACGGTCAGCGAAACACCGCTGCGTCTCCAAGATCGACGTCACCCGGTGTTTCAGCCGCGCGAGGCGGCATTTCAGAACGAACCCGACACCGATTTTGGTCTGGCGCACCATCGCAGCTGGATCACCGCGATTCTGGATCACTGGTACGAGCAACCTGCCAGCGACGTCCCCTGCACGATCGATGGCGAAGATGTGCTGACCAGCGAGACGAAGGTTGGCTTCGATCCGTCGCGACCTGAGCACACGGCCTATCGCCATGCGCTCGCGGATGAGGCCGCGGTAGATCGCGCGCTCGCTTGTGCGCGTAAGGCTGCGGAGATGTGGTCATCGACACCCATCGCCGCGCGCGATCATGTGCTCTACGCGTGCGCGAACGAGCTGCGCCGTGACCGAGGCGAGCTGATTGCGGCGATGGTGTTGGATGCCGGCAAAGCGCCACTCGAAGCCGACGTGGAAGTGTCCGAGGCGATCGACTTCGCCGAGTACTACCGCCGCAGCGCACGCGAGCTTTGGGAGCGGGCGGACGTGATGTGCGAGCCCAGGGGCGTCGTCTTGGTGACGCCGCCGTGGAACTTCCCGTTGGCGATTCCCGCCGGTGGCGTGTTGGCCGCCCTCGCGACCGGCAACACCGTGATCCTCAAGCCCGCGCTCGAAACCGTGCTCGTCGCGCGACGCTTGTGCGAAGCGTTCTGGCGCGCAGGCGTCCCGCGCGACGTGTTGCAGTTTGTGGTTTGCGAAGACAGCATCGGCTCGCGCCTGATCACGGATCAACGGGTCGACGCCGTGGTGCTCACCGGCTCGACGGAGACCGCTCGCTTGTTTCGACGACTTCGACCGGGGCTCCATCTGCTCGCGGAGACCGGTGGCAAGAACGCGATCGTGATCTCTGCCATGAGCGACTGGGACTTGGCGATCAAAGACGCGCTCCAGTCTGCCTTCGGACACGCCGGGCAAAAGTGCAGCGCCGCGAGCCTTCTGATCTGCGAGGCGGAAGTCTACGACTCACCCGCATTCCGCATCCGTTTGCGAGATGCTGCCGCGAGCCTTGTAGTCGGCTCGGCATGGCACGCCGACAGCTTGGTTACGCCCTTGATCCATCCACCCCAGGGCGCGCTGTTGCGTGGGCTGACTCAGCTCGACGAAGGCGAAGCCTGGTTGCTCGAGCCGCGCGTGGATCCTGAAAACGCCAGGCTGTGGTCGCCCGGCATTCGCATTGGGGTGCGCCCCGGAAGCTTCTGTCATCAGACGGAGCTTTTCGGTCCGGTGTTGTCAATGATGCGCGCCGACGATCTCGATCACGCGATCGCTCTCGCCAACAGCACCGCTTACGGCCTCACGAGTGGATTGTTCTCCTTGAACGAGAGTGAGCAACAGCGCTGGATCGATCGCATCGACGTGGGCAATCTGTACGTTAACCGCGGCATCACCGGTGCCATCGTGCGCCGCCAACCGTTCGGTGGAACCAAGGCTTCAAGCTTCGGCCCCGGCGCCAAGGCGGGCGGTCCGGGCTACGTCACGCAGCTCGTAACGATGCGGTCGCGGATCGAGCGCGATGACTACCGCAACATCTGGCGCGACGTCTTCAGCGTGAAGAGCGACGTCTCGCGCGTGATGGGGCAAGACAATCTGTTCGATCATGTGCCATGCGCGGGACTCTGTGTGCTCGTGACCAACAACGCAGTGGCCGCCGAGCTGCAGCTGGTCTTCGATGCGCTGCGCGTGTGTCGCATCGCCGCCGAGATCGCGACGGTGGACGCACCCGCGGACTGCCTGCACGTGATCCGCGGCGCGCACCACCACATTCACACCCAGCACGCAGCCGACGATCTCGTCGATCACCTCAAAGCACGCGCGTGTCGACGGATCCGCGTGGTCGGCGATCTCTCCGACAAGCTACTTCGCGCGCTGATGACGCTGGACATCCATGTTGAACAGAGCCCTGTGAGTAACAGTGGCTTCATCGAGCTACGTCACTACCTGCGCGAACGCAGCCTCTCGCTCAACTACCACCGCTACGGGAGCTTGAGCCGGATCCCCGGTAGCGACGCACGCCGGGTCTAGGGCTACATCGGAGGGACCATGTGCTTCTTGCGCTCTGGCGCCGTGCGCGTTCCGGTGTGTAAGCCAAGCCGCTTGGCGATCTCGCCCCGCAAGCGCTCGCCAGGAACCACGGCATCGATCACCAAGTCGCTCGCCAGCTTGTAGACATCGATCGACGCACGGTACTCGTCGCGCAGGCGCTGCACGTACGCGGTGCGCGCTTCGCCTTCTTCCACTTCTTGGATCTTGTTGTAGTAGACCGCATTCACCGCAGCGTCTGGTCCCATCACAGCGATCGATGCATGTGGCAATGCAATGCACGCGTCTGGCTCGAACGCAGGCCCGCACATCGCGTACAACCCTGCGCCGTACGCCTTGCGCACGATCACACTGAGCTTCGGTACGGTCGCTTCGCTGACTGCGGCGATCATCTTCGCGCCCGCCCGAATGATGCCTTGCTTCTCGACCTTGGTGCCGATCATGAAGCCGGGCACGTCGGCCAGAAACAGCAGCGGAATATTGAAGGCGTTGCAGAGCCAGATGAAGCGTGCCGCCTTGTCGGCGCTGTCGACGAACAGCACGCCGCCGAGCCACTTCGGTTGATTGGCGACGATACCGATCACTTGGCCCTCGACGCGCGCGAAGCCAGTCAGCAGCTCTTTGGCGAAGCGCGGCTTGATCTCGAACCAAGAGTCCGCGTCGACCAGCTCTTGAATCACTGCGAGCATGTCGAACGCCTTGTTCTCGCTGTCTGGGATCAACGACTCGATCGTCTTGCCCGACGTCTTGGGCGCGCTCGGCTCGCACACTGGAGGCAGCGCGTGGCAAGTGGCAGGCAAGTAGCTGAAGTAGCGTTGGGCCAGCGCGATGGCATCGGTTTCGTTGGCCGCCAACAAGTCACCGCAACCGGAGACGCTGGTGTGCATCTTGGCGCCGCCCATTTCTTCCAGTGTCACCTTCTCGCCGATCACCATCTCCGCCATGCGCGGCGACCCGAGGTACATCGACGCATTCTTGTCGACCATGATCACGAGGTCGCAGAACGCTGGGATGTACGCGCCGCCCGCTGCGCTTGGACCGAACAAGATGCAGATCTGCGGAACACGGCCGCTGAGTTGGACCTCGTTGTAGAAGATGCGTCCGGCACCACGGCGCCCCGGGAACATTTCGATCTGATCGGTGATGCGCGCGCCAGCGGAGTCGACCAGATAGAACAGCGGGCAGCTCAGGCGACTGGCCGTCTCCTGGATGCGCAGGATCTTCTCGACCGTGCGTTTGCCCCACGAACCCGCCTTCACCGTGGAGTCGTTTGCCATCACTGCGACGGCGCGGCCACGGATGCGACCGACGCCGGTGATCACGCCATCGGCGGGCAGGCCATCGGCTTGGTTGTTGGCCAGGGCGGCATCTTCCACGAAGGAGTCCGCGTCCAACAACAGCGCGATCCGCTCACGCGCGAAGAGCTTGCCCTCCGCGCGATTCTTCTCGTGATACTTGGCGTCCCCGCCCTGCTCGACCCGCTGCAGGGCCTCGATCAGCTTCCGATCCAGCGACATGCCGGCAGCATAACCTGCCTGTCAGGGACAACGCCGCGGTCTGAAGCGGCGGTCGCACAACGGCGACCACCCTTGCCTCACTTGGCGGGCGTCTCAGCTTCCGGATGGATCGCGAACTTCGGCGTTCCGGCGCGGACGCGGAGCTTCTTGGCAGCCTTGCCGGCGTTGGACTGGCGGCGCTTGCGGCGCATGAAGGTGACTTTGGTACGCGATGACATGGTGCTCTCCACTCGGTGAGGCCGTGGGCACCCAGTGCGCGACGGCCGAAAAAGAGGCGCGTTGTGTAACCGGAACGCGCAGTGGGGTCAAATCGAACGGCCACGGGCGCTGACCATCGCGTACAGCGAGATCAGCGGCGTCACGCACGCGCCGACCACCGCGGAAAACCCCGCCTTGAAGCCAATGAACGCGCCGGCCGACAGGCTTCCTAAGCCGAGCGCCGAGAACACGAAGATCGGCAGCGGCACGAACACCACCACGCACGCGATGCCCAGCCACACCCCGCGTGCCAACAGTCCTTCGGGCAGGCCGTACACCACCCGGCCCAGCGCGCCGGTCGGATCCTGCGGCATCACCTTGCCGGCAAACATGTCCTTACGCGCCTGGAACGTCACCACCAGCACGGTGCCGAACGCGACGCCAAACGCAGTCAATACGGTGTCGATGAACACGCTCGGCGTTCCCCACAACGGCAACACCGGAAGCTTGAGCATCGCCAGCCAACCGAATGCCGCATTGATCAGCGCGTTGACGATCGCGGCGCCGATCACGGTTTGGCCGATGAAGTACCGGCGCGTTTGGGCTGCGAGCGACACGGGGCCCGCGCAGAGTACACGACTCAGCCGCGGGTCGAAGCGGCATCGATCATCACGCCCGAAAGCAACGTGTACGCCGCGACCCAGCTGTCCTTCACCTCAGCCGTCCACGCCGTGCCCAAGCCTTGCTCCAAGGTCCAGAGCAACGCACCGCCGACCGTCGTGTAGTCCTCTTTGCGCACGCCGTAGCCGACATGCCTGCGACCGAGATCTTGAATGGCGGGAACCACGCTGGCCGGATCACGCAGCGCCGTCACCACACGCCCGATCATCGACATCAACTTCTTCTTTTGCTCGGTGAGGTCTTCTGGGAACAGCGGGCGCAGGCCCGGATCCATCAAGAAGAGCTTGTCGTAGAACAGATCGGCGGCCTTACTTGCGATCGGCACCACCGCCTTCCATGTGTCTTGCACGATCTGCACTTGCTCCGGGGTCATCGTCGTCTCCTTGCATGGCAGAGCTCATCGCTCGGTTCCCCGCGACGCGCGGATCATCACCTGCGACAACGCACTGAACGTCTTCTCCCAAGCCCGCTCCACATCCACCGACCACGCCTCACCGAGCCCACGCTCCAGCGTCCACATCAGCGCGTCACCCACTGCGCTGTAGTCCACTTCGGACGCGCCATAACCCACGTGCCGCCGCCCCAGCGCACGCAGGTCTTCCTCCAACGTGCCGAGACGATCGAGAAACGCGACCGCGTGGCTGAGCGTGGCCATCAGCTTCTCGCGCTGTGCTGTCATGTCTTCGGGAAAGCGCTTGCGCAGCTGCGGTGAGAGCTCGAACAGCTTTCGATAGAAGAGCTCCCCGATCCCCGTCGCGTCGCCCTCGATCGACAACCACGAAGTACGCAACAGCGCCGCATCCTCTTGCGTGATGCCATACGTCGCGGCAAACGCGGACACTGGATTGGTCGGTGCGGCGTCGTCCTTCAAGGTTCGTCTCCCCATCGCGCTCACACGCCCAGTCGCCGCAGCCGGTACGAAAGCACCCGAGGCGTCGTCCGGAGAATTCGCGCCGCGGCGGATCGATTGCCCCCTGCCCGACGCAACGCATCCACCAAGAGATCTCGCTCGAACGCATCGGTGAGCGCGCGTAGTGATCGCGGCCCTCCGCCCTCCACGCCGCGCTGCAACGTGGACGGCAAGTGGTGTTGGCGCACGACGCCGTAATGCGCGAGCTGCACCGCGCGCGACACGGAGGTCTCGAGCTCACGCACGTTGCCAGGCCAGTCGTGTCGGCACAGCAGCTCCATCGCGGGATCGCTGAAGCGGTGCACCCGCTTGCTCTGGGCGGCCGCGCTACGAAGCAAGAAGTGAGCTGCCAATGCTGGGATGTCGTCGCGTCGTTCGCGCAGCGGTGGAACCTCCAGCGGCAACACATCGAGTCGATACAACAGGTCTTGTCGAAAGCGCCCGACCTGAACCGCGCGCTGTAAGTCGACCTGCGTTGCAGCCATGACGCGCACATCGACGCGAATGGTCTCGCCATCACCGACCCGACACAGCTCGCCGGTCTGGATCACACGCAGCAGCTTCACTTGAATGCTTGGCGAGAGATCGGCCACCTCGTCCAGGAACAAGGTGCCGCCGTGGGCCACCTCGAGTCGTCCGCGGCGCGCCGTGTGTCCGCCGGTCGACGAATGCTTCACGTGCCCAAACAGCTCACTTTCCACCAACGTCTCAGGCAGGCTCGCGCAGCTGACGACCACCATCGGTTTGTCTGCCCGGTCGCTCAACGCGTGCAGCGTGCGTGCGACGAGCTCTTTGCCCGTACCCGCTTCACCTCGAATCAAGACGGGCGCCCGCGATGGCGCCACCTTCGTGATCAGGCCAAAGACCGCGCGTATGCCGGTGCTCGATCCGACCATAAAGTCGCGCATCAGGACGTCGGTGCCTTCATCCATTGCTGGCGCGGCATCGAACCCGCCTTGCCCGCTGCGAGACGCGCGGCGCTCTTGCACCAGCGGCAGCGCCAAGGCGCCAACGAGCTTCAAGATCTCCATCGTCGATCCGATCGCCGCTTGGCGTACGCGCTCGAGATCGCCACCGATGGTGCCGACCACTGCACCCTCTTCCACGATCGGCGCGCACAGAAGTGCGTACGCATCGAGATCCACGTGGGCACGGGCGCGCGCTCGATCCAGAAAGCGCGGCTCCTCGCGGATGTTCGGCACGATGGCTGGCTGCCCGGACTCCAGCACCTGTCCGATCACGCCTTCGCCCGGCGCGTAGCGTGCACGCGCTTGATGTTCCGGTGTGACGCCGCGCGCACAATCCAGCGAGAGCACGCGCGACGCACGATCCACCACACCGAACGCAGCGCGCTCCAAGCCCAGCTCTTGCTCCAACAGCAACAACACGTGCGCCATCGCCACGTGCGCATCCATGTCCGCGCTGCGCGCCAAGCGTGCAACTTCGCCCAGCAACGCGGTGGGACTGCGTCGATCGCGAGCCAGCATCACTTGACGTTCACGGAGCCCCTGCCCATCGCTGGCCGAGAACCCTCTCCCGTTCGCTGACAACTCGCCTTTCATCGACGCTCAAGCTACGGCGTCGCAGGTTTCCGATCCGATAACGTTGTGTAGCAACGCCGCGCAGCTTGCGGTGCCGGCATCAGGCGGCAACCGCGGCAGCTCAACTCACCGCGTAGAAACCCGACGTTTTCAAGTCGGACACACGCCCGTGGTAGCCCGTTTGCCGATGACCGACTCGCCGCGCGCTGCCGTCGAATCCTTCGAGCTGAGTCTGCTGCAGCGGGTACGCGACATCCTGGAAGAACGCAGCGCACCTGCGAGACACACGCTGCAGCGCTGCTTGCAGGAGCTCGCGCACAGTTGTCGTGCCGATCACGTCGTGCTTGCCACGTTGGGACACGACGCGCAGGTACATCTCGACCTCAGCATTGGCCTCAGCCCGGAACAGATCCAAGAATCCTCGCATCGCATCGAAGAAGGCGTGCTTGGCCGCGTGATCAAGACGGGCGAGCCGGTCGCCACCGAGCCGCAACACCGGGAGCGCGACGGCGCCACGCACGGATGGCCGTTCGCCGGCGAGGAGGTCCGTCGCTACCTGTGCGTGCCGGTGCAGAGCCGTGCGCTGGGCGTAATCGGTGCGCTCGGTGTCGACCGCTGCCGTCCCGAAGCGCCATGGATGCGTGACGAGCTGCGCTTGTTCACCGTGATCGCAGCGTTGCTCGCACCGCAGATCGCCACGTTGCGCCACCACCGCGCGCGGGAGGATGCGTCCGTGCGTGAGTCAGCGGCGTGGATGCATGCCGATCCAGCGCCGAGCGCGCCTGCAATCGTCGGCGAGAGCGCCCAGGTTCGGCACCTTCTTCGTTGGATCGCGCGGGTCGCGCCCACCGACAGCACTGCGCTCATTCGAGGCGAGCGCGGTGTCGGCAAGGCGCTCACCGCCGCAGAGATCCATGCGCAGAGCCACCGCCGCGATCGACCGCTCGTGAGCGTGAACTGCGCTGCGCTCACTGGTGCGATGGCCGAAAGTGAGCTGTTCGGACACGCCAAGGGTGCGCTCGCGAGCGGTGGCGCACGACGTGGATTCTTTGGCCAAGCAGAAGGCGGAACGCTGCTGCTCGACGAGGTCAGCGAGCTGCCGCTGTCACTGCAAGCCAAGCTGCTACACCTGCTCCGCGAGCGTGCGATTGGCCACGTGGGTAACGACGGGCCTCAGCTCGTCGACGTGCGCGTGCTGGCGTCGACCAACGTCGACCTGGTGTCCGCGGTGCGCGCCCGCTCGTTCCGTGAAGACCTCTACGACCAGCTGTGCACGACGCAGATCGCGATCCCTCCGTTGCGTGCGCGCAAGTCGGACATCGCCAGCTTGGTGCGCCATTTCTGCAGTGTCTTCAGCGTCACGCATCGCTGCCCTTTGCGACCGCTTTCCGCGGCAACGATGGCTGCGTTGATGGCTCACGATTGGCCCGGCAACGTGCGCGAGCTGCAGAACGTGATTCAGCGCGCGCTGCTCGGCGCCAGCGGGCCCCGCATCGAGGTCGACGATCTTCCGATCGGCGTGCGACCCGACGATTTCTCGACACAAGCGACGCACGACACGCTCGAGCAGCGGATCTCCGACTTCGAGCGCGAGACGATCCTTGATGCGATGCGCGAAGCCGGCGGGAGCCACGCCAAAGCGGCGCGCGCGCTGCAAACTACGCCGCGGATCCTCTCCTATCGCCTGCGTCGTCTCGGCGCTGCCGCTGCGGAATAGCCGCGCATTCGGGTGCCTTCGCGACAATCCATCCCATCTTGGAACGTCGCGTGCGCGCGGCGCGTGGATACGCAAACGTCGGCGCGCGCTGCTCTTGGGCGTTGGCTGAAGCAACACCGGACGCACGCCTCCGCGATCTCAGGTTAAAGGTCCAGTGTTTCCGATCCGCCGCCGGCTTGTACCGCCAGAGAAAACGAACCTTGTAACGCGCGTTTGAACCGTGTTTTCTCGCCTGTCCGCGAAACAACGAAACAAACAATTCGCGACCACGAAATGCGGCGCTGCTAGCTCCGCGTGTGTATGCGTTCCGTGCACCTCAGGGGCACGTCGCTTTGAAGAGGAGAGACCATGCTGAGCCTTGTTGTGAAACCCCGTGTTGCTTGTGCCGCCTTGGCGTTGACGCTCGTGTCCAACGTCGCGCTCGCACAGGACGCGGCGACCGCACCTGCGGCGCCGACTGAAACACCTGCCGCGCCCCCTGCACCCGAAGCGGCCCCCGCCGACCCTGCGCCCGTCGCTGCAGAGGCACCGGCTCCCGTTGCAGCGCCTGCACCCGTCGTCGCACCGGTGGAACCTGTCGCACCGCCTCCCGCTGCGCCGCCCGCGCCACCGGCACCCGCTCCGGTGGGGCTGAAAGTGACCGGCTCGTTCTTCACGCGCTACGAGGTGCGCGAGAAGTTCGACCAACTCGGCGTCACCGCGCAGCGCTTTCTCGAGTCCGATGTCACGGTCTATCGCGCGCGCCTCGGCCTCGCGACGACGCCGATCGACGTGGGCGAAGGCGAACAAGTGATGATTCAGTTCACGCCGCAGGCGTCCGGCATCCTGGGCGCGCTTAGCGGCACGGTCGCGGATGCAGCCCTCGGTCTCCACGAAGGCTATCTCCGCATCCAAGGTGCCAGTCACAAGTTCGATGCCGGTCGCTTCGAGATGAACTACGGCGATTCGTTCATCATCGGCAGCCTCGACTGGAACGAGACCGCGCGTTCGTTCGACGGTCTGCGGATGCGCTTGACGCCCGCGGTCGAGAAGACGTTCGTTGACGTATTCCTCACGCAAGCGAACCCGAGCCCGGCCAACGTGGTGTCGGAGGGTGGTCGGACCGTAAGCAACCCATTCCTTGGCGCTGGCGACTCGTACTTCACCGGCATCTACGCGGGCGTTGGCGGCTTCATCGACCCCGCGATGGAGCTTGAGCCGTACTTCCTCGCGCTATTGAACCCCGCCTCAGACGACATCACGGTGCCGGTGATGGGCATGCCGACGGTGGTCGACCGTGCGCCGTCGACGTTGTTCACGCTCGGCACCCGCTTCAAGCACAAGGTCGACGTGATCGATCTGCGCGCGGAAGGCGGTCTGCAGTTCGGAGGCATCGGCGGTCAAGCGGCGCCTGGCGCGGACATCCCAGAAGGCCAGAGCATCTTCGCTTACCAAATCGATGCCGAAGTGGGTGTGTCGTTGATGGAGAACAAGCTGCGCGTTGGTCTCGAAGGCATGATCGCGTCCGGCAATGATCTTGAGACTGCCGACAAGAACGAAGGCTGGAACCAGCTCTTTCCCACCGCGCACAAGTTTCTCGGCTTGACGGACATCATGGGCGGTCGCGCCAACGTCGCCAGCGGCGTGCTGCACCTGATGGCGCAGCCGACCGCGGACATCAAGGCCATGATCGACGCGCACTACTTCTCGCGCTTGCAGGACACGCGCATCAACCCGATGACGATGGAAGCCGAGGGTTCTGGCTATGCAGGCTTCGAGATCGACGCCGGCCTGAGCTATGCGCTCGGCACGGGCCTAGCAGCACGCGGTCTGTACGGCCTGTTCCTGCCCGGCGAGGACGTGTTCGGCGCCGACCGTGATCCGGCGCACTTCGTTGAGGTCGAGCTTCGTTACGACCTCAAGTAGGGCGAGATTCATCGCGCCCACGGTTTTCCTCCGTGCGTGAACCGGCTCCTCGTCTCATGCGGGGGGCCGGTTCTTTTTTGTTCGCCGCGCGCGCTCAGCCGCCGTTGGTGTCGTCGTCGGTTTCCGCTTCAGGGATCGCGTCGTCGTCGAGGTGATCGAGATACCCCTCAGGCAGGGACACGTTCTGTGTGCCCGCGGTCTTGCCACGTGGCACGCGCATCGCGCTCGGCGGAAACGGCTCGCTGCGATCGGCCAGCGCTAGCGTCGCTTCGAGCTGAGCCAGCGTCGTGACGCGCATCAACTGTTGGCGCAATGCGGAGCTACCGCGAAAGCCCTTCGTGTACCAAGTGGTGTGACGGCGAAACGCACGCATCGCCGGCTCCTCGCCGAGCCAGTCCATCAGCATGCGCGCGTGGCTGAGCATGATGTCGATCACTTCACCGAAGCTCGGTGGATTCTGTGGCGCGCGACCCTCGAAGACATCGGCGAGATCGCGAAACAGCCATGGCCGCCCTAGACAGCCGCGCCCCACGACCACACCGTCACAGCCAGTCATGCGCATCATGCGCAGCGCGTCTTCCGCCTCCCAAATGTCGCCGTTCCCCAACACCGGAATGCGCGTGACCTTCTGCTTCAGCTCGCCGATCGCCTCCCAGCGCGCTTGCCCGTCGTAGAGCTGCGCCGCCGTGCGTGCATGCAACGCAACGAACGCACAACCTTCTTCTTGGCCGATGCGCCCCGACTCGAGGAACGTGTGGTAGCGCTCGTTGATGCCGATGCGGAACTTGATCGTCACCGGCACCTTGCCGGCGTTCTTCACTGCAGCCGCGACGATATTCTGAAGCAGCTTCGGCTTGAGCGGGATCGCCGATCCGCCGCCCTTGCGCGTCACCTTCTTCACCGGACAACCAAAGTTCATGTCGATGTGATCGACGCGGCCTTCGTCGACCAAGCGCTTCACCGCTTCGCCCACGTAGTACGGGTCCACACCGTAGAGCTGCAGGCTTCGCCGCGTTTCCTCCGGCCCGAAGTCAGCGAGCTTGAGTGACTTGGCGCTGCCCATCACCAACGGACGCGCCGTGATCATCTCGCTGACGTAAAGGCCCGCGCCAAAGCGCTGACACACCGTGCGAAACGGGTAGTTCGTGACGCCGGCCATCGGCGCCAGCACCACCGGTGGCCACACCGAAAACCCGCCCGCAGCGATCGGCGCAAACTCACCTGGCTTCGCTAGAGCGACGTCGCGATTCAGCGCGCTGCGATATTGAGGATCCACGGCGCAAGCCGTGTACCCCGGGATGGCAACCTGTTCAAACCCCGGCGGTAGCCTGCGCGTGCTGACGGAACGTGGTGAGTAAGCGCTGCGTGATCGCGCCCGGTTTGCCGCTGCCGATCGCCACGTCGTCGACGCGGGTCACGGCCACCAGCTCGCGCACGGTGCCGGTGATGAACGCTTCGTCCGCGCGGTACACGTCGCTCGGAAACAAGAGCCCGACGCGGGTCCGAATCGACAGCGTGCGCGCGAGCTCCAACACCACACGACGCGTGATGCCTTCGAGGATGCCGGACTGCAGCGGTGGTGTGTGCAGCACGCCGTCCTTGATCACGAACAGGTTGCTCGTGGTGCCTTCGAGGATCTCGCCGTGCATGCCGACGGCGATCGCTTCGCCCTGCCCTTGCTCGTGGGCCTTCTGCAACGCCAGCACGCTGCTCAAGTAGTTGGAGTACTTCGCGCCTGCGGCGGCGGTGCCGTCAGTCGCCCGTGCGCCGTGCGACAAACCGGCCGAAATGCCGTTCGCGTACACCTCGGGCGACGGCGGCGACAACGGCAAGGCCATCACCACCCGCAGTGGCTCACGCGCACGCCGCACATCCAATCCGAGCGGCCCGGTCCCTCTTGTGATCACCACGCGAACGACCGCTTCCGGCAAACCGAGCGCTGCTTGCGCCTGTGCCATCTCGGTCACAATCGTCGCCGCATCGACCGCGGGCTGAATCAGGATGCGCTCGCAGGATCGAAACAAGCGCTCGATGTGCGCGTCACGATGAAACAAGCGACCACCGTACGTGCGAAGCGTTTCGAACACGCTGTCACCATACAGGAACCCGCGATCGAACACTGAGACCACCGCATCATGGGCAGCGACAAGCTCCCCGTCGATCACGATTGCGCCGGAAGGTTGGGACGACATCGTTTCCCTGGGCGCTCAGAGCGCGTCGAGCATCGCCTTGGCTTGAGGATGGCTTCCGCCCTCAGCGATCGCGCGCTCCAACATCTGCTTCGCCTTGGCCTTGTCCCCAGTGCGCGCCGAAATGTCGCCCAAGTAGAAGTAGACATCCGCCTTGCTGATGCCCGAATCCGGCGCGAGCTTCTGCAGCAAGAGCGCGCGGAACGTCTTGTTGGCGCGATCCAAGTCGCCCTTGGCCAAGCACAATCGCCCAAGGTCACGCAGGATCTGAACGTTGGTCAGGTCGATCTTGAACGCGGCGTCGTAGCGAACGAGCGCTTCGTCGAGCTTCCCCATGCCCTCGAGCGCTTGGCCCAGACGATGCTCGTAGCCGGCCACTTCCTTGACACGCTTGCCACCGAACGACGCGATGATCTTCTCCAAGACCGGCACGGCATCCGCTTGACGCCCGGCAGCGATGTACAGGTCGCAGAGCGGCAACAGGATCTCGCGATTGTCTGGCACGAGCGCAACCGCTTGCTCCAGGTAGCCCACCGCGCGCGCCGGATCGTTCAGCTTGAGCTGGAAGATGCCCGAGACCTTCCGTAACAGCTGCACCTTGGTCGCCGCGTCGTCGGTTTGCGTCACCTCGAGCGCGAGCAACTCGCCGATCTTGGCGTGGTTGCCCTGCGTCTCGTAGTGCTGCATCAGGCGCTTCTTGGTCTCGGCGTTGGTCGCTTCGATCTGGAGCGCGTGGCGCAGGAATGCTTCGGCGCGATCGGGGTCGGACAGCCGCTGCATGCTCATGTCCGCAAGTCGATACGCGGTCTGAATCGCTTCGCTGCCCTGTTGCAGCGAGGGCATGGTCTCGATCGCGGCGATCGCATCCGGCCAACGCTCCGCCGCTTCGTGCAAACGCGCGAGCGCGGCCAGCGCCTGACGGTTGCTACCGTCGAGCTCGACGACCCGGGTGAACGCCGCGGTCGCGCGACCTGGATCACGCAGCTTGTCTTCGAACAACGCGCTCAGCTCGAAGCAACCTGCGATCTGAGCCTGAACGTCACCGGTCTGCGCCGCCGCATTCACCCGGCGCTCCACGAGATCGGCCACCGCGTCCCAGCGCTCCATCACGCGGTACAGACGCTCAATCTCGGTCAGCGCTTGGGCATTGCCCGGTTCCTCGTCGAGGATCTCCTGCAGGCGGGCAACCGCCTCATCGCGCTTGCCGAAACGTTGCTCCGCAAGGCGCGCCAGTCCCACACGCGCCGCGTTGCGTTCCGCGGCATTCTCGGCGCGTTCCAGCCGCTGTTCGAGCAAGCTCGACAGGTCGTCCCAACGTTCCGACTGCTCGTAGAGACGTTCCAACGCATTCAGCGCGCGCAGTTCGAACGGCTCCTCGTCCAGCAGCGCGCGATAGGACTCGATCGCCTCGCGTGGCTTGGCCAACGGACCCGCCAGCGCTTCCGCCAGCTGATGCCGCAGCGCCAGTCGCTGCGACGCGTCGGTTTCCTGTTCGATCAAACGCTCGAGCAACTGCGCAAGCTCGGGCCAACGTTGTTGGGCCGACACGATGCGCGCCAAGGCATGCAGCGCGGCGTAGTCGCCAGAATCCACTGCCAAGAGCTCGCGCAGACAGGCGCCAGCCGTGTCCACGTCATTGAGCGCCGACTCCGCCAACGCGGCAGCCTCTCGCAGGCGTTCCTTGCGCTCGTACTCATCGGGCTCAACCTTGGCCCACGCGCGCAGTGCAGCGACCAAATCGCGCTCGAACCCGGGGGCGCGCAATGTCTCCACCAGCGCCGCGTGCGCGTCGAGCGACTCCGGATCCGCGGCGACCGCATTCAACAGACAAGCCTGCGCGGCGATGACGTCGTTGAGGTGATGGGTGTACCAGTGCGCCGCGCGTAGGTTCAGGTCGCGCTTCACACCAGGCTCCACATCGGTACGCGCGGAGAGCTTCTCCATCATCCCGCGCAAGGATGCCCAGGTGTTGCTCGCGCCAGCCACGCGCTCGATCTCTTCGAGCATCCCCGCGTCGGTCGGATCAAGCTCGAAGGCCTGGCGCAGTGCTTCAAGCGCTCTCTGCTGGTCTCCGAGGTCGTTCTCCCAGATCGTCGCGACCTCTTGCAGCAAGTGCACGCGCTCGCCGTCGGTCTTCGCCATCCGCAGCTTGATGTCGTAGAGGCCAGCGACCTTCGCCATGTTGTTGGTTTGGCGATAGGCGCTGTCGAGCGTCTCGATCACGTCGAGCGCGAGATCCGGCTGCTGGCCAAGGCGTTCCAGGCCTGCAAGCGCCCGCGGCTCGGTTGGATCGTTGTCGAGCACTTCGCGGTACACGCCGAACGCGCCGCGGTGATCCGCAAAGCGCTCCTCTTGCAACGTCGCGACACGCAGCTGCAACGCCACACGCTGTGACGGATCGTCCTCGAACGCGATGCGGCGCTCCAGTACATCATTGAGCTGCTGCCAGCGTTCGCACTTCACGTAGAGGCGATCGAGATGCTGTAGATCGTCGCGACCATCGGGGTCCTGCTCGGACGCTCGGACATAGGCTTCGATCGCGCGCGGCTCATCACGCAGCCGCTGCTCCGCGATCACGGCCAGGCGACGGTACAGGGCCGCCGCATCCGTCGGATCTGTGGCAGACGATGCGCGCGCACCGAACACATCGGCAACGCGCTCCCAGTAACCGAGCTGTTCCGCGAGGCGTTCGATTTGATCGCAGAGCTCAGCATCGGGTGCATCCTCCGCCAGCGCACGACACAGCGTTTCAAACGCATCGTGACGGTTGCCGCGGCCCTCTTCGTGAACCTCGGCCAGGCGTAGCAGCTCGCGCTTGCGATCCACCGGATCCAGCAGCGCTTCGATCGCACGTGCCAGCAGTTGGGCGACTTCGTCCCAGCGGCCTTGAGCACGCAACAGCGGCTCCACAATCTCGGACGCTTGTGCGCGGTAGTCCTCCAGGTTGGCGATGCGAAGCAACGCCCGGATCGCAGGGTCGAAGCCCCGATCGATCTCGATCACCTGTTGATAGACGGCAATCGCTTCGTGGACATCGTCCAGCTCACGCTCGAGGATCTCGCCCGCCCGATGCAGGAGCTGCACGCGTTCCATGTCGTTGTGCGCCATGCCGGCACGCAACTTCAAGTTGTCGAGCAGCTCAGGCCACATCGCTTGCCGCTCATACAGACGCGCCAACGACGCAATCGCATTGGGATCGCCGGGACGATCTGCCAACGCGCCTTGATAGGCGTCGATCGCATCCTCGGCACGACGCAGTTGTTGCTCCGCCAAGTCGCCCAGACGCAGCTCAAGGTCTGCGCGATCGTTGGCGTCGTCCGTCAGCTCGATGCGCCGCTTGATCACACCGAAGAGGGCTTCGGGTTCCGTGCCAGCGCTGTACAGCCGATCGAGCGATTCGAGAGCCGCCGTGTCCGCATCGTTCTCAGCGACAGCGCGCTTGTACGCGTCCACCGCCCCTTGTCGATCGCCGAGCAACTCCTCGAGCACCGAGCCCACGCGACACAGCAGCTCGCTGCGCTCCTGCGGATCGAACGCGCCTTGCACCTTGCGCTCGAGCACGTCCACCAGGCCGCGCCAATTGCCGACCATGGTGTGCAATGCCTCGAGCGAATCGAGCGGGCTCGGATCGTTCGGATCGACCGCCAGCAGGCGCTCGTAGGTTTGAATCGCCGCGCGTGGATCACCACGTCGTTCGTCATGCACACGCGCCATGACGGTCAACAGCGTCGCGCTCAATGACGGATCGTCGGTCGCCGCCAGGGCTTGCTCGTAGGCCGCCACGTGCTCGTCCCACGCGCCCAACGCACCGGCCAAACGATCCAAGCTCGCGCGCGCGGTCTCGTGGTGCGGGTCGACGCCGAGCGCCCGTGCCCACGCGTGGAATGCCAGCGGGCCGTCTTTGCCTCGCTGCTCGTGGAGCTGGGCCACCTGCGCCAACAGGTCGACCTTCTCCATCGGGTCGTCGACCAACTCGAGCTGGGCTTCCATGATCGCAATCAGCTTCTTCCACTGATCCTGGCGCCGATAGATCGGGTCGAGAATGCGCGTGATCCGCAGGCGATGGTCCTGATCCTGCACCAGCACCTCGAGCGCGCTGATCGTCGGTTGGTGTCCCGGATGTTGCTGCGCGATCTCCTCGAACACATCGAGCGCAGCCGAGCGATCGTTGAGCTTGGTCGCGAGCAAGTCGCCGAGGCGGTAGCGAAGGTCCACTTCCTCACGGCTACCGAGACTGTGCTCGATGCGGTGCCGCAAAAGGTCCGCGACCGCGGCCAGATCACCGCTCTGAGAAAGCAACTCGTCCAACGCTTGTGTCGCTGCCGCGTTGCCGGGATCCACTTCCAGCAATTCCCGCAGCGTCGCGATCGCCTGTGGCTTGTCGTTCAAGCGATCACGGAACACCGCCGCGCGACGGCGCAGCAGCTCGACACGCGTGGCATCGTCGGGTGCATTCTGCGCCTGCTGTCCATACAGCTCTTGCAGCTCCGCGAACTGCTGCTGCTGCACGTAGACGTCTTCCAACGCGCGGAATGCGCCAACGTCAGTCGGATCGAACGCCAGCACCGCGGCGAACAGCTGCGCAGCCTTCTCGGGATTGTTCGCGTGGTCCTTGTAGAGACGACCGGTCTCGAGCGCGAGCCGCGCCATCACGTCGTCCTCGACCACCATGTCCGGGAACGCTCCCCCGTAGATCTCCGCCAGGCGGCCCCAGCGATCTGCGACACGCGCCAAGCGTGCGAGCGTTTCCCATGTGCTCTCGTCGTGCGGGTCTTCGCGGAACAGCCGACCGTAGACATCGAGCGCACCCGCAAAATCCTCGGACTGATCTTCGTGAATCTGCGCCAGCCGCAACAGCAAACGCTTGCGCGTGTCGACGTCCTGTTCGACCTCGACCGACACTTCCAACGCCTCGATCAGCTTCGGCCACTCCGCGCGCGCGAGGTAGCCGGCTTCCAGGATCTGTGCAGCCGCACCGCGCTGCTCACCGTTGCCGCGCATCAGCCCTTCGAGCGTCTCGATCGTGGGCGCATACGCCACGTTCGCGTTCATCGCGGCGCGGAAATGCTCCATCGCACGGTAGCCGTCATTGAGGCGCGAGAGCGCCACCACGCCGAGCTTGTGATGCAGCTCCACCGGGTCGCCGACCTTGCGATCCAATTGCTGCTCGTAGGTCGCAGCCAAGTCCTCCCAACGCACGGTGACCGTGTACAAGCGTTCCAGTGCTTCGTACGCCTCCGCGTGCGGGCCGTCGCCGACCACTTGCTCGAGCGCTTCGATCGCCGCCGGTGCATTGTCCAAGCCGCGCTCGTAGATGTCGGCCTGACGCAACAAGCGACGTCGACGTTCCGCGGGGTCCGAAGACAAATCGATCTTGCGCTGCAGCACGTCGATCAGCGCGCGGTGATCGCCCGCCTCCGCCGTGAGCTCTTCGAGGGCGTCCAACGCCGGCATATCGTCGGCAAGCTGGCTCAGCACGCGCCCGTACATCTCGCGCGCCAACGCAGCGTCATTGAGTCGCGTACGCGCGATATCGCCGATCCTTCGATAGACCTCGGGCTGAAGCTCGCCATCGAAGATGTCGGCGACGACCGACTGCAGCAGCGTGACCATTTCGCGGAAGCGGCCAGTCGCCTCGGCGAGACGCTCGTACTCCTTGAGCATCGTGCGCAGGTCGGGATCAGACAGACCCGCGCTGATGGCTGCGCCCATGTAGCCGAACGCCCGCGCGCTATCGCTCAAGCCGTCGTCGGCCACCGCGGCCGCACGTCGCAGCGCATGGAGCTTCTCCTCCGGGTCGTCGGTCTGCGCCATCACTTCGAGCACCGACAAGAGCTTGTCGAACGCACCCGAGGCCTCGTGCCGTGGCGCCGCGACCTTCGCCGCCTGGAAACGCAGCGGCGACTGACGGTCTGCCATGATCAAGTCGAGCGCAGCCAATGTGGATTGGTGCCCGGGCAGCTGTTGGAGGACTTCTTCGTAAGCCTCCAGTGCACGCTCCGTGTCATCGGTCCGCAAGCGCATGAGCTCTGCCGAGCGGAACAAGATCTCGGCACGCTCGCCCGCCGACTGCGCGAGATCCTGCTGACTGCGCAGCGTCTCCAACAAGTCTGGCCACTTCTGGCCGGCTTCGTACAACCGCGCGAGGGCGTCGAGCGTTTCCCGATCTGGACCAAAGGATGAGAGCGCGTCGTTGTATGCCGCGATCGCGTTGTCAGCGTCTTCGAGCTTCTCTTCGTAGATTGCGCCGACTCGACGTGCCAATCCGCGACGTTCCGCTTCGTCCGGCGTCACGCGATCGCGCGCTTGCAGCACACCGATCAGGTCCTGCCAACGTTCGCCTCGCTCGTACAAACGTTCCAAAGCGCGAAGCGCTTGCACATCGCTCGGATCGCTCTCGACACATTGCGCATAGGCGGCAATCGCGCCGTTTTGATCCGACAGCGTCTCTTCGAGCAACGTGCCGAGGCGAATCAGCAGGTTGCGCTGTGTAACGGCGTCGTTTTCGTGCTCGACCTGACGCCGAAGATCGATCGCGAGGCTGGCGTGATCGCCCTTGGCCATGTGCAACCGCTCGAGCGCACGCGCGGCCAGCAGCACGCTGTCACTGCTGTCTCCGTCGATCTCGATCAGGCGCTGATAGGCACGCTCTGCGCCTTCGGTGTCGTTGAGGTCGCTGTCGAGCACCGCAGCGAGCTCTTGCAGCAAGTCTGCCTGCAGCCCTGCGTCCTTCGCCGCGTCCACGACCCGCAACAGCACGTTGGCACGCGCTCGTTGTGCACCGCGCGCTGTCGCCAGACGTCGCAGCTCCGCGCGTGCGTGAGCATCCGCTGCGTCGGCTTCCACCGCACGCGCCCATGCTTCGAAGGCCGCATCAGCGTTGTGTAGTCGTTGCTCATGAAGCTCAGCCAAACGCGTCAGGATGTGGAAGCGCTCGCCACCATCGGCAGCTTCAAGCGAAATTTCGAGCACGCGCGCCAGGTCTGCGTACGCACCTTGACGTTCGTAGAGCGGCTCCAGGATGGCCGCGATGCGTTGACGCTGCGTCTCCACCGAGAGCAAGCGATCCAACGCTTGCTGCGCGCGCAGATGATTCGGCTGCTGCAGCACCACACCCTCGTAGAGATCGACCGCCTTGGCCGGCTCTCCCAGCTTGCCCTCGGTAAGCTCGGCGAGGCGGAATCCGAGGTCTACCGCATCCTGTCCCTGCGACTGATCGAGCTGCGCTCGCAGCAGGGCAGCCAAATCGCGGTAGCGCTCGGTCCGCTCGTAGAGACGGTCGAGTGTGCGGATCGCAGGCGCGTGTGTTGGATCGAGCTCCAACACTGCTCGGTAGGTCTCGATCGCTTGCTCGGGCCGATCGAGGATCTCCTCGAACAGGAAGCAGACCTGCAGCAGCAGGTCGAGCTTGGCCTCGCTGTCGACCGTGTCTTCGATGCGCTTGCGGTAAAGCACCTGCAGATCGTCCCAGCGCTCGCTGGTCGTATAGACCTCTTTCAGCGCAAGGAACGACGTCTCGTCGAGTGGATCTCGCGCCAGCACGCGGCGGTGGAACGGAATCGCGTCCTCACGCTGGCCGAGCTCGTCGTAGATTTTGGCAGTGCGCACGGACAGATCTGCGGTGTCCGCATCACCCAAGCCACCCATCTCGATCGCAGTCGCATACGCTATGGCGAGCGCTTTTTGCTGCCCTGCACGCTCTGCCGCCTCCGCCAAGCGATCCCAGAGCTCGGTGTCACTCGGGCGATCGAGGAACGCGGCTTCGAGCGCGCCATACGCGCCCACTTCGTCCCCCAGCTTGCCGCCGCTGACCTCCGCCACACGCAGGCGCAGCCGACGAACTTCGCTTTCGTCCTTGGTGGTCTTGAGACGTGCGCTGAGTAGCTTGAGCAGCTTGTCGAAGCGGCCAGCGGTCTCATAGGCGCGTTCGAGCAACGGGGCGGCACGATCCTGAAGGTCAGGATGAGCTTCAGCGAGCTTCTCCACCGACACCACGGTGGGTGCGTGGGCCGGCGCGGTTTCTAGAATGCCCGCGAGCACATCGAGCCCCTCCGACGGCCGTCCAAGCTTGTCGGCGAGCACGGCGGCGCGACGCCATGAAAGCTCCTGGCGAGTAGCCGCATCGTCTTCGACGTCGACCCGCGCCTTCAGAATATCGGCGAGCTCCGCCCAGCGCTCGTGCTTGAGCGAAAGCCGATCGAGCGCGGCCAACACCGCCGGCTGCGTCGGATCGATCGCGAGCATTTGTCGATATCGTTCGAGCGCGGCGAGCGAATCACCGAGCGTCTCTTCCTCGATCTGCGCGAGCTCCTTGAGCAGGCCCCAGCGCGCGCCGCTGTCCTCGGTGTGCTTGAGTCGATGCGCAAGCAAGCCGCGCAGGTCGGCGTGACGCTGCTCGGCGCGGTAGATCACGTCGAGCGCGTTGATCGCTTCGATGTCATTCGCATCCGCGTCCACAATCAGCTTCAGCTGAGCGATCGCCACATCGGTGCGATTCATGCGCTCGGAAGCAATCCTGGCTGCCCGTCGTCGCAACGCCAATGCCGCGCCGCCGGACTCGCGCTCGGCCTGAGCCAAGTACAGGTCGATCAAGCGATCATACGAAGCCGCTTTCTGCGCAGCCTCTTCGAGCCCGTTCACGACCGAGGCATTGCCGGGCGCCAAGCGATATGCGGCGGCCGCATGCTGGAACGCTGCTTCACCATCGCGTAGTTGATCGAGCGCGATCCTGCGCAGGCGTTCGAGCAACGAGAGCTTCTCGTCGAGCGCTTGTTCCGGCAGAGATTTCAGCACCACCTCGAGCACACCGCCCAAACGCGCCCATTTCTCCTCGCGCTCGTAGATCGGGATCAGCGCGCGCGCGGCCTTGGCGTTCGATGGATCCACCGACAACACGCGCTCGTAGCTGCGGAAAGCGCGTTGCGGCTCCCCAATGCGGTCCTCGAGCACACGCGCCGCGCGGAAGCTCAGGTCTATCTTGATCGCCGGCGATTCGACGCGATCGGCCTCCCCGCTCAACACGTCGGCCAACGCTTCGAAGTCGTTCGCCAGGACGTAAAGCTCCTCCACGCCGTCCCAATCACCGGCCGCCGACAAGCGCTCGCGCAGTGTGCGCAGCGAGCGACCGTGACGCGGTTCGATCGCGAGGATCCTTCGCCACGCCGTCATCGCTGCGGCGGTGTCGCTCATCTGTTCTTCGTAGAGCGCGCCGAGCTTCTGCAGCACCTTGATCTTCGACTCGTCGTCGGCAAGCACGCCCACACGCTTCTCGAGGACCTCGGCCAGCGTGCCCCAATCCTTCTCGCGATCGGCCAGCTTCTCCAGCGCATCGAGCGCGCCCTCCGTGCTCGGCTCCTGCGTGATCACCTCACGCCACAACGCGATCGCATCTGCGTGGTGATGCAGACGATCTCCCGCGAGACGCGCCATCTCGATCGTGTTGCGCAGACGCAGCGCGGGATCGCTCGCAACGTGGGTTTCCTTGCGCAGCACCTCGAACAAAGACTTCCACGAGCGCTTCTTCTCGTAGATCTCCTTTAGCTTCACCAAGGCTTCGCGGTTCTCAGGGTCGAGATCAATCACCTTCTCGAGCGGTCCCGTCGCCTGGTTGTAATTCGCGAAGCGGTCGATCCAGAGGCCTGCAACCTGCAGGTAGAGCTGGACCTTGCGCGACTTGTCCCCGCTCGACTCCGCCTCATGCGTGAGCGTCTGGATCAGGTCGTTCCAGCGCCCCATCGTCTCGTACTTGGTCGACAACGACGAAAGCGCCTCGCTGTCGCTCGGCTTGAGCTTGAGGATGGCGTTGTACGTATTGACCACCATCACATCCATGTTCAGGTGATCGCGGTAGACGACGACCTGATCACGGAGCAGCGCAACGCGGCGCTCCACATCGGCTTCGGGCACGCCATCGAACTCGGTCTTCAACACCTCGACCAACGCGTTCCACTTCTGTGCGCGCCGATAGAGATCCTTCAGCACGGACGACGCCTCGGGATGGCCCGGATCCAAGCGCTGAACGAGCTTCCATGCGTCGATCGAGCGCTCGGTCATGCTCGGGTTGGCCTGCGCCGTGCGCGCGATCTCCACCGCAAGCTCTAGCTTCAGCTTCGGATCTTCGACCACGCGCTGGGCATCACCGAGGATCGTCAACAGCCGGGCCGTGTCGCCGTCCTTACCGATCAGCTCACGGTAGAACTGCAGCATCGCCGGGTGCGCTGGCTCGAGCTTTCGCAGGCGCGCGAAGTACGGGTCGGCCTCGTCGGGCTTGCCGCGCATGCGCCAGTGCACCATGCCGATCTGCAGCAAGATGCCTTGCTCCACTTCCATCTTCTGCCGCACCCGCAGCGCGTCTTCGTACAACGCGACCAGGTGATCCCAATCTTCTTGATCGGTGAAGTACTGGACAAGGAACGCCAAGCCTTCGGGGTTGCTCGGCGAAAAATCCAACACGCGTTCGAAGCACGCCGCGGCGCGATTTCGGTCCTGAATGTGCGCTGCAAAGATCCGACCCGCACGCAAGTACAGGTTCACGCGCTCTTCGCGGTTGCGCGCATTCTCGGCGGCGTCCAACAGCACCTGCGAAAGCCGATCCCACTTCTGACGCGGGCGCAGGATGTGCTCGAACAGCAACGCGGCACGCGTGTTGGTCGGATCAGCCTCGAGCGCCTTCTGAAACAGGTCGTCGGCTTCCTTCTCGCGGCCCTTCTTCTTGTATTGCCAGATCAGCGATGCGGCGCGCACGTAGAGCGAGGTCTTCAGTGAGACGTCGGTGGCCGACTCGGCTTCCTCCTCGTAGCGCTTGGCAAACTTCTTCCAGCTCTTCGAAGCTTGATGCAGGCGCTTGAACGCCTCCTCCAAGTCCGCGTCTTCACCGCTCAGCTCTTTCGCCTTCTCGTAGGCTTCGGTCGCGGCTTCCGCGTCGAGCAGCTCGTCGTAGCGAAGGCGTCCGAGCTCCTTCCACAGCGCGCCCTGCAGCTTGCGGTCATCCGCCACCAGCGCGATCTCGCACTCGATGAGCCGTCCGACCGTCTCGAGCTCGCCGCGCGCTTCGTGGGCTTGGCGCGCCGCCTCCATCAAGCGAACCGGTTGCTCGCCCATGCGCGCGACATCACGCGCCTGAATGATCTCCTGGATCCCCTCGATCGCCCGCAGGTCGTACGGGTCTTGCTGCAGCATTCCCAGAAAGTTGGAAATCGTCAGCGTCTGCATGGACCCCTTCTGTTCCGCAGATTTCGTGGCCGAAAACGAAAAACGCGAGGGGCGATGGTAACGGCGGGACCAAATGCCATGCAAGCGGAGAATGCCGCGAAACTTCAGCGATTTTCGGCGCCTACCGGGTGCGCACAGCGCACGACAAGGGGCCTGTTTGGAAGCCGGAGCGCGGACCGACTTAGAACGTCATCAACGCGCCGGCCCAGGTCAGCGCGCCAAGGGTGACGACGCCGCTGAGCATGTGCACGGTCGCCAGCGCCTGCAGGGTGCCGTAGTCGTTGGCCCGGTCGATGCCGAACGCGTCACTGTTGGCGATGATCGGGCCGAGGATCGCCTGCAGCACCATGCCGCCGAAGTGCACCCAGCGCAGCAGCTTGTGGAGGCGCAACGTCGACGCGAACTCGCCTGGGCCTTCCGACAGGTTGTCGGGGTCGGGCATCAGCAGCGCGAGCGTGAACGTGCCGGCATAGAGCAGCGTCGTGACGCCGGCTGTGACGGCGTGAAAGATCGGGGTGCCCGAGCATTGCCCCTGGCCGAACACGGCATTGCCCTCGACGCATGGATTGCTGTCCTGTCCGGCGCCGAAGCCGTACAGGTTGTAGTACTGGATCGTGCCAGTGACGACGGCGGTGGTCATCGCGACCCAGGTCGAGACGCCGAGCACGCGGTGCACTCCCGCGAGGCTCTCCCGCGTTCGCATCTGCTCGACGTAGTTGTCCTCAGCGGAAGCCGACTCACCGTCGCTCTCGCCGTCAACGTCCGCGGCCAGCGGCGCCGCCACACGAAGCGCGAGGTTCGACGGAACCGAGGCGTCGATGGCAGCCGCGTGAAGTTGCAGTGACAAACCGAAGACCGGCGTGGCCAGGAGCAAAGCGAAACTACCCATCACGTTCCTCTCATGCGCCGCCGGCCAGCGACGGGCACCACAGCGTCGAGTGACGACGAGCGATGCTGCGTCAGATAGAGACGAGGCGCCGCTGTTAAAGATCAGCGGTTGAGAGAACGCAATCCCGCGCGATGCACACGGCCCGGCAATTCACGTCGCACGATCGCTTCCGCCACTTGGCCGGCCTCCATCAACTTCGCCAAGTCGACCCCAGTCCTCACGCCGAGGTTGTGCAGCATGTAGACGAGGTCTTCGGTCGCAAGGTTGCCGGACGCACCAGGCGCGTACGGACAGCCGCCCATGCCTGCAATCGCGGTGTCGAACGCACGAATGCCCATCTCCAAGCCGACAGTGATGTTGGTGAGCGCCATCCCGCGCGTGTCGTGCATGTGCATCGCCAGCGCGCTGGCCGGAATGTCCGAGAGCACCTCGGCCAAGATGCGACGCGTCTGCAACGGCGTACCCACGCCCAGCGTGTCGCCCAGTGAGATCTCGAAGCAACCCATGTCCAGCAGCGTGCGCGAGAGATCTACGACACGGCGAGTGTCCACGTTGCCTTCATAGGGACATCCCCAGACGGTGGAGACGTAAGCGCGCACGCGCATCCCCCGCTGCTTCGCCGCCGGCACGAGCTCGCGAAAGACATCGAGCGTGGAAGCGATCGTCTTGTTGATGTTGCGACGGTTGTGGGTCTCGCTCGCGCTCAAGAACACGGCGATGTCGGTCATCTTCGCCGCCGTCGCACGCTCCAACCCGCGCATGTTGGGAACCAACGCGCCATAGCTCACGTTGGGATCGCGCTCGATCGCCAGCGCCAGATCATCGGCGTCGGACAACTGCGGGATCCATTTCGGCGACACGAAGCTCGTGATCTCCACACGTCGCAAGCCGGCACCGACCAAGGCTTCGATCAAGCGCGCCTTGCGCGCGATGCCAACACTCGCTGCTTCATTTTGAAGCCCATCGCGCGGGCCCACTTCATAGATGCTGACTTGGTCGGGAAGATGATCGAGGAAGCTCATGGAAGCCGCATTCCACGGCCGGTGGCGGCGGTCAAGGTCTTGGCGACAGGCCACACCAGTTGAATCCATCCGGGCCACAGGCACCGGTGACCAACCGCAGCGCACCTTGCGCCTCGAACGCCGCGATCACGTGACTGCCGGTCCACACCGCGCGCGTGTCGAACGGTACACCCGGCAAGGCTGCGCCAATGCCGTCGACCGCTGCCGCCAGCGGAAGCTCGAACACACCGTCGACCGTGCTTGCCGCCAACACGGGTCGTGAGGCTTCGCAGCGCACGGCTTCGGTCACGCCACGCAACACCGGTGAGGTCGTGGACAAGTGTGAACGTGCAGCGACCGTCAATCCCTCGGGGCATGTTGCCCAAAGCGCGGCACCGATCTGCGCTCGAGACAGCGCAAACGCGCTGCAGCCCGCCATGAGCTCGGTCGCTTCCGCGTAGGAAATCTCAGGACGAAACGAGAACAGGTACGCGACCGGCTCGGGATCGTGGTGACAGACCGCTTCGTACCAACTGCCGTCCGCCCACAACGAGCCAACCAACATGCTTTCACACGGCGCCACCATCTCCCGTGCGATCACCGGGCGTGCCGCGTGATCACCAAGATGAATCGCACGGCGGGCATAGTGAGAGCACACGCCGGTCTGCGCCTGACATGCAGCGCGCTCGTTGCGCCACGTGGCCGAGATCTCGCCGTCCTCGCTGCTCGCGATCAGCACGCGACCACGTGTGCCGGACGCCACCTCGACCGCTCCTAGCGACTCCGCACTGAGGGCCTGCGGTGCGCGCTCACTCGTGCGCCCGGCCAGGGCCATGTGTCCGTCTGCTTGCGCGGTCACCCAAGCGAAACCGACATCGCCCGCCGCAGCCGTCGCAGCCACCTCGATCACGCGATCGCCATGCGCCGGTACATTCGACACGATCACGTCGCGCGGGGCTCCGCGTGGCGCACCGCTTCGATCCAGGACTTGCACCCGCAGGCCGCCCTGCCTCGGCGACCACACCAGCAGCGCGCCGTCACTGATCAGTGCAAGATCGAACGCGCCAGGCGCAGACAGGCTGGGCGCGGTCCAAGGCCAGCAGCTCGGTTTGAAGGAAGCGGTGTTCGACTTGTTGGGGCTATCGCCGCTGCGGCCCGGCGCCGCGTTGGAGCACGCGACGAGCACGCTGAGCCCGATCCACGCTCGCCGCGTGATGGTGCCAGCGATACCATGCCTCCATGTCTTCACCCTCGACCTCCGATCACTTGATCGCTTACATCGCAGCGTCCCCCACGCCCTACCACGCAGTCGAAACCACCGCGCGCATGTTGCGCGAATCCGGCTTCAAGGCGCTCGACGAACGCGACGCGTTCCAGCTCCAACCCGGCGACAAGGCGTATGTCACACGCGGTGGCTCAAGCATCATCGCGTTTCACATCGGTGAGAAGCCTTCGCAGGAAGCTGGCTTCTCACTGATCGGCGCGCATACCGATTCGCCCAACCTGCGGGTGAAGCCGAAGGCGGACGTGGTGCGCAGCGGCTACCGCCAGTTGGCCGTCGAAGTCTATGGCGGCGTCCTCTATTCGACATGGCTCGATCGCGACCTATCGATCGCAGGACGCGTGATCGTGAGCCAGAACGACGGCGCGCGCGCCACGCACCTGATCGACCTACGTCGTCCGTTGTTGCGCATTCCGAACCTCGCGATCCACCTCAACCGCAGCGTCAATAGCGACGGCCTGATCATCAACGCGCAGCAGCACTTGGCGCCTATCCTCAGCTTGGAGAGCACCCCGGACGTCAACCTATTGAGCGTCATCAACGAAGGGCTCAAGCCCTTGGGTGTGGAATGCGACGCGAACGCATTGTTGGGTTTCGACCTCTGCCTCTACGACACGTCGGCGCCGGCAATCAGCGGCGCCCGTGGCGAGTTCATCCAAGCAGCACGCCTCGACAACCTTGCGAGCTGCTTCGCCGCCACCACGGCGCTACTCGAAGCCAAGGCACCGTCCGCCGACACACGTGTGATCGCGCTCTACGATCATGAGGAGGTGGGCAGCGTGAGCGCGCAAGGCGCCGACTCCCCATTCCTTCGTGACACGCTGACGCGGATCACATACGCGCTCGGCGGGACCGCCCATGACAGCTTCGCGCGCGCGATAGCTCGTTCGTTCCTGATCTCCTCGGATATGGCGCACGCTGTTCATCCAAACTACGCCGATCGCCACGAGCCCGGTCACCAACCGATTCTCGGTAACGGCCCGGTCATCAAGAGCAACGCCAACCTCGGGTACGCAACCGACGGCGAGAGCCTCGCGCGCTTCGTTCACTTGTGTCGCAAGGTCGACGTGACGCCACAGCACTTCGTCACGCGATCCGATCTGGGCTGCGGCAGCACGATCGGTCCGCTTACCGCCGGACAGCTCGGCCTCGCTACGATCGACATCGGCAATCCGATGCTGTCGATGCATTCGATCCGCGAGATGGCCGCCACCGCCGACGTAGACAAGCTGCAGCGCGTGCTGAACGCCCACTTTTCGGGCTGATCGGCTCTCGCCGTCGTCGACGGTTACTAGGCGATCTCGAACTCCTTGCAGAACACAATCAAGCGTCGACCGTCGCCATCGGTTTGTGCGCGATGCTCCAGCGTCGGGTAGCCGTGCACGCAGGACTGGTCACGCGTGTCGAAGTAGACGCAATCCTCGCACTCGAACCGAAGGTTGCGCGCCAGCCGCTCCTGTTCGAAACGTGCGTCGCGCGGTTGTTTCACGCGTCGATCTTGTCGACGCGACGACTGTGCCGGCCGCCTTCGAACTCGGTCTTTAGAAACGCCTCGATGATGTCGCGTGCGACACCGACGCCCACGACGCGTGCGCCCACACAGATCACGTTCGCATCGTTGTGGAGACGGGTCATTCGCGCGCTGAAAGCTTCGGAGCAGACCGCGGCGCGAACACCGCGATGACGATTGGCCGACATGCACATGCCGATGCCGGTGCCACACACGAGAATGCCGCGAGTGAACTTGCCGCCAGCGACTCCCGTCGCGACCGCATGCGCGTAGTCAGGGTAGTCCACCGACGACTCGTCGTGGCAACCGAGATCTTCGTACGCAACGCTCCACTCTTTGAGCGCTCCTACCAACTGCTGTTTGAGCGCGAAGCCAGCGTGGTCAGAGGCAATGGCGACCTTCGCGTCAGACATGGCGCTTGATCACGAGTGAGACGTTGGTACCGCCGAAACCGAACGAGTTCGACACCACAGCATTCACGCGCTTTTCACGTGCCTTGTGGGCGACGAGATCGAAACCGGCAGCGGCTTCATCGGGATTGTCCAAGTTGATCGTCGGCGGGATCACGCCCGAGTCGAGCGCGAGCGCAGCAAACACGGCTTCGATGCCACCCGCAGCGCCAAGCAGATGGCCAGTCATCGACTTGGTGCTCGACACGAGCAGGCCACCATCGACGTGTGAGCCAAAGATGGCGCGGATCGCCTTGAGCTCGTTGCCATCGCCGCCTGGCGTCGATGTGCCGTGGGCGTTGAGATAACCGACGTCCGTCGGATTGAGCTTGGCGTCGCGCAGAGCATTGCGCATCGCACGCTGCGCCCCCTCACCTTCAGGCGCTGGCAGCGTCAGGTGATAGGCATCGGACGTCGCGCCGTATCCGCACAGCTCGCCGTAGATCCGCGCGCCGCGCTTGATCGCACGCTCGCGCTCTTCGAGCATCAGAATGCCCGCGCCCTCCGCGATCACGAAGCCATCACGATCACGATCGAACGGACGACTCGCCTTGGTCGGCTCGTCGTTCCGCTTGGATAGCGCGCGCATGGCCGTAAAGCCGCCAACGCCGAGACCCGTGATCGTGGATTCCGCGCCACCGGCCACAGCCGCATCGATGTCGCCGCGCTGGATCCAACGTAGCGCTTCGCCGATCGCGTGGGCGCCGGACGAACATGCACTGGTGTTGGTGTAGCTCGGCCCCTTGAACTCGTAGCGCATGGAGACTTGTCCGGGCGCCAAGTTCGCGATGGTCGCGGGGATGAAGTACGGGGTGATCTTACGTGGCCCCTTCTCCACCAACACTTGCGCGGTCTTCTCGATCATCTCGAGCCCGCACAGGCCGACGCCGATGAAAGTTCCGACGCGCTCTTTTTCTTCGTCGGTCTCGACCTTGAAGCCCGAGCTTTCGACCGCCATCACGCTCGCGCCCATCGCGTAGTGGATGAACGTGTCGCCCTCGCGGACACGTTTCTTCTCGAAGTACTTCTCGGGATCGAACCCTTTTACTTCGCCGGCGATCTGCGATGGGTAATCGGACGCATCGAAGCGGGTGATGCGCCCAATGCCGCTTTCACCCGCGGTCACAGCGCGCCAAGTGCTCTCCAAGTCTGGACCGCAGGGGCTCACCGCCCCTACGCCTGTGATGACGACCCTGCGCATAAGCGACCTGCGTTTTGTTAACCGGTGTGCTCTTCGATGTACTTGATCGCGTCACCGACGGTGCGGATCTTCTCGGTGTCCTCGTCCGGAATGTCGATCTCGAACTGCTCCTCGAAAGCCAGCACGAGCTCCACGATAGCAAGCGAGTCAGCACCCAGGTCGTCGATGAACAACGCTTCCGGCTTCACTTCGGCGATGTCGACGTCGAGCTGCTGCGAAACGATTTCCTTAACCTTTTGCGCGATATCCATCCAACCCCTCCACGGGTAGGTCACATTGCCATCAGCGGCTCAGACGTACATGCCGCCGTTAACGCGTAACACTTGGCCGGTGATGAACGAAGCTTCATCACTGCACAAGAACAACACAGCCGCCCCCACTTCTTCCGGCTTGCCCACCCGACCCAGTGGCGTGTGGTCGAGGATCCACTTCTTGGCCTCTTCCGGAAGGTTGCTGGTCATATCGGTGTCGATGAAACCAGGCGCGAC
>JACZCZ010228645.1_pt1 | contig 35161 bp, 35 predicted proteins | sample 8641811 | NCBI WGS metagenome assembly JACZCZ01 (sample SAMN15324610, study PRJNA640507) | soil metagenome | isolation source: intercropping peanut in the first line | place: China: Luxin town, Laibin City, Guangxi Province | collected 2019-07-25 | depth 10cm m | reverse complement strand
TATTTAATCCCGAGATTCACCGCGTTGTTCGTGGGGATCCGTGAGGGACCGTCACCAACGCCCATTAATCGGGCGCCGAGAGGATCGTGGGTAAGTTGATCCCTACGCAGCGATGGGGTCTAAAACGCGACGAGAACACCTCTGCTGCATCTTCGGAGCCCGCTGTGAGCATCAAGGGACCTGGCGTCGATACTCGCGCGCACAAACATCCGCCGCTGTCGCGCGCGTCGCTAACAGCTACCAGGGTCGGGGCCCTCACCATGTGCTCGGCAGCTCCACTTCATCCGCAGCATCGACCGGTCTCTCACGCATGATCTTTTCCGCTGCGGAACGCAACGTGCTCCGAGATTTGTTCACCTCTGCATCCGACGGTCGTCGCGCCACCAAGTAGCCCACTCCGGCTGACCCGAAAAGCAGTGCCGACAGCACGAGAGTCTCGGCACTGTCGTACCGACGCGACAACGTACGGAACGCAACAACCAGGACGCTCATGATTCCCACCAACGCCACCATCCAACCCACGAAGCGCTTGATGGTAGTGCCTGCGCGAGCGAGATCCGACACTGAGAACTCAACGCGGCTTCCGCCATCCTTGAGTTCGACAACATACGCTCGTTCGCCGGTGAGAGCCTTGTGATATCTGCTAGTCACCCAGACGCCCTTCGAGTCGCGTCCTACCAAGTACCCCGATCGACGCAGCTTATTGATTGTCGACCGGCTGAACGTTGTCATTAGGACCTGCTTCCGAGGTTGCTGTACTGGGAGGTTCATCGTGCGGTTCACCTGTCCCTGGTAGCAGTTTCTACGCCATCTAAGTCGCGACCGCTCCTAGGTCGTGCACGTCGCTGCGACAAACGCGGCGGTGCACAGGTGCGTCTTGAACGCTGTGTTTCTCCCGGGCGATGCCCCGGGGAGCGTTCGAGCACCCCTGTTGTGAGCATTGAGCATCAAGGGCCCCGGCGTCGACACTCGCTCGAACAAACATCCGCCGCTGTCGCGCTTCGCTAGCAGCTACCAGGGTCGGGGCTCTGACAATTTCCTACTCGGAGCGTTTCCTCGCTTCATTCACCTCGCTTGGGCGCCCGTGCGCAGACACTGATCGCGTTGGCTAGCTCCTTGCGCAGGCCTTCCGCCGAGTCTTCTTCGCCGTCTTGCGTGCTGTACTCAAGCGCTCGGTGCATGCGGAGGTCAAACGGTAAGTCCTCTGGTTTGCCGTACTTCACGTTCATCACAAGCACGATGCGCGTCCACCCGAGGACGCGAACTGCATAGCCCAGCTCGAAGAGCACGTTGGGATTCGGCGTAGGCCGGGGGTTGCGACCGATGATCGATACGTCCGCGACAAACACCGCGCACTGATCGATCTTCTCCAAGATCGTGTCTGCGATGTGGATGGCTCCTGCGGCGCCTTGTGTGTCGCGGTCAATCACCACTTCGGCTTCAAGGTTCGGCGCGGCCAGTTTCGCCGCCGATTCCAACGCTTTCTGGATCTTGCTGCGGTTCTCACGGTTCGCGAGGTCCGACTGCCACGAATAGAAGACGGTGACTGGTGCCTGCGGCGCGACCTGAGTCGCCGGCGTTGCAGGTGTCGATGGCTCGGCGCGCAACGGCGCAGATCGCCAGGCGCGACCACTTTTGCCGGTCCTGATCCAGGCAAGGAACGATACGGCGTCGCGGTGTTCGCTGATTGCTTCGATGTCTGAGCGCAGGATCCACTGCTTGCCGTGAAAACTCGAGGAGAGTTCGGCCTTGTCGAATAGCGCATGCAGGATGCTCTCTGGTGCGATCGACTCGATCTCCTTCAGCGCAACCGCGTTGCGATCGGGGTCCTTGTCGTACTGCTGACCGATGAAGCTCAACAATTTCGTGAGGAAGCCGTGACACGGGCCCGCAGTTCGTGTCGAAAGCAGCAAGCCTTCCAACGTTGCGCAGTAGCGTTCGTCGTTGGAGAACGGCATCGATACGAGCCGCGGCATCAGACGCTCAACGGCGTCACCGATGTCTACCTTCTGTGCCTTTGCTTCCTGGCGGAGTCGTCTGCCGCTGATGACGTTGTTCGCGGCGGTCCAGGTTTCGGATGCGATCTGATCCAAGACCCATCGTTCAGACGCGCTCAGCGTGGTCTGTGGTGCGGACGCTTCCTTGAGCGCATCGTTCAGCGGCTCGCGAATCGCTGAGCGTAGGTCTTTCGCGTCAGCAAGAAACGCTTGCATCTGGTAGTCCCAGGTGATCTTGCGCGCGCCATCGCCAAAATCCTCAAGGCGCAGCGACCAAAGCGCGCTTCCATCGTCCCCATCGAAAACGACGCGTGCAGCATCACCGCGCCACAACTCTTCGCCGGGTGCGACCCACCATCGATTCACGCGACGCCCTCCTTCGCAGCCAGGTCGTCTGATGGAAGCAAAGGGGCGAGCCGTACTGGCAAGCACGGGCCGTCTCGCACCTCGCGAGGTGGTGGGCAGAAGCGGTCATCGCGAATGTCGTACGGAGAACCGGCATCGGATGCGCGCAGTGGCATGCGCCGCGCCGTCATCGAATGTCCTTCCAAGCGGGATCGCGGTCCAAGGTGAGTCCTGGGCGGTCCCAGAATCCTTCTTCGCGCATGCTCTCGACGATGCCGTCATAGCCGGGGTACAGGGCAGCGGCCGTTACACCTTCGTACGACAACAGGCGCATTAGCTTCGGAGCCTCTGCGATTGGCAGTGTGAGCTTTCGAAGGGCCGGGTACTCAGGACCGTAGCCAGTGTACGCGTCCAGTCCCGCAGCGAGGGCCTGGTCGACGCCCCATGATTCGGGCGTGCCGCGCGCCACGGTAAACAGTCCGTCTTGTGCAGCGATGCGAGTAGTCGTTAGACGGGCAACCTCGACAAATGTGAAACCAATGTCGTAGTCCAACACGTCGCGCTGCATTGCCCACACCGCGAGTAAGCCGCCTGCTGCTCCCGCAGGGGCCTTCTCCGCGGCCTCCCGAGCCGCGAAGTATGCCGCGACCCTAGGCTTTCTCGTCCAGTCCAAGAGTCGCGTGGGAATGCCGTGATGTTGTGCGAGGGCGAGCGTCGGGATCAGATCGTCCGCGGGGAACTTACTGACGTCCGCTTTCTCCACCGAGTAGTTGCGAAGTGCTTGAGGGCTAAGCGGTACGGGAAGGCCGAGCCGATCTGCTCTAGCTCCGAACGTTTTGATCGGGGTTAGCTCCGCGATCACTTGGAGATACCCGCGTGTTTCGCCTTTGGCTTGCTCGTACACACTCTTGCCGACGTAGCCAATCCAGCGATGTCCTCGGTGAATGCTAGCGAGTAGGTGCCACTCTGCATTCGGTTGTCCACGGTAGATCCAGCCGCCCTCACAGCGCCAGCGCTGATCGAGGGGGTTCAAGTGTGCCAAAAGGTCGTCCGCGCTCGTGAACGCAGTCTCCTGAATCACCTGTTGTCGTTGCGAGTTCATCCGTGAGTCGGGTTAGTCCGGAACATCGAGGGGCTCCTGTTGTGCTTGCGCGCGATGCTCAAAGACCTCGACGATCTCGTAGGCTGTGTTGATGAACACACCGAGGTCATCGTTGCGATGTTGTGTGACCTTCATGCGCACACGAAGGACGTCGCCCGGTGCAATGGTGACTTTGTGGCCAATAAAGTCATCGTAGAAACGCTGATCCGTAACGGGAGCCGAGATGCGCACGCCGTGCCACGCGAACTGCCACAAGCGGCGTGATCGCTCCAAGATGGCTCGTAGGATTTGCAGGTCCGTGACTTCTTCAATCTCTCGCTGACGATCGACGGGATCCAGCGTCTCCTTGGCAAGGTTGGCAAACAGGCGCGCCGGGATCTCTAGGGGCGGTTTGGGGAGCGCCGGATCAGGACTGAAGCCGATCGACGTGATGGAGGCGTCTGATTCGACAGCCCGCATCGCGGCTCCCACGCCTTCCACGAAACCGGGGTTCTTGGCCAAACGATCGACGCAGTCGTGATACTCGCGCGGGACGACTAGACGCGTGTCCCCGTCAATGATGATCACGTTGTTCGTATAGATCTGCACTTGCACGGTCGGATCCGAGCCAATCGTCTTTTCATAGATGTAGGTGGAGAGAACGCCTAGCACGATCGCTCGGAGATCGTTGCGCGAGAATATGTTTGCGGCGAGCCCGTAGAGCGTCCGAAGAGTCGCCTTGAAACTTCCTGCGTCGAGGGCTTCGACGACGATCTCGATCTCATGCCCCGGATTGATCGCGGCGTTGGCTGCCTTGGCGGCATCCGCGAAGCCAACAAGGGCGGCGGCTAGCGTGTACGCATTGATGCGCGGAAGCTCGCACCCGAAGTGAATTACAAAGGTGTCTCCGAACGTCGCGACCTCGACGTTCAAACGGTCAGCCACTATGAGCCACCAGTCTGAAGTTTCTGGGTTCGCACGGAACACCCATTTGCACACCCCCTGTGGCGAAACTGCCGGCTGAGCAAGCAGTGTGCCGGGCGTTGGGACCACTGATCAACCGATCGGTGCAGCCGAGGAATGGCTGAATTGGCCGGGTTTCTGATGTACTTTGAGCGCGGGTTGGCGGTGGTCAGTGAGGCGCGCTTTGCTCGAACGGTGATCAGGTTGTGCAACTGCGCGCGCAGGAAAGGCTTTTGTGCACCCTAGGTTCGTAACGGCGGTCCTTGGGGTCGTTGCATTGTTTGTGTGTGCGCGCATGGCTACGGCTCAGGATGTGGCCACTGCACCACGACCCACTGCAACAGCGCTTCCTGCGCCCAACGAGAAGGGCAGTCACGAGAAGTATCGAGCGGCGCTTACGGATGCACGAGGGGAGAAGTACGCGTCGTTGCTTGCGATCTTTGATCAGTGGATCGCAGCGCATCCGGATGATGTGGATGGCGCGGTGGAACGCTGCCGGTTCATCCTGGGCGAGGAGACCGACGAGATCACGGTCGACGACACCTGCACCAAGGACCTGGTCGAGCGCTTTCCAACGGCCGGTGCGGTCTACCGACTGAGACTCGAGCGTATCTGGGGCGACGAAGCGATCGCCTTTGCGCTGAAGACGATGGAGCGGCGCGACGTGAAGTGGAGCGACCGTGACGTCGCTGAGCTCTTCAGAAGCGTCGCGTGGTCCTACTCGATGAAGCAGAGGTCCCCTCAGGCCGCTGCCTGGGCACTGCTCGCTCGAAAGCCGTACGACGTAGACGTGAGCTTGCTGTTGGCGCGGCACCTTCAGGCGATAGGCCAACGCAAGCAGGCGATCGCGGAGCTCCTGCGGCCTTCCGAAGATGGCGACGTCTATTCCAAGCTTTCGCTCCTGGTCGAGCTCGGCGCATTCGACGAGGCGCTCAAGATCATCAACGCCGAAACCAAGAAGGGCACAGCCATCGACGCGATGCTCCACGCGCGTGCCCTCGAAGGAGCCGGTCTGACAGACGCTGCGCGTGCCAAGTATGGCGAGCTGTCGGATCAGAAGTGGCAGCGCAGAGCGGTGTTGCAGCGCCTGCTGTACATCGACATCGCCCATGACGATCGCACACGCGCTGTGGCCTCCTATGAAGCGTTGCGCGCGGAGGGCTTCAAGGCCGACCCGTTTCTGCGTCACCGCCTCGCGCTCGCACTTGCGTTTCCTACCGTTGGTTGGCAGTGGCGCGACTTGCTCGGCGTGTTCGCGTTCTTCGGATGCTTTCTGTTGTGCCTGGTCGTGCCGGCGATCGGCATCATGCCTATTCACTATCTAAGCCTAGTGCGGCGTGAGCGCGGTGTCGTGCTCGGCCCCAAACCGCGATGGACCCTGACCAAGCTATGGGTCACCTCGGCCTCGTTTCTGTGGCTCACGACGGTCGCGATGTACATCTACGACCACGACACGCTCGCTGAGACCTTCCTTGATGCGTTCTACACAACGGAGAAAGCACCACCGGCGCGGCTCGCGCGCTACTTCGTCCTGCAGGTAGTCGCAGGTTGTCTCGTGGTCGGCGTATGGCTACGGCGCGGCGACTACGCACGGCTCATTCGCAGCTCGTGGAGCTATCGATCGATCGTCGGGCGCATCGTGCTTAGTCTCTTCGTGCTGGGCATCGCACGCAGGTTCGCGCAAGCCGTGGGGCTAGACACGGAGGACGTGTCACATCTTGGCGCAACCGCGACGACGCTCGAGCTGATACGCGCCGTGTACACTGAGTTCGGGCCTTGGATCTTGTTTCCTGTGATCGCGGTGTTGGTGCCGATCTACGAGGAGATGTTTTTCCGCGGCATCTTTCTTGGCAGCGTCGCGCGTCATGTGCCCTTCGCGTGGGCCAACGTCTTCCAAGCAAGCATCTTCATGCTCGCCCACGATGAGCCAGCACACTATCCACAGCTGTTCGTGCTCGCGGTGATCGCGGGCCTGATGGTGCGCCGGTCTGGCGGCCTCGCACCTGCCATCGCGTTGCACGCCGTGGTCAACACCATCGCGGGCTTCGGGATCATCATGTCGACGGCCACAATGCAGCCCGACCAAGGCGTTCAAGACTTTAACCCCAAGAACATACCGGCGAGCGCGCGCCGAAAATTCGCCAACGCGAGCTTTGGTACCGTGGCCCGCGCATGCGACGAGGGCGACGCGGCCGCTTGCCACGTGCTCGCCGGATGGAGCTACACGCGCAAGACCGATCGCTTGGCGAAGCCGTGCGAAGACGGTGTGGCCGAGAGCTGCACGCAACTGGGCGAGCTCTATCTGCGCGGAAACGACGCCCCGCGCGACCCAACAAAAGCCGCGAGACTCTTTCGTAAAGCCTGCAACGCTGGCGACGTCTCCGGCTGCGTCGCCTTCGACGCGCTACGCGAACACGCGGACGCGCCTTGAGATCACGCGCGCTCACCCGCTCTACAGCACGGGATCGGAAACCAAGATCGGGCGCGTCGCACAGAGCCCGTTGGTGCAGGTTTCGTGGGTGGGGGCGCCGAGCTCGCCGTGGGTGTTGTTGCCCCAGCACAGGGCTGTGCCGTTGGTCTTGATCGCGCATGAGTGTTGGTAGCCGACGGTGACCATCGCGTAGCCATGGCCGATGCGCAGTGGCTTGCGTGCGCATGGCGAGTAGCGGCAGCTCTCCAAGGGGTGATCGCCGGTGCCGATTTGGCCGCTGTCGTGCGAGCCCCAACAGTAGAGCCCGCCGTCGCTGGTCACTGCGCAGGTGTGATCTTCGCCGGGGGCGACTTGCGCGACGTCCTTGCCGTCGACATCGACCTGCACCGGGTCCACGTGACGACTCTCGTAGGCTTCGTCTTGGCCCCAGCACCACAACGTGTGGTTGGTTTTGATCGCGCACGAGCGGCTCGCCCAGGTGTTGACGGCGATCCAGTCGGTGTCGGTTCCGATCTGCACGACCATGGGCGCGCTGCACTGCTGCTCGCAGTTGGGGTCGCGTTGGTTGTTGGCGCTGAAGCCCCAGCAGTAGATCGCTCCGCCGCGAATGCCGCATGTGATCTGGCCGGCTGCGCTGACCGCGGTCCAATCGGTGTGCTCATCGACGCGGCTCGGCGACAGAGCGCAGGAGTCGCCGTTGCAGTCGTCGGGGGCGGGTGCGCTGCCAAGCTCACCGTCGTCGTTGCGACCCCAGCAGTACATCGCGCCGCCCGCGATCGCGCAGGTGTGTTCTTCGCCGGCCGCGACATCGGTGATGTGGGTCAACGGTGCTTCGACGATTGGCGACCACCCGTCGTACGAAGCATCGTGCATCCCATTGCCGAGCTGACCCACGCGGTTGCTGCCCCAACAGTAGAGATGGTCGTCGTCGAGGATGCCGCACGCGTGGGTGTGTCCAGCTGAGATGCGAATCCACTTGCTGCCGGGTGGCGCGACGACGGGCGCGGGTGTCTCGATGCACGACGTGAAGCCGGTGCTGACGGTGCAGAGCCCGGTGTCCGGCCGACACCCCGCTTGACCGTTGAAATTGTTTCCCCAGCAGAACACCGCGCCGTCACCCTTGAGCGCGCAGGTGTGATCGGCACCGATGTCGATCGCGTGACCATCGGTCCAACCGCCGACGGGCTCGTCCGGCGCATCGGGGACGTCGATGTGACCGTCAGTCTGCATGTTCGCGCCGTCATCGACCGCGCTGTCCGGGACGAAGCCTCCGCCTGAACCCGCAGCGCCACTGTCGATCGGCTGTGGATCCGGGAGCGAAGCATCGATTGCAGCATCATCGATCGGCCGAGAACCGTCAGGCGGCGCGACCGTCGACTTGGCCAAACAACCGGCCACAAGCAGCGCAACCATCGCTGCGACGCTCCCGCAGAGCCAACCTGTGCCAAATCTCGACATCACAATCCCTGGTAGCAAGGCACATGCCTCGGACTGAGCCGGCGCTTTCGTCATGTAGAGCGCGCAGGGTGTGTCGTGTGACGGCGTCGTGGGTCAATCTTCGATGCGCTCTTCGCCCATCGCGCGGAGCCTTCGTCGATCTGCGGAAGGATGATGTGGATGGATCTGCAACGGGTTGTGGAGTCGGTGGCGCGGGATGTGGCGCCGTATGTGGAGGAGGGGGAGGTTGCCACGTACATCCCGGCCCTCGCGCGTGTCGACAAGGCGCAGTTCGGGATTGCGGTGCGCACGGTGGATGGTCGCGAGAGTTACGCGGGGCAAGCGCTGACACCGTTTTCGATCCAGAGCATCTCCAAGGTGTTCACGCTTGCGCTGGCCATGCGCAGCGTCGGTGATGCGCTGTGGGAGCGCATCGGTCGTGAGCCTTCCGGCGATCCATTCAACTCGCTCGTCCAGCTCGAGCACGAGCAAGGCAAGCCGCGCAACCCGTTCATCAACGCCGGCGCGATCGCGGTGGCCGATCGACTCGTCAGCGTTCACCCGGACCCGAAGCTTGCCATTGCCGCCTTCGTCTCGGACCTGTGCGACGAGTCGATCACGTTCGACGCGGAGGTCGCGCGCTCCGAAGCCGAGACCGGCTTTCGCAACATCGCGCTGGCGAACTTCATCAAGAGCTTCGGCAAGCTCGACAACGACGTGCCGACGGTGCTCGACGTCTACTTCAATCAGTGCGCGCTTTCGATGAACTGTGTCCAGCTCGCGCGCGCGGTCGGCTTCCTGTGCCGCGATGGCGCGCATCCCTTCGGCCGTGGTGCAGTCGTCACGTCACACCAAGCCAGGCGCATCAACGCCCTGATGCTGACCTGCGGCACCTACGACGCCGCCGGTGAGTTCGCGTTCCGCATCGGCATGCCGTGCAAGAGCGGCGTGGGCGGAGGCATCGTCGCCGTCCTGCCAGACCAAATGACCCTGTGCGTGTGGGCCCCAGGTCTCTCGCCATCAGGCAACTCAGCCGCGGGCATGCGCGCGCTCGAGCTCTTCATCGAACGCACCGGCCTGTCGATCTTCTAAGCCTCGCCGAGGGGCGGTGTGCGGTGCATCAGAGGACCGATACAGCGACCGGTGACGCGTGTATCGGCAGACACGTACGACCGTGAGAGACCATGACGATGCCGGGTCGTTTCACATCGTTGTAGAGCGCGGCGACACTGCGCGGGTCTCGCTTCTGTGCGGCATGGGGCTTGCGTGGTGTGCTCGCTCGCGCGAAGCGCGCGTAGATGCGAAAGGTACCGGACGATGGCAACGACGACACGCAATCTCGTGGGTGCGATTCCATGGCTCCTGTGGATGACACCGCTGCTGCTGGGCGGGTGCGTGGCGGCCACATCGGACGAGCTCTCCGTTTCTGAGCACGGGCTGATCGAGACGAGCCTCACCGCCAGCGCCAACCCATGCATCACGAATAACGGCGCCTCGACCTGCACCACGTCGATCACTGCCACGTCTGCCTACGGTGCGAGTCAGCAAGTGTGGGTCAGCATGGATGGCGCGGCGCCCACCAACTTCGCGTGCCTCAGTTCCGGTGCCAGCCAGAGCGCCAACTGGATTCAGGTCGGGCACACCTATCGGTTCTCGCTTCATCCGTCGGCGTCCTGCGACGTTGCGGATCGCGGTGTGGAAGCGGGCTCCGTGATCGTCACTGGACACCGTGCGCGCATCATTGCCTCCGTGAACCCGTGTTCGGCTGCGCCGGGCGGTACGTGCGCATCGGAGCTCAGTTGGCAGTCGGGATACAACGCACCCAAACATCAACTGTGGGTCGCCGGTGGGAGCGCGCCGATCACCTGCAACGTGAAGGGCACGACGCAAAGGATCGCGGCGGGAGCCACCGTGAACTACGAGCTCTACACAGCGACCGGCACGGCATGCAACGCAACCACCCGCGGCACATTGGTCGCTACGCTCCAGGTGCGTGGTCTCAGTGATCGCGCAGTACGCAGCGGCAACAAGATCCTGTTCAACGGTGCCGAGCTGCGCATGGTTGGCCTGAACAAGCACGAGCTGATCGAGCAGCGCATGGGCTACGCCGAAGGCAACTACGTCCAGGACCTGCAGGACGCCGCAAACGCCGGATTCACCGTGATTCGTATGCGCGCGGCGCCGTACTGGCCTGTGTGGTTGGAGCAGTGGCAGAACGAAACAACGCGCGAAGCGTTCTGGGACAAGATGGACGACGTGATCAACGCCGCGGGCAGCCGCGGCATCAAGCTGATCCCGTCGATCCTGTGGAACCCCTTCGTGTTCGCCGATGCCGTGCACGAGCCGCTGCATGCGATGTTCGACATGAGCCAACCCAGTGCGGCCCGCACTCTGCTCTACGAGTTCACCGCCGAGCTCATCGAACGCTACAAGGACAACCCCACTGTGCTGATGTGGGAGCTGACCAACGAGCTCAACTTGATGGGCGACGTCGACATCCCGAATGACGCTGGCATCTCCGAGTTTTGGGGATCGCCCGCGGCGCGCACCGACGCGGACAACGTCACGTCTGACGAGATGATCGTCTTGATGCGCGACTTGGCGACGCTCATCCGTGGGCTCGATCCGAGTCGCTTGATCGGGAGTGGGTACGCCTATCCACGGCCGGCAGCAGGACACCTTCGCGCAGGCGCGGGTTGGACCGTCGACAACGAGTCTGAGATGCGCTCGTACATGGCGACGGTTCATCAGGACCCCATCGACGTGGTCAGCGTGCACTTCTACAACGATGCCGATGCGGCCATTTCTCGCTTCGGCGCGGTGGGTGCCTACAACCCCGAGGTGCTCGGCAACTACGTCGCCGCTGCCGATGCCATTGGCAAGCCGCTGATGCTGGGCGAGCACGGTGACACCAACCCCAAGGTGTCGACCGATGGACACGGAAACTGGTCGCGCGCGACGTTGCTGCGTGCGCTCGAGCAGCGCGTACCCATATCGCTCACCTGGACATGGAAGAACACCGTCAACGGGAATCCGGGCCCGTACTCGATCTATCCGGGTGGCACGCCGGCCATGACGCAGCTCATCGCGTTCCACAACTCGATCAAGACGTGGTTCTCGACGGCTCCTGCGGCACGCGCGGTGATCATGCCGGTGACCAATCCGAGCTTCTCGCTCGACAACGACAGCAACGGTGTCCCCGATGGTTGGACGGTCGCGACTGCGCCAAGCACGGTGCGCTTCGCCACACCCAGCGAGCCACGCTTCGATGGCAACACCATGCGCCTGCACGGCCCACCCGGCGGCGCGACGATGACGTCGAGCCTGATGCCCGTCACGGGAGGCAGCAAGCTGATTGTCTCCGCTGCGGTGAAGGCAGAGCTTGCCGGTGGCGGCTCAGCACAGTTTGGGATCCAACAGCTCTATTCCGGCGGCGGTGGCTTGCTCACCGTGCTTCCGCTGCAGACCGACAGCAGCTTCGGCATCCGCGCCACGCAAATCCAGCTGCAGCCCACGGCCAATCAAGTGCAGATCTTCATCTACACAACCGGCGGCGGCATCCTCTACGTGGACGACGTCAGGCTGTCGCGACAGTAAAGCCCGGCCGATCCACACCAGGCTGCGCGTCCAGTACGGCTCTCGTACACTCTCGCGCCATGGGCATTCTCACGTTTGGGCTCAATGTGACGTTGGACGGGTGCATCGATCACACGCAGGGCATCGCGGATGACGAGCTGCACGACTACTGGACGCAGCGGATGGACGAGGGCGGCGCCATGCTGTTTGGGCGCACGACCTATGAGCTGATGGAGGACGCGTGGCCTGCGATCGCGCGCGACGAAGCGGCGCCGCGTGCGATGCGCGAGTGGGCGCAGAAGCTCGAGGCGAAGCCGAAGTACGTGGTGTCGAGCACGCGCAGCGATTTCCCGTGGCAGAACACGATCAAGCTGGAGGGTGACCTGCGCGAAGCGATCGTGGCGCTGAAGGCGAAGACCGAGCGCGGTGTTCTCGTCGGCGCACCGAAGCTCTCGACTGCGCTCGAAGAGCTAGGCCTGATCGACGAGTACCGCATCGTCATTCATCCCGTGATCAGTGGCCGCGGGCCCACGCTGTTTCATGGCTTGTCGAGCCGACGGCAGCTCGAGCTGTTGTCGACGCAAAGCTTCAAGTCCGGCGCGCAGGCGTTCCACTTCCGTCGCAGCGCGGGCTGAGTTGCGGAAGGCAGAGACGTCATCGACGGTCACGGGGACGGTTCGTGAGCTTTGAAATGCGCTCGCCGAGTCGAGAGTGAAGGGGTCGTCAGCGCCAGAGTGGGGCGGTCAGCTCGATGAAGTCCGGCAGCTCGTTGCCATGCAGGTCGTTCGAGGTGTCGGGCAAGCCGGTCTGTACGAGCACCATGTTCTTGTCCGGAACGATCAACAGGTACTGCCCGCCGTGACCCCACGCGGCGTAGACGCCTTCGTCGTTCGGTAGCGTCCAGAAGTAGTAGCCGTAGCCGAGCGCTTCCCTGCGCCGCGGGTTGTCTGTCTCTTCGGCAGGCACGTGCTCTCGTGTCGCCAGCGTGCAGTAGTCGGCGGGCACCAGCGCTTCGCCGCGCCAGCGACAACCGTCGAGCAGAAACAGACCGAGCTTCGCGAAGTCGCGCGGTCGAAGGTGCAGGCCATCGGGACCGAGAGACGCGCCGTCAGGTCCGGACTCCCACTGGTAGTCGCTGATGCCGAGCGGCGACAACAGGTGCCGTTGCACCCACTCTTCTTCGCGCATGCCGACGGCCGCTTGCACCACGTAGCTGACCACTTGCGGATCGGCGTCACGGTAGTGGAAGCGCTCGCCTGGCGCGGCGTAGAGCGGCTTGCTCAGAATATGGCGCAAGGGATCGTCCGGTCGCTCTAGCCACATCTCGAGCGCGAAGTCCTCGTTTTCGAAGTCGATGCCCGAGCGCATGGTGAGCAAGTGATCGAGCGTGATCTGCGCCTTCTGTGGATCGAGCCCGGCCACGGCGTCGGGAAGCAGCTCACCGAGCGTGGCGTCGAGATCGAGCAAGTGTCCGTGCGCGCGCGCGAGGCCGACCGCCAACGACGTCACCGACTTGGTCGCCGACTGGATGTGATTGATCCGATCGCGATCGGCCAAGGAGCGCAGATAGGTCTCCCACACCAGCTTGCCGTCTTTGATCACCATCATCGCGACCGCGCCGAAGCTGCGGTCCTCACGCAGCAGCTGGTCGTGTATTGCGCTCAACGCCACCGGGTCCAGACCCACGCTCGTGGGCGTCGCGATCTCCCAGCCGTCGTCCAAGGGCTCAGGCTGAGTCGGACCCCGGTGTTTGAATGCGGCATCCGGCAAGCAGCCCACCGTCACGCTCACGCATGCGACCCAAGCCAAGCCAAACAGCGCGCGGTGCTTGGACGGCATCACAGGCTCCACCCGCGCGTCACCAGCACGCCGGCATAGAGTTGGGCGTACGGCTCAGGGAACGTCGCGCGCGCAAACCGCAACGAAAGCCCAACGCCCCAACCTTGACCAAAGGCAGCACCCGCCGCACGGAAGCGCGCCAGCACCTCTACGTCGAAGGCCTGTAGCTGCCCCAAGCTGACCACTCGCGTACCGTCACCGATGCGGTCGAACCAGTACTCGGGATGCGGCAGCGCGTCGGGAGTGTTGTAGCGATAGCTCGGCGGTCGCGACGCCAATCCGAACAGCGCGAGCTGGTAGCGAGACTCCAGCCACGTCCCATCGGCGATCGGCTGCGCATCGATCACCTGCGGCCACAACGCAAGCGTGGCCAGCCAGTAGCCATGCGAGTCATCCCACTCGGCCAGGTACGCGGTGCGTGTGTCGAAGCGCAGTGCGCCACCCAGCGCGAAGATGCGTTCCGGTTGCAATACCAGCGCGTGCGCGTAACTCACGTCCAGGCCATCGCCTGCGACCGCGCCCAAGTGACCAAAGCGGTTGAGCACGACGCCGAAGTCGAAGCGCAGCTCGGCGTCCACCATGTGTCGCCCGCTGACCAGCCCGTACCGTGCGGCGATCGCCAGCGCCGGCCCGGTGAACGCGAGCGGAACCAACGTGTCGTCCCGAACCGAGCCCGAGCCGAGCACGCCGCGCACCTCGATTCGCTGCTGCGTCTGGGCCACCACTTGCTGCGGTGTTGCCAGCATCAGCGGGAGCAGACACAGCAAGGATCTCAAAGCGAGCTTCATCGCGGCGCCAAGTAACCCCCCGGCGCTCCGCTGCCAGTCCGCTCGGCATCGCGCATGGCGGTGTGATCGCGTCGCCGCTCGACTCGGTCACGTGGTGGGCGGCGCGTGCGAAATCCTAGACGCCAAGGGCCGCCTCGTCGCCGACGGTGCCTCCACACTGATGATCGTCTCCGGCTGAGCGTTCAGTTGAGCTCTTGCGCCAGGCCGATCAACAGGCCTTCGGGGCCGCGGATGTAACAGAGGCGGTAGCTGTTTTCGTACTGGACCACTTCGCCCACGAGCTGTGCGCCGTGTTTGCGCAGGCGGCTGAGCGTGTCGTCGAGATCGGTCACGGCGAACATCACGCGTAGGTAGCCGAGCGCGTTCACTGGCGCGTTGCGGTGATCGGCGATCACGGGTGTGTGGAACTGACAGAGCTCGAGGCGACTGTGACCGTCGGGCGTGCGCATCATGGCGATCTCGACGCGCTGATCGCGCACTCCGGTGATGCGGCCTGCCCACTCGCCTTCGATTTTGGTGCGCCCTTCGAAGTGGAGACCGAGCTCGGTGAAGAACGAGATGGCGGTGTCGAGCGACTCCACCACGATGCCCATGTTGTCCATTCGCTTGACCGCCATCGCTGCCTGCCTTTCGACTGCCTCTATGCCACATCTCGCGAGCGCGTGTGTTGGCACGGCCGATGCTCCGATCTGGGCGCGGAAAGGAGCGAGCCATGAATCAACCCACAGCGAAGTGCGCGTTTGCCGCATGTGACTGCGAGTGCGGCACGGATGCCCTCAACGATGACGACAAGACCTATTGTTCGCAGCGTTGCGTGGACGGTCGTGGCTGCGATCACCACGGCTGCAATTGTGGCGAGTTCCCTGCCGCGGAGCCGCAGCCGGTTGGAACGTGACGCGCATGGTGACCAAGTCGGTCTACCTGATGTGCGACCGCGAGATGGCGTTCTCCTTGTTCATGGGGCACGCGGCGCAATGGTGGTCGCATGATCGTGTGCGTGTGTACGAGCCGCCGCGTCACTTGGAGGTCGACCTGAGTCGTGCTGGCGACGCAGCGCCACGCATGGTGCGCGTGACGTTCAAGGAGGAGGTGCCGGGCACGCGTATCACCGTGCGCGACAATTCGCCTCAATCGGACAACACCGCCTCGCTGTGGGAAGAGCGCCTGCGTGGCCTCAGTGACGACCTCGGTGCGGCCTCGTAACGGCGGCACATCACGACCGTAGAGTGATGCTGCCCGCGCTTAGCTGACGATGCGTTCGAGCGGGAACAGGCTCTTCATTTTCATCGCGAGACGCACCGGTCCGCGCAGCTTGCCGCGACCGGTGGAGAAGGCGAGCGCGCCGTTGAGATCACCGTTGATCATCCGCAGGTAATCGTCGGTGCTCATCTCGATCGTCACGGTGGGCGCTGTGTGCATGCCGTCGCTGACACGGATCGTGCCGCCGGCGATCTCTGCATACGAGGCCCGCGGCTGCGCACCGGTCAGCACCCATTGATAGACCGCGACCAAGTCACCCGCTGCGCGCGCATCGAAGCGCCGTGGTAGCTCGTCGAAGTACGCATCCACCGACGCGAAATGCGCCTGCGGAGTTGGCACGACCCGCGCGATGTCGCGGCTCGGCAGCGGTGCTTGGTGGGTGTCGTTCTCGTTGGCAGGCGACGCGTCCTGACTGCTTCGCAACACCGCAAGTCCGGTCTTCGCGCGGTCGAGCAACTCTGAAAGCACGCCGCGTGCGCGCAGCATCGTCACCGGTGGGGTCAGCGCCTCGGCCGCGCGCGCCTGCGGAGCCGCGTAGAACTGCTTGGCCCAGCGCCGATACTTGATGATCGGTCCATCCCCTGCCGCGAGCATGGGCTGCGCGAGGTACGCCTTGTGCTCCCAGTTCGGGAAGTCCTTCTGGAAATCGGCGACGAACGCGTCCCAGAAGATCTGATCGATCTCCTGCGTGTACTGCGGGTCGGGCATGACCTGGGTGTTGCCGATCGCAAAGATCGCCACACGCTCTCTGTTGATCGGCGTCGGGTGGATGCGCTGACGTGTACGCAGGCCAGCGGTGATCACGTGTGTGTTCGAGATCATCTGACCGATCCCGTTCAGGCGCACATCGAGCTCCACCTCGTTGATTTCGTCGGGCATCTGGATCACTGCGCCGCTCGCGACGAAGCGAAGCACCACGCGCATGGTGTGATCGATCTGCTCGAGCGCGACGATCTTGGTGTCGCGCACGTCATGCACCGGGAGCAGGTGCGCGCTGTCGACAGTGTTCTCGGCGATCTCCTGTGGGTGTGACGCGATCTCCCAGCGGATGGTTTGGTTCGGCGTCCAACCGGCTTCGTCGAGCACAGGCAGATCCCAGGCGGGCCCAGCACCTTCCGGGTCGTAGTAGACGAACAGCGCGCCGTTCTGCTCACGCAGTGGCCACGTTCGCAGCGCAGCCTTCGGTGGCACCTTGGGCGCATAGGGAACATCGATGCACTTGCCGTGGGCATCGAAACCCCAGCCGTGGAACGGACAGCGCAAGCATTCACCCTCGACGCGGCCACCACCGACGTGCGCGCCGAGATGCGGACAGGTCTTGTCGACCGCGGACACGCGGCCCGACTGCGTGCGGAAGAGCACGATGTCTTGATCGAAGTAGTGGACGGTCTTGACCGCCCCCGGCGCGAGCTCGTGCGAGAACGCGATCACGAACCAGCCGCGCGGAAACGATGGAAACGGAAAGCGCTCGGACATCGTCAGCGAGGCTAGTGCCCAGGTGGCGTTTTGTCAGCGGCCGTCGCGCGCCCGTGCGATTGACGTCGCGTGCGCTCTGGTGCGACACGGGGCCGTGCGCATCGCGATCATCGGTGGTGGAGTTGCCGGGCTGACAGCAGCGTGGTTGCTGCAGGACCAGCACGACGTGACGCTGATCGAGCGCGCACCACGCTTTGGTGGACATGCGCACACGGTTCACATCGAACGCGACGGCAAGCAGACACCGATCGAAGCCGGCTTCGAGTTCTTCCAGCATCGTGCGTGGCCGACCTTCAACAAGCTGTTGTCACAACTACAGATCGCAACCCACGACTACCAGGCGCGCATTGTGGTGTATCGCCATGGTGATCCGGGTGCGTTCGTGCTGCAGCCGATGGACATGCAAGGACGCATTCAACCGTCGATGTTGACGCCTCACCGCGTGGCGACGCTCTCGCAGTTGGGTCTCTTGCTCGCGTGCGCGCGGCCGTTGATGCGTGCACGCGACACCTCGATCACGGTCGAGCAGGCGCTGGCACGCGTGCCCACGAGCCATGCCTTTCGCAAAGACTTCCTGACGCCGTTCTTGCTCTCGGGCTGGTGCGTTGAGCCGGAGGAGATGCTGACCTTCAGCGCATACAACGTGCTCGGATACTCGTACCGCGCGATTCAACGCGGTGCGTCGGTGCCGATGCAGGAGGTCCGTGCCGGTCTGGGGACCTATGTCGACGCGATGCTCCGCCAGATGCCGCGCGCGTCGCTGCGTACGTCGGTCGACGTCGCTGGCATCCAACGTGTGGCGCAAAGCGGGGGAGCCTTCGAGCTGATCGAGCGCCACGGGCGCAGGACACAGTGCGACGCGATCGTGATCGCCACCAACGCTCGCGAGGCCTGCGACTTGTTGCGTGACGTCAGTGGTTGCGAGGCGATGGCCGCAGCGCTGCAACGCATGACGTATTTCCGCACGCGCATCGCGGTGCACGGTGACGCGCGCCTGATGCCAAAAGACAAACGGCACTGGTCGGTGGTGAACATCCGCCACAACGGACGGCACGCGCACATGACGGTGTGGAAGCCGTGGCGCAACGAGCACGTGTTCCGCAGTTGGATCACCTACGACAGCGCGCCGCCCAGCGACGTGCATCACGTGATCGAATACGAGCACCCGAAGGTCACCCCCGACTATTACGCGGCGCAACGTGCGCTCCAGGCACTGCAGGGCAACGCTGGCATCTGGCTCGCCGGCATGCACATGCACGACATCGACAGCCATGAAAGCGCGCTCTGTTCCGGAGTCGCCGTCGCCCATAGCCTCGCGCCCACCGCACCACGCCTACGACATTTCGCCTAAACGGCTGCCGCGCATTCTCACGTCGGCGAGGGTCCTGCGCGCCGGCCTGGTGGTCCGTGCGCTCACGCCCAATGGCGCTTGACGAAGGATAAGCATCGGCTTATGTAATGGCCATGCCGAGCGCGCAGGTGGCTGAAAACAAGGTGTTTCATGCGTTGGCCGATCCGAGCCGGCGGGCGATCTTCGAGTCGCTCACGCGCGGCGAGGCGGCGGTGAAGGATCTCACAGCGCGCTTCGACATCTCGCAGCCTGCGATCTCGCAGCACCTCGCGTTGTTGAAGGACGCGGGCTTGGTCAACGGGCGCCGTGAAGGGCGTTGTGTCTATTACCAAGTGGCGCCGCGCGGAATGAAACCGTTGATCGATTGGATTGCGCACTACCGCGCGTTCTGGGCGGAGCACGTCGATCGGCTGGAGCGCTTGCTGGAGACAATGGACGAATGACGATCACCGACAAGACGACCTCGGGGCCACCCGACGCGATCCATCTTGAATTCGATCTCAAGCATTCGCCGCAGAAGGTGTGGCGCGCGCTGACCGATCCCGATCTGCTCGCGCAGTGGTTGCTTCCCGTGATCGCGCTCAAGCTCGAGCCCGGCGCCGCGTTCACGCTCAAAGCGCCCGCGCAGGGTGAATGGGACGGCACAGTGAGCTGCCGCATCCTCGAGATCGAAACCCACAAGAAGCTCAGCTACGCATGGGTGGTGGGCGACGCGCGCGGCATCGACACGGTCGTCACCTTCATGCTCGCGCCAACGGAGACCGGCACGCGTCTGTCGCTCGCACATACCGGATTCAAGCTTCCAGCGCAGAAGGGCGCGCTGGGAGGCACGCGTTACGGCTGGAACCTGATGGGCACAAAGCTCATCGCGCTGCTCGAGAGGGTCACATGAACATTACGCTTTGGGTTCTTCAGGTGTTGCTCGCGCTCCACACGTTCATGGGCGCAGGGTGGAAGCTCTCCAACTCGGAACAAGCGGTTCCTTCGCTGAGCGCGATTCCGCACGGCGCATGGATGGCGCTGGTCGGCATCGAGGTGCTCTGCGCGATCGGGCTGGTGGTTCCGTTCTTCAACAAGGGCTGGATGATCGCTGCGGTGATCGGTGCTGCCGGCATCGGTGCCGAGATGCTGCTCTTCTCCGGCGTGCACCTGGCATCGGGGACCGGTGAGAACGGGCAGTTGATCTATTGGCTCGTGGTCTTCGTGTTCTGCGCCGCGATCGCCGCCGGGCGTTTGTTGGTGAAGCCGGTGTGATAGGAGCAAGCGAATGACGAAGCCCAAGTCCAACGCGAAACCGAATGCAAAGAAGAAGGCCAAGCCAGCCGTGAAGGCGAAGTCGAGCGCGAAGCCCAAGGCGAAGGCTGCGCCGCGCAAGTCCGGCATGGCTGCGACCAAGGCGAGGCCGCCGCTGAAACCGAACAAGGACGGCGTGATCTTGCTCTCGGGTGGCAATCCACAAATCCCGAAGGGCGAGGGCGACGGACCGGTGCAGGCGTACCTCGCAGCAGTTCCGGGCTGGAAGCGCGAGCTCGCCCGACAGCTCGACGCGTTGATCGTGCGCACGGTGCCCAATGTGCAGAAGGCGGTGAAGTGGAACTCACCGTTCTATGGCATCGAGGGCCAGGGTTGGTTCGTCTCGTTCCACTGCTTCAACAACTACATCAAGGTGACGTTCTTTCGCGGCGCCGCGCTGCGACCGGTGCCACCTGAACCCAGCAAGGACAAGGACACCCGTTATGCCAACGTTCGCGAAGGCGCGTTGGATGAAGCGCAGATGGCGGCATGGATCAAGCAAGCCGCGGCGATACCGGGTTGGATGATCTGAACCGCGGACACGGATCGATCAGTCGCAGCTGTCGACGACGCGCAGGTTGTCGACGATCACGTAGAACGTGGTGTCGCCGGCGCAGCCCACCGTGATGACCTCGATCGCCATCTCGCTGGCCGCTGTCTGTCGATGCACGCGAGGGGCGTCACACGGCGTCAGTAGCCGGGGCCGAGCGATTCGACAGACACCACGCGACCGTCTTCGAACGTGACGCGGCGCATGTGACGGTTGGGGCCGAGGTTGTAGGTCCACACTTCGACCAAAACGCGTACGCGCACGCCTTGGGCGATGTTCGGCGCCTGGGTCAACTGCGCTTGGCCGGGCGCTGCCAGGCGCGTGGTGGCGGCGCGCTCGATCACGCTGCTGCTGGTCTCCGTGGGCTCGCCCCAAGTGGCGCGCACGCGATCACGTGTCTCGCCGGTGCGAACGCTGCGACTGAGATTGCCCTGCGTGTCTTCGAGGTAGCCACGCCCGAGCGCTTCGATGTGATGCACGACGCCGTCGTAGAAGACCACGCGCTGCATCGCGCGATCGGGACCGAAGTTGAACGTCCACGACTCGATCAGGATCGCGCGGCTCGCAGACAACACGGTGACTGGACCGGCCTGCGGCGCAGGCAAGGGCGCCGTGCCATCGCTGGTGCGCACGAGACTGACCGCGGGAACCGCTTGTCGCACCGATTGCTCTTCGACGCGCTGCGACACATCGGTCGGCTCACCGCACAGTTGAAGCACGCGGCCGCGCGAATCGCCCTCACGCACGAGGTGCGTGCCACAACGCATGGCAAAGGCGGACTCCGCGTGAAACAGCATGACCAACCCAACCCACAGCCACGTGATGCGCATGGCCCCACTCTGACCAAACCCCTGCGCGCGCGCAATGCGGGCTCAACCGCCATCGGCGCAGGCCCGTCCGCGCGAACACCGCCTCGACCGTGTTGGCGATACAGCGCTCTTGGCCGCGCAGCGGGCTTCGTGTGGGTGGCTAACGCTTCGTCAGGTCGCGTAGCGCGTCCTTGCCGACCCAACGTGCGGTGGCGTTGTCGGATGCGGTGAGCTTGTGGGCGAGCTTGAGCGCAGCGGCCTTCAGCGCCGGGCTCTTGCGTTGTCCGATGCCGCGCAAGGCCCAGCTCACGCCCTTCTTCACGAAGTTGCGATCGTCGTCGGACGCCTGCTCGATCAACGGAAGACACTGCAGGAACTGCGCGTCAGCGGCTTCTTTGTGGTGCAGCGCGAGGCTGGCGATCAGGGCGAAGGCGGCGCGCTTCTGCTGCTCACCGCTGCGATCGGCCCACGCGTGAGCCTTGTCGAATGCATGCGGCGACTTGTCGAACAGATGAAAGCACGCCGTGTCGCAGATCGCCCAGTTGTCGAAGTCCTTGCACCACCGTTCCATCTGCGCCGGTGTCAGCGCGCCTGGGTCAGCGATGAACGTCGCGAGCATGCGCGCTTCGTAGATGTCGGTGTTCCACAGCGTGAGCGCCAAGGTGTGATCACGACCGATCTGCTTGCCGAGCTTGCGCAGGTCACCGACCGCGATGCCGAGCGCCTTGTCAGACGGGATCGCGTAGCGCGCCATGCCTTCGCGCACCTTCGCGTTCGCCATGCGCTTCAGCAGCGCCACCACGTGGGTTACGTCTTGTGCGCCGGTCTTCTTCTGCGTGGCCGCGGTCTTCTCGGCTCGCGTCTTCGTCTTCGTGGTCTTCTTGCGGGCGGCCATGGCGGGCGCAGCATATCGCGCACGTCGGCCGATCGTGGTCGGGGAACGCAATGGCAGGTGTGGACCGAACATTGTCGTTCTTGCCACTGGTGGTCGGCGAGCACGTGGCCGACGCTAGCGATCACACACACCGGAGGGTGCGATGACGATCGAGTACGTGAGCGTCGAGGACGCGATGCAGCGCAGCGGAACGCGCATGGTCGTGGTGGGTGGCGTGCCCAGCCTGTGGAGCGAAGCGGCAAAGGGCATCTTCCACATCAAGCGCATTGCGTGGGTCGGTGTCCGGTTGAGCTACGACAGCGAGGTGCTCGCCAAGTGGATCCGTCAGCGCACGGGTCCAGTCGTGGTTCATGGCGACGAGCGTCCGCGTTCCGGTTGGTCGGAGATCCTGCTGCTTGCCGAACGACTCGCGCCCGAGCCCTCGTTGGTGCCGCGCGATCCGATGGAGCGCGCCCTGATGTTCGGCTTCGCGCACGAGATCTGTGGTGAGGGAGGGCTTGGTTGGACGCGCCGGTTGCAGTTGGTTCACGCCGGTATGCAGGCTGGGCCAGGCTTCGCGCCACCGGTCGCGATCTACCTCGGCAAGAAGTACGGCCACACGCCGGAGGCAGGTGCAACCGCGGGCTCGCGTGTGGTGGAGCTCTTGGCGATGCTGGCGGCGCGGCTGAAGACGCAGCAGGAATGCGGCAGTCGCTACTACATCGGCGATCGATTGACCGCGCTCGACGTGTACAGCGCGGCTGCGATAGCGATGTTTCGGCCACTGCCACAGGCGCAGTGCGCGATGGATCCGAGCATGCGCGCCGCATTCTCTTGGTGTGACGCGGACACCGAGGCCGCGCTCGACCCGATCCTGCTCGCGCACCGCGACGCGATCTACGCTCGGCACTTGGCCTTGCCGTTGTCGCTCTGATCCGTTCAGGCCGATCGTCGTCGCAGCTCGCGCGGCGACCGTCCCACCTCACGTCGCAACACACGGCGAAACGCAGCCGGATCGGCGTAGCCCACGTGCGCTGCGATCGCGTCGACCGAATCGTCGGTGGTCTCGAGCAAGTGCACTGCGCGCTCGACCTTCATCCGTTGCACGAAGCGTTGTGGCGTCGTGCCGAGCGCCGTCGACATGCGACGGGCGAGGGTGCGCGGTGACGTCCCCGCGGCGAGCGCCAGGTCCGACGTGGTCAGCATTTGATCGAGGTGGGCGAGCACGAAGCGCTCAAGCTTGCGCAGGGAAGGGTCATCTGTGCGCAGGTGATCGGCGATCATGTAGCGGGCTTGCGACGGTCGCTCATCGATCACCAAGTAGCGCGACACGAGCTGGGCCAAGGTCGGTCCACCGGCCCGTGCCAGCAGCGAGAGCACCAGATCCGCGTGGGCGAAGGCAGAGCCCGCGGTGAGGATCGCGCCCGAGGTCACCACCATGCGATCGGCCCGCAGCGTCACGTTCGGAAAGCGCTGGCTGAACTCGCGGGTGAGCCACCACGTGGTGGTCGCTTCACCGTGATCGAGCGCACCCGACGCCCCCACCACGAACGTGGCCGAGCACGACGCCGCGACGGTCGCTCCTCGCGCGACCACCTTGGCGATTAAGCGCGCGGCCTGCGAGACATCACGACGCATAAACGCGGCATCGATGTCTTCGCGCGTCGCGAGGCCCATGCCGGGAAACACCACGCAATCACCGCGACGCAGACCGCGTAGCGAGAACCGGCCATCCACTGTCAACGTCCGGCCGGCTGCGCTGATCACCGGCTTTCCATCCAACGAGACGACACGCGGTACGAGCATCGGCCGCGTGCGCCGCTTGCCCGCCAACCCAGCCGACAACACGCGGGCAGCGGCACCGAGGATGTCGAGCGTGATCCCGACCGGACCATCCGCCACCCCGTTCAGGAGCAAGATCACGCAGCTGCGAGCCATGTGGCAAGCCTAGACCGAACCATGTCGATCGTGCCACCGCAGGGTCATGCCGACAGCACGCCGGGCCAATGGCGCATCCACGCACGCCGTTGGGCGAGGGCGCGCCAGGTTGCATCCTCACGTCGCACGCGAGTCGAGCCGGCGATCAAGTCCGCAAGGCGCGCTTCGAACGCGCTGCTGAGCGTGTCGTCGTCGATCACCAAGAGCAACTCGCTCTCCCAATACGATGCCGTGACGTCCAGGTTCGCGCTGCCAACGGCGCAACGCTGACCGTCGACACTGAGCGCTTTGGCGTGCACGTGTGGGTGCACGATGCCGAGATCCGGTGCCCACCCCGGCACGCCGGAGCGCGCGAACAGGAACGCTTCGCCACCGGCATCGATCAGCGGGTCGATCCGCGAGTGGACAAGCTCTGTGGCGAAGGTGCGCGCCGTGGACCAAGGCCCGCGAAAGGTCTGGCCGTCGTGGGTCGGAGCGGGGTGACCGATCAACGCCTGCACGCGAACGCCACGGGCCAACGCACGCAGCAGCGCGTGCTGCAGCTCGAGCACGAGCGGAAAGCCGTTGACCACGTAGACATGGGAGCGCGCGCGATCGATCAAGCCGCGATAGGCCTCCAGCGTGCGTGCGTCGTTCAATCCGTGATGTACCACCACCGCGGCGCTGGCGTTGCCCACGACGTTCGGCGTGGCGATCGGGTACGCGGCGCCGCCTGCGGTCGACCACGCCTGCAGGAACGAGCGTTCCACGTCGGCCACGGCCGGACCTTCGAGCCGTGCGCCGCAGTCGAGCCAGGGCACCTCGCGCCAGATCGAATCTGCGTGAATCCGCGCTTCCTCGAACGCGGTGTAGTACTCGGCCGACAGGTTGCGTCCGCCCAAGAGAGCGATGGCGCCGTCGGCCACGACAAGCTTGCGGTGATCGCGTTGTTTCAAGTCCTTCAGCGACGGCAGCTCAGTGATCGGCCGCAGCATGCGCAGCTCCACGCCGGGATAGGTTGCGAGTCGATCGAGCAGCGGGTTGCGCGCACCAAAGGAGCCGTGCAGGCCGTGGAGCGAATCGACCAGCACGCGCACCGTCACCCCGCGCGCCGCCGCGCTCGCCAAGGCCGTCTCCACCGCGCGCCCGATGTGGTCGTCGAGCGCCATGTACACCTGCAAATGCAGCGTGCGTCGACTTTGATCGATCGCCTCGAGCAACCAGCGGCGCGCGGTCGCGTTGTCGAGCTCGAGCGCGATCCGGTTGCCGTCGGTCACGGAGGCGACCGGTGCCGGGTGTCGGATCGGTCCGTTGGGCACGACGCGCGTGATCGAGAAGCCGGCGCGCCGCATCGCCTCCGCCACGCGATCCAGTCGCACCGCATCGACCATGTCCGAGACGTCGAGCGCGAGCCCTTCGTCGAGCACGGTCCGCGCGTCGATCACGTGTCCGGTCGCACCCAGCGCGCGCAGGCGTTTGCGGATCGCGCCGCATGCGCGGGTCGGACGCAATCGCACGCCGATCAGATCGGTCTGCTCGGCGATCGCACGGATCGCCTCGTCGGCCAGCTCCACGTCGACCAACGCCACCGGTCCCTCGGGTCGCAGCACGCGGAAATGTCGCTCGACGGTCGTGCGCGGATCGCCTGAGCCTTGCGCGCGCGACACGCTGACCGAGCGCAGATGCAGACCGGCAGGCAGCGAGGCGTCACCGTCACGCGTCGTGATCGTGGCGATGACCTCGGCGTCGACCGCGAACGACACCGCTTGATCGGCCAGCGGTGCGAAGGTTCCCAACGCCGCCACCTGGTCGATGTGCACGCGCAGCGGTCCGCCATCGTCGATGACGTCCGCCACATCCATGGCGCGCTCGGCGAACGGTCGCGCGCTCGTCACGGTGGGCACGAACAGCACCGGCGTCGTGACAAAGGCGCCAAACAAGAGCGCGGTGGGCAGTTGGGCCGCAACCACCAGATCGAGCCCCTCCTGCTGTCTCCATTCCTGCAGCCAGGTGACGTGCATGGTGGGCGCGCCGTGATCGCGCAGATACCCTTCGAGCGCGAGCCGGGCGCGCGCGTTCAAGCCGATGCATCCCACATGAGTGAGAGTGGAGCCGCTCAGCTTGCCGTCAGCCCACAGCACGGCGATCGGCAACCGCTGTGCCGCGACCAAGGACGCGCTGCGCAACGAGCGCGACCCAAACACCACCAGGTCGATCGCTTCTGCCTCGCAGAGCGCCACGATCGCGGCATGACCCAGATCCGGCGCTTGTTGCACCTCGACACTGCGTGCCGCATCGGTCGTCGCCGTCTCGATCGGCTCACGTGCGACACCTGGTGAGACCATCACCAGCAAGTGCTCCAGCTGCGGTGCGACGCCGCGCAACACGGTGATCGCCGACGTGCTCTCGGTCTTGGCGTCCACGAACAAGAGCGCGCGCCGATAGCTCATGCGTTGTCGCCGTTCTCGCGCACGATCGGAACGCCCGTGCGCACCATGGCTTCCGTCGTCGGGTCCAGCACCATCGCCTCGATCGTGTGCGCTCTGCCGTCACCTTCGAGCGTGTACAGGTTGTATCCGGCCCGCATCCGATCGTCGGCGTGGTCGAGCGCGGCGGACGTCGCACAGACGACGTCGATCACACCGTGAGGCGTCGTCAGCTTGGCCTGTCGGCGCTCGTGCAAGTGCCCGTAGATCACCAGCCCGCGCGTCAACGGTTGCAGCGCCGTTCGGAATGCGTGCGCATCCACCAAGCCACCGCGCATCTGCTCGACGCGAAACCGCGCATCGAACGGGCTGTGATGAATCAACACGACAGGCACGCGCGCTGCGACTTCGGGATGGGCCAAGAGGCGCGACAGTGCTTCCAGTTGGGCGTGACCGACGAACCCAGCTGACACGAAGGGAGGCCGCGGCACGGCGCTGCTGACGCCGATGATCGCTGCCGGGCCACGCAGCTTCACGCTCGGGAAATGTCCCGCCTGGAGATCGAGCCCGAGCTCCGGCAGGTCGCTGGTCATGAACGGGTGAAAGTGATGAGGGAAGCGCCGCTCGTGCAACACCGCGGGCAAGTAGATGTCGTGGTTGCCCGGGACCACGGTCACCTCGGTCGTGCGCGCGATCTCGCTCAGCAGCGCAACGGCTTCCGCGTACTCGCCTTCAAGCGACAGGTTGGTGATGTCACCCGTGACCACCACGTGATCGGCGTCGGCGGCTGCGGCGCGCAGCACCGTGACCAAGTAATCGCGGCGATAGACCCGACCCCGTTTGGTCAGCAGGTTGACGTAACCGGTGACGCGCTTGTCGAACAGCACGCGGCGCAGCTCGACACCCGCAGGTGACAGCACATGCAAATCGGAGACGTGGGCAACGCGGAAGGTCACTCGCGGACTAACTTTAGTCCGTGCGGGCGTATTTGTTCCGGGTTGTTTTCGTGGGCGATCGCGCGATCACGACCGCTGGTTTTGGCGGCATACAGGGCTTGGTCGGCGCGCTCGATCAGGCCGAGCGTGGAGGCGTCGTCGCGGCTCAAGGTGGCGATGCCGATGCTGGCGGTGATCGACAAGGGGCCCACGGAGGTGATCGCGGGCGAGTGTCGAATCGCGTTCAGGATGCGTTCGGCAAGCTGCAGCGCGCCTTCACGTCCAGTGCCAGGCGCGAGCATCAAGAACTCTTCCCCACCCCAGCGACCCAACACGTCGGTGCCGCGCAACGTTGCCTTCAACAGCCCCGCGATGTGACACAGAACCGCGTCACCGGCGCGATGGCCATGGGTGTCATTGACCAGCTTGAAGCGATCGAGATCGAGCATCAGCACCGACAGCTCCGTGTCCGTGCGGCGCGACAACGCGAACATGTTCTCGCAGGCGTCGAGCAACACGCGGCGGTTGGCGATGCCGGTCAATGGATCGGTGGTCGCAAGCTCGTTCAACAGGCGGTTCTGCTGACGCAAGCGCGACGTCATGACGGCGAGCAAGCGCGCGCCAAGCGCAGCGAGCAGGGCAAACAGCGCTTCCATCGACAGGCGCAGCCAGCTGTTGGGAAACGTGGGGCGTGCGTGATCTTGCGCGCGCAGCTCCCAAGCGCTTCCGAGCACCGCGATCCGTGTGCTCACGATGTCGTCGTCGCCGCGGATGCGCTCACCGATCTGGAAGCCGGAGCGGGCGTTGTTGCCGTTCCGATCGACCAGGGCGAGCGACATGCCCAGCTCGTCGCTCAGGCCCTGCAGCAGCACGTTCAAACGCGCCAGGTCGACCACCACGCTGACATGGCCGAAGTAGCGCGGCGTTTGGCCTTCGATCCATACCGGGGCGCGCAGCACGAAGGCCACGCCGCCTTGCGCCAGCGCGACGGGGCCGGCAACCACGGGTCGGTGGAGCTCGACCATCGCACGCACCGCCTCGCCCTGATCGGGATGCTGACCCACGTCCATGCCCACGAGCCTGTCGTCGGGTGGATACGTGCGTCGGATGCGATCACCTGGCAGCAGCGTGGTCGAGCGCAGCATCGGGTGATGTGACAACAGGCGCTGCGAGTAGCGATCGAACTCGGCGTCGGATGCTTCGGGGTTCAGCGCCACCCAATCGGCCATCCCCTGCAGTTGCCCGAGCGCCTGATGCAGCTCCGACGACAACATCGTGTCGACGCGCGACAAGAGCGCCTGTTGGTGGCTGCGGTGGTCTTCGTAACGCCGCTGCCAGTCGGTCCACTCGAAGAACGCCGCGGTGGCGAAGACCAGCACGAACACCGTGACGGGCACGACCCATCGGGTGCTGAAACTGCCCTTTCCTCGAGGCAGATAGCTCGGGGTCACGCGCGCCTGAACGGCAGCGTGGCGATGGACTGAAGGGGGCGTCGTCACGCTCCACCCCGAGATGCCGCGGCAACGGCCATGCAACGGTTGTCTACGCTTTACGGCGTTCGATCAACCGGTGCGTTTCGACGACCCCCAGCGCTTACGGCGGGCAGCTGGCCTCGTTGTCATTGCCACTGCACGCGCACACGCCTTCACACGCACAAGACGCTCCCGGATAGGCGAACACCTGCGGACATTGGCACGACGTGCCGAGTCGATTCGCCAGCGCCACCGCTTCACATCCCGGCAACAACGGATTGCTAGACACGATCAGGTCGCCGTTGAACGTGGTGACGTTGTCCAGCCCATCGAGCGAGGCCAGGACCGCGTTGCGATAGATGGCGATGGAGCCAGCGAGCTCGGTCAATCCTTCGAGTCCTGCGAGCGACGTCAACATCGGGTTCTCCTCGATCCACAGCGAGCCAGGCAGGAACGCGGGCAAACGATTCAGCGCGTCGATGCGCGACAACCATGGATTGGCTCGCAACGTCACGCCCGACACGTGATCGAGCGCATTGAGGCCGTCCAGGTTGGTGATGTTCGTATCCATGATCCAAAGCTGTCCGCCGATGGAACGCAGGTGCGAGAAGCCGTCGAGGTTCGTCGTCTCCGTGTACGGGTCGCCCTGGATCCTGAGATCAGCGCCTACGCTCACGAGCCCAGGCAGCACGATGGCGGATCCCGGCGTGTTATTGATCGACAACGAGCCACCGACCGTGCGCAGGTTTTGCAGGCCATCGAAGGACCAAGGCCCGCTGCTGATCAGCACGTCGCCGGTGACCTGGACCACGTGCTCCAAGCCCTCGAACGAAGGGCTCGTGACGGCCAGCTCCAGCGTGCTGTAGGTCGACTGCGACGGCAGGCCACGCAGCGACGCGATGGTGACCGAGAGCAGCGACAGCCCGCCGATGTGCGTCAGGTGTTCGAGCTCTTCGAAGCTGGTGAAGCCGTTCCCTGAGAACGCCAACGTGCCACCGACTTCGGTCAGCGCCGCGAGCGCCCGGATACCGTAGAAGCCGTTGCTCTGGATCTTGAGATCGCCGCCGACCGTCACCAGCTTCTCCAAGCCGTGCAGGCTGCGGAGCGAACCGGGGCCAATGATCAAATCGCCGCCGACATGCTCCAAGCTGCGCAAGCCTTCGATGCTTGCGACCGGGATTGGATCAGTCGACGAATAGCTAGCGTGGATCTCGAGCGTGCCCGTCACCTCGCGCAGATTGCGCAAGCCGCTGAAGTCGTAGGTGCCGCCCACGCGTAAGTCGCCGATGGTTTCTGCGCAGGCGAGGTTCTCGAGCCAACCTGGGAAGTCGTGACTGACCACTTCACCGCGGTCGACGATGTCGAGCTTGCGGATGTAGCGATACCCGCGCAGCGCCCGCGCTTGGTCTTCTGTGGTCACGTAATAGTCGGGATGGAGGAAGCGGTCGTTCGGTGGCTCCAGACAGGTCACGCACACGTTCTGTCCGTCGAGGCGAGAGCACACTTGGCCGTCCTCGCAGCGCCCGCCACAGGTGAGGTCAAGCGGCTCGCTCGCGTCTTGCCCCGCGTCGAGGTTGGCATCGATGCTCGCATCCGTCAGCGCGGCGTCGGCATCGAGATCGGTCGCGTCATCGGACGCGTCGAGGACAACAACAGCGTCCATCACCAGCGCGTCGACGGTGTCCGCATCGATGGCCTGCGCGTCGATCGTGTCGGCATCGTTCTCGTCGGCGTCGGTCACGATGGCCGCGCTATTCACCTCCGCGCACGCGGGTATCAGCGCGCACCACACCGCGAACCACCACTTCACGTCACAACCGCGCATCCATCACTCCTCGTCGGGCGACGCGTGTGCGCCGTGCCGACAAAAGAGCACGTTTGCTCGCGGTTGTGACGGTGAGCCGTGACTCGCTCCCGCTCAGTCGATCAGTGGTTTGTTCAGCTCGGTGCGAAAGAGCTTAGGGTCGCTGTGGGTTTGCGGGCCTTCGACGTACTGCTCCCAAAGCTCGTTCGATGTCTTCAAGCCGCTCTCGGCGATCCACGCGATGAATGCGCCCCACGCTTCGGGCAGCCCTTCGTACGGGCCTTGGTAGACCGCACGGACCACCTTCATTGCCGGCCAGCTGCTGGCGATCACGCGACCCACGGGCTTGATCGGCCTGTCGACTGGCACTGCGATCTCGAAGTCGAAGGTGGTCGACGGCATCTTGAAGTGATGATTGACCCATGCGCCCGCGGGCGTCATGCCTTGCTTGCCGATCGCCTCGAACACTTCGGTGATGCCCGGGCCCATCACGTCGCGCACCTGTGCAACCGGGATATCGAGCTTGATCGCCGCGGTGTGTTGCGCCTGCGTGTGCACGATCTGCGGCGCGCTTACGCCGGTCTGGCTCAGCCGTGCCGTCACAGCCTCGCTCGGTGAGACCATGAGCAAGCTCGCGAGCGCATCGAAGCCGGCGGCGACTCCTTGTTCCATCGGCGTCTTGAGCACCGCGTCGCGCGCTTCCTTGTTGTCGTAAAGCACGGCCATCACCACCGTGGTCTTGCCCGCGCTCTCGACGAACGTGGTGGTGTCGATCGCTTCGCCCGGATACCAGGACTCATCGAACTTCTCGGTCGCCACCAAGCGTTGGTTCGGCACGATCTCGCGGAATGTGCCGCCCATGCCCATCTTCATGCCATCGCGGCCACGCCACTCGTAGCGATACTTGCCGCCCACCTTCAGGTCCACCTCGCACACCGGCATGGTCCAACCGTTGTGCACGCCGAGCCAACGTTGCAACAGCGCGGGCACCGTGAACGCTTGGTACACGTGCGCCGCCCTCGCATTGAACACACGGGTCATGTGGATCTCGCGATCGCTCGGCGTGCTCAAGGTCATGGTTCCAACTTGTTTTTGCATCATCGTCGTCCTCCTCGTTTGATCGCGCGCGATCGCTTCAACTTGCTCGGTTTGCTCGGGGCCTTGGCGCTCATCTCCTCCAACAGCTCATCGAGCTGCATGAAGTTGCGCTCCCAAAACTCTCGGTAGCGCTCCAGGAACTGGCTGGCTTCGGCCAACGGCTGGGCTTCGATCCGACACGGTCGTCGCTGAGCATCGCGACCGCGCGAGACGAGCCCGGCGCGCTCCAACACCTTCAGGTGCTTCGAGATGGCGGGCTGGCTCATGTCGAAGGGCTCGGCCAGCTCCATCACCGAGGCGTCACCTTGGGCGAGCCGCGCCAAGATCGCGCGCCGCGTCGGGTCAGCGAGCGCAGCAAAGGTGGCATCCAAACGTGCGGTCGAAGTCATCCATCACCTAGTGGTTACAGAACCATTTGGTTATGGAGTGCTTCGCAGCTGCCGTCAAGCGCGGCGCGAAGATTTTCTATTCAGCGCGCGTGCGCGGCGATGCCCTGCGCCAGGAAGTGGGCGATGTGTTGGACCGAGGCCATGGGGTTGGCGCCGCTGCAGGTGGGGAACACGCTGGCGTCGGCGACGTAGAGGTTCTTCACTTCGCGGCTCTCGCCTTCCGGTGTGACGGGATGACGCGCGTCGTCACCGCCCATGCGGCAGGTGCCCATTTGGTGCGCGGTCATCATGCGCAAGAGATGTGGCTCCAAACGCCAGCTCGGCATCTCGCTCAAGAAGGCTTCGAGCTTGACCTTGCCTTCGCTGCAATCGAAGCGCTGCGAACACGGCAGGTACAACAGCTCGGCGCCGGCCGCGAAATGAATGCGCGCGGCTTCCTGGATGCCGCGGACCACGTGACCCATGTCGTAGGCGCTCGGCCAGTAGTCGACGATTGGTTGACCGCGATCATCGAGCTCGATCCGTCCGGTGTCGCGCTCACGCACGAAGGATCCGATCGAGGAGATGCGCGACGACTCCAACATGCGTTCCTTGTGCTCTGCACCGGAGCGCCAATCGATCGTCGCAAGCGTGCTCGGATGCAGCGGTGCGTTCACCAGCTTGAAGCCGTAGGGACCGTCGATGCGAATGAGCTCGTCGCACGTCACCGGCATCAGCGCGCCGCTCCATGCGCGCACCGGCTCGGGATAGCGCGCCATCACGCCTGCGGCGGGGTGGATGTAAAGGTTCTGACCGATCATTGGATGCGTGAGCCCGCTGCGCCGCAGCAACGCGGGGGTGTGGATCGATCCGGCCGACACGATGACGCGCTTGGCTCTGATCGTGACGTTCACGCGCGTTCCGTCCGCGTTGCGCTGTACGGCTTCGACGCCCACGGCGCGCCCAGCGTCGATCGACACGCGGCTGACCTCGGTGCCGACCAGGATGCGTGCCCCACAATCGAACGCGCGCTGCAGGTACGTCTTCACCGTGCTCTGCTTGGCGCCGCGCTGACAGCCCATGCTGCAGTAGCCGCAGTGCGCGGGGTCACAGCCCTTCACGTTGCGTGCGTAGGGGTTCACGAGATAGCCGAGCTTCTCTGCGCCGAGGCACAATAGCTGGCCCTTGCGATCGATGTGCGTCTCGCGCGTGTTGACGTTCGTCGCGCGTTCCACTGCGTCGATCGACTGCCGAAACTGGGGCGACAGAAGCTGCGGGTTGCCGTGTTCATGGGCCCACTCGTCGAGCACGTAGTCAGGCGTGCGCGGCGCGCCGCTCCAGTTGACCGTGGTGCCGCCACCGAGGCAGCTGCCGGCGAGCACCGCGATGCCACCGTTCTTGGATCGCAGCCCACCGCCGCGCTCGTACAGCAGGCGCACCATCTCGAGCTCGCGTTGCGTGAAGCCGTCTTCGGCAACGTACGGACCCTTCTCGATCACGATCACGTCGTGACCCGCTTCGGCGAGCTCGCCCGCCATCACGCCACCACCGGCGCCGCTGCCGACGACCACGGTGTCGCAATGCAGCGTCACGTCGCGCTCGATCGTGAGTGGCCGAATCGGTCGTTCGATCGTTGGCGGTGCGGAGACCGGTCCGTCGTAACCGATGCTCTTCCAGTTGGTGTTGGGGCGATCGGGCTCGGACCAGCCGTAATACACCGCGAGCACGAAGCTGCTGACCAACACATACGCGCCGCGCAGATCAGGCACGGGCGAGTGCATCCAGCCGAGCAACATCGCCTCGCGCTCGTTCAGCGACAGCTCGGCGATCCCCTTGTCCGGTCCGCCCCACGTCGATCCGAGCATCGGGCTCGCCACAAGATCGAGCAGCATCGCCAAGCGCGTCGTGGCCTCCGGCGGCGAAAGCTTCAGGACATCAAGGATCGCATCGACGGTGCCGGCCTCGGTCGCCGTCCGCCGAAAGTACCCATCGTGATCGTCATCGCGCTCTACGCGCGGGACCAACGTGTCGCAGAGAATCGCAAGCGTGGCGCGCTGGCTGTCCGTGAGTAGCGTCATGAACAGCGCCATCTTCACCGATTTTAGGTGCGGGTGGCGCGGGATGTATGCACGGGCGGTCGATGACAGGGCACCGCACGCGCGGCTAACCGCCCGTGGCTTTGTGTTCCACGGGGCAAGTGCTGACGCCGAGCAGCGTGTACAGCGGACAGTTACCCAGCATGCCCGTGGTCAGCGGTACCAGGCCAACCAGGCCCCACATCGTTTGCGGACCGATCACGGTGAGCGAGAGCAATCCAAGCCCCAGCACGACGCGAATCGCGCGATCCCAAGTGGCTTCATTCTGTTTCAAAGTGAACCTCCAACACGTCAGAGCCACGTGCGCCCGACAAGGGTTCACGTGCGCACCGAATGACGTCACGCAAGGCCACCTTCGCTGAGTCGAGGTCACCACGGCGTGCATCACGTCGCTTCAAGTCAGAGCTTTCCAAAGAAGCTCTTGAGCCAGGCTGGTGGCTCACCGCTGGCCTTGTTCTTGGGCTTGGTGGTCTGGCAATCGCAGCGGTTGGCCTTGGGCACGTCGCCGAGCACTTGCTCCACGTGCATCCCGCAGCCCGCAAAGCTTGGCTTGCCACACGTTGAACACTGGGTTCTTCGACACATCTCGCACCTCCATGCTGCCCGTGGGAGCCACCCGCACGGCAAGAGGGTTCGCGTCGATCAGCGTGGGGTGTAGAGCAGGCGGTAGCGTTCGGCGGCGTCGGTGAGGCTTGGGTCGCGCAGCTCCGAGCACACGTCCAAGTTGCCGTCCTCGAAGTACGCCTCGAAGCCAAGCGCGTCGGCGTTGTCGGCGAAGGTTTCCACCACCTTCTGCACGAAGAGCGGATTGTCCCCGCCGCCTTCTTCACCGCACGACGACAGCGCCCATTCCGTGACGCTCACTTGCTTGCTGTGGCTCCGCGCGAAATCGAACAGCGTGCACAAGCCGGAGATGCCGCGGCAGCGCTGTTCCCAAATCGCTTCGCTGATGGCCGCGGGCTAATGATCGCACAG
>JACZCZ010030050.1_pt1 | contig 35508 bp, 24 predicted proteins | sample 8641811 | NCBI WGS metagenome assembly JACZCZ01 (sample SAMN15324610, study PRJNA640507) | soil metagenome | isolation source: intercropping peanut in the first line | place: China: Luxin town, Laibin City, Guangxi Province | collected 2019-07-25 | depth 10cm m | reverse complement strand
GCGTACACGCACCACGGCACCAGCGTGATCGAGTTCTTCTGGCACAAGTGTCTTGCGCAGGGGAACCCCAAGGGGCTCACCGAAGATGCGTTCCGCTATGGCGGCATGACGCCGCGCACGAAAGAGACCGCGATCCTGATGTTGATCGACTCGATCGAAGCGGGCTCGCGCACGATCGATCCGCCGAGCCGTGAGAAGTTCGAAGAGATGGTGCAGCGCGTGATCTTCGTGAAGCTCAAGCAAGGCCAGCTCGATGAGTCCGGTCTGACCGTGAAGGACATGCGCGTCTTGGCGACTCGGATCACCGACACGCTCTGCAGCGCACATCACACGCGCATTCGCTATCCATGGCAGGACGCGCGCGACCGTGGTGAAGATCCGCTGCCCGTGCCGAGCGTTGCTGTGCCCTCGGTTCCGCCCGAACGTTCCAGCGACCTGCCGCTCGAAGCCACCACAGGCACCGGCGACGAGACCTCGACCCAGGGCGATGAACCATCTGCGACGGGTCCAAGCCGGCAATGAGCACCGCGCGTCTGTTGCTGCTCGGCGTGAGCCTCTTGGGGCTGACGGCGTGCGAAGGTCTCGGCAACCCCTCCTTGCGTCATGGCCGAACCGCGCCCGTCGCATGGAAGGCCGAAGGCATCGAGATCATCACGTCCTCTCAAACGCTGCCGAGCGAGCTGGCGTCCGACGCTTTGCGTGCGCTGCCTTCGCGTCAGCTACAGCAGGTGGAACCGTTTCCACCATCCGGCGGTGCAGTGACGCTGGTCGCGGTCGAGATCACGACGAGCCGCGGCATGCTCCCCTACACCGTGCGGCTGCTCACGTTGATCACATTGCCGAGCGGCGAAGTGATCCGACGTCCATGGCAGAGCACCGGACGGGGGCCGACGTTTTATGCAGCGTGGCCGGTGAGCCAGAGCCCGCTTCGCGTCGTCACGCGCCTTCGCTAGCGCCGCTGACACGGGTCGCCATCAGTCGGGAATCGGTGTGCCGCGTTCTTTCGCGTCGGTGCGATGGACCTCGATCACCTCGAGGAACTCGCCGGCCACGTCCGGATCGAACTGCGAACCGGTGCAGCGTTTGATCTCAGCGACGGACACTTCATGCGGCAAGGCCTTGCGATACGCGCGGTCGCTGGTCATGGCGTCGTAGGTGTCTGCCACCGAAATGATGCGCGCGATCAAGGGAATGGACTGCTTCTCCAGACCGAGCGGGTACCCCTTGCCGTCCCAGCGCTCGTGATGGAAGTGCACGCCTGGCACGATCGGCTGCAAGAACGTGATCGGGTCAAGGATCTCTTTGCCGTAGCCAGGGTGTTTCTTGAACACCTCGTACTCCGACTCGGTGAGCTTGCCCGGCTTGTTGAGGTTCAACACGCAGCCGATCTTGCCAACATCGTGCATCAACGCCGCTTGCCGTACGACCTCGACCGTTTCCGGCGGCAAGCCCAGCTTGAGCGCCAAGATCTGCGCATAGGCCGCAACGCGCTCGGAGTGACCTGCGGTGTAGCGATCCATCTTGTCGATCGCGCTCGCCAAGCCTTTGATCGTTTGCTGGAACGTCGCCTTCAAATCTTCGTACAGGCGTGCGTTCTCGATCGCCGCAGCAGCGCGGTTCGACACGATGCTCAGCAGCTTGCGTTGTCCTTCGTCGAACTGCTTGCCCGGGGTGAAGCTGCTCGCTGCGAGGTAGCCGATCGCTTTGCCGCCGATCTGCATCTGCGTGACGATCAACGACTGCAACGGAAACGCCGGATCAGGCCGCTTCGAGAAGAAACGCAGCCCCTTGATGCCCTGCATGCGCAGCGGCTTGCCCGCCTTGAAGTACTCGTCGAGGTCCGAGGGGCTCAGCGCGCATTCGCCGATGTCGTGGGCAAAGCGCGGGTTGATCTCGCGGACCCGTTGAAAGAAACCGCCGAAGCCATCGCTGAGCTCGATCAACACCACATCGGCGTCGACCTCATGCAGCGCCGCATCGGTGACAGTGCGCAGCACACCGTCCAACGACAGCGACGCCGCAATCGCTTCGCTCACCTTGTAGAGGGATAGTGCCTCCGTCAGGCGAATGTTCTCTGCCGCGAGCTTCCGCTTCTCGAGGCCGCGGCGCACGGTGTGCACCACTTCCTCCATCTTGAACGGCTTCATGATGTAGTCGTAGGCACCGCGCTTCATCGCGTCGATCGCGGTTTCCACGGTCCCGAAGCCGGTCATGATGATCGTGACGACGTTGGGCGTGTGCTTGGCGATCGCTTCCAAGAGCTCGATGCCGCCCATGTTGGGCATCTTGAGATCGCTGAGCACCAAGTCGTACTGAAGGCGCGAGAGCTCCGTCAGCGCCGCTGCGCCATCCTCCGCCGTGCGGACAGAGAACCCCTCCATCGACAAGAAGTCGGCGAGGATTTCGCGAATCACCTGCTCGTCGTCGACAACAAGGACGCGTGGTGATTCGTCGTACATCGCGTCGGACATTGACATGCCTTGTTATTCCGTTGGCCCCGGCGGTGTCAACGTTGTGATCTTGCTCGCGGTGGAAGAGTCACGTGGGCAAAGGTGGGTCTATAAACACTGTTCGCACGCGACGGTTTTGGATCCACAATGGCGATGCTCGGTTTTCGCATCCCGAAAGAAAGCCCAAGGTTCCGCGACCCGTGGATTCCGACTACGACATCAAGACCCGCGTCACCACGCTCGAAGAGCTCAAAGCGCCGAAAAAGGCCGACGACTGTCTCGTCGTGATCTATGCACCGGACTCGCGGCGGCTCGGCAAGCGCCACGTCCTACACAACGACGTCTTGACCATCGGACGCGATCGCGAGAACGACATCGTGCTCGATAGCGACAGCGTCTCTCGTCGGCACTGTAAGATCGAGTACCGCAATCACCACCTGTTCGTGGTGGACCTGGATTCGACCAACGGCACCTTCGTGAACGACGACAGCGAGCCGGTGACAGCAATGCAGCTGCGCAAAGGCGATCAGATCAAGGTCGGCGACACCATCTTCAAGTACCTCGCTGGAACGGACGTCGAGGCGCAGTACCACGAGACCATTTACAAGATGACCATCACCGATGGTCTCACCAGCGTGAACAACAAGCGGTATCTGGTGGAGATCCTAGAGCGCGAGATCCCGCGCGCGTTGCGTCATCACCGCAGCCTGGCGCTGCTCATGCTCGACATCGATCACTTCAAGAGCGTGAACGACACCTACGGTCACTTGGCTGGTGACGCGGTGCTGCGCGATCTCGCAAACATCGCGCGTAGTCGCCTTCGCCCCGACGACATCCTCGCGCGCTACGGTGGAGAGGAGTTCGCCATCGTGCTTCCGGAAACGCCACTCGTCGGTGCCGTAAAGGCCGCCGAAGAGCTGCGCAAGATGGTCGAGCAACACCGCTTTGCGGTCGAAGACGAGACAATTCAAGTAACGATCTCGATCGGCGCCGCGGAGCTCGTCCAGGGAATGAATGTCGACGCGCTGTTCAAAGCCGCAGACGAGATGCTGTACGTCGCCAAGAACAAGGGCCGCAACCAGGTTCGCTTCCAAGAAGGCTGATCGCGAAGCGCGCGCATTCGACGCACGTCGGTGTCAGAACTCGCGACGAATTCGCAGCAGCTCAGCGAAGTCGTGGTCTTTACGCAGGGCCTGGTACGCCGGATCGAGCAACAGGTCGTCGTCACGCAAACGGCCTTCGTTGTAGGCGCTGCGCATGTCGTTCCACCACGCGCCGTGATCGGCTTGCGGAGCCACAGCGGTGGCACGCACAGGATGTGTCGGTGGAGGCGTGGCACCCGAGAGCGCTGCGCGACGTACGGCAGCGACGTGCCCACGATCGGCATCCGAGTCGCATTGCTCCGCCAGCTGATCGAACCAGCGCGCCAATACGTCCCGCGCATCCAGCTTGGGCGCGAGCACACCCAATGCGTCTGCCACCTGCACCGGTGTCGTTTCGCGATCGACCCAGCGGCTGCGCGGAGCGCGCGACGACAAGCGATTGGCGGCTTCCATTGCCGATTTGGTGTCGCCGATCAGCACGGCAATCTTCAGCGCTTCCCAGTCACACCACGGCTGCGACGGCACACAGCGGGCAGCAGCGAGGTATCCGCGCATCGCGCCTTCGGGATCACCGGCACGACGACGTGCGTGCGCCACCGTGCCGTGCGCGATCGACACGTCGGGCTCAATCGCTGCATGGCGCTCACCTTGGTTCAGGTACTTCTGAAGACTAAACGGCGCATCGAAGTCGTCAGCCGTCCACTCCGCCACCGAGACGCGACAGAAGCCGTCGAACGTGCGGTAAACGAGACGCAACGCACCACTGTCTTTGTAATAGTCGACGATCGGCCACGTGTCGGAGACCGGCCCTGCGCTGCGATCAAACGCCAGGATGCCGCCGTCTTCGGTGCGGAAGAACGGCACCAGCAGCTCGGAATCGGTCAGCGATCGATCGAGATGCGCGGCGAGCTCACGCAAGGCGAGCTCGATGGTGTCTTCACCGCCGCTTCCGGCGCGGAGCAACTGTCCCGAGGGCAGCGACCCGCCGTTGTGGCGCTGCAACATGAAACGAAGATCGGCCGGCAGCGGCGCCGCAATCAAGCTCTCGACCAAGGCCAGGTCGGCAGCCTGCGCGGGCTCCCCCAAGCTGAGGTTGGGAAAGTCCGGATGTGTTTCCAGCCAGTTGATGAAGTCTTGCACGCCGCGGTGCATGAACCCTCTCGGCAGCTACGTAGGGGCCGAAGCCTAACACCGCCATTCTGGCCGGCGTGACCCAAATTCTAGCGGGATGAAGGTGTTCGACATACCCTGGCCTTATGCGCCGAAGCCTGCTCGCTGCTGCCCTGTGGGGTGGTTTGTCTTCCGTCGCGGCGGCTCAATCGGCCGAGGCGACGCCCGACGCATACCTTCGTGCGGCCGACCTGTACGACGCGATCCTCGGGGCCGGCGACATGGACCAGTTGCTGCGGCGCCACACCGCGGGCGCCGAGCAAGTCGCACCTGAGGCTTTGACATCAGGCACCACGGCCACAATGAGCCCCGCACCATCCGGTGAGGTCCAGCCCGCCTGGCTCGAAGGCATCGCCCTACCCGACTTGCCCGTGCGCTGGCATCCGCGGCTGGTCGATCTTCTGGAGGCATGTCGCAACGATGCCGGCACACGCGGCGTCGTGCGCGCGCTGCATGCCCGTTCGAACCGTTACGCGCCGATGATTCGCCGCAAGCTGCGCGACGCTGGCTTGCCCGAGGATCTGCTGTTCGTGGCGATGGTCGAAAGCGGGTTCGATCCAACGATTCGTTCACCAGCGGGCGCGATCGGTTTGTGGCAGTTCGTCAAGACCACCGGCAATGACTACGGCCTGACCGTGACGCCGTTCCTCGACGAGCGCATGCACGCTGAGCGTGCCACCGACGCAGCGATCGCGTTCTTCAAGGATCTGCACGCGCGTTTGGGCTCGTGGGACCTCTCGCTCGCTGCGTTCAACATGGGTTACGGCGGCGTGCTGCGTTCGGTGCGCAAGTACAACACGAATGACTTCTGGCGGCTGACCGAGGTCGAAGCGGGGCTGCCGTTCGAGACCGTCAACTACGTGGCCAAGGTGCTCGCGTACGCTGTGGTGGGCCGCAATCCCGAGCGCTTCGGACTGACCAACGTGAGCCCGGCGCCCTTCGAGGATGTGGCTTATGTGGAAGTGCCCCCAGGCGTGAGCCTGGAGCGTCTCGCGCGGGGGACCGGTTTCGATGCGGCGTTGCTGGCTACGTACAACCCACAGCTGGTGAAGGGACGCGTGCCTGCTGACGCCACCGGCTGGCAGATTCGTGTGCCGGTGGATCGCCGCGACGACTTGGTGCAGCGCCTCGTGCGGATGAACGCGCCGCCCCATCGCACCTACGTGATGCGCTTCGGCGAACAACTGGAAGACGTAGCGACGATGTTTGGCAGCTCGGTGAGCGCCTTGCGCCGTCTCAACAAGCTGTCGCCTGAGGACGTCATCGGTGTGGGCTTCTCATTGCTCGTGCCCGACGTGGAGCCCAAGGCTGTGCCTGTGGCCGAGCTGCCCGTGGTGACGATTCCGGACGCGGATGTGGTGGTCGCTGGTCGACGGCAGGTGTTTCACCGCGCGAGCGGTCGCGAGAGCTGCGAGGAGATCGCGCGCTTCTTCGGCGTCACGCTGGACGAGCTGCGCGCATGGAACCACGTCGACACCTCAGCGATGCTGCAGAGCGGTATGTACTTGCAGCTCTTCGTCGCCGAAGACCTCGATCTGTCACGAGCTATCGTGCTGACGCCGAGCGAAGTGCGCCCCTTGGTGCTGGGCAGCGAGGAGTTCTTCGCATTTCACGAGGGCCTCCGTGATCGTGTGCGCGTGCGCTACCGCATGCAGCGCGGCGACACCATCGACAAGCTGGCGGAACGCTTCGAGCTGTCGGTGGGTTCGATCTTCCGCATCAATCAATTTGGCCGCGAGCGGGCGCTTCAAGTCGACGACGAGATCGTGCTGTACGTGCCTAAGGATGCGGTGAAGCACCTGCCTCAGGCGACGCAGGACTCACCCGCCGTCGAGAACTGAGTCGCCGTGCCGGCGATGAAGACCATCGGAGAGGCGCTCGACGAGATGCTGCGCGCGTTTGCGCCGCGCGGCGAAGTCTCGTTGCCGTTGCTCGATGCGCGCGGCCTCGTAACCAGCAGCGCCGTGATCGCACAGCACGACCTCCCCCATTTCGACAACAGCGCGATGGACGGGTACGCGGTGCGAACCGACGACGTCGCAAGCGCGGGCACCACGCTCCCTGTGATCGGCGAGTCACGCGCCGGTGGTCCGTGGCCGGCGCCCCTCCAACTGCGCAGCGCCATGCGCATCTTCACCGGCGCGCCCATGCCCGTGGATGCCGACGCAGTGATCATCCAAGAGAGCGCAACGGCCAGCGCGGCTCAAGTCACCTTCAGCGTCAGCGCCAAGCCTTGGGCGAACGTGCGCCGACGGGGCTCGGACATGGTCTCGGGCGCCGTGTGCATCCCGGAGCGCACGATCTTGGAGGCTGGTGAAATCGGTATGTTGGCGGGTCAAGCCTTCGCTGACGTGCGCGTGTTTCGGCGGCCGCGCGTGGCGATTGTGTCAACGGGCGACGAGCTTCGTGATGTTGGCGAGCGACTCACGCCAGGTACGTTGTTCAACTCCAACAGCCACGCCCTCGCCGCCGCGGTGGAGAGCGTCGGTGCCACGGCATGGGTGTTGCCGATCGCGCGCGACACCGCCGAGAGCATCGCGGACACGCTGCGCAAAGCGTTCGAAGCCGATGTCGTGTTGTGCTGCGGCGGCGTTTCGGTCGGCGACTACGACTTGGTCGGCACGACGCTCACGCAGCTCGGCGTTGCCACGCATTTCCACAAAGTCGCGATGAAGCCTGGCAAGCCATTGTTGTTCGCGACGCGCGGCGACGTCCCGTTCATCGGCTTGCCGGGCAATCCCGTCAGCAGCTGGGTCGGCTTCGAGATCTTCGTTCGCCCGTGCCTGCGCCGGATGCTGGGCCACACCCGCGTGCACCCGCGCGTGGTCGATGTTCTTCTCAGTCACGCGCACCAACGCTCGACCGGACGCATCGAGCTCGCACGTGCACGCTTCACGCTGTCGGATGACACGATCGAGGCCAGCTTGATCTCACAACAGGGATCGGGATCGTTGCCCTCGATGGTCGGCGTGGACGGACTGGTGATCCTGCCTGCGGATCAGGGCCAATTCGCCGCGGGTGATCGCTTGCCCGCCCTTGTCCTACACGAGACGCGCGGACAGCTTCGTTCTGCGTTCGTGTGAACAAAGCCAAGGCTCCGGGCATCGTGTTAGCCTGACGGTCCGTTTGCCTTGGCGCTGCGGTGTCCCGACACTGAGCAGCGCGACGGAGCGGACTCTGGCTTATGTCTTCGACGGCTGCTCCCGATCCCAAAGTTGGTCTGCTGCTCAATGGGCGCTACCTGATTGTCCGCAAGCTGGGCGAAGGCGGCATGGGTGCGGTCTACGAGGCCAAGCACCAGCTCACCGGTCGCAAGCTCGCGATCAAGTGCTTGCACCCGCAGTTCCTCAGCAATCGAGAGGTCGTCGAGCGCTTTCATCGCGAAGCCCAAGCCGCCACTGCGGTCGGCAACGAGCACATCATCGAAGTCACCGACATGGGGACGTTCGACGACAACTCCCCGTTCATCGTCCTCGAGTTTCTGGATGGCATCGAGTTCGCCGACTTGCTCGACAAAGAGCCTGCGATGCCGGTGTCGCGGGTGGTCCACATCGTCACGCAGGTCTGCGACGCGCTTCGCAACGCGCACGCCCAGGGCATCGTTCACCGCGACCTGAAGCCCGAAAACATCTACCTGATCAAACGCGGCAACGACTCCGACTTCGTCAAGGTGCTCGACTTCGGCATTTCGAAGATGAAGGAGAGCGCGGAAGAAGTGGGCAGCGGCCTGACCAAGACCGGCATGGCGCTCGGCACGCCCTACTACATGGCGCCGGAGCAAGCCCAGGGCCTGCGCGACGTGGATCACCGCACCGACATCTATGCGATCGGCGTGATCCTGTTCCAAGCGCTGACGGGCCGGCTACCGTTCGACGCCGACACCTACCCGCTGCTGATGGTGAAGATCCTGACCGAGCCGGTGGTGCCGCTGCGTACGTATCGCGAAGACATCCCGGCGGCGCTCGATCAGATCGTGACGCGCGCCATGGCCAAGGATCGCAATGTTCGCTTCGCCAGCGTGGAAGAGCTCGCCGCTGCGTTGCGTCCGTTTGCCACGCTCAATCAGGCCGCGGTGCTCGTGTCCAATCCGGTGACGCCGAGCAGTCAGGGCACAACACCACTGGCATGGGCACAGACGGCACCGACGCAGGCCGCGCAGGCCGCGGTCGACACGACGGTGATCACGCCGAAGTCCAAGACCCCGCTCTATGCGGGCGTGGCTGGCGGGCTGGTGGCGGCAGCGATCGGCTTGGCGTTGATGCGGCCGAGCGACAAGACGGAGGCGCCGATCCCCGAGCCTCCCTTCGTACAGGCCGCGGCAACCGCCCCGACAACACCGACGCCGGCGGCCCCGACCGCACCGATCGAGCAGCAAGTCGCCCAGGTCGTGCAGCAGGCCAAGCCGACCGAGGTGACATTGAAGATCAGCGCCACGCCATCGGACGCGCGCATCTTCATTGGTGACGTGGAGTTTCCGAACCCGATGGATGCGTTCCGTCCACGCTCGCTCGATCCGGTTCGCATCAGCGTGAAGAAGGACGGCTACAAGACCATCGAGCAGCTGGCGATCTTCGATCAGGACCGCACGCTCAGCTTCGAGCTCGAGCGCGGCAGCGGTATCAAGCGCCTCAAAGCGATCGGTGGCCCAGCGCCGTCGACGCCTACACCAGCGACCGCACCGGTGGCCGCTACGCCAAGCCCTGTGGCTCCCACGCCAGACCCGACACCACCACCGATCGCCGCGCCTGCCCCGCAGGAAGACGACGGCGTCTATCGTGGGCCGAGCAAGAAGATCAAAGACTTCTAGTCGCGACGGCCGATCGTGGATCTCGACAGCGCGGGGTCGCTCACGCGGGGTCGTACAGGTACCGCGTCGCCGGGTTTTCGCGGCGCCAGATCACATGGTCCATGAAGTAGTGGTGGATGTTGATGATCACGAACACGGCGGCGAAGAACGGTGTGTCGCCGAGTGACGCGCGCTGAGGCGTGACGCCAAGCGTGAAGCTGGCATCGAGCACGCTGGGCGCGCCACGGAACATGACCCATCCGAGAACCACCGCCGACAGCGCAAGCATGCCGACCCGTGTGCCGACCGGTGGACCAAAGGCCGGAGGTCCTTCGTTCGCGCGCGCTTCATTCCGCGCCATCAACCACACGAAGTACATGTACTGGATCGAGTGCAGTGCCGGGATCACGTAGCGCACCAACGGATCGATCGCGGTGTAGATGGTCCAGAACCAAATCGTGATCACGAAGCCCAACAGCGGCGTGACCGGCAGACGGCCTTCGCTCCGCCATTTGCGTGCAAGCACAACGCCCAACGCCAACGCACTCAACCCAAACAACGCGCCGGTCAACCACTCGAGCCATAACGGGTGCGGTGGTCCCCAGTACACGACACCCTTCTCTTCGAACTCGCCTGCCGCACGCGCCGGGCTCGCCCATGCGAACGCCCACGCTGCGAAACAATGCGCCAGTGTCACCGCACGTTCCTGCGCGCTGAAGCGAACACCGCGCCGCGCCGACAGCACCGTGAGCACGCCGAAGGCTTGCTTTGCATAGTGCCAGCCGACCAACAGGAACATCAGCTGCGCCATCCAACCGATGCCCTGTGCGGAACCGGTCGCCAAGGACCACGCCGCCCACGTCGCGAGTGACAGCGGCACCGCCAAGCCGGCGATCACGTAACGAACGCGCTGCGCCATGCTGTGCTCCGCACCCAGCGCGCGGTTTCGCACGTCCTTGTAGAAGAGCAGGTACGTGACGGAGAAATGCGGGTCGTTGATCACGTGCGCGGCGTGAAACATCACGAAGCCCACGGCGAGCTCCGCGTCATCCAGCCCAAGCACCGAGCGGAGTAGCCACGACAGCGGGAACAAGAACAGCGTGGCGCCGCCGACAGCCAGCCACTCCAACGTGCGCGCCCAAGAGCTCACGCCACGCCCGCCCTACACAGCATGCCGACCAGGTACCCGTGTACGCCCCGGCTCGCAAGCGTGGTCGGACCCGTTGGCTCACTCTGGAGGCCCTCCCCCTCGGGGCATCTGGTACCCTTCCCGCCCATGCAGAATTGCGTCTGTCGCTCGCTTCTCGTGGCCTTCTTGGGGTCGCTGTTGTGCAACGCCGCGCTGGCTCAGACCGCGCCACCACCGGTTGCTCCGCCCCCTACCGCGGGTGCACCGGCGCCGGCACCAGATGTTGCACCCGCCGCACCCGACCAAGCCCAGCCGGCTCCCGAGCCCGAGGTCGATCCGGCCTTGGCCGAGAAGGCCCGTCATCATTTCAAGCAAGCCGTGGCATTCGCGGAGGCGGGCAACTGCGAAGGCGCGATCGTGGAGTTCGAGGCCTCGTACCGCATGGTTCCGCGCGCGAGCTCGCTCTACAACATCGCGCAATGCCAAGAGCAGCTGCACCGCTACGACTTGGCGATCAGCTTCTACGAGCGCTACCTCCAGGAGGCCGATGCAGACGAGGAGGATCGCCCGTCGGTGGAAGCGGCGCTGCGTACGCTGCGCAACCTGCTCGGCACGGTTCACATCGGCAGCAACGTGGCCGCGCAAGTGTGGGTAGACGATCGCTTGGCCGGCAACGCGCCGGGTGACGTGCTGGTGCCCGCCGGACGCCACGTGCTGGAGCTGCGCGCCGATGGCTATCTGCCGCAGCGCACTGAGATCCAGGTGGCCGGGCGCGAAGAGGTCGAAGTCGATCTTGTCCTGACCAAGGCCCGTACCACCGTACACATCACCGAAGAGACCGGCCTCTCACCGATCGTGTTTTGGTCCGGGATGACCGCCACGATCATCACCGGCGTGGTCGGCTCCGTGTTCGGAACGATGGCGCTCGTCAAACAAGGCAAAGCCAACGACCTCGACGAGTTCGATCCCGCGCGGGTGCAGTACGCCGAAGACATGGACAGCGCGGCGCGCAACGCGGACATCATGTTTGCGGTCACGGGCGTGCTGGGCATCGCCACGGTCGTGGTCGGCTTCTTGACCGACTGGGATGGCGAGAGCCCACCTCCGACTGCACCAACCGAAGATCCTCCCGCGGTCTCGGTCGTCCCCACGGTGGGTCTGGATCACGCAGGTCTGCAATTGCGAGGTGCGCTGTGATTCTCCGCACGTCCCATGTATGGCTCGCCACGGTCGCAGTGCTCGGTGCCGCGTGCAGCGTGATCGTCAACGTCGACCTGCCAGTCGAGGGCGCCGACAGCGATTGCGACTTCCTCAACAACGAGCCGCGCGGCGACGTCACAGACTGTGTGCGTTGGCAGTTCGATCCCGGCACCAAGCAGTGCGAGCTGTCGCCGCTCGACCGCGACAATGACGGCGCGTTCCCCGCGGTGTGCGTGGGCGATCCAGTCGCGAACATCACCGCCAATCAGGTCGACTGCGATGATGATCCGACCACCGGCGCCAACACCAAGCCGGGCGCGACCGAGCTCTGCGAAGGCACCGACAACGACTGTGACGGCCGGGTCGACGAGGACGCGATGACCGCATCGTTGAGCGACGGCCCCAGCGTCGGCTTCAGCGCGCTGCCCAGCGACGTCAGTTATGCGACCGACCCGCTGGCCGTGAACTCGGTCGGCGTCGCCTACACGCTCGGGATCACCAACACACCGCCCGGCGTCAGCGTGCGCTCCCGCGACTTCGATTTTGAAGCTGCCGAGCGTGTGCGTGTGTTCACGGCCGATGCCGCCAACGCCGTCGCTGTCTCCGATCCGGCACCGGTCGTGTCCACTGGCGTCGACATCGCGTCACTCGCCGGCAACCAGTACGCCGTCGCGATCATCAACAATAGCGGCGGTCGTCGCCTCATCGCAGGCGTCGCGACACAGGCGAACCTCAATACGCTCTACACCGAGACCAGCGTGTTCACCGACGGCTTGCCGTGCGCGCCGGACGACGGTGACTGCAGCGTCATGCGTCCGCTCCTCGATACTCCGTCGATCGCCGCCAGCGGCAACCAGATCCTGGTGACCGCCGTTCGCCGCAGCGCTGCTGACAACTGCACCGACGGCAGCGTCGAGGAAGCCCGCGTGGTCGGCAGCGCGCTGCAGAAGCGTGAGTTCATGAACGTCGCGTTGGGTGCCGGGGGCGCACGGGTCGCCTATCCCACGCTGCGACCCACGACACAGAACCCCGCAAGCTTCGACGTCGGCGTGATCCGCATCGACGGGAGCGTTGCCGCGATCGGGGTTGGCAGTGGGTTCGTGGTGGCGTTGCCCCAAGCAGACAACACGCTCTTGCTGCGCACGGTCAGCATTACCGACGGCGTCTACGCTGTGAACGATGGCGCCGACGTTGTGCTCGGTGTCGAAGACGACTCGTTGCCGCTGCTCGATCCCGCGTTCGCGCTGAGCCCGTCGCTCGATCACGACAACGACGCCGAAACGCCCGACCAATCGGTGCTGGCGCTGGCATTCCGGCGCGGCTGCGGCGGCGACGGCACCGTCTACGTCAAGATGTACAACGTGAACGCCGACACCGGCGCTCTCTCTCCGCAATCCGGCAACCCCCGGGTGGTCGACGGTGAGGGAATCATGATCAGCGAGAGGCGCCCGTCGATTGGCTTTGCGCCCGACCAGGGCAACACGTGGATCGTCGCCTACAGCAAGCAGAGCAACCTACGAGCGCGTGTGCTCACCTTCGATGGCCGCCCCCACGGCGAGCACGCGGTCACGTTGATCAGCACGGCCACCCGCGTGGGCTCGGCGCCGGCCGTCTTCCCCACACCGCTCGGTAGCTTCGGCGGCGCGCGCTACGGCGCCATGGTCGACGCAACCATCGATGGCGAGACTGGCGTGTACACCGTTCACCTCGGATGCTTCGAGGAAGGCGACTAGCCAAGGGCACCACGTGAACGTCGCGCCGCTCAAACAGACAGTCTCCGGGGTCGGCCGACGCGTTCGTGCACAACGTGCGCTCGAGGCTGGCGTGCTGGCTGGGGCGGTCGGCGCCGCGATCGGTGCGGCCTGGCTGTTGTGGAGCAAGCTGACGCATGTGGCGCCGGCGAGCGGTTGGATCGCCGTTGCGGTCTCAGCGCCCCTGCTCGGTGCGGCGATCGGCGCGTTGCGTCGCTTGCCGTTGCTGTGGACTGCACAGCTGATCGATCGCACTCACAACCTGGCGGACCGCTTCGCCAGCGCGCTCAGCTTTGCCGAGCATCCTGAAGCCAGCATCAGTCCGTTCGAGAGCGCGTGCATTCGGGACGCATTGCGTCACGTGAATCAGGTGGAGCCCAAGCGCGCCGCTCCATTTCGACCACCACGCCATCTGCTCACATGGTTGGTCGCGCTCTCCACGCTGGTCGGCGCGACGCTGGTGCAGGTGCCGACACGCGCTGCCACCACCAAGCCGCCAACGCTGCGGCCGGCGCTGCTCAACCCCGATGACCTGAATGCGTTTCGCCAAGAGGCGGCGGATCTCCGCGAGCGTGCCCTGTCACCGGAGCTCGCGACGTCGGTCGACGAGCTCAATCGCTTGCTGGAACAGCTCGCCAACCGTGAGATCAACCGCGAGCAAGCACTGCGCAACCTGCGCGCGCTCGAAGACGCCTTGCAACGTGCGAGTCAGGCGCATCCCCAGGCGCTGAAGGACGCGCTGGGCGCATTGGGCAAGAGCCTCGAACGCGCCGCGGTCACCAAGACCTTGGCCAAGGCCTTGAGCGCGAATGATCCCGCCGCTGCCGCCCAAGAAGCGCAACGCATGGCCAAGCAAGTTCGCGAGGGCGGCATCAGCAAGCGTGAGCTGGATGCGATGCGCGCTGCGCTTCAGAAAGCTGCCAAGGCACGCCGAGGTCAGAGCGCGGAACAGCTGGCAGCACGACGCGAAGAGCTGCAACGCTTGCTGCACCGAGAGCGCGAGAAGCGCTCGCAAAGTGAAAGTGAACGGCGCTTGCTCAAGCGTCGTGAGCGCGAGCTTGAACGCCTACGACGCGAGGAGGAAACGGCCAGCGAGCAAGAGCGCCAGCTCGAGCGTCTGCAGCGGGAGATGGATGACGCCGCAGAGAGCCTCAACAACGACGATTCTCAACAAGCGTCAGAATCACTCGATCGCGGCGCGGAAGAGCTCAACCGCATGGCGCGCGAGCAGATGACCGAACAGCAGCGTCAACAAATGCGCCAACAACTGGAGCAGCTGCGCGAGATGCTGCGGCGTCAACGCGAGCAAGGTGGTCAGGGACAACAAGGACAAGGGCAAGGCCAGCAACGCGGTGGCCAACGTCTGCGCCTGGATCAGTTCACCAAGCTCGCCCAGGGCCAAGGACAACAAGGTCAGGGGCAACAGGGGCAAGGACAACAGGGCCAGCAACAGGGTCAGCAAGGACAAGACGGCCAAGGCAATCAAGGGCAAGGACGAGAACCCGGCGATGGCGCGAAGGTGCTGACGCTGGGACAAAACGGCAGCGGCACACCGGTCACGTTGGAGATCCCCGGCATGGGTCGCACGAAGACCGTGGGTCGAGAGCCGGGCAACGGCCGCGAAGCCGGCAGCAACGGGCCGCCACCCAACACCGAAGGCACCGCCACCTCTTTGGACAGCGATCACGTGAACACGCGCGTCGAAGGCGAGCAGCAAGCAGGGCCCTCGCGCAGCCAAGTGATCGAAAGCGCGTCGAGCGATGGGTTTGCCGCACGCGGCTACGAGAAGGTCTTCACCGAATACGAACGTCATGCCGAGAGCGTGATCGAGCGCGATGAAATCCCCGGCGGCTACCGCTTTTATGTGCGACGCTACTTTCAACTGATTCGACCGCGAGACCAGAGCCCATGAGCGAGCCCAAGTCGGAGCAACAGAGCCCGGAACAAGCCTTGGAGCGCGTGAGCGAGCAGCTGCGTAAGCTTCGCGCGGAAGTCGGCAAGGTGATCGTCGGTCAACAGGAGATCCTCGATGGCGTAATCACCTGCTTGCTGGCGAGCGGTCACGCGTTGTTGGAAGGTGTGCCTGGCCTTGGCAAGACGATGCTGGTGCGTTCGGTCGCGAGCGCGCTCGACTTGGCGTTCTCCCGTGTGCAGTTCACGCCCGACCTGATGCCGGCAGACATCCTGGGCACCACCGTGGTCGCCGAGGACGCTCGCGGTGGCCGTTCGTTCGAGTTTCAGCGGGGCCCGATCTTCGCGAACATCGTGCTCGCGGACGAAGTGAACCGCGCCACGCCCAAGACGCAGAGCGCGCTGTTGGAAGTCATGCAGGAGCATTCGGTGACGATCGCGCGCACGACGCACAAGCTCGATCAGCCGTTCTTCGTGCTCGCGACCCAGAACCCTCTTGAGATGGAAGGCACCTACCCGCTACCCGAAGCCCAGCTCGACCGCTTCTTGTACAAGCTGCAGGTTCCGTTCCCCAGTCACGACGAGCTGCACACGATCCTCGATCGCACGACCGGCAGCACCGAGCCGACGGTCAGCCCGGTGATCCATCGCGACGACATCCTGCGAATGCGCCAAGTGGTGCGCGACGTCGCGGTCGCACGTCACGTGCAGGACTATGCAGTGCGGGTGTTGGAAGCGACCCATGCCACGCGTCAAGGCGCGCCAGAGCTGGTGAAGAAGTACGTGCGCTTCGGTGGCAGCCCGCGCGGTGCACAAGCCTGCTTGATCGCCGCCAAGATCCACGCCGTGTTCAACGGTCGCTTCCACGCAGCGATCGACGACGTGCGCGCGGTGGTGCTGCCGGCGTTGCGTCACCGTGTGATCCTCAACTTCGAAGGCGAAGCCGAAGGCGTGACGACGGACCAGGTCCTGACCCAGGTGCTTAGCAGCGTCGCCGAGCGCAGTGGATAGCGCACGTGGCAGAGCGCGCGACGCCGCGGCACTCCGACCGCAACGCTGACGACCTCTTCGACGAGGCGTTTCAGAAGCGCTTGGAATACCTGGCGATCGTCTCGCGCCGCATCGTGGCCGGACAGAACCGCGCGGACCGTCGCAGCAAGCGCACCGGCGGCGGCGTAGAGTTCGCCGATCACCGTCAGTACTCGCCCGGCGACGACTATCGCTTCCTCGACTGGAAGGTGTACGGGCGCCTGGGACGGTTGTTGCTGCGCTTGTACGAAGAGGAGGAAGACCTCTCCGTGTACATCTTGCTCGACGCGTCGGCATCGATGGGTGTCGGCACGCCGTCCAAGCTGCGCTTCGCCAAGCGCCTGACCGCCGCGCTTGCGTACATCGGGTTGAGTCACCTGGATCGCGTGTCGATCGCGACGATGCAGGACGGGATCGCCGCGCGCTTGCCACCTACGCGCAGCAAAGGTCGCATCTTCGGCGTGTTCGAGTTCCTGCGCGAGGTGAACGCGAACGGCAGGACCAACCTGGCGCGCGCCGCACGTACGTTCGTGGCGCAGAACAAGCGTCGCGGTGTCGTGATCTTGGTCAGCGACTTGTTCGACCCCGACGGGTTCGAGACCGCGCTCAACACCCTGCGCTACGCGAAGTTCGAGCCGTACGTGGTGCAGCTGACGAGCGCCGCCGATCGCGCCGATCACGTCTACGGCGACATGCTGTTGGTCGACTCGGAGACTGGACAGGAACGCGAGGTCACGATCACCGCCGGCCTCTTGGAGCAATACAAGAAGGCCTACGCTGCGCTCTGCGATCACAACCGCGATGTGTGCACGCGCAAGCACGTTCCGTTGTTCACCATCGACGTGGCCGCCGACTTCGAGGACGCAGTGCTGCGCATGCTTCGCCACGGCGGAATGGTGAGCTGATGGAGCTGATGGGGCTCGGCTGGGGACAGCTGGCGGCGCTGTTCGGCGCAGCGTCGGTCCTGGTGACCGCGCTCTACTTGCTCAAGCTACGACGCCGCCGCGTGGTGGTCCCGTTCGTCGGTCTGTGGGAACGGCTGCTCGCCGACAAGCAAGCCTCCAGCCTGTTCTCCCAGCTCAAGCGTCTCTGGTCGCTGCTGCTCGCGCTTCTTCTGATCGCCTTGCTCGCGCTCGCGCTGGGCGATCCGCGGCCGACCGAAGACTCCGGCACGTTGCGGCATCGCGTGGTTCTGATCGACGCGGGGATCACGATGCAGGCGCGCGAGGACAATCAGAGCCGCTTGCAAGTGGCGTTGGAGCATGCACGCCATCTGATCGACGCGATGGGCGCCACCGATCGCATGCTGATCGCGCAGGTCGATCGCAGTGTGACGCCGCTGTCGCCGATGACAGACGATGCGACACAACTGCTCGCAGCCTTGAAGCATGTTCACGCGACCGACGTCCGCAGCGACCTCTCGGCAGGCATCGCCCTCGCACACGACGTCTTGCGCGGCCGCTCGCGTCCAGAGGTCGTTCTGCTTTCGGACGGAGCCAGCCACGACGACGCGTTGGACACTGCATCGAACATCCCTCTGCGTCATGTGTTGATCGGCAGACACAAGCGCGACGTGGGCATCGCGGCTTTCGCGGTGCGACGGTTCCCACTCGACAAGGCGCGCAGTGAGCTGCTGATCGAGCTCGTCAACCTTGGCTCAGCGCCTGCTGCGATCGAGCTCCGCTTGGATGGCGACGACAAGGCAATCGACGTCCAGCGTCTCGATCTCGCGGCGTCAGAGCGCAAGCGCCTCGTCTTCGACAACATCACCGGCGTCGATCGCACCCTGCGCGCGACGCTCCGCATGGCGGACGGCAGCCGCGATGACTTGCCAGCAAACGATCGTGCCTACGCCACGTTGCCCGAGCGCGCACGCACGCGCGTGCTGTGTGTCACGGAAGGCAACCGCTACCTGGAAGCGGCGCTCCTGCTTGATGAGTACCTGCAAGTCGACGTGATGCCGCCGAGCGCTTACACGCCCAACAACGGTCAGGATCACGACGTCCTGATCTTCGATCGCCACGTCCCGACGACGCCGCCCGATCGCCCGGCGATCTACCTATACCCGCTCGCGACCACCGAACGACCTGGTCCGCTGCGGATCGTCGGCAGCCTAGACCGTCCATACTTCGACAAGCTGGTGCGCGAGCACCCATTGCTGCGGCACGTCGCACTGCGCGACGTCAACGTTTCGGCGGCACTCCACGTGGAGCTCGAGCCCGGAGACAAGATCATCGGCGGCGACGCACGAGGCCCGTTGCTCGTGGAGGGACAGCGCAATGGACATGGCTTTGTCGCGCTAACGTCCGACGTGACCAACAGCGACCTTCCGTTGCGCGTGGCGTGGCCGATGCTGCTGCTCAATGCGCTCGACAGCTTCGCGGAACAGCAAGTGGGCTACGTGGACAACTACCGCGCCGGTGAGCGCGGCCAGGTGCAACTGCACAACACCGAACACGCGCCGACGTGGACCGCGCCAGACGGAAGCACGACTGCGCTGCCAGTGTCCGAGGGGCGTGCGGTGATCGATGTGGACGCCGCTGGCATCTACACGTTGCACGACGGGGAGCTGACACGTCCGATCGCGATCAACCCGGCCGCCGTGGAGCGCGTCGAACCCAAGGCGCTGTCGCGTCAGATCGACAAGCCGGAGCGCGTCGGCACGAGGACACCCGTCGGACGTGAGTTTCCGTGGCGCTACCTGCTGATGGCTGCGCTGCTGCTCTTGGCGGTGGAGTGGTTCACGTTCCATCGTCGGTGGACGGTATGAAGCACCGCGGCTGGCTTGCCGTGTCGGTGATCGCGAGCGCGTTGTTCGGCGCGCTGCTGTGGTCTTGGCTCAAGCACGCCAACCTGGAGTTAGCCGTCGCGGGCGCAGAATACCGACTGTTGCGGCCTGATCTGTTGGCGGTGCTCGCGCTGTGGCCCGTGCTGTTGTGGACAGCCGCTGTGTCGTTGACGGACCTGCCCTTGCTTCAACGCATCGCGTCGCTCGCCATGCGCACGCTCTTGATCACGAGCCTCGCGCTGGCATTGGCGCAACCGGTGCGCAGTCGGGACGCCACACGTGTCAGCGCGGTGTTCATGGTCGATGTCTCAGACTCGGTCACCGACGCCGATCTAACCTCCGCACGCGCCCAGATCGAGCGCGCATGGAAGACTCGAGACGACAACGATGTTCAGCTGATCACGTTTGCACGCCGTCCACGTGCGATCCCGATCGACCCCCGCACCGGCGCGTTCGCATTGAAACGCCACCCCACGGAGGAAGGCGGCGCAACCCATATACAGGCGGCGCTCCAGCTTGCCTACGGCTTGTTTCCAGCCGGCCACGTTCGGCACGTGATCTTGCTCTCGGACGGCGCGGAGACGCACGGCGATCTGCTGTCGGAAGCGTCCCGTGCGCGCGAGTTCGGCGTGCGGCTGTTCGACGCGCCGATGACCGCAGGCCGTCCAGAGGAGGTTGCGATCACAGCGCTCGACCTGCCGGAAACAATCGACGTGGGCGAGCCGTTCATGGTCCGCGCCAAGGTCTACGCAACGGCAGCCACCAAGGCGCGCATACGACTCTACCAAGGCGAGCTGCTCAACGGTTTGGACGGTGTGCGCGACGTGAGCCTGAGCGCTGGCCACAACGACATCGAAATGGAGTCGATCGTTCGCATCGCGGGTGCGGTCACCTATCGGCTCGATCTGACACCGGAAGGCAAAGACGGCTTTCGCCAAAACAACACGTTTTCGGCGACCGCGATCGTTCCGGGCAAACCCGCGGTGCTACTGGTTGAAGGCGATACGCGGCGTGCAACGTACCTCGCCGAAGCGCTCACCTCGGCCGAATACGAAGTGGACGTGCGGGCACCGAGCGCCCTGCCCCGCGAGCTCGATGATGCCGCGCGCTACGACTTCTTCATCTTGTCCGACGTGCCCGCCGAGCAGGTGTCACTGCAGCAGATGGACGTGATCGAGCGCTACGTGCGCGATGTGGGCGGCGGCTTCCTGATGGCCGGCGGGGATCGCAGCTTCGGGCTCGGCGGGTACGCCAACACGCGCATGGAAGAGCTCTTGCCGGTGCGGATGGATTCGGATCGGCGGCGCGACGAGCACTCTCTGGCACTGGAGCTCGTGATCGACTGCAGTGGATCGATGGCAGGACAAAAGATCGAGCTCGCGAAGGATGCGGCGAAGGCGACATCCGAGCTGCTCGGTGCCACCGACTCGGTCGGCGTGATCTGCTTCACGAGCGAGCCAGAGCATGTGGTGCGTCTACAGAGCGCGCGAAACCGCGCTCGCATTCTCAGCGACATCGCGCGGCTGTCGGCCCGTGGTGGCACAGCGATCTTCCCCGCGCTCGACGCGGCGTACCGAGACCTTTCGGTGGTGCGCGCGCGCATCAAGCACGTGATCCTGCTGACCGATGGTCAGACGCGCGAGACCGGGATCACTGAGGTCGTGCAAGCGATGCGCGCAGAGTCGATCACGGTTACGACCGTCGGGCTCGGTAGCGATGTGAATCGCCCGCTGTTGCAAGAAGCGGCAAATCTCGGTGGCGGACGTGCCTACTTCACCAACGACCCGCATCACATCCCGCGCATCTTCACGCGCGAGACGAGCAACGTGGCGCAGAACAGCGCGGTCGAAGAGTACGTTCAGGCCGTGCCAGCGGAGCCAGCGGACTTCTTGCGCGGTATCGATGTCCAGCGTGCACCGTTCCTGCGCGGCTACGTCGCGACACAACCGAAGTCACGGCCGGCTCAGGTCATCCTGCGCAGTGAGCTCGGTGACCCACTCTTGGCGCGTTGGCGCGAGGGCCTCGGGTGGGCATTGGCTTGGACGTCTGACGTGAAGAACCGCTGGGCCGTCGACTGGCTTCGCTGGTCCGGCTTCTCACGCTTCTGGGGACAGCTCGTGCGCGAGCACATGCGCAGCGAGCGCCGTGAGCTGCTGCCAATGCAAGCAAGCCTGGACGGTGACGAGCTGCGCGTCGTCGTGGACGCGGTCGACAGCAACGATCAGTTCATGAACGATCTGGAATCGACACTGGAAGTCGACGCACCGGTCGATGCCAAGCAGCAAGACGGCAACGCGACACGCACAGTCACGCTGCGTCAAACCGCACCCGGGCGTTACGAAGGCCGCCTGGCGCTGTCGGGGTACGGCTCCTACCGGCTCCACGCCAAGCACCGCCGCGACGACGCAACGATCGCCGAGAGCCATGGACAAGTCGCCCATCCCTACCCGCGCGAGTATGCAATCGGCGAGCACACCACCGACACGATGCACGCCGCCGCGAAGCTCACCGAGGGGGGATCGCTTGGCACCGGAATGGCATTGTTCGATGCGGGCGATCGCCGCGTGCACCGCGACGAGGCGCTGTGGTCACCGCTGGTTTTCCTCGCGATCGCCTTGTTTTTGTTGGACTTGTTGTTGCGCCGCGTCCGGCTCTTCGACCGCCGCCCGCAAGATTTCTGAGCCGCGTTTCGCGATTTCTCCCTATACTGGCGGGCCGCCGGCGCCCTTGACTCGGGACCAACGCTGGCTATCTTCGACCGCCAATTTTTCCTGGGGGTATTCGGTGCCGATGAAGAAGGCAGACCTGAAGCGCTACAAAAAGATCCTCGAGGAAAAGCGTGAGGCGATCGTCAAGAACGCCGAAAACACGATGACCGAAGGTCTGGCGCTGGACACCAACGACTTGCCGGATGAGATGGATCTGGCGTCCAGCGAGTACATCCAGTCGTTCACGTTCCGACTGCGCGGACGCGAAAAGACGTTCCTGGAGAAGATCGATCGGGCGCTGAAGAAGATCGAGGACGGCTCGTTCGGCATCTGCGAGCAGTGCGAAGAGCCGATCAATACCAAGCGCCTCGATGCCCGCCCGGAAACCACCCTCTGCATTCGCTGTAAGGAAGACCAAGAGCGGATGGAGAAGGACTTCGCCTAGCTTGCGGGTCGCCTTCCTTCGGCAAGCGCGGTATCCCACCTCCCCATGAGAATCATCGTCACGGGTGGTGCCGGGTTCATCGGCAGTCACATCGCGGATGCGCTGCTCGCGCGCGGTCATGACGTCCTGGTCATCGACGACTTGAGTACGGGCCGGCGCGAGAACGTCCCTGCTCAAGCCAACTTCGTGAAGCTCGACCTTCGCCATGGCGCCGAGGCGCGCAAAGCGATCGTCGCCTTCGCGCCGGACGTCGTGTGTCACCAGGCGGCCCAGACCAGCGTCGCTGTCAGCACGCGTGAGCCCATCCGGGACGCCGAGGTCAACGTGACTGGCTCGATTCACGTGCTCGAGGCCTGCGTCGAAGCCGGGACGAAGCGCTTCGTTTTCGCCAGCACCGGTGGCGCAATCTATGGCGACATCCCTGAGCCGCATTCGGCCGGGCTCGACTGGTCTGCCGCGCCCCAGAGTCCCTACGCCTGTTCGAAGTTCGCCGTCGAGCAATACCTACGGTTCTACCGAGTGGAGCACGGCATCCAATCGACCGTGCTCCGCTACTCGAACGTTTATGGGCCACGCCAGGATCCGCACGGAGAAGCGGGCGTCGTGGCGATCTTCTGCCAGCGCCTGTTGGCGGGCGAGCCGATCGTAATCAACGCACGCCGCGAGGTCGGCGATCCCGGTTGCGTGCGCGACTACGTCTATGTCGGGCAAGTCGAGGAGGCGAACGTCCTCGCGTGCGAAGGCAAGCTTGCTGCACCGATCGCCAACGTGTGCACGGGAGTGGCGACCACGACACTCGACTTGGCGCGGTCCATTGAGCGTTGTGTCGGCAAGCCGGCCAGCATCGGCCATGCCCCACGGCGCGTCGGCGACGTTGAGCGCTCCGTGATGGTCCCGGATGCGTCGTTGCGGGCTCGCGTGGCGCTTGACGAAGGCATCGCGAACACGGTCGCCTGGTTCCGTGCGCGCGACTCGCGAAACCAAGCCTGAGAGAGCCGTTTGACCGCGCCCAACGACGAGATGGACGAGGAGTCTGGGCAGCCGGCGCGACCTGGCGCAGCAGTCGACTTACGGCGCCTCGTGATTGCGGTACGCCGGCAGTGGCGCTGGTTAGCATTCGCAGCGGTGGTCGGCGCGGTCGCCGGTGTGATTCTCGCCAAGACCGTGGCCAAGCGCGTGTACTCAAGCACCGCGGCGATCGTTTGGGAGCCGACGGACCCGAACGAGCGGCGCGACGTTTTCAACACGCTCGTCGACAGCATCATGCTGCCCGGGAACGTCACGGAAGTACGGCGTCGCCTCAAGATGAAGGCACCCATCGAGAGCATCGCGCGCGCGGTGGAGGTGTACGCCGATCAGCGCAGCAATGTCGTGACCATCGAAGCGACCTCGCCGAAGGACCACGGTGCCGCCGACCTGGCAAACACGGTGGTCGCCGTCTTCATTGATCACTGCCTGAGCTTGGACCGCTTGCGCGCCGAAGAGGCCGTGAACGAGCTCGAGCGCAATCTCGACATCACGCGCGCCGCGCTGAAAGCCGCGCGTGACACCTACGACACGTTCCGTCGCGACAACCACGTCTCCGACGTTTCGACCGAGACGCAGATGGCGATCGAAGCCGCGGCCAACCTGCGTTCGCAAGCGGAAGCGGCGCGCATTGAGTCGGAAGCTGAGGCGGCGCGTGCGCAAGCGCTGGACCTGCGAGCCCGTCAGGAGCGGTCGATGGTTGTGGTGGGAGCCACTGAAGTGAATCCCGACGCTGCCCGCCTCGCCGATCTGCGGTCCGAGCTGATACGAGCCCGTGCGACGCTTGCTCCCGAGCATCCGCGCGTGCTTGCCTTGGAAGCGCAGGTGCAAGCGCTCGCCGCACAATCGGGAACCGTGCGCTCGTCGACGATGGGGGTGAATGCCCAAGCCGAGATGATTAAGTCCGCGCTCTCGGCCTCCACCGCGGCACGCCAAGCCGCCCTGCAGCGCCAGGAGGCGTACACACGCTACGTCACCGAAGCGCAGGACAAGCTCTCGAAGCTCTCAGCGGTCGAAGGGCAGGCAGCGCTCCTCCTCGCCGACGTCAACAGCGCGGCGGCACACGTGGCTTCACTCGACGCCCGCCTGAATCCGGCCAAGGAGGCGGTGCGCAACGCGCGTGCAGCCTTCCGAGTCCTCGCGCTTGGCCAAGTGCCGAAACATCCCGAATCCGGCCAGGGCAAGCTCTACGCGGCGGGGGTGCCCTCCGGCATGGTGCTACTCACGTTGCTGGTGCTGCTCGGCATCGAGCTACGCGGCCTGCGAGTCCACACCGCTTCCGAAGCCGCCTTTTGGCTGCGCAGCCCCGCAATCGGAACCACCACATGGCCGCGTGATCCAAGCATGCTTGACGAGCTACTCGACGAGCTCGCCGATTGCGCCAGCGCCTCGATCGGCAACACCCTGGTCATCGGTGCGACGGAGGGGGACGAGGCGGCTGCAAGGGAGATTGCCCGCGGCTTGTCCAGCCGCACGCAAAGTGCCGCCAGTCCGGTGATCGCCGACGAGCCTGCGCGCGCGCTCATCGGTCCGGGCGGCGAGGTCATGATCGAACGCACGACGTTGCCGGACGCAACCGCACTGATGAAGACCGCTTCGATATCGGACAGCACAGCGCTGCGGCGCATCGATGACAGCCAGCGCGCAGCGATTCAAGCGTGGGAAGGCGGCACGTCGTCGATCTCGAAGCGACGCGCATCACGGCTCTCCGATCGCGTGATCGTCGTGCTTGCGTCGAACACGGCTTCGGCGTTTCGGGTCGCTGACTTGCCCATACGGTTGGGGCGCGATCAGGGACTGGGCGTGTTGGTGATCGGCATCGACCCCTCGCTCGCGCACCTTCCAGACCGGATCGGTGACGTCGACGGGTTCTGGATGAGCGAACGCCTGTACGAAGACGTGCCCGCGTCCGGCTGAACGAGGGCAGTCGCACGGCGCGGACGGCTTACTTCACTGTGCAGCGCGCGACGCTCCGGCCTCAAGCTGCAGCGCGCGGTCGAGCGCGGCCTCCAACGTGTAGCGCGGCGACCAACCAAGCAGACGCTTCGCCTTCGCGTTGGAGTACCGCAACGGCTTCGCCCGCGCCGCCAGCTGCGGCGGCACGAACAGGCCGGGAATTTTTGCCTTGCCGTTCAGGAGATAACGATTGGTGGCCCAAGCAGCATGGGCTACAGCATTCAGGACGAACAGCGGTACAGGCACGATCTTCGGATGCGCTCCCGAGCGCTTCTGCAGCTCGCGGGCATAGCGACGCTGCGTCGGCGTCTCGTCATCGACGATGTTGATCGTCTCTCCGATCGCCTTCGGTTCGATGGCCGCGAGAACGATGGCTTCCGCACAATTCTCAACGTACGTGAGCGGGATCGGTGCGAAGCCTCCTGTGCGAATCCACAGCGCCGGCCCCGCCTGCAATCCGACCCACGCGTTGAACAAGTTGTGCGGGCCGTAGATCATGCCCGGGCGGATGACCGTGAGCTGGCCTTGGACGCGCTCCGCGTGCGCACGCACCAGCCGTTCCTGCAGCAACTTGGTCTTGGCGTAGCCGTCACGATCGATCATTGCTTCATCGATCTTCGCATTCTCGTCGACGAGCGCGCCGAGTCGCGTGCCCATCGAGTCGTAGACCGAGAACGTGCTAATCGCGATGAAGCGCTTGACGCCCGCGGCATCCAAACCGGCAAGTAAGTTTTCGGTCGCCACGACGGTGCCGGCGGCTTGCGCGTAGAAGTCTCCACCCTTAGTGGCGGCGCAGTGAATCACCGCATCGACTCCGCGCAAAGCACTGGCCAAATCTCGCTGGGAGCGCAGGTCGACGCTCACACATTCGACGCGCGCGTCATGGACCCATGGAAGATCGGCAGCCTTGCTCGGGTTGCGCACGACCGCGCGCACTCGCAGGCCGCGGGCGAGCGCCTCGGCGACGACGTAGCGACCCAAGAACCCCGAAGCGCCCGTCACGAAGATCAACATACGTTCTGCTCCTGGCGTTGCATGACGCTGCTCTGCACCTTCAGACTTGGGACGCAGGATCGAGCAACGCGTCGATGAGGCGGCTCGTTCGGTCCATATCGTCGAAGGTGACCGGTGGCGTCCCGCCGCTCTTCAACGCGTCGTACGTCTCGCGCAGGAACGTCTGCAGCCCTTCGTACGGCGTCTTCTGCATGATCTTGTTCTTGAAGTTGAGCGCGCCGTCGCGCACGAGGTGCGTGCCGCCGAGGAGCTGGTTTACGACTGGCACCAGCTGTGGAATGCCGCCGCGCGGCAACACCTTGCGCAAGTATGGTTGAAAGAGGTCCGTCTCGACGAACCCGCGCGTGCCACGTAGCGTCAAAGTGAAACAGGGAGGCGCCGCGTCGCTACTGAAGCGAATCCGTGCGTGCGTGGGACCATCAATCAAAAGGGCATCCAGGTCGTCGTACTTGAATAGCCGGTCCGTTCCGTTCTTCGACCATGCGACCGCTGCCCGCTGCCACCTGGGAACGAAGCGCAACACCAGGTAACACAAGTGCGAGATGAACTCGTGCATTGCGCCGCACGGCATCGTGTGACTCGGATGCGGCAGTGCCTCGTCCATGAAGCGATCCGCCGGATCACGAACGGGCAGCACCATGCGCACCTCGACTTCACGGATGTCGCCCAGTTGGTTTGCAGCGACCATGCGTTCGATCGCGATCACGTTTTCGTTGAAGCGGTAGTTGTGATCCTCGACAAGCTGGCGGCCGGCGCGCTGCGCGTGCCCCCAGATCTCCAGGAATTCCGCGTGCGTCGCCGCGACGGGCTTTTCGACGATCACGTGCGCGCCCGCATCAAAGCAATCGCCGACCAGGCGCATGTGCGTGTGCGGCGGCGTCAGGACGTGCACGACGTCCGGTCGGGCCAGTGCCAGCATCTGCTTGTAGTCTGTGTAAGCGGCCGCGGCACCGAAGCGGTCGACGGCGAGCTGAGCCAACGCCGGCGAGAGGTCGCAGACACCGACGAGCCGTACGTCGGCTGCGCGGCTGAGAAACTTGAGATGTTCCTCGGAGATCTGACCAGTGCCGATCACCGCGACCTTCAAAGACCCCGTACCCGTCACATGCGCCTCATCAATGTGGCTGAGCCGCCCGTCTACCACGGCCCGCCACGGAAAGCTCATCCGTCGTGGGCGCCGTGATCGCGACGCGAGAGCAACATGCGGGCCACGATCCCGACGATCGCCCGATCGCGAACCAAGTAGCGTTGGTACAATCGCCGCGGCTCGCGGCTGAGGCGATACAGCCATTCGAGACCCGCCTGCGACATCCAGCGCGGCGCCCGCGGAATGTCCCCCGCCAGGAAGTCGAGTGTCGCGCCGACACCGACGCCAATCGCGGGCGCAAGGCTCGCACGCTGGCGATGCAGCCAAAGCTCCTGCTTCGGGCAACCGAGCGCGACCAATACGATTTGGGCGCGCGCCGCTGCAATCTCCGCAACCACCGCCGTCGAGGCCGCGGCGTCAGCGTCGAATCCCACCGGCGGCGAAGCGACACCGACGATCTCCAAGCCTGGATGTGCAGCGCGCAGCGCGTCGGCGGCACGCAACGCGACGCCCGGCGCGGCACCCAACAAGTACACACGCATGCCACGGGCGGCCGCTCGTGCCATCAACGGACCGACCAGGTCAGAGCCGGAGATCTTCTCGGGCAGCGGCTCCCCCAGCACCCGCGACAACCACACAAGGGGCATGCCATCGACCAGCGACAAGCTCGCGCCCGCGTAGGCTTCACACAGCTCGGGGCTGTCCTCGGCAAGGCAGACATGGTCGACGTTCGGCGTCAGCACATAGCCGCCCTCGCCGCGCTGGACGAGCTCCTCAATCGCGTCGAGCGCTTGCGCGAAGGTCAGGATGTCCGTGTGAATGTTGCCGAGCCGAAGCTTGCGCATGGGAGCTCCCCGGACCCTCGAAGGAAGTGCGCGCAGCTTGAGCCAGCGTGACCGCACCGTCTACCCTTGGCAGCGCGATGCCCTGCGTTTCTTCACGGCGCGAGCGCAGCCGTTGGGCGGCTTGGCTGCTATCCGCATGCATCGTGGCATGCAACGGTTCACCCGTGGCCTCAAGCCCCGCCCTGCTCGCTCCGATCCCTGAGCGGCTCGTCGTGTTGACCTTCGACGACGGGTGTCGTTCGCACTTCGAGCAAGTGCGCCCGTTGCTGCGCGCGCACGGCTTCAGCGCCACGTTCTTCGTCACCGAGGGACTCGGCTTCGCAGACGACAAGGCCGCGTACATGACCTGGCAGGAGGTTGCCCAGCTGCATGCCGAAGGTTTTGAGATCGGCAATCACACGCGGCGTCACCTGGTGATCGACGCAAGCAACGTGGCGGAGATCGGCCCGGAGATTGACGGCGGCGAGCGCGCCATCACGACCGCCGGGATTGCGCGACCCACCAGCTTCGCCTTTGCCGGCCGTGCATTCGCCGACGCGCGCGTCATCGCGGCACTGGAGGCGCGAGGCTATCGTTTTGCGCGACGCGGCGGCTATCCGGAGCACGACGCAGCGAGCGGGGTCGGGGTCACGTACGATCCGACACGCGATCATCGGCTGTTCATCCCGTCCGTCGCAGTGCCGCGTGCGGGCTGGACGGCGGCGCGCTTGATGGAGGCGATCGCGCAGGCACCCGATGGACAAGTCCCAGTCCTCACGTTCCATGGCGTGCCAGACATTGCACACCCCGAGCTCAGTGTTCCTTTCGAGGTCCTGTCCGAGCTCGTCGCGAGCCTCGCGCGACACGATTACCAGGTGATCGCGCTTCGCGACTTGCAGCGCTTCGTCAACCCGCGTTGGGCACCTGCGGATTTTCGTGACGTCCTGCGCTCACGCGGCGTGCCTGATCCTCCGAGCCTTTGGCAACGCTGGCTGAAGCGCCTCTGAGCGCGCATCCCGGACGCTCTATGGCTTGACGAGACGCCACACCATGTTCGGCCCGTTGGTGCTCCACTCGAAGCCCATCGAGACCAGATAGATGTAGCCATCGGGCCCCTGCTTCATTGCAGACACGCCGTCTTGGTGCACCAGGTGGAACCCCGGACCCGTCGGCGTGCCGGTCGAATCGAGCGGCAACGCGCGAACGAACCCGTCCATGAACTCTCCATGGAGGAGATGGTTGGTCAGCTGACCGTCGTAGCGATTGCCGGTGTACACGTCGCCAATCATGATGCTCGCGTAACCGGTCGCGCAGCCGTTGCACGCCGGGTCTTGCGCACGGAACATGTCAGCGGTCGCGTCTTCACGGTGATACGCGAGGATTGGATCGGCGTAGTTTGGCAAGCTCGGATTGCTGGCGGGGCCGTCGTAGGTCTGCCAGCCGAAGTTGCGCGGCGCCGCATCGTAGCTGACACGATTGATCTCCTCGTATCCAGCACCGACGTCGCCCATCAGCAGCACGTCGCCGAACATCGTGGCACGGAACGGATTGCGCAGGCCGAGCGCCATGATCTCGGGACACGGGTTGGGATTGCTCGCCGACGCGTAGCAGCGCGCGTTCGTCGATGGGTACATGTTGCCCGCCGGGATCTCGTAGTCGTAGGCGACATTGGTCGCCTTGGGCCGAATGCGTAGCGCCTTGCCCACGAGATTGGTCGCGAGCTGTGCGTTGGGCTCGTGCCCGCCTTCACCCACCGTCATGATCAAGGTGCCGTCGGGCGCGAACACCAAGCCACCACCGTTGTGTCGATCGGCACCCACGGTCTTATGAAAGTCGATCACGCGCACGGGATTGGTCAGCATCATTTGACCGGAGCCATTGATGCCGAAGGTCATGCGCGTAACTGAGTTGACCGTGGCCGTGTTCGACGTGTGGTAGAAAAATACGTACGCGTTGGTGTCGAAGCTCGGATCGAACTCCACCGCCAACAGGCCCTGCTCGTCCCCCGAACGCACGACGCCGAGCGTGTTCTCCGTCGTGACGTCGATGGTGTTGGTGGGCGTGCAACCGCCATCGAAGTAGTAGACGGCGCCGTACTTGCCCAGCACGATGAATGACCCGGCCCCGCCAGGAACGAAGGCGATGTCTGTGGGGGCACCGATGGCGTTCTCGGCCACGATCGGCACGCGACCGTAGCCATTAGTGCCACCCGAGTCGTAGATCACTTCGCCGCTGCCGCACGCTGGTAACGAGTCGCGTACAAAGCTGACTCGCACCGTTGCATCCCCGCTGACCACCACTGTGCAGCTCGCACGACCGCCGCTGCACCCCGCACCGCTCCAGCTCTGGACGCTGTAACCGTCGTTCGGATGGGCTTGCAGGACCACGCTCGTGCCGACGCTGTAGTCGGCGGAACAAGTCGATCCGCAGTCGATGCCGGAGGGCGTGCTGGTTACGGATCCGCCCTGCCCCACGTTAAGCGTAAGCGTGTGCGTCGCCATATCCGGTGAGTACATCGCCGTGACGTTGCGGTCCGCGCTCATCGCAACCGTGCAGGTGCCAGTTCCGGGGCAATCGCCCGACCAGCCGGCGAACACGAACCCCAGAACAGGCGCTGCGGTCAGGGTCACGCTCTGCATCTCAGAAAAGTCGAAGTCACAAGTGCCGGGACACGCGATGCCTTGTGGTGCGCTCGTGACGCGCGCAGCGGTACCGGTGACGCCGTTCACGCTGACCGACAGCCGATGCATGACGGCGCCGACGACACGTTCGGCCATCAACACCGGCGCCGCGCCTGGCACGTTGCGGTTGTGCTCCCACAGCTGCCAGATCGTGTCGCCCCACGCGCGCAACTGATCGAAGAAGGGATCATGGCCGGCGACGTAGGCGAACGGACGGCCGGAACGCGTCGGGCTGGGGAGCGATGTAGCGTCGCCGTTGATCTCGTCGCGCAGGAACTCGACATACTCACGACTCGTCGTCTGGTAGTAGAGATTGATCTCTACGCTCTGAGCACCGGGCTCGAGCGCCAGTCTCACTTCGTCAAAGCCGCCCGCGTACTCCTGTGCGGTGAACATGTCGGGACGGGACTGCCCCGCTTCGATCGGCTCTGCTTGGCGGGCGGTCGCATCGACGATGCGGAACCCCTTGGGGGGAATGCGGTTGTCTTTGTAGCGGCGATCGCTGAGCGCAAAGTGAAACGACTCGTCCACATTGAGCGCGCTGCTTCCGAGCTTCGCCTCGTAGACCAAGCTGTCGACATGCCGCTCGCTGGCAAGCAGTGCCGGGCTCGACGGTGCCTGCTCGGTGTCGAGCCCCTTGAGCGTGCCGGCGTTGGAATCAAACGGATTGATCTCCTGCACCAACACGCCGTCGCGGAATGCGCGCACGTTGATCCACATGCGACGGCCCTCCGCGTAGCCCGAGATCAGCTTGTGGCCGGTGTGATTCACGACACGGAGCGACAGCTCGCCGCTGTTCGAGTCGTACGCGACGTTCTCGAGCGATGCGGCATTCTCAAGATTCGTGCGCGCGTTCTCCACACCGGCGAGCAACGCCGTCGCGTCAAGGCCAACGCCTTGCTCGAAGTCGAGGGTCAACGCCGCGGGCCCCTGTTTCAGCAGCATGGCATTCGTGGCGTCGTAGACAGCGGAGCCCTCGACCGTGCTCGCAAGAATGTAGGGGATGAGCGCGTTGCCACCGGCCAACGTGTGAAGCGCCACGCCGGTATTCGGGTGCGCGGCGCTGTCCACCGGGCGCAACGTATCGCTCGTGCCACACGCTAGATTTTCAACCTGCGCCATGTGGCAGTCCTGGCAACGGCCCACCACGTCGCCCTCCAGCGGTGTGTCGAGCGTCCCGGGCGCAAAGGCACCCGTTCCCTCGATGCCCGCGCCTTCGCCAAAATCGGACAGCATCAGCTCCGAGAACGTGCGCTCGGCGTGATGGTAGGCAAACGCCGGGCGACGCTCGCTTTCAAGCACCGTCGCGCCGTCCCCCGGAACCGTGTCAGCCTGCTCGAGGTTCGCCCACACCGGGTTCGATACGTCGTGGCATGTGCCGCAAAAGAAGCGGCTCTTGTGATAGCGGCTGTAGAGCGTCTCGTGCGTGTGCGTGGCTGCGACGTCCGCATAGGGCCCGCGCATCGGCGCTTGGTCGCTGACGAAGTACTGCCCGCTGCTGTTTTCGACGTACTCCGCCTGCACCGGCAATCCGCTGGTGCCGTACAGCGCGTCGCCGTTGAACAGCAGAAGCCCCTCGGCAAGCTGCCGATCCTCTGCCTGCGTGGCCTCTGCCGCTGCCTGCACCGCGGTCGTCGCCTCGTCCCAATAGCCCGTCAGGTCCGAACTCTCGCGGGTGCCTGCGGCGGCAGCATGAAACGGATCGAACATGCGGTGGCAGAACGCGCACTGCACGCCCTCGAAGTCACTGCCGCGCATGGCGGACGCGTTCACCGGCGACGAGCGACCCGCAAGCCAACCGACGGGCATGTGACATCGCAAGCACAGGTCGCCCGCGTTCGGCGTGCCGAGCGCCCATATGGAGTCCTGAAGCGCAACTGTGAACGCTGCCCAAAACAACGGGTCTTGGGCCGAGTGCGCCATCATCGAGCCCTGCCAGCCGAAGCCCGGTGTATGAGCCGCCTCGTTGCCGTAGCTCGCGTGGCAGGTCAGGCAGTATTCGGCCTGCTCCGTAATGTCCACGCTTCCTGGTTGGCTTCCCGGCATCCGCACGAGCGGGTCGTCGTGCACGCTGGGGCCCGTCGGCTCGCCCAGACTGCCGAGCAGCACCTCGAGCTGCAGCGCTTGCCCAGCAACGCTCCCCGTCACGTCGGCACGCAGGCGATAGCTGCCTGCAGGCAACCCGCGGCTCCGGATCAGCGTGCCGGCCCCGATCAAGTCCGCTTCGCAGACCTCCAAGCCGGCTTCGCACGACACGAGCGCAGCCTCCGCCGCGAAATCACCGGCCGATGTATCGGTCTGCAAATCGTGCAGGTTCGCGAGCACGATCTCAAAGTCGATGTGCGAGCCGCACTCAAGGCGGCGCGCGCGGGTCACGCTGTCCGCAGAGACGTCGTACGTGCCTGCAGCAGTGACGCGCACGACGCTTGGACACCCGGCTGCGTCGCCCGGCTCGCTGCCGCCATCTCCAGCGTCCGTCACGCCGGTCGACGCCGCGCCGCTGATCCGGCCAGTGCATGCGCACAGCGCCAAACACGACCACGCGACAGCTCGGCTCCAAGTGGTGTTCATGACTCTCTCCGTGAGTTTGTGGCGACGCGACGCGGCGTCTACTGCGCCAGCCCGGCGCGTGCGACCGCGCGGTTCAGCCAAGGCACGAAGGCCTTCGCTGCACGCTGCTGACCGGTCGTATTCGGATGACTATCCGTGCCGTCACCGCTCGGATATCTCGCGAAGTTCGACGCACCGTGATCCGTCAGCTCATCGAAATAGTCGAACACGACCACATTACGCAGCGGATACTCCGCGAGCCAGCCGCGCTCTGGATCCTTCGCCCAGTCGTGGAAGGCGCGAGCCTGCGTCGCCGCGATCACCGCGAGCTCATTGTCGTTTGGCAAGCCGAGTGCCTTCTTGACCAACCACTTGTACGCACGCTCTGGGCGATCGCGGTGGGCGAGAGGCGGCGCGGTGACGTAGACAAAGAGCACGTCGGGTTGCTCGCTGAACACGTCGAGCAAACCGCGCATGGTGGCGCGCGCATTCGCCTGCGTGAGCGCTGGTCCTCGCGCGTCACCGCCTTCGACGCTTGGCTCGTTTGAATCGAACTTGTTGTTCGGGTAGCACGACTTGAACATCACGATCCGATTGCGCCGCCCCTCCTGCAGCGGTTGGTTCTGCAGATCCGTTGCCAGAATGCGCGGCATTTCGTTCCGGAACTTGGGCAGCCAGTCGAACAAGTCCGTGCGGTCGCCAATAGCGCTGCCGTAGGACGCCTCGTGCACGCGGTAGCCTTGGCTCGTGAGCAACCTGCGCAGGCCCCCGCCGTTCGGGTGCGTCGTCGCGTGGATCTCCGCGCCGTTGTGCTCGACGAAGGCGCCGGGATCGGCCAGCCATTGCCCGCCGACAGAATGGTGGATGAACAGCAGGTCGAGTTGCGCTTTCGGTCGGTCGGCGGGGTACGCGGTGAAGTCCATGTGCTTGCCCTTCGGGCCGGCGGGAATGGGCATCGCGCCGCCGCCGATGGGAATCAGTGACAGGAGCCCCACTGCCACCGCAGGTGCAAGTCGCACGAGCCGTTTCACTGTTGGTCCTCCCGTTGCGTCCCAGGTGCGTAACCATGACACGCGGACGCACCTTCCTCCACAGCGCACTTGACCATGCGGTCGCGCCAAGCATAGTCAGCCCCCATCGATGGCCCTTGGTCGTCGCCCCGGACTGCAGTGGCGCAAACCGCTCCAAAGCTCGATTGGATCCCCCAGCCGCCGCGCGAATGCGACTACGTCGCCGGCTTCATGGATCACGTGGGGCAGCAGCTCTACTACGTTCGCCATCCAGCCCACGGCCCCACACGCGCGCGGATCCTCCTGATCGGCCCCTTCGCCAATGAACGGACCTGCTCCGCGATGGTGTGGCGGCGCTGGGCCTGCCGCTTGGCCGATGCCGGCTTCGAAGTCCTGCGCTTCGACTACAGAGGCGTCGGTGAGAGCACGGGTGACTTCCGCTCTGTCGGGCTCGCCGATTGGCTCGATGACACGCGTGCCGCGCTCGCGCTCTTGGGACGCACGCCTCCGCTGCCAACCTACGCCTGTGGCCTGCGCTTGGGCGCCCTGCTCGGTTCGCACCTGCTCGATGCGGGGGAGATTGATGGATTGCTGGCGTGGGACCCACCCGCCAACGCGCGCGACTTCCTGCTGAACGCGCTGCGGACGCGGCTCACTATCGACATGAGCGCCGACCCGAGCGCCAGACGTGTCACGCGTGAGGAATACATCGCGATGATCGAGCGCGGGGAGTTCGTCGACGTCGAAGGCTTCCGCTGGGGAGATCGGCTGTGGCAAAGCGCCGCCGCCTTCGAGCTCAAGGTGCCCGTGCCCGAACGCGGAAAGCTCGCGGTGATTCACCTCGACGCACGTCAACCTGCGCGCTGTGCCGCGCCGGGCCGTAGCGAGGC
>JACZCZ010215380.1_pt1 | contig 35825 bp, 38 predicted proteins | sample 8641811 | NCBI WGS metagenome assembly JACZCZ01 (sample SAMN15324610, study PRJNA640507) | soil metagenome | isolation source: intercropping peanut in the first line | place: China: Luxin town, Laibin City, Guangxi Province | collected 2019-07-25 | depth 10cm m | reverse complement strand
GAACCCGCGACGCAGGCGGCACCGGACGCCGCACCGGACGCCGCACCGGCGACCACGCCGGCCGACGCCGCACCTGCGACCCCGCCCGTCGGAGGTTGGGCATGGCGGGGGCGACGTGGGGCGCGCTGGCCGTCGGCGTGGCGGCCACGATGCTGGGTGGCTGCGCGATGAAGGTGAACCGCGTGCAGATGGATCCCACGCGGCTGGCCGGCAAGGTCGAGCGCAAGGTGGCGTGCGCGTACCGGCAGGGCGAGGTGGTGGATGCGCGCCCCTCGACCGGACGGGCCGGCGGGCTGAGCGAGCACCTGTTCCTGGTGGACGATGCCGCCGCCATCGTGCGTGGGCGGATGACGGCCGTCGGCATCGCGCCGCAGGGCGAGGGCGACACGGTCGACGTGAAGGTCCTGCACATGTACATGACGCAGAACCTGGGCACCAAGATTCCGGTCGTGGTGCTGAGCGCGACCGCGGGCCAGCAGCCGGCTTTCACCGTGCGCTCGCAGAAGCCCTCGATGAACTGGAACGGCACCGAAGATGAAGCCTACGCAGGGTATGCCCGCGCGCTCGACGATGCGATGGCGCAGTTGGTCGCGCGACTGGACGCAGGCTGCCGGAAAGGCTGATCGTCCGCGCGTCGCATCGAGCGGCGAACATCCGGGCGTGCGATGCAGGCCCGGACGTTCCGCGTGATCGACGTCAGTGGGCCGGCAATGCCCGGTTCCGTCCTGCGCCCTTGGCCTGGTAGAGCGCCGCATCGGCGGCGTGCAGCAATGCGTCTGGGTTGCTGCCTTGTGCCGGACGCAGGCTGGCCGCACCGATGCTGACGGTGACGATGTCCGCCACGCTCGACGCGCGATGCGGCAGGGCGAGCTGCTGCACGTCCAACACCAGCTGCCGTGCGAGGCCGAGGGCTGCCTCGGCGTCGCAGTCCGGCAGCAGCACGGCGAACTCTTCGCCGCCGTAGCGCGCCGCCAGGTCGTCGTCGCTGCGCAGGCTCGCGGCCAGGTGGGTGGCGATGGTGGCCAGCGCGGTGTCGCCGGCGAGGTGGCCATAGCTGTCGTTGTAGGCCTTGAAATCGTCCACGTCGACGAGCAATACGGCCAGCGGCGCATCGCGGTGCGCGTGATCGTCCCAGGCCAGTTGCAGGCAACGGGTGAACTCGCGGCGGTTGGCGATGCCGGTAAGCGCATCGCTGGCCGCCAGCAGTTGCAACCGCGCATTGGCTTCGCGCAGGGCGTCGGTGCGCTGGGCCACTTCGTCGGTCAGGGCACGTTCGCGCGCGCGCGCGGCCCGCAGCCGCAGACGCACCAGCGCGGCCAGCAAGCCCAGTGCCGCCAACACGGCCAACGTGCGCAACCACCAGGTCTGGTGCCAGCGCGGCAACAACGTGAAGCGCAGCTGCGCCCCTTGCTCGTTCCACACGCCATCGTTGTTGCTGGCCATCACCCGGAACACGTAATCCCCGGGCGGCAGGTTGGTGTAGTAGGCAGCGCGTCCGGTGCCGGGCTCGCTCCAGGCGCGGTCGAAGCCCTCCAGCTTGTAGCGGTAGCGCACGGCTGACGGTGCCACGTAACTCATCGCGGCGAAGTGCAGTTCCAGCCGCTCCACGCCTGGGCCGAGCCGGGTGGCGAGCGACGGATCCACATCCGTGCCGTCCACCAGCAAGCGTTCGATCGAGACCGGCGGCGGCTGCGGATTGCCCTGCATGCGGTCGGGATCGACGATCACCACGCCCTTGGCCGTGCCGAACCAGAGCCGCCCATCGTCGCTGCGGTCGGCCGGCGTCTGCGAGGCGCCGTTGCCCTGCGCGTTGAGCATGCCGTCGCTGGTGCCGTACCAGTGCGGTGCCAGTTGCTGCACGTCGCCGCGGTCGAGTGCGGCGAAGCCGGCTTTGTCCAGTCGGCCGATGCCGCGGTTCGAACTGAACCACAGGTTGCCGCGCCCGTCGTCCAGCAAAGCGAACACCGCGTCGCCATGGAATCCGGCGCGCTGGAGATACCGCGTGACCTTGCCGTGGCGAACCCGCACGATGCCCACGCTGGTGCCCAGCCACACGGCGCCGTCGGCGGCACGGTGGAAGGCGAATACGCTGGTCCCGGGCAGGCCGTCGGTGTGGCAGGTATCCACCATGCCGCGATACAGGCAGCGCAGGCCGCTGCGCAGGCCGATCCACAGGCGGCCATCGGGGTCTTCGTACAGCGCACGGGTGTCGTCGCCGCGGGTGCCTTCCACCACCTCGACCTGCGTGCCGTCGATCCGTGCGACGCCCTGCAGCGTGCCGGTCCACATGCCGCCGTCGCGGGCCGGCGCGAAGGCGAACACGATCGTGCCCGGCAGGCCTTCCGCCAGGCTGAAGGTGCGTGCCCGTCCAGCGGCATCGAACCGGGTGACGCCCTCGGTGCCGGCGACCCACAGTTGGCCGCGGTCGTCCGAGCGGATCGCGCGTATCAGTTGGCTGGGCAGCTGCCGGTTGTAGTCCGCAGCCGGTTGCAGTACCGCACCGTCGTAACGGGACAGGCCGGCGCCGTCGGTGCCGACCCAGAGCGGGCCGCCGGGCACCTGGTGCACCGCCCGCACGGCGTTGGAGGCCATCTGTCCGGTCACCGTGACCAGCTTGGACGGGCTGAGCCGGTGCAGGCCGCTGGACGTGGTGCCGATCCACAGGTTGCCTTCGCGGTCCTCGAACATCGACCGCACGGTCTCGCCCTGCAGGCCGGCCAGGGTGTTGTCGCAGCTGAAGTCGCCGGCCACCAGCCGGCACAGCCCCATGTCCAGCGGCGCAAACCACACGCTGCCGTCGCGATCGCCGTACAGGCTGTAGATGCGACGGCCGTCGAGCGCGGCGGCGCGCGGGTCGCGCTCGAAGCGGCCGTCGCGGAAGAACGCCGGGCCCGCCTGGGTACCGACCCATGCGGTGCCGGCGGCATCGATGGCGAGGCTGTACACCGCGTTGCTGGGCAGGCCGTCCGCCTCGTCGTAGAGCTGCGCCTTTCCGTCCAGCCAATGGACCACGCCGACGCCGTCGGCCGCGATCCAGATGCCGCCGTTGCGGTCGGCGACGATGGCCCGGTAGAAACCACGCGGCGGGAAGCCATCGGCGTCGCCGAGCAGCCGCGGCTGTCCGTTCGCCATCCGCACCACGCCCGCGTTGGTGGTCAGCCACACACCGCCGGCGGTATCGGTGACGATGCCGAACACGCTTTCGATGCCTTCCGGCAGGGGAACCTGGGCGAGGGCGCGGCCCTGGCGGTGATAGAGCCCGCCGTTGAGCGTGCCGACCCACACGCCCCCTTTTCGGTCGGCGCTGACTGCCGTGATGGCCGAGCTCTTCAGCGCAGGCGCGACGCGCGGGTCGATGGTCTCGAAGCCATCGCCGCTATGGCGCGCCAGGCCGCCGTAGGTCGCCAACCAGATCGCGCCGTCGGCCTGCTGGGCGATGGACAGTACGGTGCCCTGGGGCAGCTCGTTCTCGTACCACGCGTGGGTGAACTGGCCGATGGCCCGGCGCGGCTCCAGCGCGTGCGCCGGGAGCAGGAGGAGCGCGCACAGCACGAAGGCCAGCAGGGCGCAGGCGCGCCTTGCGTCAGGAAACATGCGGAATTCGAGGCATCGGTCCCCCACCGGTGTCGCTTCATGCTAACAGCTGTTAGCGGCACCGATGGCGCAATATTGAGGGCCGAGGCCCTGCGCGGGGCCGGTTCATCCCCGGATGGCAGCCTCGATCTTCGCGATGTCGATCTTGCGCATTTCCATCATCGCCTCGAACGCGCGCTTGGCGACGCCCTTGTCCGGGCTGGTGAACGCGTCAGTCAACACGCGGGGCGTGATCTGCCAGTTCAGGCCCCACTTGTCCTTGCACCAGCCGCATGCGCTCTCCGCACCGCCGTTGCCGACGATCGCATTCCACAGCCGGTCGGTTTCTTCCTGGTCGTCGGTGGCGATCTGGAACGAGAACGCCTCGGTCTGCTTGAACGCCTTGCCGCCGTTGAGGCCCACGCAGGGAATGCCGAGCACGGTGAACTCGACGGTCAGCACGTCCCCCTCCTTGCCGGAGGGGAAATCCGCCGGCGCGCGGTGGACCGCGCCCACGGTGCTGTCGGGAAAGGTCTTTGCGTAGAACGTGGCGGCGTCCAGCGCATCGGTGTCGTACCAGAGGCAGATGGTGTTCTTGGGAATCATGGGAAGCTCCGTTGTCGATCGTGAAGGCGCGCGAAGGACGCAGCATCCGGTTCGCGCGGGAAGGCAGGATGAAACTGCCGGAGAAGGGGAGACTCAGTCGTCGCCGAACGAACCGGTGCGGACGTCGCCGTCGCGGAGATAGCGACTGACGACCACGCCCGTGGACGTGATGCGCGAATCCGACAACCGGAATGCCGTCGGCTGCGCATCATCGTCGAACAGGCGCTTGCCGCGGCCGAGCAACACCGGGTAGACCAACAGCCGCAGTTCGTCGACCACGTCGCTCGCGAGCAGTTGATGCAGCAGGTCGCTGCTGCCCTGGGTCACCAGGTCGGGGCCCTCCTGCTGTTTGAGCGCGCGCAGCGCACCGACCACGTCCTGGCCGAGCGGCTGGCTGTTAGCCCATGCCAGCGTGTCCGGGTAATGCGTGGCGACATGCTTGGAGGCGGCATTGAATGCATCGGCGATGGCGCCGTGCGGCGCGTCGCTGGACACATTCGGCCAGTAGCCGGCGAAGATGTCGTAGGTGCGGCGACCCAGCACCAGCGCGAAGGGATGCGAGAGCAGGCCGTCCATCGCTTCGCCATCGCTGGCGTAGGGCCAGGCCCAGCCGCCGAGGGCGAAGCCGCCGCTGCGGTCTTCGTCGGGCCCCCCGGGCCCCTGGATGACGCCGTCGAGACTGACCATGACGGCGACGATGAGCTTGCGCATGTGGTGTTCCTTGCAGGCGGCACGTCCGCCTTTCCCCAGCGACGAACGGGTGACGGTGGAATCGACAAGGTGTGCACGCGATCGTTCAGGAAGGCGCGCCGGGCTTGTTAAGCTGGGGCCGGTTCCCTACGACAGGCGGTGACATGCGCAGGCGGAATTTCCTCGGAACAGCGGCGTTGGCCGCCACGACCCTGATGCTGCCGCTGGCGGCCGGCTCGAACGCATTTGCCGCCGCGCCGCGCAAGCGATTGCTGCCGTTGGCCTTGAATCCCGGCGATACGGTCGGCCTGGTCAGCCCGTCCGCGGCCACCGACGAGCCGCTCGACCTGCAACTGGCGCAGGAGGCGATGGAAGCGCTGGGCCTGAAGGTCAAGGTGGCGCCGCACCTCGCATCGCGTCGCGGCCATCTGGCGGGCACCGATGCCGAGCGGGCCGGCGACCTCAACGCCATGTTCGCCGACCGCGGGGTCAAGGCGATCGTCTGCGCGCGCGGCGGGTCCGGCGCGGCGCGCCTGTTGCCGCTGCTCGACTACGCGGCGATCCGCCGCAATCCGAAGATCCTGCTGGGCTACTCCGACATCACCGCACTGCACAACGCGTTGCTGTCGCAGGCCGGGCTGGTGAGTTTCCATGGGCCCATCGGCATCGGCAGTTGGAATGCCTTCAACGCGGACCAGTTCCGCCGGGTGTTCTTCCAGCGCGAGCAGATGGAATACCGCAACAGCGCCGACAAGGGCGACGAGCTTGTCCAGCGGCGCAACCGCACCGTCACCCTTACCGGTGGCAAGGCGCAGGGTGAGCTGGTGGGCGGCAACCTGTCGGTGCTGGTGGCGCTGGCGGGTTCGCCGTACCTGCCGGACTTCCGCGGCAAGATCCTGTTCCTCGAAGATGTCTCCGAGGCCCCGTACCGCATCGACCGCATGCTCAGCACGCTGCGCCTGATGGGCGCGCTGGACCAGGTGGCCGGCGTGATCTTCGGCGAATGCACCGACTGCGATCCCGGCAACGGCTACGGCTCGCTGACGCTGCCCGAAATCTTCGACGACTACTTCAAACCGTTGAAGGTGCCGACCTACCGCGGCGCGATGATCGGCCACATCCGCCAGCAGTTCATCGTGCCCGTCGGCGGCCGCGTGGAGATGGATGCGGATGCCGGCACGTTCCGGATGCTGGAGCCGGTGTTCCAGGGGTGAGAACCCGGTAAGCTCTGGCGGTCCGCGAGGCATCGACCGGCGGCACAAGGAAAGGGGAGGCGCGCGGGTGGGGCCGCGTGCCACGTCATCAGGAAGGGGGGGCATGGTGATGCGTCTTCTGAAGCGCAGCATGGTGGTGCTGCTGGTTCTCACGGCAGTACTGGCGGCGTTGCCTGCGCACGCGCGGCTGATCAAGCCCGGCACCGTGCCGACGCTGGAGGCCGGGGAGGGCCTGCTGGTCGTCGGCATCGACAGCAACATGCCGCTGGTGCGGGTCAAGGTACGCAAGGACAATGCCGTGTTCGGCGGCGGCGACATGAAGGATCTGCCGGAAGGTCGCAGCCTGCGCCTGTACGCGCTGCCCGCCGGCCGATACGAGTGGTCCCAGCTCAGGCCGCTGCGCTACCTGACGTACGACCTGCGCAACGAACCCGAATTCGAGTTCGTCATCGAGGCCGGCCGCATCAACTATGCGGGCGACCTGCAGTTCCGGGCGAAGACCGTCAACGACAGCACCTTCCACGTGGCCAATCGCAGCCTGGGCGTCATCGACTGGTTGAAGCAGGAACACCCGCAGGTCTATGCGTCCTACGACCTGGCGTACACCGGGCATTACCCGGACCCTTTTCCCGCGTTCTACCGCAGCGTTGTGGAAAAGGCCGGCGCGGAGCCGGCACGCGACCTGGCGCTTTCGCCGCCCCCCAAGCCTGGTGCATTGCCGCTGGCGGTGCGTGCGCTCTGGAAGGAGGATCGGGTGCTGCGTGCCCGCATCAATCCGGCAGGTACGCTGGTCGCTGTCCACGTGAAGGTGGCGGACAAGCGCTGGGACGTCGAGTTGGTGGATCTCGCCGCGGGCAATGCGACACGCCTGGCGACCAGCAACGTGGCGTTCGGCAACATCGTGTGGGCCGACGACCGTGTGGTACTGCTGCCGGTCAGTGAGGAGGGCATGGAGGAGATCCACGCTGCACGCATCGGCGATCCGGTGGCGGGCAAGCGGACCATCGAGCAGTACACGCTGTCGCGCAAGGGCTTCGTGGTCGATACGCTGCCCAAGGAGGATGGCCACATTCTTTTTGGTAGCGTCAATTTGCGTGGGGAGCTGCTGGTCCATCGCATGGACGTGAGCAGCGCCGCGGCCGCCAAGCGCTTCCAGTTCGATGCGCGCGACCGCATGAACCTGGGCGTCAAGGACGATGTGCGGTGGTTCACCGACGGCGAAGGGCAGCTCCGGCTTGCGATCGCGCTGAAGGACGATCCCGCTCCGAGGAAGAAGGACGAAGACGGGGAAGAAGAGCGCCCGCCACCGAGAAAGCGGGTGCTGATGTACGGTGCGCATGGCACTTACCGCGAAGTGATGGAAATCGCACGCGACGATGAAGAGCGATTCGATCCGGAGGGTGTTTCGTCCGATGGGGCGTTGATCTACGGGATCACCGAGAAGGGCCGGGCGCAGAAGGAACTGGTGGCCTTCGACCCGGTGACGAAGACCATCGCACGAACGGTCTTCAGCAAGCCGGGCATCGACGTCGTGACCGCGTTGTTCGACGATGCGCACAACCTGATCGGCGCCGCCTACTACCAGGGCGGCATGCTCGTCAGCGAATACTTCGATGCGACGGCCAGCGCGCAGGCACGATTGCTGACCGAGGCCTTTTCAGGCAAGACCGTGGTGGTGGGCGACCGCAGCCGCGACGGCCGCCAGTTGCTCGTCTGGGTGGAGGCGGGCGACCAGCCGGCACAGCTCTACCACCTGGACGCGGTGAAGCGCGAGGCCGTGCTGATCGACGAGAGCAAGCCGGACCTTCCCGTCGCCGCGCTGGCTCCGAGCAAGGCGTTCGTCTTCAAGGGCCACGATGGCACGCCGCTGGAAGCGTTCATCACGCTGCCGCGCGCGCCTGGCCGGCATCCCCTGATCCTGTTTCCGCATGGTGGCCCCATCGGCATCAGCGACAAGCTCCACTACGACCCGGAAGTTCAGTTCCTGGCGTCGCTGGGGTATGCGGTGCTGCGGGTGAACTTCCGTGGGTCGGACGGGTACGGCAAGGCGTTCCGCGAGAAGGGCCACCGCAACCTGGGAACCGCCATCGAGGACGACATCGACGCGGCCATCGGTGCCGCGGCAGCGCAGTATCCCGTCGACACTGCGCGGATGTGCGCGGTGGGGACGAGTTACGGCGGTTACTCGTCGATGATCATGGCCATCCGCTGGCCCTCGCGTTTTCGCTGCGCCGTCACGATCGCCGGGGTCAGCGACCGCATCCTGTTCTTCACCGCGAGCGATGGCGGTCGTATCAAGTCCGCGCGGGCGATCATGGAAAAGGTGATCGGCAATCCGCACACCGACCTCGCGGCGATGCAGGCCTCCTCGCCGATCTACCAGTACCACGAGCTCAAGGTCCCGGTGATGATCGTGCATGGCACCGAGGATGTGCGAGTCGATCTGGAGCATGCGCGCAGGCTCCAGCGCATGCTGGAGATCGATGGACGCCCGCCTGTGGGGCTGGTGTTCGAGAAAGAAGGCCATGGCATGGAGAAGATCGACAACATCGAGACCATGTGGACGGGCATCGCCGGATTCCTGCAGGCCCACCTGGGGGCATCGCCGCTGCCTGCGGCGACGGTTGCCGCCCCCTGAGGCGGCCGCGTTCGCGCGGCGTGAACGCGCGGGACTTCATTCTCCAGACCCACGGCGACCGAAAAGGTCGCCCTCGTTTGCAGGGAGCACCGCATGAGCCAAACCCCGACGGACACCAGCGACGCGTCGCGCCGCATCGACGCACGCATCGATGAGCTGCGCGACTGGCGCGGCGACGTGCTGGCGCGTGTGCGTGCCCTGATCCATGACGCCGATCCGGACGTCGTGGAAGACGTGAAATGGGTCAAGCCGACCAACCCGCATGGCGTGCCGACGTGGTCCCACGACGGGCTGGTGTGCACTGGCGAGGTCTACAAGGCCTACGTGAAGCTGACCTTCGCCCATGGCGCGAAGCTGGACGATCCCGACGATCTCTTCAACGCCAGCCTGGACGGCGGGACGCGCCGCGCCATCGACGTGAGGGAGCGCGATGCGCTGGATTCGGCGGCCTTCAAGGCGCTGTTCCTGCGCGCGGTGACGTTCAACAAGGCCAAGAAGGCCAAGGCCTGAGATGGCGACGAAGCAAGCCGCTGCAAAGAAAATGCCCGCGGTGAAGACGTCGGCGCCGCGCCTGCTGTCCGGCGGCAATCCTCAGATTCCGAAGGGCGAGGGCGATGCACCGGTGCGCGCCTATCTGTCGGCAGTGCCGGGGTGGAAGCAGGCGGTCGCCAAGCGCCTTGATGCGCTGGTTGAAGAGGCCGTGCCCGGCGTGCGCAAGGCAGTGAAGTGGAACTCGCCCTTCTATGGCGCTCCCGGCGCGGAGGGATGGTTCCTCTCTTTCCACTGCTTCGAACGCTACCTCAAGGTGACCTTCTTCCGCGGCCAATCGCTGACGCCGGTACCGCCGGAAGCCTCGAAGGTGGCCGACGTCCGCTACCTCCACCTGCGCGAAGGCGCGACGTTCGATAAAGCGCTACTGGCGGACTGGATCACGCAGGCGAGCCGGCTGCCCGGCGAGAAGATGTAGGCGCTGCCGCTACATCAGCAGGCAGTCGATCCCGTCCAGCACGATGTGGATCAGCAGGCCGATGCCGAACCAGCGCGTCTTCTTCGGCACGGCCAGGCCCGCATACACCGCGATGGCGGGCCAGGTATGCAGCGGGTGGAAGCCGATGCTGCAGCGGCCGGGGGCGTAGATCGGATCGGCAAGCAAGTGGTCGAGGTCGATCGCCCAGGCAGCAAGCATCCACAGCGCGGCCCGTTTCCAGTGTGCGGGCCAGAACAGGCGGGCCACCACCAGCGGCACGATGACGTGCAGCACGAGATGGAAAACGGGACGGAATTCGAACTCGAGCATCGCCGCGTCAGCGCCGAGTGGCGAGCCAACGATCCAGCTGGTTGGCGAACGCCTGGCGGTCGCGCGCATTGAAGGCAGCCGGGCCACCGGTCTGCACGCCGGCGCCGCGCAGCTCGTCCATGAAGTTCCGCATCGACAGCCGTTCGGCGATGTTGTCCGGCGTGAACCGCTCGCCGCGCGGATTGATCGCCTGCGCGCCGTTGGCCAGCACGCGTGCCGCCAACGGGATGTCCTGGGTGACGACCAGGTCGCCGGCCGTGGCCCGTTCGACGATGGCATCGTCGGCCACGTCGTAGCCGCCCTGCACCTGTAGCGCTCTGATGAAGCGCGACGGCGGCGTGCGGAGCCATTGGTTGGCGACCAGGGTCACCTGCACCTGTGCCCGCTCGGCGGCGCGGAAGAGGATGTCCTTGACGGGGCCGGGGCAGGCGTCGCCATCCACCCAGACCTGCGTTGGCGGGGCCGCTGCCTCGCTCATTCCGGGGTGTCGGCGGGCGCATCCTCGGGACCGGCATCGGTCCGGGCCGCATCGCGCTCGGCGCGCTTCTTCGCGTCCTTTTCTTCTTTCTTCTTCTTCTTGGCCAGCTCGCGCTGTCGTTTTTCGAAGGAATAGTTGGGTGCGGCCATGGGAATGTCGTCCAGGTGAGGGAGGGGGACCTGCCGGAAGGCGGTCCGTACCTGCACACGATAGCGGCCCGCGCGACGCATGGCGAATACGTCGGGCAAGGGCGGCGTCCCGCGAAGGTTCCGGGGGAGGCTCGCGGCCCGCCCTCGCGCTGCTATACCATCGTGGCGTCGACCACCCCCGGGGACTGGGGCGGTCAAGACGTCCTGCCATGGGGTGAAGAATGCGGCGGATCCTCTGCCTGGTGCTGGCGGCCTTGGTGCTGGCTGGCTGTTCGAAGCGCGTTGTCCACGAGTTGCCGCCGCCCCCGCCGGAGGAGACGCCGTTACCGCCGCCACCGCCACCGCCACCGCCACCGCCACCGCCACCACCCAGCAACGCGGCCGAAGCGGCCGCACGCGCCGAAGCCCAACGTCGTGCCGCCGAGGCCGAAGCGCGCGCCCGCCAGCAGCGGGATGCGACCGCCCGGGAGGCCGCCGAGCGTGCGGCACGCGCCCGCGAGGCCGCGCAGTCCGGAAAGCCGCCGGAGAAGGATTTCGTCAACGTCGACGTTTTCTACGCCACCAACCGGGTGCCGGCGGCGGCGTTCGCTTCGTTGCCGCCGGGTGACCGCTTCACTTCGTCGCTGGCGCGCCAGCTCACTTACGGCACCGCGCGGATCAGCATTCCGAAGTCGCATGTGGCGGGCGAGCTGGAGTCGCCGCGCTGGTACCTGCTGGAGTTCAAGGAAGACGCCAAGCAGCACGTCATCCTGCAGGACGTCGGACGACTGGAGAAATCGCCGTTCTTCGCGCGCCTGTACGGCCGCGTCGGCGAGTCGCGCGGGAGCAATGCGTTCGTGTTCGTGCACGGCTACAACGTCAGCTTCCGCGACGCCGCCCGGCGTACTGCGCAGCTGGCGTACGACCTGCGCTTCGACGGTGCACCGGTGTTCTACAGCTGGCCCTCGCAGGCTGCGTTGTCCGGCTACTTCACCGACGAGCAGAGCATCGCGCGTTCGGTGCCGTACATCGAGAACTTCCTGTCGGATCTCGCCGATCGCTCCGGTGCGCAGAACCTGTACGTGATCGGGCACAGCATGGGCACGCGCGGGCTGACCCAGGCGGTGCGCAACCTGGTCACCCGGCGTCCGGAGCTGCGCGGGCGCTTCCGCGGCATCATCCTGGCCGCACCGGATATCGACGCGAAGGTGTTCCGCACCGAGTTGGCGCCCGCGCTGCAGCGGGCGAGTGGCCGGGTCACGCTCTACGCCTCGTCCGAGGACCTGGCCCTGAAAGCCTCCAAACAGGTCAACCGCGGCCCGCGTGCCGGCGATACCAGCGAGGGCGTGGTGCTGGTCTCCGGCGTGGACACCATCGACGTTTCCGGTGTGGACGAGAGCGTGCTGGCGCACTCGTACTTCATGGAATCGGACAAGGTGATGGGCGACATCCGCGAGATGTTCCGTGCCAACCAGCCCGCCGCCCAGCGCAAGCCGCTGCAGTCGGTGAAGCTGGGCGCGGGCATGTTCTGGAAGATCCTGCCGCCGCCGTGATGCGTTTCAGGCATCACTCCGTGGCGGAAAGCGCTGCGGGCGTGCGGGCCGTGGCGACCACGAACTCGCCCGGCATGCGGTAGCCCTGGCCGACGCGCCACGGCCGGATCGCCTGCAGGTAACGCGTGCGGACGCGCCGGCGGGTCGTTTCGTCGAAGCGCGACCAGGCCATCGCCACCGGACCACCGACGAAGGCGGCATCGCAGGCCTCCTCGTCATCGGCGTAGGCCAGCACGGCCTCGACGCGGTGCTCTTCCGCATCGACGAAACCGGCACGCGCGCAGAGATCAGCGAGCATGCCTTCATGGCCGAGCTGGAAGAACAGTGGACAGACGTCGCTGGTGACCTCTTCATCGACGATCGGGAACACCGGCGACCATCCGCAGCGGGCGCGCTGGCCCCAGACCGCGACCGCAACGCGGCCGCCCGGACGGAGCGCACCGCGTATGCCGCGCATCGCCTGGTCGGGGTCGGGCATGTACATCAGGCCCAATGCGCAATATGCGAGGTCGAAACCGACGCCGGAGGTGTCCAGCGCTTCGCCGTCCATGCGCAGGAAGCGCGCGTGGTGCAGCCCGCGCGCCTGCGCCAGTGCGTTGGCTTCTTCGACCATGCGCTCGGCGATGTCCACGCCGACCACGCGACCGCTTGCACCGACCGCTTCTGCCGCGGCCAGCGCCATCACGCCGGTACCGCAGGCGACGTCGAGCACGGATTCGCCCGGGGCCGCTGGCGCGAGCGCCAGCAACCGACGGTGCGCGTCCGACAGCTGCGCCTGCCACAGCGCGTCGTAGCGGGAGGCGGCGAGGTCCCAGCCGTAGCGCTGGACCCGCCGCTGCAGTCGCGCATGGTCCTTCACCGGCGCACGACCACGATTTCGAGGTACTCGCTGGGGATGACCAGGCCGTTGCCGTTGCCGCGATCCATGCGGTCCATCAGCGCGTGCAGGTCCTGTTCGAGTTCGGCCGCCTTTTCGGCAGGCAATGCCTGGAAAGCCTTCTGCACCGGTCCGTACCAGGTGCGGAACACGTCGATCATGTGCGCCGCATCGCGGTAGCGGAAATTGAACATGCGCGCGGTGACGCCGATGGCGCCGGCGTGGTCGCCGAACAGCGACTGCACGTGCGCGGTGGTACCCCACAGCGAGGGTGGCTGCACGCCGGCCGGCGGTGCGAGGTGGTGGCCGAGCACCTTGAACATCTGGCCGATGAAGCCCTCCGGCGTCCAGTTGGCGAGGCCGATGCGGCCGCCGGGACGGCAGACGCGCGCCAGTTCGCCGGCCGCGCGCGCGTGATCCGGAGTGAACATCACGCCGAACGTGGACAGCACCACATCGAAACCCGCATCGGCGAAGGGCAGGGCTTCGGCATCGGCTTCGGCGAACGCGACCTGCAGCTGTTCGGCATCGGCGCGGGCGCGGCCCAGGTCGAGCAGGGCGGGCACGTAGTCGGTGGACACGACCTGGCCGCCGCGACGCGCCGCCGCCAGGGTTGCGTTGCCGTTGCCGGCGGCGACGTCGAGCACGCGCTCGTCCCAGCGCAGGTCGACGGCTTCGGCCAGGCGCTCGCCGACGATCTGCAAGGTCGTGCCGACCACGGCGTAGTTGCCGCTGGACCAGGCGGCCTGCTGGCGTTGCTTGATGGCGTTCAGGTCGGGCGGGGTGGGGAGGGAGACGGCAACAGCGTTCATGCGGGGGAACTCCAGGGGTTGGGAGGTACCCAGCGTCGCCGTCGCCCGGGGTCGCCGTCCTGACGGGGCGTCTGCCGGAGCTGGCCGGGCGTCCGGCGTGGGTGGCGCGGTTTCCCCGGCTTCCGCGATTCCTTGCCGATCGTCCGGCGGCTGGCCGCGCGGGCTCGCGGCCGGCGTTGTTCCGCTCAGAATCCGCCTGCCCCTGCCGTTCGATGGAATCCCCCGACCCATGAGTACCCCCCAAGACATCGCCCAGGCGATGCAACGCGCCGTCAGTGTGTTCGCCCGCCGCCCCGACCTGGGCCTGCACGACGACGTGGCGGCCCGTGCGTCCTGGCAGCACGGGGCGCGGATCGTGGCGGCGCACGCCAGCGGCACGCGCATCGAATCCGACATGCCGGTGGAACTGGGCGGTACCGGCGACCGGCCGTCCCCGGGCTGGTTCTTCCGCGCAGGCATCGCAGCGTGCACGGCGACCGCGATCGCGATGGTCGCCGCCGAACAAGGCATCGCGCTCGACCATCTCGAAGTGGAGGTCGGCAGCCGCTCCGATACGCGCGGCCTGCTCGGCATGCGCGATGCCGACGGTGCCCCGATCGGTGCCTGCCCCGCGTCGATGCATGTGGACGTGATGCTGCACGCGCAGGACGTCGAAGACGACCGACTGCATGCCGTCGTGCAGGAAGCACTGCGCCGCTCGCCGATGCAGGGTGCACTGCTCGGCCAGCCGCCCTTGACCGTCGATGTGGCGACGACACCCGCGCGGGCGGCCTGAGCGCATGGATGCGTTGTCGGAAATCCTGCGCGTCGTACAGATGTCGGGCGCATTCTTCGTCAACGCGCGCTTCAGTGCGCCGTGGTGCTACCAGTCGCCCAGGGCCGCGCTGGCGGCGCCGTGGCTCGACCCGACCGCCGAACAGGTGGTGATCTTCCATCTGGTCACCGAAGGCGAATGCCTGGTGGAGATGGAAGGCATGCCGCCGCTGGCCGTGCGCGAGGGCGACGTGGTGCTGTTCCCCGGCGGTGCCGCGCATCGCATGGCTTCCGCGCCGGGCCTGCCGCCGCCACGCGGCGCGGCCGATCTCAAGAAGCTGTTCTCGAGCCGCCCACGACGGTTGGCGTACGGCGGTGGCGGCGCGCCGACCCGCATCGTCTGCGGCTACCTGGCCTGCGATACCCGGCTCGCGCGCTTGCTGCTGGAGGGTCTGCCGCCCGTGGTGCGGATCAGCCTGCGCGATTCCGATGCCGGCGCCTGGCTGGAATCATCCGTGCGCTACGCGCTGGCCGAAGCCCGCACGCCGCGTCCTGGCGGGGCCAGCCTGCTGTCGCGCCTGGCGGAGCTGTTGTTCATCGAAGTGTTGCGTCGCTACGTGCACCAGCATGAGGGCCACGCGGGTTGGCTCGCGGGCCTGGGCGACCGTGTCGTCGGCAAGGCGCTGAATGCGCTGCACCAGCAGCCCTGCCGCGAATGGACGCTCGCCGATCTCGCGCGCGTCGCCGGCACATCGCGGTCGGTGCTGGCCGAGCGATTCCAGCAGTTGGTCGGCACCTCGCCGATGCAGTACCTGACCCAGTGGCGGATGCTGATGGCGGCCAACCTGCTACGCCGCAGCAATGCACCGTTGTCGCGCGTAGCCGAGGAGGTGGGCTACCAGAACGACACATCCTTCAGCCGCGCCTTCCGCCGCGAATACGGGCAGCCGCCCGCCGCCTGGCGGCGCAACCTGGCCGAGGCCGGCCCCGTCGTGCACGCCTGATCGCACGCAACGGTCAAGGCCGCCGCTTGTAGGTGATCTCCATCATCTTCGTTTCCTTGCCGTCCGGGCCCGGGCCGTACATTTCGAAGACCTCGGTGTTCTTGTCGGTCCAGCGCGTGGTCATCCGGCTGCTCTGCGGCTTCTTCGTCACCGCGTCGTTGTGGGTGCCGGTATAGGTGCAGCTGAGCTGCGCGTCGCAGGTGCCTTCGCTGACCATCAGCCCCGTGCTCATGCTGTCGTTCCAGGTGCCCCAGTACTTGCCGGTGACGTTGTCGAACCCATGCAGGCCCTGGCCGCTGAAGGGCTGGCCCATCATCTGCGAGGTCACTTCTTCCAGCATCACGCGATTGCCGAGGATCATCTTGCGCGTGGCGGTGCCGCCATCGGTGCTGGGCGGTGCGCCGGGCGCGTACCAGCTCTTCACGACCAGATCGTAGGTGCCGGCCATCGACGCCAGCCTGCCGTGTTCCATGCCCGGCGTGCCCGCCTTCTGGTAGGCCTCCATCATGGCCTGCATCTCCGGCGTCATCGCCGGCGGCTTGTCCTGGGCGGTCGCCGAACCTGCAACAAGCAGTGCGGAAATTGAAACGGTCAACAAGGTAAAGCGGTGCATGGCGGCCCCTCCCGGGCGTGGCGGTGGCGCCGTTGTGCGCCTCGTCGCGCTCAGGTGGCGTGAAGGCGGATGCGTCCACCGTCAGCGGCGCAGGCCGACGACGCCGTCCAATGCGCGCTGCGCCTTGAAGCCCGCCTTCTCCAGCCGCTTGGTGACTTCCCCCGGCACGTCACGGCCGGTGGTGAGCTTGTTGGGGCTGCCGGTGTAATGGAAGAGCTTGCCACCGCGACGCAATACGCGCGCGAGCTGGTCGTAGAACGCCTGCGAATACAGCTCGCCGGCAATGCCGAAGCGCGGCGGATCGTGCAGCACGGCATCGACGGACGCATCCGCGATGTCGACGATGGCGCGGGACACGTCCGCATGACTGAGTTCGAGGCGGCCGCCGTGCCCGGGAGCGTCAGGGTCCGGCGACCACGGGTTGAGGGTGCGCAGCCACAACACGTCTTCGTTCTTTTCGAACGAGCGGATGCGCGCCGCGCCGGCCGCCAGGCAGCAGGCGGCGAAGTAGCCCAGTCCGCCGCAGGTATCCAGTACCACCTTGCCGCGTGGTTCCACCAGTGCGACCTTGCGCTGCGCGTCGTCCAGCGGCGATTCCTTCGATGTTGGCAGCATCTTGATGCCGTCGATCTCGAAGGTCGGCACGCCCCATTCGGTGGGTACGAGCTTGATCAGCGAACCGGCGAAGCGCGAGATCGGCGCGAATGCCTCGCCATCCCAGTGGTAGAGCGTGCGGTCCTTCAGGCCATCCGGATACAGATAGGCCGCGTCCTTCCACTGCCAGGCATCCGCGCCCAACCGGGCTTCGCCTTGCGTGCGGCCGAGGTCGAGCGAACCCTGCCAGAGGCCGTCGCCACGATCGCGCGCGGCGCGCAGCGCATTCGCCGTGTCGCGGGTGAGAAGAGGGCCGGTGTAGTGGGGCATGCGGGAGTCCGGGCTTGCCGCCTTCACGGGCGGCCTGAGAATTCGAGGGCGCTATTGGACGCGGTTGGCATGCCACTGACAACTGCTACCATCGCGGCCGGACAGCACAGGGGGCACGCATGGGGATGCGTCGGTGGTGCATGGCAGCGTTGCTGCTGCTCAGCGGGGGTGGAGTTGCGCATGCGGAGACGGTGGTGCCGGCGTCGGGATCTGCACCGGTGCCGGATCACGATCTCGCAGTGGAAGCGGTGACGAATGCGAAGGAGGCGGCTTATCGCGACATGCTGGTCCGCTTCGACGCATCCGGATCTTCGGGCCCCGCTGCGTTGATCGCCCGTTGCCGATTCATCGGAAATTACACCGAAGAAGACTATGGCGACTGGATCGCGTCGGCGTCCGGAGACTACGAGGCTTGCCTCGAACGTCTCCGCCAGCGCTGGGCAAGCACGCCTGAGGCGCAGTTGTTCCTCTACCAGCAGATGTGGGGCGAGGACGCGGTCGAAGAAGGGTCCGCGCTTATCGAGCGGGCGACCGCATGGCCGGCTGCCCTGCGTGCCGATCTCTACGCCCGCCAGTCGAAGTTGCTGGAAGGCCTTCACGAAAAGGAGAAAGCCCAGGAGATGGCCTTGCGGGCGGCGCGACTCGGCAATCCGGAGAGCGTGCCGCTGGCGGTCGAGGGCCTCCTGGCGAAGCAGGACGTGGCCGCTGCCACCCGCTTGTTGCGCGACTCGCCCGCGGCGACCGATGCCTGGCGCGCCGACCAGCGCTTGGCGGCCGCCTTGAAGTTCAAGGATGCGCGCGTCGCCCAGGGGGAACTGAAACGCTACGACGGCAAGGACCTCGACCTGGATGCTGCATTGGTCGCACGCACGCATCTCAATGCCGGTGACCTGGCGGCAGCCCATCGCGCGCTGGAGAAGGCAGGTGAGGGCGACGATGAAGCCCGCGCGCGCTTCGACCTCGCGCTGGCGCAGGCGGATATCCCGGCGGCGGTCGCGCAGATCGATGTCGCCGACACCGGCGAGATCGCGACCCACCTGGAGCGCTTCGCGGTATTGGCGAACCAGTATCCTGCCTCCGTCTTCCGGCTTCCGATGCTCGGCATGGCCCTGATGTCCGGCGGCATCCTGCTGGTCCTGGCCTTGTTGCCGCTGATGCTCCTCGTTCCCGTGCACTACCGGGGACTGGCGCGACGCGTGCATGGCCGTGCGCCCGTGGCGCTTTTTCCGGGCATCGGGTTGCGACACGCCTGGTGGGGCATGGCACTCATGCTGGCGTTGCCCTTCCTGATTGCGGGCATGGTGGAGCCGCGTGCGATTGCAGGGCTTTTTTCCGGTGACGTCCTGCCGGACGCCAATGCGTTCGCAAGGATCAATTTCTGGAGTTCGGTCGCCAGCCTGGCGTTGCTGGTGCCTGTCGCCTGGTGCCTGGGGCGAGAGGGCTTCAGCGGCCGCCTCGCCTGGTGGCGGCAGGTAGCCTGGCTGCTCGCCGCGCTGGTGATGCTGTATGTGGTGATCTACCTGCAAGGCGCCTGGCTCCAGTGGCGTGCGGAAGACAGTCGCACCGGGCAGACGGAAGCGATCGAACGCCTCCTCACGGGGGGGCAGTCGATCTATGGGCCCTTCCTGACGTTCCTGCTGATCGCGATACTGGGGCCCATCGTCGAGGAACTGATGTTCCGGGGCATGTTGCTAGGAGGGATGGCGCGCCACATCAGCTTCGGGTGGTCCAACGTCCTCCAGGCGTTGTTGTTCGCCGCCATCCACAACGATCTGCCGCGCTTCTTCTTCTATTTCGCGATGGGATTGTTGGCGGGAATGCTCGTTCGCAGGACAGGGTCGCTCGTACCGGCGATCTTGCTGCATGCCATCAACAATGGAGTGTTCTTCCTGTTGGCGACCTAGGCGTCGTTCGTGTCCGTGCGAATCGGGTTGTTATAGTGCGTGCCCCGTTCCGGACCCATTGCCATGCACACGATCGAACGTTTTCACCCCATCGGCACGCCGGGCACGCCTTGGGGTGCGGGGGAAAAAGCCGCATGGCGCGCGCAGCAGCGCGTGCGGCGGCGCTATGCGGATGACGTGGTGGCCTCGCTCGATCGCCTGCGCGAGCGTTTCGACGTGGACACGTATGGTGGGCTCGACTACGGTCCGGGCGAGCGCTATCCGCTGTACGCGGTGCGCAGCCGCGACTGGAACGACGCGCTGCCGCTGATGCTCGTCACCGGCGGCGTGCATGGCTACGAGACCAGTGGCGTGCACGGTGCGCTGCAGTTCCTCGAACAGCGCGCCGCGGAGTACGCCGGCCGCGCCAACCTGCTGGTGGTGCCTTGCGTGAGCCCGTGGGGCTACGAGCGCATCCATCGCTGGAACGCCGATGCGCTGGACCCGAACCGCTCCTTCCGCGCGGATAGCCCCGCGCAGGAATCCGCCGCCCTGATCGCGCTGGTGGCGCCGGTGAAGGACCGCGTGCTGATGCACATCGACCTGCACGAAACCACCGACAGCGACGAGACCGAGTTCCGGCCCGCGCTCGCTGCGCGCGATGGCAAGCCGTTCGAGCCCGGCGAGATTCCCGACGGCTTCTACCTGGTGGACGACAGCGAGAACCGGCAGCCCGTATTCCAGCAGGCGGTGATCGCCGCGGTGGCGCGAGTGACCCACATCGCACCCGCCGACGCCCAGGGTGAGATCATCGGGTCGCCGGTGGTCGCCGAAGGCGTCATCGAATATCCGGTGAAGTCGCTGGGCCTGTGCACCGGCATCACCGACGCGCGCTACACCACCATCACCGAGGTCTATCCCGATAGTCCGAAGGCTACCCCGGTGCAGTGCAACGACGCGCAGGTCGCGGCCGTGGTCGCCGCGATCGACTACGCGCTGGCCCATCCGTGAGGACGGGCCAGCCCTCGCTCATTTGACGGCCGGCAACAGCTTCTCGGTGATCAGGCGGAAGGTCAGCCTCGGCGCGTTCTGCACCTGGTAGTTGGTGGTCGTGACGACGACCACCAGCTTCTGTTCCGGGAACACCCGCACGGTATTGCCACCCGTGCCGTTCATCGCGTACGAATCGAACGTTCGGCCGCCACTGGTCTCGTGGTGCAGCCACCACAGGTAGCCATAGTCGATACCCTCTTCGATGCGCGCATGCGGGCGGATCGAATCGGCGACCCAGCCGGCAGGCACGATCTGCTTGCCCTGCCAGCGTCCGCCGTTGCGGTAAAGCTCGCCGAGTGCGAGCAGGTCCCGGCTGCGCAAACCCAGCCCGCCGCCGGCCTGTGCCAGTCCCTGTGGCGAGAACTGCCACGCCGGTGCGGCGATGCCGAGCGGATCGAACAGCGTGCGCTGCGCGAAAGTAGCCAGCGGTTCGCCCGCGGCGGACTGGACGACCGCACCGAGCGTGGTGACGCCGGCAGTGCAGTAGCGGAAGCTGCGGCCGTACGGGGCATCCTTGGGCGGGGTCATCCAGGCGGCGTAGCCCTGGATCGGCAGGTCGAGATAGAAGCCCACCCAGTCCTCGATCAGGTACATGCGCTCCTCATTGCCGCGCGACCAGGTATTCCAGTCGTCGCATTCCAGCGAAGAAGACATCGTCATCAGGTCTTCGACGGTGATCGCATCCTTGCGCGGATCGGGCAGGGCCGGCGATGGGCGCTTGAGTAGCGGCAGGATCCGCGCCTGTGCGCCTTCCAGCTTGCCTTGGCCCACTGCGATGCCGGCCAGCATGCCGGCCACGGTCTTGGTGGCCGAGCGGGTGTTGCGCCGTGCCTCGGGACCCGCTTCGTCGAAGTAGCGCTCGTACACCAGCACGCCATCGCGGGCGATGAGCACGCTGGTCACCTGCTTGAACTCGCCGGCGGCGATGACGCGCTCCATCTCGGCGAGTGCGGCGTTGTCGAGGCCTTGGTCGGCCGGCGCTCCCCGTCGCCAGTCCGCGGCATGGACCGGCGGAGCGAGCAGGGCGCACGACAGCAACAACGGCGTGATCAGGTGACGCATGGACAGGTCCTTTAAGGGAAGATGGGGGGCACGATGACGAAGCGCGCAGGCAGCGGCTTGCACGCGGGCAACGTGTTCGTTCAGAGAGTCGACCGGAAGGCCGTGGGCGGCATTCGGTAGGCACGGACGAACAGGCGATGGAAATGCGCCTGATCGGCAAACCCGCAGTCCGTGGCGATCGTTGCGACGGTGGCGCGCCCCTGCCGGAGCATGCCCGCAGCGCGTGCGATCCGCAGGCGGCGCGAGTACTCCGTCGGGGTGCAGCCGTGGCGGCGACGGAACACGCGCGCCAGATGCACCGGGTGCACCTCGCACGCTCGCGCCAGCGTGACCGTGTCGGCGGGCGTGTCGTGATGATCATGCAGCCAGGCTTCAGCGCGGGCCAGCCAAGCGGGCCAACCACGGCATGCAGGTGCCGGGTTGGCGACGGCGTCGAGCAGCTCGTCGAACAGGGCCTCCGCCAGCAATCCGTCGTCGCCACGCCAGTCGATGCAGGCGTGTGCCAAGCCATGCGCGAAGGCCTGTGCGCGGCGACCCGCACGCACGGCGCCCTGGTCCAGGCCACGCTTCAACACGCCTTCCATGGTGGAAGGCAGTGCAACGGTCATGAACTCGCCGTCCAGGTCATGGAAATGGTCGCGATGCGTGGTGGCCGGCGGCGTGTAGATGAGCGTGCCCGGGGTGCATTCCGGTGGGCCGCCCGTCGCGGACGTCAGGTAGCGGCCACGCAACAGCAGCACGAGGTGTGCCTCGTCGTGGGTGTGCCGCGCCAAGGCGCGGGCCGGCACCGTCGGGACGAGCCGCGCGATCTGCACACCATTGGCGAGGCGTCGGACAGTGCCCGCCCCGAGGCTCCCGGCGCGTCGCGTGGTGTCGCCGGGTGTCGCCGCACCGGCATGCGGCAGTGGCGCATGGGAAGCACAAGCGTCGGCAGGCATGAGATCTCGTGGGTCGGGAGGGTTGCAGCGACAGTCGCACGCGCGCTCGGCACAGCCAGCACCGGTGCGACGAAACGGGGAGGGAAGCGACGAAAGCCCGGCAAGCTGGCCTGCCGTTCGTCTGCTACACGCATGAATGTCGTGAACGGTCGGGTCTGCGTGGCCGTGCGCCCGGGAGGGCGGCGTCTTGTCCTTGTGGACGATTCGCTCCGGAGGAACGGCTCATGCGTCAGGTCTTGCATGCGGGATTGATCGTGGCGGTCGGCGTGCTGGTCGGCTGCAAGTTCCAGGTGGTGCCGCGTGCGGTGGAGCCGCAGGCGCAGGGAGAGATCGTCGGTACCTTCAAGTTCGAGCGGCGCTGGCAGGGCACCGACCTCAACACCGGCGGCGGCTGCCTGGTCTTCCAGAACGCGGCACCGTTGGCCTGCGATGACGGAGCGTTCTGCCAGGCGAACAAGCCGGCCGGTGCCGGCTATGGCTACTGCCTGCGCAAGTCGGTGTCGGTCTGGGGCGCACAGGGCAAGGGGCCGCAGCAGTGCTGGTGGCAGCCGACGCCTGCGTCCTGCCTGCGCAAGACGCCGCTCGATCCGTTGAAGGTCGGCGAGACCTATCGCACGACGCCCTCCGTCGCGGCCAAGCCGCCGGGCACGAAGCCTGTCGTGCGCTGGCGTGTGCTCACCTGCACCAACATCGCACAGGGCAAATGCGCTGACCCGAATGCCGGCGATAGCGAGCGGGTGTACCTTGCGGGCCCCATCTGGTCGGACTGAGGGCCGGGTACGAGTCAGGTGGCCCGGTGTACGCTGCCTGCACAGTGGCAGTGCGGGAGCAGGTCATGGCAACCGGATGGGCAGGCGATGGTGCGGTACAGGACCAGATCGATGCGACGGTGAAGGACGGCATCGAGCGGGCGCGGCGCGCGTTGCCGAAGGGCCCCAGCCTCAGCCAGTGCGAGGAATGCGACAAGCCGATTCCCCTGGCGCGGCAGAAGGCTGTTCCCGGCGTACGCCTGTGCGTGGGCTGCCAGGAAGCGGCCGACCAGGACGAACAGGCCGGCGGCCCCTACAACCGGCGGGGCAGCAAGGACAGCCAGCTGCGCTGATACATTCGCAGGCACTCGCCTTGATTCGACCTGCATGACGACCCTTCATACCGTCGCCGCCGTCATCCTCAATGCGCAGGGCGAGGTGTTGCTGGTGCGCAAGCGCGCATCGGCCATCTTCATCCAGCCGGGAGGCAAGACCGAGCCGGGCGAAGAACCGTTGTCCGCGCTCGCGCGCGAACTGGATGAAGAGCTCGGCGTACAACTCGACCATGCCTCGGCTGTGTGGCTGGGCGAATTCGAGGCGGATGCGGTCAACGAACCGGGCCTGCGCGTGCGCGCGCATGCGTATCGCTGCGCAGTGCACGGCACGCCCGTGCCCCAGGCCGAGATCGAAGCGATGGTGTGGGTCGATCCTGCGGGCCCGTACCCGGTGACGATCGCGCCGCTGAGCGCGGGGCACATCCTGCCCGCCTTGCTGGCGTGGCAGGGCAGGGGCACGGCGATCCCGTCCTGACCCCTCCTCAAGTTTCACGTCCATCCGCCGCTACCGTCTCAACGGGTACGTCTGGGGGCGCGCGTGGCACTGCTGGGGGCACTGACATCGTGGTGGCAACGCGGACGCACGCCGGTTGTCACGCCACGCGAGGCTTCGACTGCGCCGCCACGCGCCGTAGCGGTCACCATCACGGCGTCCGCCGTCGACCGCAACTGGGCAAGCGCATTGATTGAACTGGCGTACGAGGGGCAGCCAACGCCGCTGTCGTCCGAGGCGACGGCGTCCATCCGGGAGACCGTCGAAAAGACATTGGTGCGCTTCGCAGAGACGCCGCAGCGCCTGCCGCGTCGGCCGCAACTGCTCCCCCAACTGTTGAGCACCCTCAACGACGATGAGGCCTCCGGCCGCGAGATCGCGGGCGTCATCGCGCGCGACCCCGCGTTGGCCGCGCACCTGCTGCGGCTCGCCAACAGCGCGCTGTACCGCACCCAGCCCGCACCGATCGAGAACCTCGACCGCGCCGTCGCGCTGGTCGGCACGGAGGGTCTCCGCCAGCTCGTGGCGATGGCGGTGATGCAGCCCGTCATGCGGATGGATGGCGGCGCCCTTGCTGCGTTGCCCGACCTGATCTGGGACCACACGCAGCGCACGGCGCTGGCCGCCGCACAGTTCGCGAAGACGGTGGAGCGCGAAGACGCCTTCGCCGCCCAGTTGCTCGCATTGCTCCAGGGACTGGGCGCAATCCTCGTGGCGCAGGCGCTCCGCGACGCGTGCGCGCAGCACGGTGGCTTGCCGGATGCGGGGAGTGCCGCGCATCTCCTGCAGGACGCGTCACCGCGTTTGGGGCGTGCCGTGGCGCGAGCGTGGGGACTGTCCGAGCGCCTGCTGCAAGGCCTGGACGACCAGGCGATCGACGATACCGCACACATGACCGGCCTCGGGCGTGCGCTGGCAGCCGCGGCCCCGCACGCCAGCGCCGCCATGGCATCCGCACGGATTGCCGACGCCGCCTGATCACCCGGTTGCAGTGCCCGTCAGGCAGCGGGCCATGGTTTGACGTTGCGCTCATATCCGCTGCGGTATTCCTGCATCGTCAGGGAACCACGCGAGGTGTGCCGATGACGCTGGCGCTGCGCTGCCGTTGCGGGCAAGTGAAGGGAATCGTTTCGACCGGGCGCGCCTACGTGCGCGCTACCTGTTACTGCAAGGATTGCCAAGCCTACGCGCGCCATCTCGGCCGGCCGGACCTGATGGACACGCAGGGCGGCACCGACATCGTGGCGATGAATCCGCTCGCCGTGCAGTTCACTGCGGGCGAAGAAAACATCGCGGGCCTCTGCCTGCGCAAGGGCGGCCTGTTCCGCTGGTACGCGGCGTGTTGTCGTACGCCCCTCGGCAACACGCCGCACGACGGCCGCGTGGCGTATGTGGGCATCGTGACGGCCTGTTTGGCACCCGCGGAGGAGGTGGATGCCGCGTTCGGGCCCGCGGGACGGGTCGTGCTCAACACCGGATCCGCGACCGGTGAGGTCCGGGGTACGCCCGTCGCGTTCGTACTGGGCGGGGCGCGCATCGCCGCCGGCATCCTGGGCGCCAAGGTTCGTCGCCAGACGCCGGGCCTGTTTTTCAACCCATCCGGGCAGACGCTCCGTACGGCGTATCCGCTCAATGCAGGGGAGCGCCACGCCGTTGGTCTGGAAACCGGCTGATGGGTCGCCTTCCGGATTGACCTCGGATATTTGTCTGACTAAAGTCAGGCAATGGATGACACCCAGCGGCTGCGCCGCTTCAACCGGACCGTCACCCGCCGCATCGGCGTGCTGACCGACGATTACCTCGGGCACGGCCGGCCGCTGGCCGAATCGCGCCTGCTGTTCGAAGTGGGGCGCGAAGGCGCCGACGTCCGCGATCTGCGTGCGCGCCTGGCGCTCGACTCGGGCTATGCCAGCCGGCTGCTGCGCGCGTTGGAGGCGCAGGGCCTGGTCCGGGTGCACGCGTCCACCGCCGATGCCCGTGCGCGTCGCGTGGTGCTGACGGCCAAAGGCCGTCGTGAAGTGGACGCACTCGACCGCGATTCGCAGGCGCTGGCCGATGCCCTGTTGGCGCCGCTGTCGGAACGGCAACGCACGCGCATGCTGGCGGCAATGGACGAGGTGGAGGCGCTGCTGCGCGCTTCCGCCGTGGAGATCCGGGTGGCGGATCCGGCCAGCGCGGAAGCGCAGGCCTGCATCCGCGCCTATCTCGATGAGCTCGATGCCCGTTTCGAGACAGGCTTCGACGCCACGCGCAGCGTCTCGGCCAATCCGCACGAGCTGGTGCCGCCGCAGGGTGTGTTCCTGCTGGGTTGGCTGGATGGCGTGGCGATCGGATGCGGTGGTTTGAAAGTGACGGGCGAGGGCACCGGCGAGATCAAGCGCATGTGGGTCGCATCTGGCGCGCGCGGCTTGGGCGTGGCGCAGCGTCTGCTCGATGCGCTGGAAGGGCAGGCCCATGCATTCGGGCTCGGGCGCTTGCGCCTGGATACCAACCGCACGCTGGTCGAAGCGCGAGCACTCTATGCGCGCAACGGCTATCAGGAAATTCCCGCCTACAACGACAACCCGTACGCGGACCATTGGTTCGAGAAGTCGCTGCGGGTGTGACGCGTTCGATCGCGTGCGAAGCGGGTGATGGGCTGAGGGAGCCGCAACATGGCGTCCCGTTCTCTGCCACACGGGTTGCACGACATGGCCATCGCGCCGATGATGCGCGGCATCGTCGTCGTTCCCGTGCCTCTCGCGTCATGCCTGCCACACCCGCGCCCTCCCAACAAGGCGATCTGTTCGGCGGCCCGCAACCGGGCCGGCTGCATCGCCTGTTCTTCGCCCTGGTGCCATCGCCGGGCGAAGGCGAGGCGCTCCGGCACCGGGCCGAGGACCTCAAGGTGGCGTTCCCGCAGGCGCGCTGGGTGCGGCCGGAGCGCTACCACCTGACCCTGCATTTCCTCGGCGAAAGCGACGGACCGCGCGACGACATGGTGGCCGCGGCGCACGAAGCCATGCGCGACTGGCAGCCGGAGCCGGTGGGCATCACCCTCGACCACCTGTTGTGCCTGGGCAACCCGAAGAACCCGGCGCTGACGCTCGCCGCCCTGCAGCCCTCGGCTTCGGTGGTGGCGTTCTGGCGCAGCCTGCAGCAGCGCTTGCTGCGCGCGGGTTTCAAGCAGCACGTGGGCCGCAGCTTCGTCCCGCATCTGACGCTGGCCTACGTGCCTCCGCGTACCGCGCCGGTGGACGTGCCGCCGATGGTGCTGCATCCGCAGGCGATCCATCTGCTGCAGAGCGTCGAAGGCGAGGCGGACTACACGCGCCTCGGCGAGTGGTCGCTGGCGGACTAGACGGGCCCTTCCCGCTTGTCGGCAGGGAGAATCTGTAATACAGGGTTGCCTGGGGTTGCGTCCGTCGGTCCGGCACGGCAACGGCGTATTCGCGTGGCCGGCTGTGCGTGTGCGGCTGCGTTCGGGAGGACACCCGGAATCCTCCGGGAAACCTTGAACGAGGACACCGACATGAGACGCTTGCCGATGCTGTGGGCGCTGCTGCTGTGCGTGCTGTCATTCCCGCTGTCTGCGCAGGACCGCGGCTACACCGAGGGGCCGGTCATGGAAGTCACGGCGGTGAAGATCAAGGACGGCCAGTTCGACAACTACATGAAGCACCTGCAGACCCAGTACAAGCGCGTCATGGATGCGCAGAAGGACGCGGGCATCATCCTCGGCTACACGATCTATGCCGCCGATCCGCGGCGTCCGGAGGATCCCGACCTCTACCTGACCGTCGTCTATCCCAACATGGCCGCCTTCGACGGCCTGCGGGACCGCTCGGAAGCCGTGTCCAGCAAGGTCACCGGACAGAACACCGCGCAAGCGAACACGGCGTTCGCCGATCGCGGGAAGATGCGCCAGATCCTCGGCAGCCAACTGATCCGCGAGTTGAAGTTGAAGTGACGGCACTTCACGGGGGCCACGCAACGGGCGTGGTCCCGCGGTCGAGAACGCCGCTCAGTGGTCCTGCCGGCGCAGCGTTTCCAGCTTGGCCTGGTAAAGCGCACGGGTATCGCCCTGGCTGAGTTCGCGGGCACGTGCCAATTCGCGACTCGCACGAGGGTGGTCGCCCTGCTGGAAATAGACGCGTGCCAGGCCGAAATGGAAGCGGTGTTCGCCGTCGTACAGGCGGATGGCCTTGCGATAGTGCTCCGCCGCGCGTTCCAGGTCGCCGTCGCGTTCGAACCCGGCGGCGACCAGGAAATGGTGGAACGGGTCGCGCGCCTGTACATCATCCAGGCGCTTCTGCAGCGGTCGAGCGGCGTCCGCGTCGCCCGCACGCAGGTAGAACGTCACCAGGTTGAACAGTGCGCCGGCATTGTCGGGATCGAGGTCGAGGGCATGCCGGTAGGCCAGCTCGGCGCGCGCCGCGTCGCCGTCACGCAGGTACATCACGCCCGTATTGCTCCAGGTGGTCGCGTAGCCCGGGTCCAGCTCCAGGGCGATCTCGGCATGGCGTAGTGCGTCCTTCAGGTCGCCCTGTTCCAGCAGCTGCGCCGCGCGATTGTTGAAGTAGTGGGCGATCAGTCGCTCGTCGCGGATGGGTTCGGGTGGTTTGCGGGTGATGACTTCGTTCCACGCCACGTCGACGGTGAATCGCCGCTCTCGGATCCGCACGCCGGCATTGACGTGCTGCGTGCGATAGAGCGTGTTGTGGTCCTGGCGCCAAGCCAGCGTTTCCTCCACCTGTTGCGCATACGCATCCAGCCCGGCCTCTCGGGCCAGTGCCACCGTCAGCAGGGTGAAGCTCATGCAGTTCGCCTGGCGCGTGGCATACGCCTCGGCCACGGTGTGGTTGGCGTCGGGTTCGTAACGCATGCCCAAGCCCTGCGGACTGAACAGGAAATCCACCAGCCGCTCCAGACGGGCATTCGGCTGACGGGTATGGTCCAGAACCTGTTCGCGGAACTGCTGGCGGAGGGGCTCCGGTATCGCCAACACATCGTTGGGGGGAGGGGGAGCGACAGGTTGGGCGAGCGCCGACAGGGCCGACGACGCCAGCAGCAGGGTGCCGAGCCATTTCATCCACATCGCCCACCTCCGGGTCCCGCATCGGGACGCGTCCGCGTGGCCCGAGTTTAGTCCCGCATCGCGGTGCGGCATCGACCGTCCGGCTGCGTTGACGCCGTCATGGCGGGGCGGCTAGCGTCATGGCCCTTTTGCCGGAAGCCCACCGCATGCGCGCCACCCTCTGCTTGTCTCTGCTGCTGGCCAGCCTGACGCCGGTTTCCCACGCGGCACCGGTGCCGGAACAGGGCCGGGACGGGATCACCGTCGGGGCGGTGCTTTCGCCGCGGGAGCGGGTGGAGCCGGAGAACCGCATGCTCCGCGAGCGGCTCGACACGCTGCTGCCTCGCCTGATGAAGGAGGCCGACCTCGACATGTGGGTGGTGATCGCGCGGGAATATGCCGAAGACCCGGTGTACTTCACCCTCGTGCCGCAGCCGGCACATGCGGCGCGCCGCACGACGATGCTGGTCTTCCACCGGCAATCCGATGGGAGCGTGCAGCGGCTCTCCATCAACCGCTATCCGTTCGGCGCGCCCTACGAGACGGCGTGGTCCGGCGGCGACCTCAAGACGCAGTGGGAAGCGCTGGGCGCGCTGATCGCCGCACGGGACCCGCGCAGGATCGGCATCAATGTCTCCGACGAGTGGGCGATCGCCGATGGACTGACGCATGCGCTGCATGAGCGCCTGCGCTCGGTGCTGCCGTCTGCGCTGCACGACCGGCTCGTGCCTGCCGAAGCGCTGGTCGTGCGCTGGATGGAAACACGAAGCCCTGGGGAACTCGCGGCGTATCCGCATATCGTGTCGCTCGCGCGCGGCGTGGTTGCCGAAGCATTTTCCGGCAAGGTCATCACCCCCGGTGTCACCACCACGGACGATGTGGCGTGGTACATCCGCGAGCGTTTCGAATCGCTGGGACTGGCGCCCTGGTTCATGCCCGACGTCAACTTCCAGCGCGCCGGAACGGCCTGCGCGGACGATGCGCCGTTCTGCGGCGAGGAGGGCGTCATCCAGCCTGGCGACGTGCTGCACACCGACGTGGGCCTGTGCTACCTCAAGCTGTGTACCGATACGCAGGAAATGGCCTACGTGGCGCGCGCCGGCGAAACCGAGACGCCTGCGGGCCTGCGTGCTGCGCTGGCCCAGGGCAACCGATGGCAGGACGCGCTGACGGGCCAGTTCGTCGCCGGCCGCACCGGCAACCAGATCCTGGCGGCGACGCAGCGCGAAGCGACCCGGCAGGGCCTGCGGGCGGCGACCTACTCGCATCCGGTGGGTTTCGTGGGCCACGCGCCCGGGCCGACGATCGGCATGTGGGACAACCAGGGGACTACCGTGGGGCAGGGGGACTGGCCGCTGCATGCCGATACCGTCTACGCCATCGAAGGCAATGTGAAGGCGCGCGTCCCTGAGTGGGGCGGGCAGAACGTGCAGGTCAAGCTGGAGCAGATGGCGGTGTTCGACGGGCGCAAGGTGGTCTACCTGGCCGGGCGCCAGGTGGTCTGGCACGTCGTGCGGTGACGCGCCGGACGCACGGACGGTAGGATGCCCGCATGAGCGCCTACGCCCACCTGATCGCCTGTCCGCACTGTGCGGCGATGAACCGTGTGCCGCCGGCGCGCCTGGCAGAGGCGCCGAACTGCGGGCGCTGCCACCACCCCTTGTTCACCGGCTTGCCGCTGGCACTGGGCGAGGCGGACTTCGACCGACACGCACTGCGCAGCACGCTGCCATTGCTGGTGGATTTCTGGGCGCCCTGGTGCGGACCCTGCCTGCAGATGGCCCCGCACTTCCAGCAGGCGGCGGGCTTGCTCGAGCCGGCGATGCGCCTGGCCAAGGTCGACACCGAAGCGTGCCCGGGGCTGGGCAACCGCTTCGGTATCCGCAGCATCCCGACGATGGTGCTGCTGCAGGGTGGGCGCGAGATCGCCCGGCAGAGTGGTGCGATGGCGGCGGAAGCCATCGTCAGGTGGGCGAGGGTCCAGGTGGGTTGAATGGGTTGTCCATGACGCGGGGAGCGTCGCTTTCCACAGGGGAATCGCAGTTGAAATACACGAGTTCCATTGAAGGTGTCGGCAGTGGCCTGCCGACGCTGGTGACGTCCCGTTTTCAGCTGCGGCCACTGGCTTATCGGGATGAAGATTTCTATGTGTCCGTTTACACGGATGAGGCATTGATGCGGTTCGTCGGACAACCGATGACGCCGACAAGTGCGGCGGATGCGTTTCGCGCTTTCCTGAAGTCGAACGCGCGAGGCGACCTTCGGCGAGCGTGTTGTTGGATGATCGAACAGCCTGGCGATGATGCGGCGATCGGATTGCTGGCGTTGATTCCCCATTCGGACGCTGCAGAGATCGGCGTGATGGTGTCCGGTGCGTGGCAAGGTCGCAAAGTGGCGCAGGAGACCATCGGATTCCTTTCGGCATTCCTGCTCCGGCATTCGGACTGGACGCGCACCTTCAGCCGGCATGTCCGCGACAACGAAGCCGGCGCCGGGGTCATGCGCCGGCTCGGGTTCAGTGAAATGCGAGATGTGCCGGGGGGAATCGCTTTTCGCGGCTGGGAGATGACGCGCGCTGCGTGGCGCGAGCGCGACGGGATTGCTGGGCAGGAGGTGGCATGAGCACCCTGGACAATGCCCGATCCGCAAGCGGTTCCCTGGCCTGCGTAGGCGTGGGAATGACGCTCGGAGCGCATCTTGGCCCCCGTGCCCGCAGCCATATCGAAGAGGCTGACGTCGTGTTCAGTGCGATGTCGGATCCGATCGTGGAGTTGTGGGTCCAGGGAATGAATCCGGACGTCAGGAGCCTCCAGCCGCTGTACCGAGAGGGCAAGCCCCGCCGTGAGACGTATCGCGAGATGGTGGATGCGATGATGATCGAAGTGCGACGTGGCCTTCGTGTCTGCGGTGCGTTCTACGGTCACCCGGGGGTGTTCGCGCAGGTGCCGCATGCCGCAGTGGCGCAAGCCCGTGCGGAAGGTTTTCAGGCTTCCATGGAGGCCGCAGTGTCCGCGGAGGACTGCCTGTATGCGGATCTGGGTATCGATCCGGGCGCCGTGGGCTGCCAGCACTTCGAAGCCAGCCAGTTCATGTTCTACCTCCGGCGCGTCGATCCTTCGGCGTACCTCATCCTGTGGCAGATCGGTGTCGCGGGAGATCTGACGACGGGGCGCCTGTCGACCGCGGCGGCCATGAAGGAATTGCTGGTGGACCTGTTGAAGGCCGATTACCCGCTCACCCACGAGGTCATCGCCTATGAGGCCGCTACGCTGCCCATCTCCGTCCCGCGCATGGAACGGTTCCCGTTGTCTGGATTGCCCACGGCAGCGTTGACGGCTGCAACCACGCTGGTGATCCCTCCCGCAGGACCCATGCGACGCAACGAGCGGATCATTGAGCAACTGCGCCTGATGGGGGGCTAAGCGGCCAAAGCGGAGCGTGGCAAGGGCATGGAAAAGTGAGTATTGTCACGCCCGGGGGGTTGTCCCTGCGGGAGGCCGCAGGCGCCGAAGGGGCAGCCAGAGGTTTGCATCCATACTTTTCGGGGAAGACGGCGTGTCCAATGCAATTCAGTTTCTGGAGTCCATGGGGGCATCGGCCTCGATCCGCGGAGCGGCCGACTACGCCGCTGCGGTGGCCGCGCTGGACGTGGAGCCTGCGCAGCGCGCAGCCCTGCTCGGCCGGGATGTCGGTTCGCTCACCCGGCTGCTGGATGGCCGCCCGGCCATGTTCTGCATGATCCTCGCACCCGATGAAGGCAAGGAAGACGAGGCGCAGGAACAGGCGGACGAGCAGACGGATGGAGACGAAGACCCCGGCGAGAAGGAGTAACCTTCGGCAGCGTTTCGCTCCGGTGGCATCGGTTGGTCAGGAGAAGGACATGAAACTCGGGAAAGGACACACCTTGTGGGCGGTCGCCGTTCTCGCATGCATCTTCGCTGCGCCGGCAAGAGCTCAGGTTTCATCGGACATCGATGCGCTGATCAAGCAGGCTGAGGCGATCAAGACGTCTCAGCCTGCGAAGTTTTATGACGTGCTGGAGCGTCTCGAACAGCGCGTCGAGGAAGCGACGCCGGAACAGCGCCTCAAATTGCGGCTGCTGAGGGCGCACGGCTTCCTGATGAAAGGAAAGTCGGAGCCCGCGATCCGCGAGCTCAAGCAGATCCAGCAGGAGACCGAGGATCCGGAAATGCTGTTCTGGACCGGGTCGCTGCTCGTCAACACGTATGCACTGACCCGCAAGTTCGAGCAGGGCCTGACGACCCTCAACGAGATCCTCCCGCTGGCCACCAAGGTGGAGAAGAAGGACGTCCGCCACCGAGGCCTGCTGGTCGCGGGTCTGCTGTACAACCAGGTGGGCGAGTACGCGCTGGGCCAGCAGTACGCCAATCAAGTCCTGGCGGATGCCCCGGACGGACGCAACCAGTGCGCAGCCGGCAACCTGATCGCCGAGGCGGCACTAGGCCTCAAGAAGGCGCCGTCGGAGGAGATGATCTTCCGGACCATCAAGTTCTGCGAAGACCAGAAGGAGCCCATCCTGGGCGGACTCACGCGGACCTATCTGGCGCGCAAGTGGGTGGACGACGGCAAGATCGATCAGGCGATCGAGTTGCTGGAACGTTACCTGCCGACCGTGACGGCAACCGGCTATCCGCTGGTGATCAGCGAGTACCACGCGATGCTCGCCAGCATGTATCTGAAGCTGGGCGACATGCGCACCGCGCAGACGCATGCGGACGAGGCGGTCAAGCGCGGCATGGGCATGACCTCGCTACCGCTGGTGGTCGCCTACAAGTCGCTGTACGAGATCGCCAACAAGCAGGGCCATGCCGAGATCGCGTTGCTGCGTTACCAGCAGTATGCCGAGGCCGACAAGGCCTATCTCAATGACGTGAAGACGCGCCAGCTCGCTTATCAGATCGTTCGCCAGCAGATCCTGCAGAAGACCCAGCAGATCAGCATGCTGGACCAGGAAAACCAGGTGCTTCAGCTGCAGCGCAAGGTCGACCAGCAGGCGGCACAGAACACGCGGCTGATCGTCATCCTGCTGGTCGTGCTGGTCGCCTCCATCGGCTACTGGGCGTTCAAGATCAAGCGCGTGCAGCTGTCGCTGAAGAAGATGGCCGAGACCGATGCCCTCACCGGCATCTGCAACCGCCACCACTTCACCATCCGCGCCGAACGCGCGCTGGCCGAATGCGCCCGCAATGGCGAGCAGGCCGCGCTGATCATGTTCGACCTGGACCACTTCAAGAACATCAACGACCGCTTCGGCCATGGCACCGGCGACTGGGCGCTGAAGGAAGTCTCCGAGGCCAGCAAGGGCTTCTGCCGCCGCATCGACGTGATCGGTCGCCTCGGCGGCGAAGAGTTCGCCATCCTGATGTACGGCTGCGACCTGCGCGCCGCCGCGCGCGTGGCCGAGGATTGCCGCGTGCGCCTGGCCCAGATTGACACCCGCGAAACGGGGCACGTGTTCGCCATCACCGGCAGCTTCGGCGTGACCTCCAGCATGCAGTCCGGCTACAGCCTGGCCAAGCTGCTCTCGCACGCGGACAAGCAGCTGTACCGCGCCAAGCACCAGGGCCGCAATCGCGTGTGCGTGTACGAGCCCACGCAGGAACACGCGCGCGAAGCCAGCAACGTGCTGGAACTGCCCACGCGCGAAGGCCGCGCCGAACACCATATCGGCGTCTGACTGCCGGACCGCCCACGGCGGTCGGCACAAGCAAGAACGGCAGGAATGCCCTGACGACGCGTCAGGGCGCGACGGTGGCCGTGTGCAGCCCTTCGTGGATCGCCCACTGGTTGCGGCCATTGCTCTTGGCGCGATAGAGCGCGCGGTCGGCCGCTTCCAGCCATACGCGCAGCCCGGCGGAGGGGGCATCCGCCCGCGCCAGCCCGAGGCTGACCGTCGGGTGCAGGCCGGGCGCGCTCTGCAGGCGGAGCGCTTCCACACCTTCGCGGATACGCTGCGCCACGTTCTCGGCGGCGACCAAGTCGGTGCCGCGCAGCAATACCGCGAACTCGTCGCCGCCCAGGCGGCCCGCGCAGTCCAGCGTGCGGATGCTGTGGCGGATCACGCCGGCGACGGCACGCAGCACGTCGTCGCCGGCCGCGTGGCCGTGACGATCGTTGATGGTCTTGAAGTGATCGATGTCGATCATCATCAGCGTGGCCTGCTCGCCGGTCTCGGCGCATTGCGCGAGCAGCATCGATGCCTGTTCCTGCCAATGGCCACGGCTGTCCAGCCCGCTGAGGGTGTCGCGCCGGCTGAGTTCGTCCAGCAGGCGGTTCTGCCGCTTCACCTTGCGCACCAGCCGATAGCTGGCCTGGCTGACCGCAATCGAGTGGATCAGCAGCATCGGCAGGCAGGCCAGCATCACCGGCATGCTGGTGACGGGACGCATCTCGAAGCCGGTGAGCGCACCGGCCAGCAGCGCGCCCGCCAGCATCAGCGGCAACGACCAGTACCAGAGGCGATCGATGCCGGTGCTGATCTTGTCGACCGTGGCCAGGGTCACCAGCAATACGCTCGGCAACAGGTTGAATGCCATCAACGGCACCCACATGCCGGCGAGCATCGAATCGAACAGCAGATTGCGGATTTCGCCGCGGAAGGGTTCGCGGTGCCGCAGCGCAAGACCGTAGGCCACTTGCGGCCACAGCAGGGCGGTGAAACCCAACCACGCCCACAGGCCCCAGCCCGCGCTGTTCTCCAGCAGAACAGCGCCGACGGGGAGGGCGGCCAGGCCCATGCCCAGCATGCGCAGCCGGTAGATCCGGCGGGGCAGGCGCTGGGCGTGGTGGCGCGCCGGGTGGGCGCCGGATGGCGATGCGTCGAACGGCATTGGCGCGTGGAGTCCCCTCGCTCGTGGCGGCCAGTTCCCCGCTGTTCCGGGGAGGGTGGAGTGTAGGTCAAACCGTGACGGCGGGCACGCCACGGACTTCTGCCCACGACAACGGCCCGGAGCCGGAGAACTTGAGCGCTGGCGGATAATCGGTCTGACCCCGCCGAGGCCCGCTCATGCCCGATGCTGCACCGACCGCTTCCATCTCGCAGGCCCGTACGATCCGGCTGACGGCGGCGCTGGCG
>JACZCZ010139840.1_pt1 | contig 36333 bp, 28 predicted proteins | sample 8641811 | NCBI WGS metagenome assembly JACZCZ01 (sample SAMN15324610, study PRJNA640507) | soil metagenome | isolation source: intercropping peanut in the first line | place: China: Luxin town, Laibin City, Guangxi Province | collected 2019-07-25 | depth 10cm m | reverse complement strand
GCCTGGGACAACGCCAAGAAGTACATCGAGGAAGGCAACTTCGGCGGCAAGGGCTCGGACACGCACAAGGCCGCAGTCACCGGCGACACTGTTGGCGATCCGTACAAGGACACGGCGGGGCCGGCGATCAATCCGTTGATCAAGATCATCAACATCGTCGCATTGCTCCTCGTCCCGCTTCTTTGAAGCGGGCCCGTCGCAACGCGACTGGCTGGTCAACTGGCTGCTGGCCACTGGCCAGAACAAGAAACGGGGCCTCAAGGCGCCGTTTTCTTTTCGCTCGAGCGGGCTCAGCTCGCTCTCGCCACCACTCTCACCAACGGCTGCGGCCTCCCAAGGTGATATCCCTGCACGAAGTCCACCCCCATCTTCGTAGCCGCTTCCAGCGCCCCGACATCTTCGACCTGTTCCGCGACCACCTGAAAGTTCAGTGTCCGGGCGAGCTTGATCATCGCCGCGACCATCGCCTGGTTGACCGAGTCGATGCCCAGGTTGCGGATGAACGAGCCGTCGATCTTGAGGTAATCGAGCGAGAGGTTCTTGAGATTGCCGAAGGACGACAGGCCGCGGCCGAAGTCGTCGAGGGCGAAACGGCAGCCCATGCCGTGGAGCACGCCGATGAATCGCTGGGCGTGTTCGATGTTCGTGATGACGGAGTTCTCGGCGACTTCGAAGCACACCTTGTCGGCGTCGACGCCGGTGCGGTCGAGCACTTCGACGACGAACTCGAGGAACTGGGGATCGCCCAGCGTCTGGCCTGAAAGGTTGATCGCGATGCTGCGATCCGGTGGAACCCGGATCGCACCGCGCGCGAGCGCTGTCAGCGCCGCTTGCACGACCCAGCGATCGACATCCGTCATGAGGCGATAGCGTTCGGCGGCACGCAGGAATTCCACGGGCGAGATCCCGCCGGGGATCGACTCGTCCTGCAATCGCAGCAGCACTTCCAGCGCGGGGCCCTGCGTGACGCCCGGTGACGCAATGATCGGCTGCGCCATCAGCTCGAACCGGTTGTCCTTGAGCGCGGTCTGCAGGCGCTGCAGCCACTGGATCTCGCCGCGATGCCGTGCAACGGACTCATCGCGAGCGGAGTACACGTGAACGTGATTGCCCTGCTTCTTGGCGACGTAGCAGGCCGAGTCGGCGGCGCTCATGATCTCGTCGACCGCCCCGCTTTCGCGCGAGACCTCCACGAGGCCGACGCTGACGCCGATGTTGAAGATCTTGTCCTTCCAGACGAAGCGGTACTCGCTCACTTTGCGGACGACATCGTCGGCAATCTGCCGCGCCTTCTCGAGCGGACAGCCGGTCAGTAACAGGCCGAACTCGTCGCCGCCAAGTCGACCGGCGGTATCGGAGTCGCGCACGGCCGATTTCACGAGTGCAGCAACCTCGCGCAGCATCGTGTCGCCGGCCATGTGACCACAGCTGTCGTTCACGACTTTGAAACGATCGAGGTCGAGATAGCAGAGGACGTGCCGTGCGGCACTCGCATGCGTCGACTCGAGCGCCTCTTCGAGGCGGCGTTCGAACTCGCGTCGATTCACCAGACCGGTCAGCGGATCGTGGCTCGCCTGGTACGACATCTGGCGCGTGATGCCGCGCAGTTCGCTCACGTCGCGAACCGCGATCACGGTGCCCACCAGATCGCCGCGTTGACCCTTCAGTGGCGTGACCGTGAGCTCGACGGACCGCTCTTCGCCGCCATCGCGCGAGACCATCAACCCACGGCGGCCAACGGTGACTTTCGCTTGTGTGGTCAGGCACTGGCGAACCGGATCACCCAGGGACCGGCGGTCGCTTTCATCCACCAGCGTGATGATGTCGGTGATGGTCTTGCCCAGCGCATCCGCACCGGAGATACCCACCAGCTGCTCGGCGGCACGATTGAGATAATCGATCCGACCGCTGACGTCCGTCGTGACGATCCCCTCGCCGAGCGAATCGAGCGTATCCCAGGCGGTCGAGCGACCCTTCGAGCCCTGCGACGGCGCGGTGACGGCTCGCGGGCCCATCTCCAGCATCGTCAGCAACAGCGCGGGCCCGCCCTGGTAGTCGATGCGAACGGCTGAAAGCTCGACCCGCAATGTCTGATCGCGATGTGGCTGGAGCTCGATCTCGAGCCGATCCATCGCCGGTTCCGCGCCCAGCACACGGCGGAGCTGTTCAGCGACGAGATCGCGATAGTCGGGATGCACCAGATCGGACATGGCCTGGCCGATCAGGCTCCTTTCGTTCTGGCCGCTCAGGACGGCGAAGCGATGGTTCGCGAAGACGATGCCTTCGCGATGCACGGCAACGGCCTCGTGGAGGCCGCCGAGCAGTCCCACGAGCGCGCGTTCGCGTTCAGCGATCAGGAGATCTTTGACGGCGATCTGTTCGAGCAGCTGATTGGCGCTCGATGCGAGCGGTTGTGCCGGCTGGCCGCCGCTCCGGACGCGCTCGGCGAATCGGCCTTCGCGCACGATGCCGTCGAGCTGATTGGCAGCGCGCGACAGCACCGCGGCACGACGCTCGCGCCACACGAGCACGCCGATGAGGGCAACCAGCGCAATGCCCAGCAGCAAAGTGCCGACAGGAATGTTCAGTGTCCCTAACATGTCGCCCAACATGTCGGACGGGCACCAGCGAACGTACCGCCCATGCTCTCCTTACAAGCCCCTACTCGCACATTCATGCCGCCCGCACGGCCGATGCGCTTTGTCGATGATTCCACGCACCGCGATCGCCCGAGCTCCCCGCCGCGAGCGACCTGATGACACCGATGCAGATGTTCACGCAAGCAATTGTGTGAACGCGATCGCAGCATATCGGACCGAGAAATTTCTGCTGCGGAGATTGACCATATTGCAGCGGCGATTCGTGCGTTCGCCAGCGCTTTGGACGAGCCCGCATTGCGATTGTCGATCTTCTTTCCAGATCGACCGCGAAGCTTCAGGGAATCGCTTCATGCGTACTGTCGCGGAGGACCGCTGCATCGCGTGTCGACTCGCGACGCGAGTGAGCGGCCCTCGGGCGAACTGTCGCCCGGACGCTGCCTGGAGGCGCCCGCCGGCGTGTCACATAACCTTGTCTTGGGGCAGTCAAAGCCCTTACCCTTTGCGCCCGTTTTCCTCAGGCCCGGCCCCGCCCCGACCACGGCCGTGGGGCCGCTCCCAAGTGATTGATCCTGGTCCCTGATTCTGAGCGTTTAGACGACATGAATATCGAACTGGCCCGCGAGCAGATGATCGGACAGCAGGTCAACACCTGGGAGGTCCTGGACGACCGCATCCTCGACGTGATGCGCGAGGTCCGGCGCGAAGCCTTCGTTCCCCAGGCCTGGCAGGGCGTGGCGTTCGCGGACAGCCCGATTCCCCTCCCCCACGGCCAGATGATGCTGCCGCCAAAGGTGCATGGCCGGATCCTGCAGGCCCTGAGCCTGCAGCCCGCCGACCTGGCGATCGAAATCGGCACCGGTACCGGCTTCCTGGCGGCCTGCATGGGCAAGCTGGCCGGCCGCGTGCGTTCGCTGGAAATCGTTCCGGAGCTCGCCGGCATGGCGCGCGCGAACCTCCTGACGGCCGCCGTGAACAATGTCGCCGTCGAGGTCGCCGATGGCATGCGGCTCGAAGACACCCTGGCGTTCGATGCCATTGCCGTGACCGGCTCGCTGCCGTTGTACGACGAACGTTTCCAGCGTGCGTTAAAGATCGGTGGACGCCTTTTCGTCGTGGTCGGCCAGTCTCCTGTCATGGAAGCCTGGAAGATCACGCGGGTCGGCGAGCGCGAATGGCAGCGCGAAGGCCTGTTCGAGACCGTGATCCAGCCGCTGACGAACGCGCCGAAACCGCCGGAATTCGTGTTCTGAAAGTGTCCGCGGCCGGACACTCGCCGCCATTCACCGATCTTCACCCGCGATTCGCCGCAACTCGCTTCTCTTAACGATGAACATCCCGGAAATTACCCCCGCCGAATTCGTAGCCCGACGCGATCGCGGCGACGCCATGACGTTGCTCGATGTCCGGGAGGGCTGGGAACTCGGGGTGGCAAGCGTGCCCGGAGTCGTCCACATCCCCATGGGGGAAATCGCCGGTCGTGTCGGCGAGCTGGATGTCTCGAGGGAAGTCGTGGTGTTGTGCCGGTCGGGCCGGCGCAGTCTCGAGGTGGCGAAGTACCTGCAACAAAACGGTTTCCGGGTGGTCAACCTCGCGGGCGGCATCCTCGCCTGGTCCCGCGATCTGGATGCAACCATTCCGACCTACTGACGCGTCCAAGGGAAGCTTCGTGGCGGTGACGCCACCGGTCATGACATCAATCGTCAATAACAGGCGGGATGACCGGACCCGATCGAAGTTGCAACTACTGGCCGGCTGCTGTGTTCTCGAACATGGGAAATGAATCAATGAAATTGCGTTCGTCTATCCAAGCGTGCCTGAAGAAACACGCGCTGGCCTCGGCTGCTGCCATGATGGGCGGGTTATCCCTGCTCGCGGTCGCGCCGACAGCCTCCGCCGCGGACATCGTGGAGGTCTATCAGAAGGCTCTCCAGAACGATCCGCAGATTCGCGAAGCAGACGCCAACCGTCTTGCGAGCCGCGAATCGAAGCCGCAGGCGCTGGCCTCGCTCCTGCCGCAGATCAATGCGACCGGGTCCTACGAAAAGAGCGATTCCGACGGATCCAGCACCTTCCCGGTGAACAATCCGGGCGACCCGACGGATCCGACCGATGACCGGATCGAGATCCTCAACCGCGGCTCGCTGACCGATCTCGACACGACGCTCTACCAGATCCAGTTGCGTCAGACGCTGTTTCGCTGGGATCAGTGGGCTGCATTGAAGCGCGCCGACGCCCAGGTTGCGCAAGCCGAGGCGGACTACCAGGCCGCTCAGCAGGAGCTGATCCAGCGCACGGCTCAGCGCTACTTCGACGTACTCGCCGCCCAGGACACCGTGGACGCTGCAGTCGCCACGCTCGAGGCATTCAGCCGCCAGCTCGAACAGGCGGACAAGCGCTTCGAAGTCGGCCTCATCGCGATTACGGACGTGCAGGAAGCCCGCGCAGCCCATGACCAGGCTGCCGCCGGCGTCATCCTGGCAAAGCGACAGCTGGCGACCGCGTTGGAGCTGCTGCGCGAATTGACCGGCGAATCCTTCAGCTCGCTGGCAGCGCCGATCGACGACCTGCCGCTGCGGTCGCCTGATCCCGAGAATGAGGAAACGTGGGTGACAACCGCGCTCGACCAGAACCTGCGCATCATCTCCGCACGGCTGGCGACGGACATCGCCAAGCAGGATGTGCGCGTCGCTCGCTCCGGCCACTATCCCACGATCGATCTCGTAGCCGGCCGCGCAGGTACAGACGTCACCGGCGACCAGACGATCGTCGAACCGGCGGTCGGCACGATTCCCGAGAGTCGCACTGTGTCCCCGGCCGATCGTGACGGCACCGAAGACTCCATCGGCGTGCAGGTGACCGTTCCGATCTACTCCGGCGGCGGCACTTCGTCCCGCGTCCGTCAGCGCGTCTATCTGCATCGTGCGGCCCGCGAACGCCTGGAGCGCACCAACCGCGAAACCGAACGAGCCACCCGGGACGCCTATCTCGGCGTGCTCAGCGAAATGTCACGTGTGAAGGCACTGAAGCAGGCTCTCGAATCGAGCAAGACGGCGCTGCAGGCTACTGAAGCCGGCTTCGAAGTCGGTACGCGTACGACGGTGGATGTGCTGGACGCGCGGCGCCGCCTGTTCGAAGCGCAGACCAACTATTCGCGCAGCCGTTACGACTACATCCTGAACGCGTTCAACCTGCGGCTGGCAACGGGCACGCTGCGACAGGAAGACCTGCAGCTGATCAATCAGTATCTGGAAGAAAGGGTGATCACGAAATAGCTGGCTAGCAGCTAGTCACCAGACAGAAACAGAGGGCCGGCGATAGCCGGCCTTCTTTTTGGAGCGAGCTCGCCGCTCACCGCATCCGCTGCGCAATCAGCTCCATCACTTTCGCCACCGCGCCCCGGTTCATCTCCAGAATCCCCAGCGCCGCCAACCCCAGTTCCTCTCGCTTTTCCGGGCTCGCGCTCAGCATCGCCAGCGTCGCTGCGAGCTCATCCGCTGAGTTCACTTGCAGCGCTCCCCCGCTCTCGAACAGCATCTTCGCAATGTCCGGTGCGTTGAAGTTATGTGGGCCGGTCAGGATCGGTCGCGCGAGGGCTGCGGGTTCCAGCAGGTTGTGGCCACCGATCGGCACCAGGCTGCCCGCGACGAACGCGACATCTCCCGCTGCGTAGAGCATCAACAATTCGCCGAGCGTATCGGCGAGGACGACCCGCGTGTCTTCCTTTGCCCTCTCGCCACGAGAGCGGCAAACGAACGCCATTCCCTGCTGACCAAGCCACTGACGCACGCGGTCGAAGCGATTCGGGTGTCGCGGCACCAGGACGAGCAATGCATCGGATCGCTTGGCGATGAGTTGCCGATGCGCAGCCAGCACGAGGTCCTCTTCGCCTTCGTGGGTGCTGCCCGCGACCCAGACGAACCGGTCGAAGAACTGCGCTTTTCGCAGCGTCTCGCCCGTTGCGCGGACATCCGGCGCGATCTCGATATCGAACTTGACGTTTCCCGTCACGTGCACACGCGAGGCAGGCGCGCCGACTGCGATGAATCGATCGGCGTCCGCCGGGGTTTGCGCACCGATCGTGAGGTCCTGGTTCAACGCCTCGCGGAACAGCGAGGCAATGCGTCGAAACCGGCGCACGGACTTCTCCGACAGCCGGGCGCTCGCAAGCACGATGGGAATCTGACGCCGACCACACTCCCGATAGAGGTTCGGCCACACTTCCGTTTCCATCATGACCGCGATCTGCGGCTGGATACGGTCGAGAAAACGGCGAACGGCCCCAGGCAGGTCGTACGGCAGGTAGACATGCCGTGCAGCATCGCCAAACAGCGCCTTCACCCGCTGCGCACCGGTCGGCGTGGCCGTCGTCACGACCAGCGGCGTATCCGGATACCGTTTGCGCAGTTCCCGGATCAGTGCGGCAGCAGCCTGCACTTCTCCAACCGAAACGGCGTGGACCCACAGGGCCTTGGCCCGTGTCGTCGTGCGCGAGAATCCGAACCGCTCACCCCAGCGCTCCCGGTACAGAGGGTCGCGCACGCCGCGCCACATCGTCGCCGCAAGCGCAATCGGTGCGGCTACATACAGAAGCAGCGTGTAGAGCAGGCGAAGCATCGGGCGGCGTTTTGTTCTTGATGGGGCGAAGGTGGGTGGCAGGCTACAGGCTGTCGCCGCCTCGAATCCATACTACTATTCGCGCCCGATCATGAGCACGCCCGACCAGAACGTCGCCACCGATCCGCCTGCCGCGGAGCGTGGGGCCCGCGCGAAGATCCAGCGTGAGCCAGAGATTCCCCTGTATCGATTCCTCGGACCCAGGTTCTGGGGCGTCTGGCTGGGGATCGCGATCGTGCGGCTCGTCAACGTGCTGCCGTTACGGATGCAGATGGCGATCGGCCGCATGACGGGCCGCCTGGCGTTCCATGTGAGTCGTCGCGATCGGCGCGTGGCCAAGATCAATATCGACCTGTGTCTGCCGGAGCTCGACGAGCAGCAGCGGCATCGCCTCGTGCGCCGTCATTTCGAATCGCTGGGCTGCGCGCTCTATGAAACGGGTCTGGTGTGGTGGGCAAGCGATGCCCGCCTGCGTCGTCTGATCCAGTTCGACGGCGAAGAGAATCTGCACAAGGCGCTCGAAGGCGGGCGCGGGGCGCTCATGCTCAGCGCCCACTTCACTACGCTCGAGATGGGAGCGCGGGGACTGACACTGCTCGGCCCTACGAGCATTATGTATCTGACCCCGAGCAACGCGCTGATCGCAGAGTTTTCGCGCAGGGGTCGCATGCGTCATACCGTGCAGGCGATCACGTCGGAACAGATCCGCGACCTCCTGCAGAACCTGAAGAACAACCTGCCGGTGTGGTACGCGCCGGACCAGCGCTTTACCGAAAAGAACAGCGAGCTCGTGCCGTTTTTCGGCCAGCCCGCCGCCTCGAACGTCGCGACATCACGGTTGGCCCGCATTTCCCGCGCACCTGTGCTTCCGTATTTTCCCGCCCGCCGCGCGGACGATCGCGGTTACGTGATCCAGATTCATCCCGCGCTCGACAACTTCCCGACCGAAGATGCGATCGCTGATACTCGCCGGTTCCACGAACTGATCGAAGCTCATGTGCGTGCCTACCCCGAGCAGTACCTCTGGGCCTACAAGCGGTTCCGGCGCGAAGGCTTCGATCCGTACCGCAAGCAGGCGGTTGACGGCTGATCGTCGACGGTCAGAATTCTTTCGTACTTCGCGGAGCCCGATCCTTTGCCGCCAGCAGCCAACAGCCAACCTTCGACCGCCCAGCTGCTTCATCCGCGCTACTGGCCCACATGGCTTGCGCTGGGAATCCTGCGGCTGTTCGAACCGCTGCCGTTCCCCCTGCTGTTGTGGCTCGGCCGCCGCATCGGCGATCTGCTCTGCATCCTGCCGCTGTCGTTCGTGCGGATCGCACGCCGCAATCTCGAACTGTGTTTTCCGGAGAAGTCGACTGACGAACGTCAGCGGATACTGCGCGCGCACTTTCGCAGCGTCGGCATCGGACTCTTCGAAACCGCGGTGTCCTGGTGGAGCTCCGACGATCGTATCCGCAAGCTGACGAAGTTCGAGGGTGAGGAGCACCTGCAGGCGGCGCTCGCCCGCGGCAAGGGCGCAATCCTGCTGAGCGCGCATTTCACGACGCTGGAAATCGGCGCACGCGCCCTGTGCGCACGAATCGCGGCCAGCATCATGTATCGCCCGACGAGCAACCTCGTTCTCGAAAACTTCCTGATGCGCAATCGCGGGCGCCGCGCAAAGCGGGCGATTCCGCGCGATGACATTCGTACGCTCGTTACTGCGCTCAAGAACAACGAACCGGTGTGGTATGCGCCCGACCAGAGCTATCGGAAGAAAGGCGCGGAAATGGTCCCCTTCTTCCGTATTCCGGCCGCCACCAATACCGCGACGTCGCGCCTGGCGCGCATGACAGGCGCTGCCGTCCTGCCCTATTTCCCCGAGCGCCTGCCCGGTTCGCAGGGCTACCGGATGATCATCCAGCCCATGCTGGAAGGCTTCCCCAGCGACAGCCCGGTCGCCGATGCCGAGCGCTTCAATGCCAGCATCGAAGAACAGGTCCGGCTCGTGCCCGAGCAGTACCTGTGGATTCATCGGCGGTTCAAGGGATTGACGCCGGACTATCCGGACTACTACGGAAAGAAGCGGGTAGCGGATGGCGGATAGCGAACGGCCGGAACAAGAGACGGACTGTCATTCCCGCGGAAGCGCCAATCCATATCCGTCCATCAGCGCCTCCCAGTTCCTCTCGCTGAAATGCGCGTCGCTGCGCTGGCGACTGATTTTCTCCAGAGAGCGTCGCAGTCGGGAGAGCACGGCGGCCTCCCAGGGCCCGCGCTCGCGGAGGCGGCCGCGATCGAAGTCGAGGATGTAGATCGATTCGTCGGCGCCGATGAGGATGTTGTGTGCATTGAGATCGGCATGATGAACGCCTTCGCGGTGGAAGCGCGCGATGGTTCGGCCGATAGCGCACCATTGATCGGCGGTTCGCGTGGACAGTGACTGCGCGAGCGTGCGTGACGAGGGAAGTTCTTCGGTGACGAGGTCGGCTGTATAAATCAGTCCGCTGCGCAGATAGCGGGCAGCGACGGGTGCGGGAACAGGCAGGTCCCGCCGACGCAGTTCCGCCAGTAATCGCCATTCCGCGAAGGAGCGCGTGCGCTTCTCCCCGGTCCACAGGTAGCGATCCTGAGAGATGCGTGCGATGAGCCCGCCGCGCCGATAGTGGCGCAATACCCAGCGACCCTCGTCGGCCTGGATGAAAGAGACCGAACCGCGCCCGCCGGTCACTTGCGTCAACGCCTTCCGGTTCGACCAGTAGTCACGGTCGAACCATTCCGGCTGCGCCTTACGCAATCGTGATGCGTCGTATAGGATGCCGCCGCCGGGAATCTCCAGGCGCTGCTCGACAGGGGCGCTCATGCAGGATTCGATTCTGGCCTTGCCACGGTCATGTGCGGAGAATAGCAAGCCTTCATGAACTGCGTGCCCGCCCGCGAACCGCCGCGCCGCCCGAGTCTGTAGAACGCATGTCGTCACCGTTCGATCAGCGTCCCGAGTCCGTCTGCATCCTGCGTCTGTCTGCGATTGGCGATACGTGTCACGTGCTGCCCGTCATTCGCACCCTGCAGCGCGCATGGCCGCAAACCCGCTTCACGTGGGTCATTGGTCGTGTCGAAGCCAAGCTGCTCGGCCACATTCCCGATATCGAGTTCGTCGTGGTCGACAAAGGGAGCACGTTCGGGGCACGCAGCAAACTTCGAGCCGCGATGCGTGGACGTCGGTTCGACGTTCTCATGCACATGCAGCTCTCGCTGCGCGCGAGCCTGATGTCGATGGTCATCCCGGCCAGGATCAAACTCGGTTTCGACCGCCGACGCGCCCGGGAACTGCAATGGCTGTTCACCACCAATCGCATCCGGCCCGCACAGCGCCAGCACGTCCTCGATTCGCTGTTCGGATTCGCGGAGAAGTTCGGCGTTTATGAGAAGGTCCTGCGCTGGGATATTCCGATTCCGGACGCGGCCCGCGAGTACGCGCGCCGATTGATTCCCGATGGCGTCCAGACGCTGGTCATCAGCCCGTGCTCCAGTCACGTGCTGCGCAACTGGCGCGCCGAGTACTACGCCCAGGTCGCGGACTACGCCATTGGATCGCTCGGACTGAAGGTCGTCATCTGCGGCGGCCGCAGCGAGATCGAGCAGCGGATGGGCCAGGAAATCCAGGCCCGCATGAAGCATGCCTGCGAAAATGCGGTCGGCAAGGACACGCTCGTCGAACTGCTCGCGACCCTCGAACGCGCAACGGTGCTCCTGTCGCCCGATTCCGGCCCCGCTCACATGGCCACGGCTGTCGGCACACCCGTCGTCGGTCTCTACGCAGCGACCAACCCACAGCGCAGCGGTCCCTACCTGAGCCGCCAATGGTGTATCGACAAGTACGATCTCGCCGCGCAGCGACTGATGGGCCGCTCCGCAGCCGAGCTCCCCTGGACCACCAAGATCGAGAAGCCCGGCGTGATGGACCTGATCACACCGGATGAAGTCAACAAGAAGCTGCACAGCGTATTGATAGCCCTGGCACGCCGGCGCTGACGGCACACAGTCTTTGTGCGAACTTGCGGGCCGGCGGACGAGCCGGTACGGTCTGCGCCCACGCCGGACGTCGTCGAAATCAGGCTACACCTGGAATGAACCGATCCCCTGAACACTACCTGCTGTATGGATCGGAGCGGTATGCACTCGCGATCCTGCGTCCGCTTCAGGATGCGATCCGCGCCCGCGGTGCAACGGCTGCCTGGTTCTTCGATGGACCTGGCGGAGAAGAGCTGCACCCCGACGAAACCTGGCTGCGCACGACAGCCGCCGTGCGGCAATTCGCCCCGCGCGCAGTGCTGACGTCGAGCAATGCCGTTCCTCATTTCTTCCCCGGCGTGAAGACCGAGGTTTTCCACGGCTTCGATGCGGGCAAGCCGCGGCACATCTACATCCGCGGCTTCTTCGATCTGTATTGCACGACCGGCCCACGCGACACGCAGGCCTTCGAAGCCGAATCGCGGCGCGCCGGACACTTCGCCGTCCGGGAAACGGGCTGGCCCAAGCTCGATCCCTTCATGCGTGAGCATGCGACGGCAGAGGCACCGCCCGTGCGCTCGACGCCGGTGATTCTCTATCACTCCACGTTCTCGCCGTCCTGGAGCGCAGCGAACATCCTTTACGACACGATCAAGCGCATGTCGCGGTCCGGGAAGTGGCGTTGGATCGTCACGCTGCATCCGAAGAGCGATGCCGAAACCGTGGCGAAGTATCGCGGGCTCGAAAACGAGTACCTGCGCTTTGCGACCGAGGACAACATCCTCGACCTGTTCCCGCAGGTCGACATGATGATCTCGGACACTTCATCGGCGCTGAACGAGTTCCTTCTGACCTACAAGCCGGTGGTGACGTTCAAGAATCGGCGCCCGGGCCCGCAGCTCATCGACATCGACAGCCCGGAACAGCTCGAACCGTCGATCGAACGCGCCCTGTCGCGCCCGGCACCGTTGATGCAGGAGATCCGGAAATACGCGGATTCGATTCATCCCTGGCGCGATGGCCGCTCGAGCGAACGCGTGCTCCAGGCAGTGGACGAGTTCATTGCCGCTGGCGGGCGCAATCCGAAACGCAAGCCGATGAACCTGTGGCGCAAGCTCAAGATCCGGCGGCGCATCGGCTATTGGGGCCCGGCCTCTTGAGGCTGCCGCGCCGAGAGATCAGACTTTCCTGCAGCTTCGCAACACCTACCGGGTCACCCTCATGTCCACCGATATCCACGTGCCCATCTCCCCGGGCGAACTCATCGACAAGATCACGATCCTGCAGATCAAGTCCGAACGGATGAGCGACGCGGCGAAGGTCGCCAATGTGCGCGTCGAGCTGGGGCTGCTGGAATCGACATGGCGCGATTCCGCGCACGGCAAGGCCGACATCACCGCGGAGTGGTCGGCACTGAAGAGGATCAACGAGAAGCTCTGGGTCGTCGAGGACGACATCCGCGACAAGGAACGGGCGAAGGAATTCGATGCGAAGTTCATCGAGCTCGCCCGTGCGGTCTACGTGATCAACGATGAGCGCGCCGCGGTGAAGCGCCAGATCAATACCAAGCTGGGATCGCGGATCGTGGAAGAGAAGAGTTACAAGGAATACAAGTGAGGGGTGATCGGGTGATCACGTGATCGGGTGATCGCGTCAGAGCTCTTGCGCGATCACCCGATCACCCGATCACCGCATCACCTATCTCTGCAGCATGTACTCCGCGCTGCAGTAAGGGCACTTCGCCCAGCCCGTCTTCTCGATCGGCAGGAAGACGCGCGGGTGGGAATTCCACAGGTACATGCCGGGCATCGGGCAGGACAAAGGCAGGTCGGACACGGTGACCGTGTACTGGTTCTGCGCGTTCGGCTGAATGAGCTTGGGAGCGGCTTCGGTGGTCATAAGGCCAGGTCGGGCTGCGTAAGAGCGGCGCATTGTAGGCCGTAAGCGGTCCGACGCGTAAGGGTCGGGAGCCACTACAGGTTCTCCCCCATCACCTCGGCCCAGATTTCGACGACCCCGCGCCGCTCCTCGACGAACTCGTTGTCGGCGATCACGTTTTTGGCCCCGTTGAGCGACAGGTGATGCAGTCGCTCGCGATAGCGGCGGTACGTGTTCACCAGGAAATCCACTCTTGACTGCGGCACGAGGTTGCCGGACGCGAGACTTTCGAGCTGACGGATGTTGTCCGAGAAGATCACGATCTCGGGATACCGGTCGGCCCATTTGAGCATCCAGTACTGGACCAGGAATTCGAGATCCGCGACGCCGCCGGCGTCCTGCTTGAGATCGAACTGTCCCGGCCCCGCTTTAGACAGGCTCTCGCGCATGCGGGCGCGCATCTTGCGCACCTCATCGCGAAGATCCGTCCGGCGCACCGCGTTGCGCAGCACCTCGAGCCTCGCCTCTTCGAAAGCATCCCGCAGCCCCGTGTTGCCAGCCACCGCGCGCGCCCGCAGCAGCGATTGATGCTCCCACGTCCATGCTTCCTGGAATTCGTACTCGCGAAAGCTGCGCAGTGTCTGAGCGAGCAGGCCCCGGTTGCCGCCGGGTCGCAACCGCGTATCGACTTCGTAGAGCCGGCCCGCTGCGGTGTGAACCGTCAGCAGATGCACCAGTCTCTGTGCGAGCCGCTGGAAGAACACACTGTTGTCCAGCGTCTGCGCGCCGTCCGTGCGCTGCACGTCACCCACCGAATCGTGCAGGAACACGAGATCGAGATCGGAGCTGTAGCCGAGCTCGAGGCCGCCGAACTTTCCGTAGGCGACGACGATCATGCTGGACGGCCGCAACGCTTCCGGACGGTCGCCGCACATCGGCAGCCCGTGCTTGCTCGTCAGCTGCGCCCACGCCAGGCCCAGCGCTTCTTCTACGATCAGCTCCGCGATGTCGGTCAGCCGGTCGCTCACTTTCATCAGCGGCAGATGACCGGTGAGATCGGCAACCGCGACTCTGAAGATCGCAGCACTCTGGAAATTGCGCAGCAACTCGACCTGTCGCTCCGCATCCTCGCCGTGCAGCGCACCGCGGCGGGCTTCCAGATCTTCTGCAAACTGCGCGCGGCTGGGCGGCTCGCCGATCAGGCGCTCGTCGATCAGCTCATCGAGCAGCAACGGATGGGCGGCGATCTGATCGGCGAGGAACTGGCTCTGCGAACACAGTTGCACGAGCCGCTGCAGCGCCGTCGCGTTCTCGTTGAGCAGTGCCAGGTAGACGGTGCGTCCACCGATCATTTCGAGGATCCGTGCGATGCGCGCGAACGTCACCTCGGGTGTTTCTACCTTTGCGATGCTCTGCAGGACCTGGGACAACGCCGCGCGCAATCGTCGTCGACCCGTGTCGTCGAGGCGCCGGTAGTAGGCGGACGTGCGAAGCTGCTCCAGCGCCTGTACGAGCGCCGGTGAGTTGCCCAGACCGAAGTCGTTCAACGCCCGCTCGCGATCCTCGGCCGGCGCATCGAGATCGAATCCCGCCACCGGTGCAGGTTGATCCGTGGCACTGCCCGCCGGACCAAAAACCGTCTGCGCGAAACATCTGGCGACTCGCTCGCGATGCATCGCCAGCTTCGTCGCGGCCGCGCTCCAATCCGTCATGCCCAGGGAGAGTGCGAATCGCACCCGTGCCGCTTCATCGGTCGGAAGACGATGCGTCTGCTCGTCATTCCATTCCTGCAGGCGATTCTCGGCGAGCCGCAGGAAGCGATACGCTGCATCGAGGTCAGTGACGATCTCGCGGCCGAGCAGACGTTGATTCGCGAGCAACGGCAACACCGTGCGCAGCTCGCGATTCTGCAGACGCCGGTCGTTGCCACCGCGAATGAGCTGGAACGCCTGGACGATGAACTCGATCTCGCGAATACCGCCGGGACCGAGCTTGATGTTGTCGCGCAGCTCACGACGCTCCACCTCGCGGGCAATCATGGCTTTCATGTCCCGCAACGACTCGAACACGCTGAAGTCGAGATAGCGCCGGAAGACGAACGGCCGCAGGACCTCGTCATACAACGATGCGAAGTGTTCCTGTGCGGTGATCGCCCGCGCCTTCACGTACGCGTAGCGCTCCCAGTCGCGGCCGTGCTGCTGCAGGTAGTCTTCGAACGCGCCGAATCCCATCGCCACGCGGCCGCTGTCGCCGAACGGACGCAGGCGCAGATCCACGCGATAGACGAAACCATCGACGGTCTGACTCGATAGCAGCTGGGCGACTTTCTGGCCGAGGCGCAGGAAGAACTCTGCATTGTCCACGCTTCTTGCGCCATCGGTCTGCCCTTCCTCCGGGTAGAGGAACACGAGATCGATATCGGACGAGTAGTTCAGCTCGTGCGCCCCGAGCTTCCCCATCCCGAGGATGAGCATCGGCTGCGGATCGTTGCTCGACTCTCCTCGTGGCGTGCCGTAGCGCGCAGTGAGCATTTCGTACGTCCGGTCGTAGGCGAACTGAATGCAGACATCCGCGAGCGCCGAGAGATCCCGCAGGGTTTCATCGAGATCGGCCCAGCCAGCGATGTCGCGCCATGCGATGCGCACCATGTGTCTGCGCCGGAAATGCCTGAGCGCTTCCATCAACTCGGCTTCAGATTGTCCGCGTTCGTGCGCGCGGAGGTCCTGCGCCAGCCACTCGCTCGTCACGTGATCGAGCAGACGTCCGTTCTCGATCAGAGCGAGCAGCAGCGATGGATTGCGACTGCACGATGTTGCAATGAATTCACTGCAGGCCCAAACGCGCGGCGCGGATTCCGCCACCTGCGAGTGCGCGAGAATCTGTGACCACACCGGTTCGCTCTGCTCGCGACTCTCGCCGATCCGGGCGCGCGCCGCGTCCAGCAGGCCCGTCAACGTTGCATCCGCTGTCATCTCGCTACTTCATTGCCATTAGTGCCGACCCGACGCATTGTCGCCGATTGCCTACGCTCATGCGATTTTTTGGCGCGATTTTTTATCGCTGCCCGGAACTTTTTCGACACCGGCCCGGCAGCGAAGATTGTTTGAACCCTTTCGTCGTCCCGCATCGTTAATACGACAGGAAGCGGAAGCTTCGTTCACTGCGGAGGCAATGCATGTACGTCGAACGTCGATCGAATCTCATGGCACGACCGGGCCTGCTGGCCGCCGTGATCGGTGTCCACCTGGTCATCGGCTATGTTCTGTCCGTCAGCATGGGCGTCATCAAGATGCCGGAGTTCATTCAGCCGGCGCAGGTCGTCTTCATTCCGGAGCAGGAGAAGGTGATCGAAGAACCGGAGCTGCAAGTGAAGCCGGACATCGAACAGACGCAGGTCGAGAATCTCGAACCGACCGTGATTCCGCCTGAGGCAGTGATCGTGCCGCCGGCCGATACCCCGATGCCGCCGTCGGAAAACGCGATCGCTGCAACGGAAGCCGTGGCGCCCCCGGGACCGCCCGCCCAGGAACTGAAGACGAAGTCGCGCGTGGAACCGACCTATCCGCCTGCTTCGCGTCGCGCGGGTGAGGAAGGCACAGTGAAGCTGCGCATCCTCGTCGACGAGCGCGGTGCGCCGCGTGAAGTCCAGGTTGCCCAGGGTAGTGGTTTCGCACGCCTCGATCAGGCCGCAATGGACGCTGTACGTAAGTGGCGCTTCGCCGCAGCCACGAACGGATCGACAGCGATCACCGCCTGGACGCACGTGTCCATCACGTTCAAATTGACGAACGCGTAAGCGCTTGTCATCCCCGCGAATGCGGGGATCCATCCGAACGCGGATGGGATGAGGACGACCCCTGCGCGGGGTGACAGCAAACTGCCCTAAAGGCCGGAGCCCTGCTCCGGCCTTCTTATTTGCGTTCGCAGAAGAATCGATTTCCTCGGTCTGCGTCTCAGAATGGCGCGAATGGTCTCCCGGAAATTTGAGCTTCATCACCGTTGTGCCGATCTGCTCGTCATAGGCTCAATTCACCTGCTGCGCTTTGCAGGCGCCCGCAGGAAGGTTCGAGGGCGTCGTCGGCTTGAAAAAATTTCCCTCGGGAGATGTCCTAGCCGCGTTGCACGCCCCGTCGTATCGACCTTGGTATCGCTGACGGGTAGTTCTAGCATATGCACCGCAATCGCCATCACGCTGCTGCTTCCGCTGTACGTCCGGACACACGACGCATCATCCGGTTGGCGGGGTCTGTGCTCCTGCTCGCCGGACTCGCATGGCTCGCTGACGCTGATGCAGCCTCGGGTCTGTGCCAGGAAGGGCGCTGCGGCAGCGCGATATCCGACGCAACGGCTACGCCGGATCGCGGCACGCTCGACTTCGCAGCGACTCGCCGACTGTCCGCAACGGGTGCAACCGGCCGGCGCGGCGAACTGTCGAGCCAGGAGTTCTTTTCGTTCAGCGGCGTCGGCGCCATCGTCTGCACGGTGAACGGCGAACAGCGCATGGCGACGGCGTTCCTCGTCGGCGCCTTCGACATCGGAGTGACCGTCGCGCACACGTTCGAAGGACCCGATGGCACTGTCGCTCCCGAGAACTGCATTTACACCAGCACCGATTCGCTCGGACAGATTCGCGAACGCATCACGGTCACCTCGATCAAGTCCCAGTGGGCGACCGAAGCCGGTGCCGCGGGACATGCCGCAAAGGACTTCGCGGTGATCCGGCTCAGCGAACCGTCGAACTACGCGCAGCGCACGATGCCAATGGGCAAGTTCTCAGGCGCCGCCGTGAGCGTGCTGATGATCGGCTTCCGCAGCGACATGGAATCCGATCCGATGAAGAGCAAAAGCCGCGGTACAGTTTATGAGCGCAAGGTCAACGGCCTCTCGCTCGCCAGCCTCGAAGGTTTCACGCACGACATCGACGCCCGCGGCATCGCCGCCGGATCTCCCGTCATCGACGAACGCACCGGGGTCATCATCGGCATCCACACCGTCCCTTCACGCCCGGCAGCCGGCGTCGTACGCAATACGATGATCACGATGAACGACTGGCTCGAACAGACACTGCGCACCGAAATGCAGGCCGGCGACGAAAAAGGCGCGAACTCGAATCTCTGATCTCAGCAGCGGGTAGGCCCCATCTGCAAGAGGCGACCTGCGGCGGCGCGAGCTGCCGCAGGCAAGCCCTGTCCCCCGCGAATGAGCCACGACCTCTGAGCCAAGAGCCGGAAGCTCTCCCGGCTCTCTGGCTGGTTGCTCGCTGCCCTCCTGATCCGCCGCTGCACTGGCGGGAACCACGCTCTACACTCATTGGTTATAGGACCAGTCCTACGGCGGATGGTACGTCGGCGGACAGCGACATCAGGTGAACCAGGAGAGCGCATGAACAAATCATTGGTGACTGGATTGGTGATCGGCGCCGCCGTCGTGACAGCCGGTGCAGCCATCGGGGGATTGAACGTTTTCGATCGCAAGCCGAAGTATGCGGAAGTGATCGATGTCGATCCGGTGTCGGAGACGATCCGCACGCCTCGACAGGTCTGCAACGACGAAACGGTGACGCATCAGAAGCCCGTGAAGGATGAGAAGCGCATTACGGGCAGCGTGATCGGCGCGGTGGTCGGTGGCGTGCTGGGCAGCCAGGTCGGCAGCGGCAGCGGTCGCGATGCTGCAACCGTCGCGGGTGCCGCCGCGGGCGGTTACGCCGGCAACAAGGTGCAGAAGAAGGTGCAGGAGAACAGCACGTATCAGACCACCGAAACGCACTGCGAAACGGTGTACGACAGCAGCGAGAAGGTCATCGGCTACGATGTCAAATACCGTCTCGGCGATGAGACGGGCACGATCCGCACGAAGGACGAGCCTGCCGACCGCATCCCGGTCGTCGATGGCGAGCTGGTCGTGAACTGACCCTTCCGCCCCCTCGCCATGGGACATGGCCTCCCCTTTGGCGAAGTGACGGATCGCGATAGAGTGCAGCGCCGGCCTGGCCCGGCGCTGCACTCATCGCTGCATGAACGATCACAGCAACGCCCCCGGCCACTCATCCTCCGCAGCTGACGCAACGCAGACCCTGCGGAGCCTGCTCGATGCTAGCCGCTACGTCGTCTTCTTCACGGGCGCGGGCATCAGCACCGAATCCGGCATCCCCGACTTCCGCAGTCCCGGCGGCGTCTGGTCGAAGATGCAGCCCATCTATTTCCAGGAGTTCGTCGCGTCCGAGGAAAAGCGCCGCGAAGCCTGGCGTCGTCGTTTCGGCAATCGCGATGGCTGGGTCGGCGCACAGCCGAACGCGGGACACATGGCAGTCGCGCAACTTGTCGCCTGCGGGAAGGCGAGGTCGGTGATCACTCAGAACGTCGACAACCTGCACCAGGCCTCGGGCGTGCCCGAGAACCGCATCATCGAGCTCCACGGCAACGCGACGTACGCCACGTGCCTGTCGTGCCACACGCGCTACGAACTCGTCGACCTGGAGAAGGAGTTCCACTCGACCGGCAACGTTGCTCCCTGCAAACGCTGCGGCGGCATCATCAAGTCAGCGACGATTTCCTTCGGTCAGCAGATGCCCGCGCTGCCGATGCAGCGGGCCCACGAGGAAACGATGCAGTGCGACCTGTTCATCGTCCTCGGGTCTTCGCTCTCGGTATTCCCCGCCGCCGATTTCCCTCTGCGAGCCCGACAGAAAGGAGCCGCCCTGGTAATCATCAACCGTGATCCGACGGAGATGGATGACGTCGCGGATGTGGTGATCCACGCGGGGATCGGTGAGACGATGCGCAGAGTAGTGACGGGTGACGGGTAATCGGTGACGAAGCAGACGGACTGCTCGTCACCCGTCGAACGTCATTCGTCACTTGCCCTGCAGGTAGTCCACCGCAGCCGCCGTCAGCGCCCTTTGCGCAACGCCGATCGCCGGTTCATCGATATAGAACAGCGGCGAATGATTGCTCGGTGCATTGGCAACGTCAGTGTTGGTCGGCGTGACACCGACGTAGAAGAAGAAGCTCGGGGCGTGCTGGCCGAAGAACGAGAAGTCCTCGGCCCCAGTCTGTAGCGGCGTGACCACCACTTTGTCGGCCCCCGCGATCCGCCGCAGCGAGGGCAGCGTGCGCTCGGCGAGCTTCGGATCGTTGTTCACGACCGGATAGCTGTGTTCGCTCACCGTGAGCTTTGCGGTCGCGCCGCTCGACGAGGCGATGTTCTCGGCCGTGCGCCGCATGCGATCGATGATGTCGGCACGTACTTTCGGATCGAAGGTGCGAATGGTGCCGCGCATGCGCGCCGTGTCCGGAATGATGTTCTGCCGCACGCCGCTGTCGAACTGACCGACGGTGACGACGGCAGGCAGTTCAGTGATGTCGATCTGACGGCTCACGATCGTCTGCAGACCGACGACGATCTGCGAGGCGGCAACGATCGGATCGACACCCGACCACGGCCGCGAACCGTGCGACTGGCGCCCCGTCACGTCGATCTGGAACGTGTCCGCGCCCGCCATGAAGGGGCCCGAGCGATAACCGATGACGCCGCTCGGAATCGCCGCGGCGACGTGCAGTCCAAACACCGCTTCGGGCTTCACCTTGTCGAAGAGCCCTTCCTTGATCATCAGCGGTGCACCGCCCTCCTCGCCTTCCGGCGGGCCTTCTTCCGCCGGCTGGAAGATGAACAGGATCGTGCCGGGCAGATCGGCACGCAGCGATGTCAGCGACTGTGCGACTCCCATGAGAATCGCCGTGTGCGCATCGTGGCCGCACGCATGCATCACGCCGACCTTCTTGCCCATGAACTCGGCAGTCACCGTCGACTTGAACGGCACATCCGTCTGTTCGATCACGGGCAGCGCATCCATGTCCGCGCGCAACGCGATCGTCGGGCCCGGCTTGCCGCCGCGGAGCACCGCAGTGACACCCGTCTTCGCTATACCGGTGCGAACATCGAGACCCAGCTTCTTGAGATGAGCAGCGACCAGCGCCGAAGTACGAGTCTCGCGGTTGCTGAGCTCCGGATGCTGGTGAATGTCCCGGCGCCACGCGATGACGCTGGCATCGACCTTTGCAGTCGCAGCTTCGACCTGCTCCGGGGTCACGGCGCCGAAAGCGCTGAACGCGCACAACGAAAGCGCCGCGAGGATGGCTGTACGAATCGCGCTCATCAGGGAATCCCCTATTGGTTTTCGTAGCGGCAGAGAACCGCGATGAACGGACTATAGCGCGCCAGCTCGCGACGGAGCGATGCGAGTGAATATCAGCGCAGGGGCTCGGCGAGATACTTCGCGAACGGCGTCGTCATCCGCTGTTCCAGTCCGTCCCCCTTCGCGACGATGAAGAGCGCCGGGATCCGCAGCGTCTCCGCAAGCTCATAACCATCGTTCTCGCCCAGCACATTCAGCGCGGTGGCCCAGGCATCCGCTTCGAGCGCGGTCGGCTGCACGACCGCCACGGAAGCGAGTGCATGCTCGACCGGGCGGCCTGTACGCGGATCGATCGTGTGCGAATAGCGATGGCCGTCACGCATGACGTAGTGCCGGTATTCGCCCGAAGTGGTGATCGCCATGTCGTCGATCTGCGCGATCGCGACCGGCTCCGGTTCTGCATCGACAGGACGCTCGATCGCGATGCGCCAGACTGCGCCCTGCGCGTTGCGACCTCGCGCGCGGACTTCGCCGCCGATATCGATCATGAAATTCCTGATGCCCAGCGCCGCGAACCTGGATGACAGCAAGTCGACCGCGTAGCCCGGCGCGACAGCATTCAGGTCCACGGTCAGTTCCGGAATGCGCCTGCGGATCGCGAACGGGGCCTGCCGCACTTCGAGATTGCGATAACCGACGCGTGCTCGCGCCGCGGCGAGCGCTGCGTCGTCGGGCAGTTCTTTCATCTCCCCCGCCGGCCCCATTCCCCACAGATTCACCAGAGGCGCCACGGTGATATCCAGCGCGCCCCCGGATCGTTCGCTCACGGCCTGCGCCCCCGTGATGACGGTGACGAACTCACCCGACACGGGAAACCAGTCCGTCGTCACACTTGCATTGAAGCGCGAAATCTCCGAATCGGGACGGTACGCCGACATCTGCGCGTCGACGACCGCGAGGGTTTCGTCGATCGCAGCGCGCACGGCATGACTGTCGATTCCTTCCGGTGCGCCCACGACCTTGACGGAATAGGTCGTGCCCATGGTGGGGCCGGAGAGGTCGATGAGAGGAGGTGAGCGATGGCAGGCGGTCGCGTAGAGCGCGAAGAGGAGCGTGAGAAAGCGGCGCATGGGACCAGAGCGTGGCGAGGTGATGCCACCTCACCACCTCATCATGTCTCCTGTCAATCACAACGTCTTCATGTACTCCAGCAGCAGTTCCTTCTCCTGCTCCGGAAGCTGCGTTCCGAACAGATGCCCGCCATTGCCGTTCGAGCGCTGGCTGACATCGTGCTTCGTGCCGGTCTCGCCGGCTTCGGCTTCGCTCGAGACGAAGCCTACGTTCACGGGGTCGTAAACGTCATAGCCGCGCCAGAACACCGCCGGACGATCCGCCGGGGATTTGAGCATGTCGCGCAACGTCGGCACTGAGCCGTTGTGGAGGTACGGTGCGCGCAGCCAGATACCGTCGAGGAATGCGGGGTTGTAGCCGATGAGATCTTCCTCGATGAGTCCCTTGCGGTCGATCCCGAACTCCTTGACCTTGTTGTTGGCCACAATGGCGTGCTCCTTCTTCCACGTCCAGAGCCGCTCCGGATCCGTATCGACGCCGCGCAGTTCCATGCGCGTCCCTGTCAGCTCGCTCGCGTGGCAGCGCGCGCACTCGTGATCGAACACGGCTTTGCCCGCCGTTGCCTTCGCCTCATCGATCGGCCACGGAAATTTCGGCGGCGCTTTCGCCGAGAGATACTCCTGCAGCCACTTCACCTCGGCGAGGAACTCCTCGTTGCTCTTCGGCCGCGCCCCGAGCAAGCCCAGCGCCGAGTCGATGATCACCGAGTAGGTATCGTGGCTGTCGCCGGCCCAGTTCAGCGTGACCCGCTCGCTGTCGTACTTCTTCAGGTTCCAGATCGAAGGCATGTCGGTGGGACCGATCGAATCGTCCATCGGCGTGTTCACCATGAAGTACTTGGTCAGGTTCATCGCATCGTCGCGACCCCGGCCCCACTCCGGGAAATCATGGCGGTAGATCCACTGAAACTGTTCTTCGCGTTCCAGCAGCCGCTTCTTCGTGATGGGGATCAGCACGAAGCGATAGATGGCGCTGTCGATCCACGACAGATCCGTCACCAGATCGATCTCGTGCATGAGATTGTCGGCGTTGAACCGGGGATCCTTCGCGCAGTCGACGAGGAACCGGAACATCGCTTCCAGGTTGAAGGTATGCCCGGGCCCCGCGGTCACGAACGTCGGATTCTCGTCGGCGGTGCGCCGATAGCTGCCGGTATGGCAGACAGCGCAGTTGTTGCCGATGCGCTCGAATCCGATCGTCTTCTTCACGAAGCCGACCGGCAGCTCCTGTCCCTGCTCCCACGCGAATCCAAACGACGCGAACCCGTTCGGCCCCGGAATCTTCTCCGGGAACATCCGCGGCAGCACGTAGAAGATCCAGTAGGGAATGCCCGCGTCACGCTCACCGCCGATCGACCCGTACTTGAACCTCATCTCGGGATCGCCGGTGATCCACTCGGGCTGCGGCTCCTCGCGGAAGAATTTGTACCAGGTGAAGAGGCCGCCCGCGGCGATGAGCACCGTCAGCACGACTCCGATCCGCAGCAGCTTCCGTTTGGTCATGGTGATTCCATCGCAGGCTTGCTAGAACGTCTTCAGATACTCCACCAACGCATCCTTCTCCTCGCCCGACAACTGCGTCCCGTACGCGGCGCCCTCATGGCCTGCGTTCGAATTGCCGGGCAGTTTCGTGTCGTAGAGGAAGAAGTTCCGGCCGTACCGGCTCGCTTCCGTGTGGACGAAGCCCATGCGACGGGTGTCGTACACATCGTCGCCGCGATAGAAAGTCGGCGGACGGGAGGCTGCGGGCTCGAGCAGGTCGCGCAGCGTCGGCACCGAACCGTTGTGCAGGTACGGGGCGCGCAGCCAGACGCCATCGAGCGGTGCGTTCGCGTAGCCGAACGTCTTCCGGTAGTGGCAATAGCGATGCGGGTAGCCGGCGTAGATCGTGCCGAGCTGCACGACGAGGTCGTAGCTGAACGAATCGAGGCGATGCCGGTCGGTGCCGACATCCTCGATCCGCGTGATCCGGCCGACGTAAGGGCCGTACAGTGACGCGTCGTTCGGATCGCTCTTCAGGCAATCACGGGAAGTATCGCCGCCGGGCGGGCTGAATTCGCGTCCGTTCGTGCCGTGACATCCTGCGCAGTAGTGCGCGTAGATCGGCTGGCCTTTCGCCGCCAGCGGCTGATCGATGACCTCTGATTCGAGTTTCGGCGGCTCGGCCGTGAGCAGCCATTGTTCGATTCGACCAATCGCCTTCAGATCGATGGTCGGAGGCGTCGTGCCCGTGCCGAACGCGGCATTCTTGTTCCGCTCCTCCGCCATCACATTGTTCCCGTCCCAGTGCAGCTGCATTCCCTGCCGCGGCTTCTGCAGCCAGATGGACGGAAAGTCGACGGCCGCATTGCGCTCCCGCGCGGCGATGCGATCGAGCGGGAAATTGAACAGCACCTTGTTCGGGTTGAAGGTATCCGTGCGCCCCGGACCCCATGGCGTGTCCTTCAGCAGCGGCCCGAAGCGCCCGCCGAGCATCGTGAGCCGCTCGCGCATCAGCCAGATCGCAACCGGGTAGACGAGGTATCGATCGAGCACGCCCAGGTGCTCGCCGCGCTCCTCCATCGCTCTCGCGATCTCGGGAACGATCACGTCCTTGCGGAACGCGGGATCGGCGGAACAATCGAACAGGAACTTCTGGAAGTCGAACAGGTTGAACGTATTCGCCGGCATGCCGAGCACGACCAGCGGCTTCTCTTCCGGCGCGTGGCGTACCGTACTGACGTGACAGACCGCGCAGTTGATGAACGTGCGGTCCATGCCGAGGTTGCGCCGCTTCGACATTCCGACCGGCAGGTCCCTGCCCTCTTCGTAGATGAAACCGAGCGACTCGTAGCCCGCACCCGGCACCGGCATGTGCTTCGAGCAAACCCGCGGCATCACCTGGAAGACCCAGTACGGCAGCCCGGATTCGCGCTCGCCGCCCGTCGAACCGTACTTGAAGTGTTCACCGACGTCGGCGTACTCCACCGGACGATCGGCGGTGAAGCGCATCACGAGCAGCAGCGCCGTGATCGCCGCGAACACGGTGACCATGATCAGCAGGATGAAGAGAATCCTCGCCCATCGCCGTCTCAGCAGCTGAGTCAGTGCGGATGGAGCTAGGTCGCCCGACGTCGATGAGTATCGTTCGTTCACTGGATCCCTCCCATCGATGCCGGCAGACAGGTCGGCAACGCCTCGTAACCTTTCGCGAGCAGACGATCGACAGAGGGCGGCTGCCCCTCCCGCTTCTGCAGCAGCGCCTCGATTCGCGCACGCAGTTCGGCCAGCGCACGATCATCGGCCGCGCCGCGATGGTTGTAGCTGCGGTCGTCGAGCACGAACTCCGGCGGCATCGGCGTCTTCACGCGGTCGCCGGCGGACCGGTCGCGCATCGCGAGTCGCACGAGAATCCTGGGAGCGCAGCTCTCGATTGCCAGTGTCGCGCGCTGCGAGCCGCCGCTCAGGAAATTGGGCGGGGTCACCTCTTCCGTGTGATGGCAACTTCCGCACTGTGATTCGAGCGCGACGATCAATGGATCTGCGCTCGGCGCGACCGCGGAGTAGCTGTCGACTCTGGCGTTCAGAGGAAGCGCATCCCGGGCATCGACCTTTGCAAGCACGATCTGGCTCAGCAGGTCGCTTCGAAGCGGCATCGGCTCGAAGCCATGAGCAGCGATCGACGCGGTGAAGGCCGTGAAATCTTCGCGTACGTCGAGATGAGCAACACCGTCTGCCACCGTCGTACGCCGCAACTCGATGCGTTGGAGCGAATCGCCATCGGCCAGTCGATTGTGCCGGATGTCGCGAATCGTGAGCGTCATCGACGCCGCCGAGCGACTCACCGCGACGGGCAGATGCCGCAAGGGCTGATGATTCCCGACCCGGATCTCATCGATCGTCCCGCGTGTGCCATCGAGCGTGCCTTTCAAACGAACGGAAGCATCGCCGGCGCAATCGAACTGCTCCTGTTCGGCCGATCCCGAGATCCGGCAGCTCGCAGTAGCGCGATGTCGCTTCGCCGGGCCACTCGCCAGCCGCGCTGTCAGTGCGATCCGGTCCCGCGCGGCCCAGAACTCACTAAGCCCCCGCACGAGCTCGTGCGCCATGCCACGACCGTCCCCGACAGCAAGCGTCTCGAGCGGCCCACGCGGCACCAGCGGATCGAAACGGACATCGACGTTCGCGAGCGCGGGACCCGTCATCTCGGCGGGAACGATCAGTGGGTCGCGATTCGGAATGTCGGGATCTGGCAGCGAGAGACCGGCCGGCCACACCTCGCCCGCGCGTTGCGCAAGCCGCGCAACGACAGCAGTCTGGAAGTCCTCATCACCATTGGCATAGCCGCGGCCACCGGTGAGAGCGAATTGCAATGAAGCAACGAATGCCGCTCGGCGACATCTCGTACCGGCGTCACCCTCACCGCAGCCTTCAGTCCACAATCGCTGCGTGAGCATCAGCCGGTTGGCGCGATCCGTGGCGTCATCGATGCTCTGTGCAATATCCGTGTTGCCCCTGGCGTCGACGCCGGAGAACACCTTGCGCGCAACGCTCAGCCGATCGGCGATCGCCGGATTCGCGTTGGTCTCGAGCCAGACCTGCTGCGAGAAGATCGGTCCGTGATTCTGATGACAGGAAACACAGACGGTCCGCCGCGCATAGGTGGCCTGCGGTTGCCGGCCGGCTGCATAGTTGTCGACGATCTGGAATTCGAATCGTCCGAGCGTCTCGTTGTAGCTGATGACTTCCATGACGCTGGCGCGGTCCTGGAAGCCCAGGTACAACCGATCACGCAGGAGTTTCCCGCCGCCGTCCCTCACCACCGCGGTCACGATGCGCGGATGAGTGAAGAAGTCTGGTGAAGCCGCGACGCGTTGCAGCGAACGTCCCAGCGGTATCAGCACTGAGCGAGTGCATGGCTGGTCGGCGCTGCATCCGGCCGCGGCCTCGATGCGCGCGATCAGATGTTCGAAGGGAAACGGAATATCCTGCCGGCCGTCCGGGCCGGTCGTGAGTCGGTCGAACAGCGACATGCCCGCCGGCGGACGATCGGCTCCGGGAATCATGGGATCGACCGTCCAGTCAGCTGCTCGCGTCGACTGACTGCCGACGCAGAGCAGCAGTGCCGCAAGGCATCCACCTGCACTGAGCGCCTGCCGTGCCGCGCGGCTCCGATGCGATGGCTTCGCGACATGCGGCAAGCGGCGCCTCGTGAGCTATGAGGCCGACGCCACGAGCTTGCGTTCCTGCGTGCCGATCCAGCAATCCTCGGCGACTTTGCCGGTGTCCACGAAGGCGTCGCTCTGACTGCCGGCGATCTCGTCGTTGTACAGCGTAAAATTCAGCAGGAACGCTTTCCCGGCATAGGCACGGCCCAGGTAGAAACCGGGACGGACCATCCGGATTTCGTCGCGGATCTGGAACCCGTTGCGTCCGGCGAGATAGTCGGGTCGTTCCCGATAGCCGGGCAACTCATCCGTGAACGCGTAGTCGATGATGATCGACTCGCGGCGCGAATCGATCAGGCTCTGACCGCAATAGAGCTTCGCCGGGAACAGCAGCCACTGATCCTTGCCGCCGACGTCGATCTTCTCGATCGTCGACAGGTCGCCATCGACGATGGGCTTGAGCGCGGCGAGATCCTCGATCCGGTTGCGCAGGATTCGCGTATCGCGATCGAACACCTTGCCGCGCCAGAGTTGCCGGCCGAGCGTCTCGAGCTTCTGCGACTTCAGCTCGACGGCCAGCCCGGGAAGCCCGCCGACGATTTCCGAGAGACGCCGGTCGCCCCGCGAATTCTTCGGAAAGAACAGCGCGCCATCGAATGCCGCATCCGGAATCGGGCCGGCCGTCAGTCGCGCGTAGATCTGATCGACCTGTTCCTGCGAGTAGTTGGCGATGTTCTCCGGCGTGAGCTTCATCAGGTCGGCGGGTGCCAGCGGAAAGTCGTGCTCGATACGTGCGAAGTCCGGCTTCTGCAGGTATCGCTCGCCCGCTTCCGCGAATTGCAGCTTCGGCGGCGGGTGGAGCTTCGAACGGATCCAGTCGCAGCCCGCCAGCGGCAGCATCGCGACCAGCACGATCGCCAGCGTCCCTGAGTGTTTCATCGGCGTCTTCATCGCTTGTGACCTCGCGCCTTACATCGTCGCCAGGAACGCCGTGAGCGCCTTCTTGTCCTGCGCGGACAAGCCCTCGCCGAACCGGTGTCCTTCGTTCTCGATTGTCGCGGTGCAGGAGCTGTACGCCTCCAGCAGGAAGGGGCGCTTGCGGATCTCATCGACCATCGTCGAGGGATCGCGCGTGATCTCGGTGCGCACTTCGTTCAGTGCCTGGAACACTGTGCCGCCGTCCTTCTCCCCGAGCGATTTTTTCAACTGGGCGTGGAGCTCATCGGGCCGCAGGGCCGACAGCACCAGATCGCCCGCGAAGCGCTTGTGCTGGAAATTGCCCAGCGCACCGGCGGTCGCTCCTGCGGGAATGGTTACGGAGAAGCCCACGACCTGACGCTCCTCCTTCCCATCCCACAGGCGCGGTCCGAATGCGATCGGCACGTCGTCGCTGAAGCGCGTGATCTTCGGGACCCGCTGATCCGGATTCAGCAGATCGTTCATCGACGCCTTGTAGAGATCGAAGCGGCCCTTGACGCTCGGATCGAACTTCCAGCACGCGGGAACCGCATCGCCCGCGAGGGCCTTGCCCTGTGCGTCCGCGAACGGCGATCGATAGAAGTCGTTCTCAGCGTTCGCCGGCTTGCCGCACAGCTCGGGGCCCAGGGCATTGTTGTGCAGGAAGGGCGCATGCGCCCACAGGCTGAGCAGCGAGATATTCCGATAGTAGCCGCGGCCGCCATCGCTCACCTCCTTGACGGCGGGATCTGCGGGCCGGCTGCGCAGCGTCTCCGAACCGTACTCCTGCCACACGTGATCCTTCATGTGATTCGTGTGCAGTGCGCGGCAGCGGAATGTTCCGACACCGGTCACGGGTGTCGCCTGATCGTTGCCGAGCCAGTCCGCGCGCAGCCCCGTCTTTGCATCGATGGCCGCAAAATCGCGGTTGGCGAACGGTCCGCCATCCTTCTCCGCGATACTCGAGTGACACCGGGCACAGTTGCCTGCGAACACTTCGCGTCCGCGCGCCACCGAGCCCGCACCGAACTCGCGCTCGAGATCGGCGACGAAGGACTGTCGCGTGTAGGTCGCTCGCGGATTCGCCTTCTTCAGCTCGTTTTCGCGCGCCACCTGCAGATCCGTTGCATGCGTCTCCGACGAGGTCAGGAAATTCATGATGTCCTGCAGCCGATCCTCGATGGCGCGGAAGTTCGGGCAGTCGCGGCGGCACTGGCCGATGTCGAACGGCGTCTGGCCGAAGTTGCGCTGGTGGGGATCGATCTGTCGCAGATCGGTCAGATGATTGACCCAGCACTGCTCGGCACACGAACCGATATTGAAGTACACGCGCTGGATCGCCTCGAGCGCGCCGATCGAATCCTCACCGCCCTTCAGAATGTGATGGACGGTCTCGGTGCGGGTGCTGCGCTGCCAGCATTTCTCGTCGTGGCCCGGTTCGCACCAGCATGCCTCGGTGCCTCCCTGCTTCGCCGGGCCTTCGCCCGCGGGACAGGCAGCCACCTTGCGCCATTTGTCGACGACTTCGTTCTGGAACGTCGGTCGCTGGTGAATGTTGATGATCGCGTTGATCGTGCCGGGATTGTTGATCTGATCCGTGGGCACCGCGGAGGTGTCGGAGGTTCCGGGCCGGGCGTGCGAGAACACCTGGAACTCGATATCCGCCGGCGTCATGCCGGAGCTCAGTATCTCCGAGATGCGCGTGTACTGATTGCCGACCGCGCCCTTCAGGTTGGCCCACTGCGGATTCGCGGGATCGGCCGGGGGATTGAGCGGATCGAATGCGATGTGGCAGGAACCGCAGGAGATGCCGATCAGGAACGGCGGCTCGACGGAACCATCGGCGAGCCTGCTCACGTGCGAGTCGCTGTTCGCCTTGTCGTTCGACAGCTTGCCGTTGTAGCCGGACCAGTTCGCGGCCGTGCCGTTCAATGCGAGCCATCGCTCACGATTGAAACGCGGATTCGGAAACTTGCGAATTCCCAGCGCGCCGGTCGAGGTGCCGAAGGCCAGATCGCACGACGACTGCCGCTGATCCTTCGTCCGGTTGTGGACATCGCTGGTATCGGCCGGCGCGTCTTTGAAATCACACGCCGGATCGCGATAGCCCTCACGCCCCACGAACTGCAGCAACTGTTCGTCGCCCGGACACCAGTCGAAGCCGTAAGTGTCATCGGGCGATTTCGCGGGACAGTCTTTCGAGCCCGGAACGCAGCAGCCCGGATCGTTGATGATGCCCCATGCCGCGAAGCGATCGCTGCGCTCGTCGCTGCGAAGGACGCGATACCAGTCGATCAGCACGCCCACGCGCTGCTGAAACGTATAAGTGTGGAAGCGGGAGTTGCCGGCCGTGGACTTGTACCAGATCTCGCGTCCCGCCCGTTCGGACGGATTGAGCGTCGCTTCGCCAAGGTAGAAGCCGGGATTGTCGAGCACCGGCGACTGTGCAGGTGCCGTCGCTTGTGTCGGTGGCGGCGCGGGCTGAGCATCCGCTTCCGGCAACGGTCCTTTGTCGCCCGCGCAGTTGTTCAGAAGGACGGCGAACAGAAAGCTCGCCGAGATCAGCACTCCGCCGATGACCACGCCACGTTCCATGGTTCTCCTCCGGTCACGCTTCGAGTCACGCAGATCGCAATGACTGCGCTGCACCCGCGTCAGGTGAATGCGAGAGTAGTGACTCGTCTCGACGCTGTGATCTGTTCTTTCGGGCACGACTCGTCTGCGAACTTCTGGCCAGCAGCCAGCAGCCAGTGGCCTCGATGCTCCGCTTGCGAGAAAACAGCAGCGAGTGTCCGTTTGCGTGAACTGCATCACCGGCGAACGGCAGTGCGTCGCGTGTCTTGCGCCGCACAACCCATTCCTGTGAATCAGTGCTCATCCCTGCGGTGGCTGCGGACTTTGACGTGGCCACGCAGGCCGCATACTGTGTCGCAACATGGCAAAGCAAGGCGCCGGATCGACCAAAAGGTCGGTCGAACACAAGACGCTGGCGGGGTTCGCGCTCGCGGGCGCAGTCCTGTTGATGGTGATCGGCGCAGCCTGGCTCGCCGCGGCAACCTTCGTCGGCACGGCCCGCCAGGTGCGGGCTTCCATGGAGATCGTCACGGCGTACGAGCGATTCCGCTCTGCCGCGGCCGAAGTCGCGGCCAGTCAATACGGCTGGCTCGGAAGCCAGGAACCCCAGTTCCTCGTCGAACGCAACGCCGCGCTCAATGCGGCGAGGCAACAGATCGACCTGCTGCGCGTTCGCATTCCTCAGGGCGAGGTTGAGCGTCGGCGCAAGGTCGAAGTATTGAGTGCAGCGCTCGAGCAGACAGTGCTGACGCCAGCACTCGAGGCCTCGGCAACGCCGCAATCTCAGGGCAGCCCCGTGTGGACACAGTTGCAGGGCCAGACCGTCGAGCTGCGTCGCGTCGTCGATGCGGCTACAGCACCCGAGCGTGCGATCTATCGGCTGCAACTGATCAAGGCACGCACCGCGATTCGCTGGCTCTACGCCACCGTCGCCATCGCCGCTGTCGTGATGCTGCTTGCACTCGCATGGCTGCTGCTGCGCATCCGCCTCGATTTGCGCGAACGCGGGACCGTCGAGCAGAACCTGCAGCAGGCCAACCGCCTGCTCGAATCGTTGCTGGAGAGCATTCCCGCGATGGTGTTCGCGAAGGACGCGCACGACCTGCGCTTCGTCCGGGTCAACCGCACGGGCGAGCAACTGCTCGGATTGAATCGCGAGGAGCTGATCGGCAAGAACGATCGCGATTTCTTCCCGACCGACCAGGCCGACCACTTCATAGCGAAGGACCGCGAGACGCTAGCCTCGGGCAGTATCGTCGTCATTCCGGAAGAGAAGATCGACACGCGTGATCACGGCAGACGCACGCTGCACACCTTCAAGGTGCCCGTTCCGGGCGACGACGGTCAGCCCATGCTGTTGCTGGGCATTTCACTCGACATCACTGAACAGAAGGAAGCCGAACGCCGCATCGTCGCGCTGAACGAAGAGTTGACACGCCAGGCCCAGCTCCTGCAATCGAGCAACGAGGAGCTCGAAAGCTTCTGCTATTCCGTATCGCACGATCTGCGCGCCCCGTTGCGCGCCATCAACGGCTACGCGCGTCTGCTCGAACAGGACTACGCCCCCCGCTTCGACGCCGAAGGCGCGCGCTACCTGCGAACCATCTGCAACGCATGTGATCGCATGGCGCAACTGATCGACGATCTGCTCGAGTTCTCACGCATCGGCCGGCAGACCCTGGAGCTCGAACCCGTCGACATGGAAGCCATGGTCGGCAAGGTGATCAATGATGCCGTCGGCGGCCGGAACGAGCCCCCGCCGGTCATCGAGACGAGCGCGCTGCCTCCCGTCCGCGCTGATCGCAACATGCTGCAGCTCGTCTGGCTGAACCTGATCGACAATGCGGTGAAGTACACGACGGGTGTGAACGCACCGCGTATCAGCATCGAAGCCGAGCCGGGCGCCAACGAGATCGTCTATTCGGTAACGGACAACGGCATCGGCTTCGACATGCAGTACGCCGACAAACTCTTCGGTGTCTTCCAGAGACTGCATTCCGACGCGCGTTTTCCGGGAACCGGTGTCGGTCTCGCGATCGCGCAGCGCATCGTCGCGCGGCATGGGGGCCGGATCTGGGCAAGCAGCGAGCCCGGCCGCGGCTCCCGATTCAGCTTCGCAATGCCGACCGATCAGCGCCTGATCCAGGATGAACCGCTGACGGTCGCGGGCTGATCTGAACGGCCATGGCAGTGCCGTTGCGCCACTAACGCCTCGTCCGCATCAACGATCCCACGATCGAACGCTCGCTGTGGCTAGCGGGCTTCCCTTCACCTCATGTCGATATCGACCCGTCGCGCATCGTCATCCGTCCCCTCGCCCGTCACGTTGCGGGGTGGATCCATCACGATCCGTTCTTCCTGGACTCCCTCGTCCACCAGTGCCTCGCGGACGGCCATCGCGCGGTTCTTCGCCAGCTCGGCGTTCTGCAGTTCGTTTCCCGTGCGATCCGTGTAGCCGGTAATCGCGACCGATCGATCCGAAGATCTCGCTGACTGCGCCATGTCGGCAATGCGCTGCCGGTCTTCCTGATCGATGCTGGCGTCGCCGAGCTCGAAGTACACCTTCGTCGTATCGGCCTCGGCCACGCGCAACGGCGTCGAATCCTGCGGCACTTCCGCAATCTGAACTGCACCACCCGGTGCGTCCTGATATTCGGAAGTCCGGTTCACGAAGAACATCACGCCGAGCACGGCCACGCCAGCCGCGACGGCCCACGGCAACCATGGCTTGTCGCGAGCCGGAGCCTTCGCGGCGGCTGCGCCGCTCGCAGCACCGGTGCCGGCCGCCGGAACCGAGGCAAGCAGTTCGTTCAGATTGCCGAAACCGAGTGCCTGAGTGATCTGCGGATCCAGCCCTGCCCGCTCGAGCGACGGACGCTGCCGAAGCACCAGCGAGGCAAGCGCGGAGGGATCGAGATCGTTGTGCGACACGAACTTCTTCAGCATGCCGAACAGCAGCGGCGCCGCCATCGACAGCAATGTCATCGCTGAATTGGGCCGCGCCCCGCTGACTTGCGAGATGGCATTCGTAACGGGGCCTGTTCGTCCACCGAACAGCATCCCCGTGAGCGCTTCGCCGCTGGTCAGCAGCGATTCCATCGTGCCTCGGTTCGCAAGCACCCCCGGCAGCTTGGCCGGCAGATGGCTGTCGATGTTGTCGCTCGTGGTGGCGCGGAAGATCTCGCCGACGCCCTGCGGTGACGCGGCTCGTTGAATCAACGCAGCAAGCAGCGTCGGGCCGGTAGCGCGTGCGGCCGCGCGCGTGCTCTCTTCCGATTCGCCTAGGAGCCCGCTGGTCTGGCGGATCAGGGGGCCGCCGAGAGTGGAGTTGAAAATTTCCAGCAGATCGATGTTCATGAGTCCCCCTTGCGTGCGCAATACCGACTCACGCGATGCCCGGTCGTGACCGGATGCAAAGGGATTCTTCGAGCGCCCGGAGAGAGCGTCAACAGTGGAAAACGTCGATGCCGCCGTCGTGAGGGAAACGACGGCCGTGTGCGAACGCACAACAGCCGTCGTCAGCCGATGCCGCTACCAGAAGATCTGGTTGACCACCGCGAGCACGACGCCTGTCGTGATGGCTGCGAGCACGACATCGTTGTCGACCCGCACCCAGTGATAGCCGTACGGCGGCGGATACAGGTGGTATGCGTGGTAATCGTGGATGACATACCGCGGAGCGTAGTAGCCGTAAGGCAGGCGCGCACCTGCGTACCAGCGATACGGGCGGTAACCGTGCGGACGGTGATAGACACCGGCGTGATAGCGAACGTGATGGTCCGGACGCCAGTGATGGCGCGGGTAGTAACTATCGTAGCGACGAACCTGCCGGTAATCGCGGTACTCGTAGTGGCGGCGGTCGTCATGACGATAGCGCCGTGCGTAGTCGTTGTCGCGGCGCCCGTGCGAGTCATTCCAGTCACGACGGTCGCGATGCCGGTCGTTGCCATGCCACGCATCGTTACGCGCATTGCGTCGATCCCAATCGCGCTCGCTGCGCCCGCGATGATCGCGGTTGCCGTCGTAACGGTGATTCTGCGCGTGCCCATCCCGCTGGCGATCATTGTGCTGTCGATGATCCTGCCGGCGGTGGTTTTGCTCGCGGTGATTCTGATCCCGGTGGCGCTGCTCATTTCGCCCGCGGTCCTGACGTCCGTGATCGCGGTTGCTATCCGCGTTGACGGCGCCTGTCGCCGCAAGCGCGGCGACAGCAATGAAAGTAGTCAGCTTGGTCGGCATTCCGATCTCCTGCAGTCTTGACCTGCTGGAGACCACTATCGCCGGCGGATACTGATCGCTCGCTGAACGCCGTGAAGTCGCTACGCCGCGACAGTCGTGCGTGCCAATGACAGATATTGACGGAGCAGCTGCTGGATTTTCGCGGCCGCTGGCGCCGCCGTTGCGGCGCTCCACTCGCTTCGCGGCGTTTCGTTCATGTAGGTGCGTTGCGCGAGTTCGAGCTGAACGGCCCACACGCGATCCGCCGGACGACCGTAGGCCATCGTGATGTAGCCGCCTTTGAAGCGGCCGTTCAGCACGGCGGAGTGTTTCCCATCCGATCGCGCTGTCTCGAGCAACGCTTCCGCCACAGCCGCCGGACAGGAAGCATGATCCCGGGTCCCGAAATTGAACTGGGGCAATTCACCGTCGAACAACTCCGGGACACGACTGATGATCGAGTGCGCATCCCAGAGCAACGCGTAGCCGTGCTCGGAGCGGATTCGCCAGAGCTCTTCCGCAACGCATTGGTGGTACGGATGCCAGTAGTGTTCGATGCGATCGGCGATCTCGCCCTCCGCCGGCTCCCCGCCCGCTTCATAGATCGCCCGGTTGTCGAATGTGCGAACCGCGCACACGGGCGATGTCGGATTGTTCGCGTACAACGCCACTGAATCCGGGCCCCGGTTGAGATCGACGACGTAACGCGAGTACGTCGCGCTGACGATCGACGCACCCAGATCGGCGGCGAAGCCGTACAGCTGATCGACGTACCAGTCGGTGTCGACCAACTCGCGCCCTGCCGGGGTAAAGCGCCGTGCGATTTCGTCAGGCACCTGCGTCCCCGCATGGGGGACGCTGATGAGGAGGGGTTGGGAGCCGCGGTGGAACGTGTAAGGGAGCATGGTTGCGATCACCCGATCATCGGCAGATTCAAGCCATTCTCCTTCGCACACTCGATCGCCTCGCTGTACCCGGCATCCGCGTGTCGCGCGACACCGGTCGCCGGGGCGTTCCACAGCACGCGGTCGGTGCGGCGAGCAGCAGCTTCTGTGCCGTCGCAGACGATTACGACACCGGCGTGC
>JACZCZ010211059.1_pt1 | contig 36345 bp, 74 predicted proteins | sample 8641811 | NCBI WGS metagenome assembly JACZCZ01 (sample SAMN15324610, study PRJNA640507) | soil metagenome | isolation source: intercropping peanut in the first line | place: China: Luxin town, Laibin City, Guangxi Province | collected 2019-07-25 | depth 10cm m | reverse complement strand
TGATGTTGTCGTCCATATTCAGTGCTCGATATCTGTGAAGCCCTTGCCGCCGCACTTGGAGCAGCCATCGGGGCCGCACTCGGGGAAGGGAACAGGGCAAGAAACTTTCTTGGTGGTCGTGGTCGTCTTCCAGACCGTGGGGGGCCGTTCTTTGCGTTCTGAAGGAATGACGAGTTTTTCGGCTTCGCGCAGGATGGCGAAGAGACCCAGGCATACGAGGGAGAGGATGATGACTGCGATGAGCAGTACGACTTCGCGCAGGATGGCGAAGAGACCCGGACATACGAGGGAGAGGATGATGACTGCGATGAGCAGTACGACAATCACGATGGTCTTGAGCATGTCTTTTTCCTCAGAGGTGCTGTCAGGGACATTGGATTCAACTCAGAATTTCTCGCATGCTGGTTTCAGCACCTTCCCCTTGCCGTTGCGAATGAACTCGACCACGGCAGCCACTGCTTGGCGGACCCGGGGCGTGTTGAGAGCGCGGCGGATGCACCGGGAAAGCCGATGACGCTGCTCGCGTGGATGAAAGAGCTGAACGTTTCTGCTGCCCAAGTCCAGGATGGTCGCGAAGGGCGTGGGAATGCCGAGCTCGCGCAGCACGAGGAACTCGGCGGCGAGAGTCAGGATCTCGTTCCTGTCGGCAAGCCACGGGTATTTGACGGAGCAGTCCGTATCGATGTAGGCCGAGACGTCATGCTTGCGGCAGCGCCCGTACGGCACGAACACGCCGAGAAGCGTTGCGTGGCAAAGCTCATGCACGGCGTATTCGGCGTGCTCGGAGATCTCGCCCTCGAGCGGGCCACCGTGCAGGCGCAGGCTTCGCACGCGCGGGCCCCAGGCCTTGTGTACGGCCTTGATTGGTTCAGGGAGTCGTCGGCTCATTGCTTGTTTTTACCTTGAGTAGTTTGCAGCACTGCTCGTCGATGAAGCTTCCGATGTGTTTTAACTGGCACCTCGTTAACTCGTGCCTGATATCGTCCCGTTCACGCTCTGCCGTGTGCAAAGCTTCCTCCAGGGCGCGAACCTCAGCTCGGGCCAGGTCGAGATTGGAGTTGGTGGCGGCGATGGTGTTGGTCGCTACTTCCAGATCGGCCTTGGACTGCTTCTGAGATTTATCTAACATGTACGCAAGTAGCAGTGTAATCGCTCCACATAAGAGCCAGAATGCCATGAATATTGAGAATGGCGTTCGCATCAGTCTCCACCAGGTCGGAAGGTGCCATTGCCGCGGCCACCGGAGAGAAAATCATCTGGGCAAAAGCCTTGGCTGTGTTTGGCAGGCGTGGGCTTGCGTTGGTAGCGCGACTCTTCGCCGTACTTGACGCGTTCGAATTCCGCATCCGCCAAGGTCGGTTGGACGAATCTCTGAAGCTCGAGCTCGCCCTTCGGTGAAAGCTCGATGCCGTCGGGGTTGACGACGATGTAGCCGCCGTCGAGGAGCGCCTTGGCGATGGGGTCTTCTGGGTCCCCCAGGCGCTTGAGTGCGGTCAGGAGCATGTGCATTTGTTGTCGTTCAAACGGAGTCATCCAGGTGGGTCTTTCTTTGCTGGGTCGACGGCGTCTAGTGTCTCTTTGGATATTTCACCCCGCATAGCGCCAAGCGGACGCGAGAGCGGCTTTCCGTCGAAGTACCAGGGACTTTGGTATTCGACTGACTTGCGCAGGAGGTCTTCGACAGGTGTCTTCAGGAACTGAAGCAAGGGGCTGTCTTTGTCGGAAGGTGGTTCGGAGAATACAAGCACGTACTGAACGGCGTGTGTCGTGCCTGAGATGGGCGGGAATCGCTCGTTGATGGCGCGCTTGGCGTCTGAGATGGTGCGGAAGGGGTAAGCCAGTGACAATTCCGGCAGAAACTCCCAATCTACCCCTTCTTTGATGTGAACCATGCACAGGTAGTTCAGCGTGCCATGTGCTTTTGTGATGGCGATGACTTTCATTCCGGGCCACCACAGTCTTCACAGTGAAGTTGGTTTACTTTCTCGGAGCCACAAGCAGGGCAGGTTTTCTTGATTTCCTTCTCCAACGCTTTGTGCATGCGTTGCAGCAAGTGCCGCGCTTGCTCCGCCGCGAGGCCCACAACTGCCTTGCGGCACTCTTCTTCGGACTTGTCCGTGAGGAATTTCTTGGCGTACTTGTCGGCGAGCTGATCGAGCGGGTCGATGAGGTGCTCGACTTCGAGGAGCTCGTCTTCGGTGTTCGCCAAGAACGTGCAAAGCTTGTGGGCCTCGGTGAATACGGTCAAAGGACGGCTCTTCGGAACGAGCATGTCACACAGGTTGATGAGGCCATCGCACACATCGTAGACTGCGGCTTCTGCGGTAGCTCGATGCACTGAGTCTGGCGTTGCCGCAATCCCAACAAGCAAAAGGCCATGCTTTCTATAGAGTGTCGCGTAAAATCCTTCGAGCTTCCGAGCCACGCGACACACGTGATGCTCGGTAGCATACTCCCAACCGTTGCCTTTCCACTTGTACGTGTTGCCGAACAAGATGAAGTCTTCTTCCGTGCGGGGTTTGCCCACGCAAGATAGTACTCTGTCGACCTGTCCCTCGAGCAGATTGGCCAATTTTTGTAAATGCTCCAAGTCTACAAGTGTGAGACTGTGGTGCTCGGCGACCTTGTAGTCCTCATCGACTTGCAGGCCCAAGTCCGGGTCGATTACTTCGAGCTCACACAGCCAGTGTGCGAGCTTACTGCGCAGCTCGCTGATGACGGCCAGGTCGGTTCGGTTCTGTGCGTACTTGGTCATGTGGTTCCGTTAATCCCTAACATGTCAGCGAACTTGCTGAACATCTCGGGGTTGTGAGAGAAGAAGTAGTCGTTTTGGATGTCGAGCCATGCCTGCGTGTCGCCGTCGAACTTCGAGACCGGGTCGAGTGTCTGAGCAACCCTCGGATCTTCTTGCAGCCGGTGTTTCAGTGGCGTTACTGCCAATTGCTGAAGCAACGCAGGAAGTAGCTCCGCATGCTTCTGGTGGCAAAAGAACCAGACCCTCTTCGGGGTAGGGTCAGGGAGCTTGAGGTCCTTTCGATACTTGCGGGCGTCGTTGAAGGGCGTGACCTCCGTGCTGCCCCGAACGTACAAGTCGTTGGCAGAGATGATTCGCGTCAAACACTTGGGCAGCTCGCCGAACTCGAACTCGGCCGAGCCCATGTAGTCGACCGTGAAGATTTGATCGAGCAGGTCCCAGGCCTCTTTGCTGAGCTGCATCGCGGCGCCGCCGAAAGCTCGGTGTGCGTTGTCGAGAGGTGAGCCCGTTTTCTTGGGTGGGGCTAAGAATCGTTGAATCAGGTTAGGCGTCATGGGATTTCTTTCGGTAGGGGGAACTTGAACTCTTCTCCCGTGTCGACTTCCTTGGCGAGGAAGAAGCCATTGGCGACATCAACTTTGGTCACCTGCATCGTGGTGACCACGCCAGCGCGCAGGGCCCGCAGCATGAAGTCTTCTGGCAGCCCTACGACGACGCTTTTGCGCTCCTTGGGGATGACCTCGACGATGCGGCCATCGGGGAGCTCAGAACGGATGGCAACGTCGTTCGGCGCGTCTGCTGGGATGCTTCGGACGAAGTGTGCCGCGCCCATGCGAGATAGGATCTCTTTCTGCAGTAAGTTCAGATGTGACGAGTAATGACCGTCGTTATCTTCGTAGTAGTCTGCGTACCGGTAGAGTAACTCTGAGTCTGAAACGGTCTTAAGGTCTTCTTGGCTCATGTCTTCCACACTTTCACGTTGTCTTTGCCGTAGAGCACCTCGCAGAAGCGTTTGGCGTTGTCCGTCTCGGCAGGGGGTTGGCGGGCGGGAACCACGAGCAGCACCTTCCTGCCGAGCTGGTCAACGGTGACGAAGTTGCCGTACTTGTCGCGCGTGATCTGGACCTCCCGGAAGGACGTGGCTTTGTGGACCTCCACCAGCCCCGACACGAAGGACAGGGTCACAGGGCTCGTCAGGGCAGACATCTTGCGAATGCGCGCGCTCACGAACACTCCTCGGATTCAGGTGTTGCACACAGGTTATGTTCGTACACGAAACACTGCGCGCCGTGATTGGAAGGAAGGCAGCGGCTAACTACGGATTCGAGCGGAGGTGTACTCGATATCCCAAGGATGAGGCGCTCCAGCTTGTCGAGCTTCTCTCGCAACGTTTGAAGGCGTTCGAGTCTCGGAGTATCTCGATACCCGTGCAATTCAGTGTGCGCATCGTCAATGGCGCACATCGTTGCTTCGTACTCGGAGAAGTATTGGCACGTGCACGAATCGCACTTGAAGAGGGGTTGGCTCACAGCCGCCAGCCTTTCGGCTTGGCCCACGTGCGCCGATCGCGCGCCTTGTTCCTGGCCCATCCTGGGGCTTGCTTGCGGGGCTCGACCGTGGACAGGACGTGCCGGTTGTGCGCGCGGAAGATGCGGTTCAGCCTTCGATTGATGCTGAAGTCTCGATAGTGCAGTTCCAACGTGCGGCGATCAAGTTCGTTGATGGAAGGGATGATTTTGCTGATTACTTCAGCATTGTTGAAGGCGAGCTGAGATACCCTGGTTTGCTTGTTGGTCAACTCGGCTAGCCGCCGATGCAGCTCGTCGATTTGCTTCTGCAGCGAAGCCAAGATCAGTGAGTCATTCATGGTCCGGGTACCTCCTCGACGAAGCGATCCCGCATCTTGCGGAGCTCGGCTTCGAGAAACGCGACGGCTTCTAGCATGGTCGCGCACAAGCCGTCTGAACCGTAGGGCGTCGAGATGATCGCATGCCAAGGCATCAATCGCTCTTCTTGCGATTTACGGAGGCAGACGGCAATGCCGGCCACCTCGAGCTGCCAATGGGTGACACCCTGGGCAAGGGCTTCCATGGGCTTGCCGAAGATGTGCGGCGTTTCTTCAAAATTTGATTCACTCATGTATTGCCTCACTTGCTCGCCAAACAATCTCCGTCCGTGTTGTAGGGGTCCCAGGCGAACTCACACTGTTTGTCGTCAACCTTGCATTTCAAACAAGTGCAGTCGTCCACAGACATGCCTACTGGCATCCCCTCCGCATGGTTCCAGATGGCCAATCCACGCTTCCTTCGTTCCTCTTCTTGCATGGTCAGTCCTCGTCCTCGTCGTCGTCCCGAGGACGGCGCTTGGTCGTGGAGCTCTTCTTGGGCCGGAACGACATCAGCCGGTTCTTGCCTTGGATCCTGTCGCGGACCCGGCTGAGGAGCGCCTGCTGCTCCTTGTGGTCGTTCATGGCCGCCTTCAGGTTCTTCTCGGCCTCACGCACGCGGTGCAGTCGGTTCGCGACGTTCTCGGTCAAGTACTTGTCCAAGTAGTGCAGGGCATCTTCGACGGTGGCGAAGGTTCTTTGGCTGCTGAACAACCTCTGAACTTCTTCCTTCGTTCCAACTATCCTAGACCGTCGACTGACGATATCGAAACGGCCCTCGACAATCTCGAACGTATCCCGATTGGCAATCCAAACGCGTGAGCCGTTGAGGACGGCATCGAAGAGCTCCTCTTTGCTCGTGAATAGCTCGTAGAGTTGCTTGTACTGGATGGCCTCTTGGACAGCCCTGTGGACTTTCTTCGGAGCCTTGATGACGGCTTCACCTTCTCGAACCCCGACGAACGTGCCCTCTTCGGCGTGGTTGATGACGGAGCTTCCGCCGGTTGTCTTGTAGAAGTAGACTTTCGTACCTTTTTTCATGTCTCACCTTTCGTGAACTACACAACTCTCACACCAGGGTGGAGTTGTGCTTGGTTCTTTTTCCAAAATATCGAGAGTACCGGCGCGCCGAAGCTCGCACGTAGAAAGCGGCTCCTTGCACTTCGGACACCGATACACTGGTGGCCGCGTTTTCGTACCCTTTTCCATATTGGTTAGTACTTTCAGGCTTGCTTGGATATCCGACACAGCTTTGACGATGGAATCCACTGCAACAAACTCTTCGAACTCCTGATCATCTGTGCTATCCAAAATCTTCTTAACTTCTGCAGCAAGGCCGCTCCAAGAACCTTTTAGTTCCATCCACTCTTCGAGTTTACCCCGAAGGTTAATAGACCCTAATTGGATGCTCTTGATTCTTTCAATCTCAGACACTAGCTGGGCATTTGCTAAGGATAGCTGGTTTATTTGGTATTCGAGTGTTCCTGGAGTTAGCTCGGGTACGCTGCTGCAGCTGAACTCCACAGCAGCTTGCTCTTCGAACGCCAGCGAATCGCGGCAGTCGACCTTGTCCAAGACGTCGATCTTGGCGCGCTCCAACAGGGCTGGTAACTCCTTACGGAGATTTACCGATACTTCTCGCTCCCAAGCGTCTCCCCAGCCGCAGTACTCCAAGTGCTCTAGGGCTCGTTCTAGGCCAGTAACGATCTCTTCGTACGCGGGTTTTGCCGGCGGAGTAGTTTCGGCTGCGGCCGTCATGCGCCGGAGCACTTCATCCTTGATGGACTTCAAGTCGTGCAAGGCCTCTTCTTTCAAGAACCCCTCATCTTCCGGCGAGAGGTCCGGTGAAGCCGTGTTCACTTCATGAATCTGCTGCACGTACATGGCCAGCAGCTCTTCATTGTCGAAATCGGATAGGTGTTTCATGTATCCTCGTCGTCTTCGTCTGCAAACGCGAATTCCGGATCCCAAAGGTATTCATCCAATGCTTTCGCGGATTCAATCGAAAGCTTGATGCGCTTCTGAGGAGGCTTGCGCCGCCCCTTCCCTCGTGCCTTCTTTATGGCGCGTTGGAGCTCTCCGTACGCCTTTTGCAGTGTCTCTCGTTTCACGGCATTCCTTTCGCGCGGCCTGCCTCGCAGAGTGAGTGAATTGGGCTGGGTACCCGGTACGGGCGCATTCCTTGCGAGGGCGCCACCCGTACCGGGACACAGCTTATTCCGCGTATACACCCGCACGGACGCGGTCGGTCTTCGAGCAAGCGTCGCAAGCGCCTACCTTACTTTGACCAATACACTTGCGCCATGGTGGCGCGTTAGCTTATTTCGAGTAGCTGGTCGTACTCACACCCCAACACCAACTCAGTCCAGCGAATGGCGTAGTAAGGAGGTCGATTGATATTTGTCAGAGACTTCTCCACCATCACCAACATGTTCAACGTGAGTTCAGGGTAGACTTCCTTCAGGACTTCCAGGCGTTCCTGGGCGCGTTCGAAGGAAGCCCACGCGCGCGGCGGAATATACCGACAAGGTTCGAGCGACCCCAACCCGCAATAGGGGTTGCCTCCTACAAGCTCAGCAAGGCAGTTCATCAGCCTGTGGGTCAAGTCATCCGGGCTCACGTATGAGCCCTCGTAGTACCTGAGCTCGGACGGCGTTAGCTTGCCCGCCAGCAGCAGCGATGTCTTGGCGGAAGTATAGGCAGGGTCTTTGGTGGGGATGAAACTGTTGGCAGAAGAAGAAGCTTGCATCAGTTACGTTCCGAGTCTGAATCCGAGTTGCACGTAGTTGTCCAGGCACTGGCGCGCGCGACTGGAGATCTCATCCCCGCGCAGCTTGCGAATGCCGGCAATCCCATTGGCCTTGACCCAGACGTACTCCGAAGAGTCCATCCAAGCCTGAAACTCTTCCTCGGTTGCTTCGACGTGAAATGCACCTTGTGCGTACGCTACAGACGATAGCTGAGATGTGGTGAGTCCGAGAAAGTGTTGCATGTTGTCCGAGATGTTAAGAGGTCTACCTGCATCCTTCAGTTTGGCTTTTTCGAAGAAGGGCACAGGTAGCCCGAAGTATTAGGAGACGCCGACGTCCCACCGAGCACATGCTTTCGATGGGACGTCGGAACGCCTGGGTTTTACCCGATTTCGAGTGCTTCGTCCGAGATGACTCGGATACGCGCTGAGTTCGGGTTCTTCTTGCTCTTGAAGACCTTCAGGGTCTTGCCCTTCCAGCGGAACGGGCCCACGCCGAGCTTCTCGTAGATTTCGAACGCCGCCTGGGCCACCTCGGCCTTGGCTTGGTTCATGTGCTCGGTGAGCTCACCGACGATCCCCTTGCGCTCTTCGTACTTCTTGAAGAGCTCGGCCGCTTCCTTCTTGGAGACCTGCTGTCTTGGAGCAGAGTCTTCCTTGCGGGGGCGTCCGACTCGTCGGGGCGTACTGGATGACGGAGAGGACTTGGAAGAATCGGGCGGTTCTTCGGCTTCGTCGTCTTCCGCCGATTGCTCTTCTTCCTCCTCTTCGGGTTCCTCCTCGTCGTCCGGATCGGACTCGTCGCCGTCGACGTCTTCGTCTTCAGAGACTTCCGCCTCTTCCTCTTCTTGCTCTAGTTCGGGTTCGGGTTCGGGTTCTGGTTTTCTTCGAGATGCTGACATATTTCGTGGTGGTTGTTGTGTTGTCTGAAGGTAAGAGAAGTCTGCTGTTAAGCTCTGGCCTTTTTGAGCGCCTTACGCCCCGCGGCCGTGATCTTGATCTTGGTCCCGATTGCGTCCGTCGCGGCAAACCCGCGTTGCACCAACGCTTCTCGAGTCTTGTGGTGCAAGCCCACTTCCTTGTTCGGCGTAAGCTTCGGGAAGTCCGCGAGGGTACTCAAAGCAACGACGTGCGTTTCTGACATGCGCGACTGAGGCGCAGTCTTGGATTTTTTAGCTTCCAAACTGTCTCCTTATGTTGTTGTGGCGAGATGGCGACCAAGAATTACCACGCGTGCCACAACTAGTCTAGCAGTTGTTAGGGCAAGATTCGCTTTTTTATCTTCTCGCAGTCCTCACACCACTTAAAAGCCAAACCCGATTCGCTGCCCCACGTTGCCGGATCTAACGATGTGGGCATCGAACTGCACCCACATAGACCCATCGTTTGTTCCCTACGCGGCGCCCAGTGCATTTTCCACAGCGTGTGGATGTCCTCCACGACCACTAAATCGAAAATGGCACGAATGCCGCTCTCTCTCGGGGTGTCAGGCGCTTCCAGATTCCGTAGTGTTTGCTCCATGCCTCAGTCTATCCTGTTTCCAGAACCCGAAGCGGTGCTCTCGCACGGAAAACTCGAATCCCGGTGGGCAAACTTGCTCTATTGCTGAAACAATCTTGGCAACGGCCGCTTTGCCGTGTTGTTGCCACCAGTTCGAACCAGAATCGTTCAAGGCCTCCGGCGGGATGACCGGAAAGTTACGGCCCATCATGGACCAGTATTGGTTCGGGTCAATCGAATGCAGCGCGATGAGGAGCTCGGAGCAAAGCAGCGGGAAGTTGGTTTCCGTGGCTGTTGTCACTGGGCCCTCGCTCTTGAACTCATCGAACCAACGCGCCGCAAGTTCGGCCTTGGAATACGTGTGGGGCTCGTCGTCGATGACGTCCCAACCAAACACGGCAGCAATGTCGAGGATGCACTCGGCACGTTGCTCGAGCGTTCCCTTGGCCTTCTTCAGCCAGACCTCTCGACGCAACCCGATCGTCTTCAGCAAGATGCTCAGCCCTTGGTCTACTAACACGTGGCTGAACTGCTTCACGATGTTGTTCGACAGCGCCACCCCAAAAACTTCGATGGATCGATCGTTCATCAGCCCCAAGGTGTACTCGAAGTACGCCCCGTTGTTCGTGTCGAAGATACGGCCACAGCCCCCGTCGAGATTCGTCGTCTGAAAGTGCATCACGGACCCTTTTGAGGCATCAGGATCCGTTGGGTCAAATTTCTGCATCGCTTTCCTTTCCGAGAAAAAAGGGAAAGGCCTTGGCCCTGCCCCGTTCACCTAAAAGAATACCCCTACCCAAAAAGGTGAACGAACAAGGGCCAAGGCCCCACCAAAGCTTACTTGACCAGCTCGGCGATCCATTGCCAGATGCTCCATGCACCCGACGGCACCGTCACCAGCAACAACGCCCGTGTGATGATCTGTCCCCAACGCGCCGAGCGGGCCTTGCGTAGGTCCAAGTCGACGCGCGTGATCTCTTCATCGAGCTTCACGCGGCTCAGCCGTTCGTGCAAAAGCACGTCGGTTGCCTTCTGGTCCATGTCCTCCTGGCGCTCGCGCCAGCGGACCAAATCTCGCATCTGCTGCTCGAGGTGCCCCACCTTCTGGAGCACGAGCAGGCTGATCTCCGAGTTCGTTGCCGTTGCCTCCAAAATGGGCAGGGACGGCGGGGGAGCCGACTGCATGCTCGCACGCACATCATCCGCAGCCTGTTGGCCGCGCACAAGCATTTGGGCCGTGTTCGTAACTCGGCTAGATTGCACCCGAGCGGGTGTGTCTTTCGGATATGGTACCTTTGGCATATTAGCCGCCCCCCGGAAGTATGAAATTTCTCCCAGGAATACGCCAGAGCCTCTCCCACGTCCAGCTCTCCAAAGGGCCTGCCCTTTCGGTGGAGCTAGCTGTGACTCCTTGGCAGCGCGCCATCGGCCTGCAACACCGGCAATCGCTCCCCGAGAATCACGGGATGCTGTTCTGCTTTCCCAGTGAACGCATTCATACCTTCCACATGCTAAATACGCTAGTTCCTTTGGATATTTTGCATTTCAACCGGAACGGCGTTCTGGTCGGTTTCATCGACTCTGCAACCCCGCTTTCTACCGAGCCGCTCACTCCCCAGGTGCCATCCACCTACGTGTTGGAGGTCAAAGCAGGCTGGCGCAGGCGTCACGACATTCACATCGGAGACCGAATGTTCTTTCATTGAGGACTTACTCATGGCCGACATAACTGCAGACACACAAGCCGCGCTCGACTTACTCGCCAAGTACTCCGAACGCACCCTGGGCAAACCCATCAAGGTCACCTCGTCTTTGCGGACGTGCGCGAAGCAAAACGCGCTGTACGCCCAAGGGCGAACCCAACCCGGATCCATCGTCACCAATGCCCGCGGCTGCTTGAGCTGGCACGTCCTCGGGCGCGCCGTGGACGTCTCCATTCAAGGCGGCAGCGACGCCGACTACCGGCGCCTCGGCGACTACTGGCAGTCCATGGGCGGCGTTTGGGGCGGCACCTTCACGGGCTTCTACGACCCTGTGCACTTCGAGTGGCACCCCGGCGTAAGCATCGAACAAGTGTGCCCCAACCCCGACAACTGCGAAGACGGTCAACAACGCAGCCACACCCTCGCCCACGTGTTCCCCGGTAACACAGGCTCGGAGTTCACCACCGCCGCCATGATTGCCGGAGCAATGTTCGGCGGTTATCTCTTGTGGAGCAAACAACGTTGAGCCATATTGCCTGTGCGCTTTTCACGGCGGTTTTCGAGATGGCCAACCGTGAAGGCTGCGCATGTTGGGGAGGGTGAGTTGGCAAACTCACCCTCCCCTTCGCCTTTTCAGCCGGCGCGGCAGAACATCCAGAACATCCCCACGCCAAACGAAAACGAGTAGATGACCCACTTGAGGAGGCCCATCCGCCACTGCCGGTACTCCTCATCCCGATCTACCTCGAAGAAGTAGCGTTGAAAGAGCCGGAAAGCTCGGTCCAGTTCTTGTTTTCGAAACTCGTAACCAAACGTCTGTTCGAGCTCATCCAAGTCCAGCGTCACGATCCGCAACGACCGCGCCCACCGGACAAGCCCCTTCAAATCTCGCTGAGCAACGAAGTGTTGCCCCTCGATCAGTTCCTGCTTAGTGAGCTTGCCCATACCAGCAAAGCTCCTCACTGAGTCCGTCGCAGGACTCCGCACACACCGTGAGCGCGCACGCCGGCAGCGCATCGGGGCAAGCCACCGTGCGCGAACACCGAGGCAGGCACAGCAGCTCTTCTACGTCGCACGTGACGTCGTTTTGGGACTTGGGCGGCAGAAGCCCGTAGCAATCGTGGGGGAGCTCGCACGCGCTCGTGCAGCGCCCTGGCATCGTGTCCGAAAGCGAACACACCATTCCCCCAGGACAATCCGTGGCAACGCTGCAGGCCCGCAAGAAGGCCTCCTGCTGCTCCGTTTTGGGCGGTGAGCCCGGCGCGGGGGCGCTGCACGAGGAAAGCACCATCACGCCCAGGAGCACGGCGATCACCGCCACAGCCCCTGCAAACACACTCTTCAATTGCTTTTCCACGCGGTCAATCTCCTTGTCCGTCAACATCTTCTCATTTTGGTTTTCCATACAATTTGCTCCTCCCTGCTCAACAGTTCGCTCCCAGCAAACATCCTTCGAAAGTGTTCAGGTGAACACGCGTTTCGCCCGTGATACCGATAGACGTACTTCGCCGGTTCATCGAGCACAAGCACTCGATAAGCCGTAGCCATGCGTGACATGAGCTGGCGATCTTCTCCAAGCTTGACCGCTGGATAGCGCAGACGCAAAACCGCTGCGCGCTCAGCAACCAAGGATGACTCCCAGCCTGCTCCTCGGGCAAAACTTTGATAGAACTGGTCGTTGCGCTCGTCCCAAAGCACGTACCGCCGCAACACACAGGCTTGGGCGCCTTGAGTTTTCATGGCTGCCAGTTGGATTTCCAGTCGATCGGGTACCGACAGATCGTCATCGTCCCAATTGGCGATGAACTTGCCTCGGCTTTCCTCCACTGACTTGTTTCGCATCACCCCGAGCGGAACACCGGGCATGCTGAAAACTCGCGCGCCCGCTTTTCCGAACAACTCGATGGCTTGTTCAGACATTCCGTCGTGTACAACCACGAGTTCTTTATCCGGGTAGGTCTGACTTTCGAAGCAGCGAATCGTGTCCGCTACGTGATCGAGATACCCACGGCTGATGCACACACAACTGACGAGATCACCCATACCCTGCTACACTCCCTTTCCCATGGATCGGAGACCCAAACCGGCGGCCCCAACGAGAGAAATGTTTGCCGCGACCACTTTGCCACGGTTTGCCGACTCCGTGCAGATTGACTTGTCCGAGCTAGACGAGGCTTTCGACCGCATCACCAACGTACCGCCGCCCGAGCCGAGCTCGCCCAGTATTTCGGGGCTGCCCACGCCAAAACTGCCGGAGCGCGACACAGAGCGCCCCGACGACGCAACGCAGCAAGCACTCCAGTACGTCTCGCGCACCGGCGTAGCTTGGATGCACCCGCCGCGCTGGACCTACGACGCCGAGCTCGACGCCATCGTGCTTGGCGACCCCTACTTGGCCTCGACCCTCGATGGGCACGGCAATCGTTTCGCCGTGCGCTGCATGCCGGGGATCGCCATCCCAGTACCGGAGCACGGCAACTTGCGCGCGTTCCTGCGCAGCCTGGAGTTCGAGATGGTTCGAGCGCAACTACTGCGCGACCCCGGTGCGATGATCTTCCCCTTCAACGGGGGGTGTGAACTTCACGTTTCGGTTGAGTGGCACGCACAGATCTTGGCCGCATTCAGCAGTAAGAAGTAGTCCCATCTCGAGGAACTCTTGGTGCTCGAGCTCCCCCGACTCCAGGCGCCGGATCCAGCTGTGCATCACGACCGTGCCCCGGACGGAGTCCGCAACATCGAAAATGACAATACGTCCCTCGCACTCGACGAACACGGGCAGGGAGAATTGCATCTCACTGCAGATTTGCGACGTCTCTTCGGGGCTCGCCGGTGACACGAACTGATACTTACCAGGTCTGATCTGTGTCCCATTGATGAGCTCGATGAGCTCACGCTGTCCAGTCGTTGGCGTGAACGGAATGTTCGTCAGCCGACTGGCGGCAGGTCGAGGCTCCGGAATGCCTCCCTTTTGAGCAGAATCATCCCAAGCGATGAAGAAGGTTTGAACCACCAAAATCACCGCTCCAATGAAAAATAAGTGATAGCCTTTCATGTCCCACCGCCCTTCTGCTTTCGCTTTTTGAGCCACTGACCGTACCTGCAATCAAGTTCAACTATCCAACACGCCACAGCGATTACAGGTATCGCGGCTATCAACAATGGACGTTGCCACGGTGGTAGATTCTTCGTGGACTTCGCCGCCTCCCACGCCCACTCAACAGTTACTCCGCTTTTCATTCGCCCCTCCATTTTAGGTCACGTCGCACGACGTGCGGAGCACATTCCGCGCACTTGCTTTGACGTGACCTCGTTCTGCCACTTGATCAGGCAGTGTTTACAACTCTTGTCCTCTTCGGCATTCAAGAACTCAACCCGGCTCGACCAAGCATTGATCTTGGACAAGTCGCGGCCACACCAAGCAAGCTTGGCGCCCTCCCACGTGCGCGGGATGTGCAGCACGAAGTTCGTCTTATTCATCGTTCTCCAGTTCCGTCTCCGTGGTCGTGACGCCGATGACCTCTTGCACGACGCCTCCCCGTTGAATCTCGATGATGACCGCCTCTTGCTGCATCTCCTCGCGGATGACGTTGCCGAGCTCGATCATCTGCTCCGTGAACTTCTCGCGGCTCTCGCCGGTGAGGTTCAGCAGGACGACTTGCGCGCCCTCTTCGGTGACGGTGCCCGAGCCGTCCGTGTGCGTGTACATGCCCTTCTGGTAGACGAAGCTCGCATCCGGGGGGATGCCTTGCTTGTCGCGGACGCGGCGCACGATCCGGATGAGATCGTCCATGTTGTAGACGGGCTCGTGCCCGACGGAAAACCCGACCAAGATCCGAGCCGCCCACATGGGCTCGCTCGAACGCCAGTTAGGTTTCAGGTTATCTCGCGTCCGAACTGTCGGGCGCCCGTTGGGCTTGAACGTGCCCCGGCTCTTGCCGTCGGGCGAGCCCCAGGACGTCTGCCGTAGGTTTGCGGGAATCGTGAGCGTGGTCGTCTTTGCCATGGTTGGTTTTTACCCCTCTTTGGGGACGGGGTCGAGCCTGCCAGCGAACGGCGACGGCAGTTCTCCAAACCTTTGGAAAAACTCAACGCGCTCCTGGTCGTTCATCGGAACCAACTCCACCTCTCCGAGATGTTCGGTATCTAGCGTCTCATTCCAAAACCTGGCTTCCGGATACTTGAACTTCAACCAAGGTTTCAACGCCTTGAGCGCATTCGGAAGATGGTGAGTCATGATGCCAGACTCGCCAGTGATTGTCTCGATATCCTGATAGAGGTGATCGACCTCCGTGTGCAAGATACCGGTAGTCCAATTGCGTAACCTCTGAATCTCTATAGTTTTCATGCTGAATTTCTCCCTTTCTGGATGCGGTCGAGCGTGGCGTTGAGCTCGTCGATTTGCTCGGGCGTGATGTGAACTGCAGCCAGTCCACGGATGAACTCTTTCAACCGTTCCTGGAGCTGACAATACCGCTCGTAGTGCTTCTGGCGGGCTTCGAACTCCCCAGGTTTCCGAACGAACAAGCGGCCTTGCTCGTCACGCATTTTTTGCAAGTCCACGCGGAATTGCCCATTTATGCCTGACAGCGTCACGTAGCGCCGGCCCACTTTGAGTACTTCGTAGCTGATCACTCCTCGCCCAATTGAAGCTTGGCAATACAGTGCGTCGCCTTTTTTGATCTTGTCCATGTTGGTTCCTGGGATGTTGGTTCGGATTGCGTGGAGGTAGCGCTCGGCTTCCTTCAATCGTAGGTAGGCATCGGGACACACGAGCATCGGAGGCTTGGCTCGAGCGCACCGGCAGAAGCGCCAGTAGGCCGCGTCGATCTCATCGTTGGCCTTGTGCCAGACTTCTTGCCAGTGCTCCTCTTCGGTCATTGCTGGAGGAACTTCTCCAACGCCGTGCTGAGTTCTTCGATCTGCTCCAACGACTTGTTTTGATATCCGCCGGAGTATCGGAACGCTTGGTTCAAGCGCTTTTCGCATCGAGCTATAGCTAAGTTCCTGTCAATTGCTTCCTTCGCCGCATCCATCGACACGTAGTACTGCCGCCGGTTGTGGTAGCTTTCCGTGACCTCCTGCAACGTTTCAATGTCCACCTTCCTGCGCCCATTCAAGTGGATGTACTTCTTACCAACCTTCTGGATGACGCTGTACCCCACGGATTGACCTTCTTTGGTGAAGGTCTGCACGAAGTAGAGCCTATCTTCTGGCTTTAGGTTTACGTTGGGCATTCTTCTCAGCTTTCTTTGCTAGGTACTTCTTGCGCGCGAGGCGCAGTTTCCGTTGAGATTCTTCCCACTCCGAGACCTTCTCTTCGGTCCAGTACTCGGGCGGCGGAATGTTGGCGTTGCCGACTGCTTCGTCGACGATCTTGTCCGCGACTTCGACGAGACCAATCCCCGTCGACCAAGCCAGCTTGGAGTTCGCGAGCACCCACTCGACGAGCTCCAAGTGCTGAGCGTCCTCCAGGTTGCCGCACTGGTAGCCCTTGACGAATTTTGGCGGCGCCTTGCCGGAACAGAGCCCCTTGAGTGCGACGCGAATCGGATCGGGACCCTGGTTGTATGCGTATCGAGAGTATTGAGACATGACTTCTTTAACCAAAATTGAAAAAGGGGAGCTCATCTTGTTCAGATGAACTCCCCCCACTTTTTCTGTACGATGAATCAGTCCGCCTTGATGTATGGCAGCGGCGCGGGCTGGCGCCCACCTTGCGAACTGAGCAGCTTGCCGGCGCCCTCGCGGATGGTGTCCGCGGCGAACGGGTCCGACTCGACCACGTGCGCGTAGCGCGTGAACGCGTTGACGATCGAGGCGCGGCTCACGCCGTAGTCGGCGGCGCGTTCGTCCTGCGCGTGGAGTTCCACGAGCTTGGCCACGATGTCCTTCTTACGGCCGGCGACTTTCACGAGCTCACGGTCGAGGATGCCGGTGAAGAGACCGGGCAGAACCTCGCTCACGGGGCGCCCCTCGATGCTCTCGCTGGTCGTGCCCGCGGCGCGCTTCACGAGCACATCGTCGCGTTCCGCCATCGCCGAGCCCCAAGCCTTACGGAAAGGCTCGATGCTCGACAGGGCCTTGCGGAAGGCGTCTTGGAAGGCGCGGGCGAGCTCCTTCACACCACCCATGTGCCGGAGCCGGATGTCGACGCCGATCGCCTTGTCGAGAATGATGAGGTTCAGGCACAGGTTGCGCCAGATGACCGACTGGACGCGAATCGAGCCGCCGCCGGTGTCGTCCGTGCGAACGATGACGCCCGCCTTGAATATCTCACCGGCCACGAACTCCTCGGGCGCGATGTCCGTGCGCCAGAGCCCCTCGATGCGGACGCGCTCTCCATCGTAGTCGAGCGAGCCGCGCGCGTCGGGCGGGAAGGCGATCGCAAGGGCTTCCCCGATCTTGTCCGCGTCGAAGGCCGTGTAGTGCTCGGACACCGCGGCGTAGGCTTCGCGTCCCCCGCCCTCGGCGTTGCGCGTGCGAAGGACGGTCTTGCTGACCTTGCGCTTGGCATCCTTCTCCTCTCGCGCACCCAGTTCCTGCGCCCAGTAGTTGAAGTTGAAAGCGCGCAAGTCACTTGGGCAGTGGATGAGGTACGTCGAACCACTGACGCACGGCAGGCGCGTCACCAGCGACGTGAAGGCCCCTTCTTCGACCTTCAGCACCGGGCCACCCTTGACGCGAAGCTCACCGGTGTCATCCAGGCGCAAGTCGCGCGTGAACTGCGCCGGCAAGTCGTAACGCTGCTCGGCCTGCACGAGGCGCACGAGATGCCGCGCCACGTCTTGCGCGAGCGGCTTCTTGTCGTGCTCGACCTGCATGGTCCGGGCGTTGTCGACGCCGAGCTGAAGGACGCGGGTACCGATGGTGTAGATCGGCGCCTTCGGGGCAAAGCCCAAGTCCTCCGCTAAGTGTTGATCTGCCGTCGCGCGGAGCTTACCAACCAAGTCGACCTCGCCAGGCTTGGTCGTGTTGAGCTGAACCACTGGGGCAATCGGGCGGGCGTCCACCGGCGCCGTGACGATCGGTGCCGTGACTACCTGGCGCGGGATTGGTTTGATGTCTGGGATCTCTCCCGGACCCAGTTCCTTGATGAGCTCGTCGGACACATCCTTGTAGTTCTCTGCGTTGCAAAGACGCTTGATGCCCTTGTAGGTAACTTGGTGGGTGTATTCGACCTGAGTGTGAGTAACTGCGTTCATGGGGGTATTCTTTCTGTTGGGGTTTCACTTACTAATTTCAAACCAACTAGTAGTTGGTTAGTAGAGCAGCGCGCAGGCCAAAAACCCCAGCGGTATCGCCAGGAGGCCCACGAACTCGAGATTTTCTTGGAACTCCAACACCCCGTACTTGGGGTGTCTGATGTAGGGGCGTTGCTGCACCCCTCGTGCTTTTTCTGTACTCGGCATTTCCGTATCCCTTTGCTAGAACTGTGCAATGTCCAACAACAACGCGACCTCTCAAGCTCCCAAAGACCCCGATCCGCCCCAACCTTCGTCGTCGGGCAAACCAGCAGTCAGCCTGAAGTCTTTCCGGTCTTTCGTTGCCAAGGCGCTTCGCGACACGGCCAAACGCCTCAAAGACGCAATCAAGGTGTGACGCAACTACCGGTAGGTGCCTCACCTGCCAAGGGCTCACCTTCCGTCCAGAATTGGACGTGTGCGAGTCCTAACTCGTATGTCTCATCGACCACGGTGAAGAACAGCCCACGCACCGATTCCAAGTCGAACGTGTGCGTGGGTGTGTCTTGACCAAGGTCAGACCACCGGAGCGTGACCAACTGCCACTGCCGGGTCACGTCCACGAGCTTGCCGAAGTGCTGCGACGCATCTTCGGTCTGCGTCGTGGGGACCTCGAAACGAAGGGCGCCGATGGTGCCACACGTCCAGAACGCCACGCCGTCAAAGTCAGCGGCGGCTCGGGGCTCGCCGTGCGGGCCATCAAAGAGCGTCCCCACGACCGTGTAATCCCGGTTGCCGGTGACTGTCGCGTGCGCAGCAAAGCCACCCACCGCGAGCTGTACGCGCTCGAAACTCTGTGAATCAAAGTCGTAACCGACCAGGAACCAATCCCGGAACGTGTCGACGTCATCGCTCAAGACCAGCACAGGGACGGGCTCAGCCGGCGGCAGAGACGGAATCCCCCCGTCCGTGGCGGGCTCCGTGGACTCTGTGTGTGGCGCGGCGTCTGGCGGCTCCGGGACGTAGCTCGTAGGCACGGGCAAGTGGATGAACCCGGAATCCTCCCCCTCGGGAGTGCTCGAACCGTTCGTTGCCGAAGCAGAAGCGACGGGCTGTCCGTCCACATTGACCTCGACGTTCACTTCCACGTTGACGTTGTCGGGCTGCTTTTCCTCCGTCGTCGGAGAATCTTCCGTCAGATCTCCGTCCGTCTGCTCCAAGGTTTCGAAGCGCTGTCCGCTGCAACCCAGCAAACCCAGTACCAATGTAAAATGAACGTGTCGCATGACCTACTCCTCTTCCGGACAACACCAAATCCGCCGGTACAATTCGTTGGCGGGAATGCTCTGTCTCACTTCTGAGATGGGTACGACCCCGCTAACTGCGGAGATCGAAAACCTCGGATTGGTTTTTTCCTCGATGATGAGGATCTCTTCCTCATCGTTGCTCAAGTACTCGCTCTCGTCGATCAAGTCTGCCGCTTCGAGCTGCGGAACTTCCGCAACTGGCACGAGCTGTAGTGATTCTGCCTTGTTCAGGTCCCCGATGTACACACCGGGGGTAGTTACTTCGTCGTCTTCATACAATGGTTGCATGTCGCCCTCCAAACTTACGACGCGAGCCGTTGGTACTCAAGCAACTGCCTACGCTTTAGCACCAAGGCTCGCAGCTTGCGTGCTTCCAGCAACCAGTCCCGTGCGAATCCGCGCCGAAACAGTGCAGCCATCTCGTCACGGTATCCCGTGATCTGTCCCTCTTTATCGACGTACACCTCGATGTCTTCGCCGGTGCAATTGTCGTGCACCAATAACGCCGGCAGCGAGAGCCACAGTCGCAGGGCTTCTTCGTGTAGCTGTAAAGCTACGACGCCCCAATTCACTTGCGTTGGTTCGTGCATGTTCCCCCTCCCCACTTGTTCAGTATCTGCGCGTGAATTCCGAAACTTCTTCGAAGACTCGCAGCATGTTGTTGCCCACGTCGATGTAGGTCGCGATGGGCAGTAGCTTTGCCACGTGTAGCGGCACCTTCTTGAGCGTCCACCGGTTAACGGGGGCGTCTAGCGATTCATCGTAGCTCAACTGCAACTGATCGCGAGGGTCCACCAGCGTGAAAACTGAGTTGTCCACCCAGATTGATACGAGTTTTCCTGACACCTGCAGCAAGCTGTACATGTTGCCAGTGTCGAGCTTCACGTTGTGTCGCAATTGGTCGACGAATTGCCGCCTGTCTAGTTGTGTCACCCACCAAGCCTTGTGCATCACCACTTCCATTCTGGCGCCAAGCGCCGGTAGCAGGCTTCTGCGCTGCTCTCGTAGCGCAAAGCCGAGGTAATTCTTCCGCTCAAGCGGGCGATGATTCCGAGCGCCTTGTAGCGCGCGAACTGGGCGAGAAAGAGCAACGCCGTTTCGACCTCGACAACCCGCGCACGGTCAGACTTGACCCCGAGATAGTACTCGATCGTCAGCCGTGCCAGCGTTGCCGACTCGGGCAAGTCGTCGATGGGGTCGCCCGCCAGGAACAACGCCCGCACCCGGTCGCACCTCGTCGCGAACGTCTCCAGGCTCTCGGCCAAGCCGTTCTCGTCGAACGTCTTGAGTAGCTCTTCCTTGAATTGTTGTTGCACGGTCTGTCCTCTTCTCACTGCTTGGTTGCAGTGATGATGAATTGATTCGTAAACGTCTCGCATGTAGTCCTCCGCTGAAAGAGACAATGAGGCGCCCGACGTTGCCGTGAGGCGCCCGTTGCTTCTTTCAATCCCCGTCGTCGTCCACCCCGCCCGAGGCGAGGTTCAGCGCACGATTGGTTGCAATTGCGCTGCGTTCTATGGCGCGCAAGTACTCCGTTTCGAGCTCTTCGAATTCTCCGAAAAATTGGAGGTAGTGCTTGGCGATACGGACCACGGCTTTGCAATGTTGCTCGGGCTCTTCCCCCCATCCAGCACCCGACATTTCCGAAGTGAGTAGCGCGAATCGGAAGTACCAAGCGTTTGCCTTGTTCCGCGTGCCCGAGTCCATCCCCAAACTCTCGGCTTCCCCCGCATCGAAGGTGCGGTTAACCCAACCCAAGATCTTGGCCGCACGATCGCGGATGTCCTGCAGCGTTTCCGTTGTGATGTCCATGCGTGCTTTCCTCACGTTCTCGATCAGGCTTTCGCCTGGTCGGGTTACGATTGGGCGCTCGAAAAACTCGGCGCCCAACTCCGGTGCTTCGTCGTCATCCGACATTGCGCTTTCGCTCCTCGAGGCAGATCAGAAGCTCTCGACGCCTCCGGTCTAACTCCTGTGAAAAAACCAAAGCTTGTCCCTCCCCCACGTAGAGAGTGACCCACTTCTCCACGACACTACGATACCTCTTGTACGAATCCAGATCCCAAGAAGGGTCCAACCACGTCGAAGCCTCATACGTCAGGTATTCGTAAAGAACTTCGTCTCTACTCCGATTATTCATCGTGCATACACAGCGAGGCTTGCCTTGGTGTCCGAATTTGAACACGTTCCAGCCGTTAGGTATCGGTTGGATCAGATATCCCTCGTATTCGTTGGTTCCCTGATTCCAAGGCACCCTCAAGATTACTACGGGTGCTAGATCCAAGCGGCTAAACACGTCCTCGGCAAGCTCGAACACCTTGTCCGTAAGCTCTCGTTGTGACGTGTATTGCAGCTCATAGCCTCCGATTGAAAAATGCTTAGGCTTTGCCATTGTCTCACTCCTGTTGTTGAAAGGAACAACTAGGCGCCCGACGTTTCCGTGAGGCGCCCGTTGCTGCTTTCAATGTAACGTGATCTTGACCTCGACCGCGTTCCACTCCGCGAGTTGCTCGGCGCTGGGCGCTGGCGTTCCCTTGGTCAAGTGCCAGCCCATCACAACGCGGGTTGTTTCCCGTTGTCGTTGCAGGCGGAACACTTCCCGAATCGTCGAGCGACGAAACTCTTGGCCCTCATCTAGGAACAAGATCCCTCGCGTCGCCAATTGAAACTCACCGGGCCTGAACTCCTGCCGGGTTTTGCCAACAATGCCGAATATTCCTTGGTCAGTAACCGAGTGATGCGGCGCACGGAACGGACGGCGCCGAACTAGCTCGGTCGTCAAACCCACGTGAGCGTAAATCCCAGAAACCTGGATCGCGTGCTCGTGGCTCAGTGGTCCGAGGGCATTCACCAAGCGGCGCGCAATCATCGTTGCACCGGAACCCGGTCGCTCGAACGTGAGAACCACGTTCTTTCCTGCAGCAATTGCCGCGCTTGCCTCCCCAAACGAATAGCACAAGTGCTTCGGCAGCTCCGGCAAGTCCAGCGGCTCCTCTACGTATGGCCGTGGAATGATTGGGTGGGTGCTATCGGCAAACTCGAGCACGTCTCGAAACGTCCCGAAGGCGACGACCACCACGTGAGGGAAAAACTCCGCGGCAAGGCTGGCCTGATCGCTACACACGACCAAGATCTTGCAGTCCTTCACGTTCTCCGGATCGTCGAGCCAACGCACCGGCAATAGCCGACCGTTGAAGTCCAACCCCGCGAGGTACTTGATCTGCGGGTGGCTTCGCTCGATTGCGTCAATCGCGAGCTGCAGATCGTCGATCTCACCTCGGGACGACTTGAAGAAGTCGAGATCTTTGGTGAGCGACAAGCGGCAAATTTCCAACGACCTTTGCACACGCACCTTGGACTCTCGGGCCCGAGCTTCCTGAATGTCTGTTGTCTTCATGCTTTTCTCCTGTTGAAAGAAACAAGAAGGCGCCCGACGTTGAACGTGGGGCGCCCATTGAGGCTTTCAATCCTTCGTGTCAAAACGCTTCTGTATTTGTTACTCGACGGGTTCTGTGATTCGCGAGACGAAGTCCAACACTTGGCTCAAGTACTGGTAGCCCAAGATTGTTTGCCCCGGGTTGAAGTACGCAACGAGGTCCCGTTGCTCAATTGGCACCACCAAGATCTTGTCCTTCGGCAGATCAAAGACGTCGCCCGTCTGACGAATCTCGCCGTATTTCGTCACCTCTCCCTCGAAGTGGACACCAGGCACGACGAACCCCGCCGCTCGCACGGCGTAGTCTAGATCTTGACGCACAACAACAACCTCACGCTCAACTGGCGCGGGGATTCGCGAAGCGAAGTCCAACACTTGGCTCAAGTGCTGGTAACCCAAGATCGTCTGACCCGGGTTGGATTGCGCAACGAGGTGCCGTTGCACACTTGGCACCACCAAGATCTTGTCCTTCGGCAGATCCCAAACGTCGTGCGTCTGACGAAACTCGCCGTTGAGCGTCAACTCTCCCTCGAAGTGGACACCAGGCACGACGAACCCCGCCGCTCGCACAGCGTAGTCTAGATCTTGACCCGGACGCACAACGTCCAGAAAAAACTCAAGGGGCTGCGACGTGCCGAACTGGCAATACTGCAGCGAATTGTTCACTCGAACACACGTCTCACGTGCCTTTGCTTCTTGATTTGCTTGCATAGCTGTTTTCCTTTGGTTGAAAGAAACAAGAAAGCGCCCGACGTTGAACGTGGGGCGCCCGTTCAATCGTGAATGCTGGCGCATCCTTGCTTGTTATAAACAACCACGATGAAGTCTAGCAGGGCAATTCCGAGCAGTTTTCCCGCGGCTTCAATCAACTTGGCCGTCTGCACATCATCATCGGACAGCTTGCGCGATCCCGAAGGATGATTGTGCGCCACGATAATGCCAGCCGCGTTGCTGACAATCGCCGCACGGAACACCTGTGATGGGGAAAACGCCACGCTATTGGGGGCGCCCGTGGCCACGATCTGAACACCGATCAGCTGGTGTTGTCCATTCACGCAGAACACGATCAAGCTTTCGTCGGGGGAACCGTCCGTGAGTTGCTTGGCGATGGCACTTGCTTGCCATGAGCACGAGATGTGCTCCGGCACTTCCACGGACTTGTCGCGCACGAGCACGACCTTCTGCAGGGGAATTGTGGGGTACTTGGGGCGTTTGGTTCGAGGGGGCATGGGGTATCCTTTGGTTGAAAGAAACAATGAGGCGCCCAACGCATGGTGGGGCGCCCGTTGTTGCTTCAAACAGCCAGCTGCGCGAGCAGCCGGGAATCCGTTTCGAGTAGCTTTTCAACTCAATCCTTCAGGAAATTCCCGCTTTGCTATGCCTTCTAACTCCGTTACAGCCGCTTCATGCCCAGCGCGCGTCAACGGAATCCCCGCATGGCAAAGCTTCATACAAGTTCGCTGGTCCTCCAATATCATGCGCAACATGCGCTTTTTACGAGTAGGTGATTCGTTTTCCCACGAAGCCCACCACTCCCTCGCAGTTTCGGCGTTAACTATGTCCATCGCTGATCCTTTGGTTGAAAGAAACGATTCGGCGCCCGAGTGTTGCCACTGAGGCGCCGTGTCCCTGCTTTCAATCGTGCGGCACTTTCGCTGCCTCTTGTTGCTCGTAGTCGTGGTCGAAACCACACTGCGGGCATGCCTCGTAGTCTGCGGGCAGCAGCTCCAAACGCGCATCCAACTTGGCGAGTTGCTCACGCAACCAAACCAAGTCGTGTTCCTTCGTGGGAACGAGGCACGGATCGGGCAAACCCCTCGCTTTGAACGCTTGAATTTGGTGCGCGTCAAGGCTGCCCCAATCGTTCGCGCCCTGTACCGAGTGCCTTTCGTAGTTCCAGCCGCCCAAAGGCGCAGGAACGAGCTCAAACAGGAACACGCACTGGTCAGCAATCGCAACGACTTGCTTCCACTTTTTGGAACCAACGGTGCCTTCTCGCACTTCTACGTATCGAACGACTTTCATGGATCAATTCCTTTGGTTGAAAAACACGATGAGGCGCCCAACGTTGCCGTGGGGCGCCGTGTCGCGGCTTTCAGTGCTGCGAATCGAAACTCTTCTGAGCTTCGATTGCGTCGCAATGTGGGATGGAGTTACCACGTTCGATGTTTTCCCAAGTTGAATGCCCTGGGAACTCGGGTGCGATCCAGAATCCTTCGCGAGCCCGGTCTTTGCGCCATCCGGCACTTTTCAAGAACGAGCTCTCAGCCCTGCGCAACAGAAAGTGCGCGTGATTCTTATCCGTGTGCATATTAACTCCTTCGGTGGTGAAGAACACACACTAGCCGTTGACCCGAAGGTGAACGGCTAGTGTGTGTTCGCGAATTGCTTCGCAAACACACCGACTTCTCTGGCCGTACGCACGTCAACGCCCCCTCACAATCGAGGCAAGCCGGCGCGTTCCCTTTGCAGGCTGCTTTCGCAGCTCGCGGAAACGACGTCGGGACGTTCACACCTTGCGGAACGTCGCGGACCGTGTCGCCTAAGCCAGCATCTCACGGCGTTTTGGCGCCTTCTCCCGTTTCCAGTCGGTCCTGTCGTGGCTCATCCACGTCCCCACAGATTCTGCGGGGGGCGCACCCGGTATTCCCGAGCGCTTTGGCGGCTCCCTTGCGGGCCTCGCCTCATTCACCGTCCAGGAACCCCCTGCGAATGACCCCCTTGCGGGGCCTAGGGGCGCTCCTGGCGCGGTTTCCCGGCAGTTTGGCGGTTTGGCCGCCGTCCCTGCTGGGCTCAACCCCTAGGGAATGGCTGCGGAAGACGTGGGGCGGCTCCTTAACGTTAACATAATTAGTGTTATGTTACCGTATGGGTCACTCTACGGTAACATAATCTTTATTATGTTACCGTAAGGGAAGTGCCCCACGTCTTTCGCAGGCCCGGCCTAGTAGGTGAGCCCCGGGCAGGAACCCGAGGCAGCCCCAGGAAACACCCGGGGCGCCCCCTCGCATAAGCTGCAGGGTCCGGTTGAACCCGGAACAGGACCGACTGGAAACGGGAGAAGGCGCCCACACGCCGCTAGCAGCCGACTTAGGCGATACGGTCCGCGACGATTTCACTCAAGAGTGATCGTCCCGACGTCGTTTCAAGGGTTCTGTTTGACAGTTCCCAAGAGAAACGCGCCGGCTTGCCGCATTTTGCGGAGGCGTTGACGTACGTACGGTCGGAGAAGTCGGTGCGTTCGCGAAGTAATTCGCGAATGCACACGAGCTGTTAACTGTCTTAGGTTAACATCTCGTGTGTGTTCAACCAACGCAAGAAAAGGAATACCCCAAAGATGCAAACCCCAATGCCCGTTTCAGAATCGATGCCCGGTACTGCAGCACTCCTTGACGCACTAGACGGCGGCGCGGAGCTCGCGCACGCCGTTTTGATTGCTACCATGACGCAAGTGAGCGTTTTCGGGCGCAAACGCTTCCACGCACACACCCGAGAACTCGCGGCAGTAACTCGCGAGCAAGAACTTGCCGAGTTTCGCTGCGCATTCGAAGCCAGCATCTAACGCAGCGCATTCCTAGTCTGTGCATTGGCAGAGCGTCCCGAGCGATCGGGACGTTCCACCAACACACTCACACGAGGAGCCTACATGGCAAAGAGTATCACAAGATTCACAGTCGAGGGTCACCTCTACTTTGACTCCGCAAAAGACGCTATCGATCAAGCTAAACGCATGATCTACATGTCCGAAACTGCGGAAAAACTAGCTTACGAATCACTCGAATCCGGAAAAGCCATCACAGTTTCCTACGGATTCTGCACGGTAGTCATCTACCCTCCAGGCGCCAGCACATGACCCTCGAAGAGATCAAAGCCGCCGTTCTGGCGGGTAAGAAAGTGTGCCAGCACAACTCGGCATATGAAGTGCAACACCACTCGGGACAATTCCTGATCGTGTGCACACTCAACCAATACACCATCGGCCTAACCTGGCTTGATGGCGTCACCATGAACGGCGAGCCCGAGGACTTCTACATCTCGGAGAAAAAAGCCCCATGAAGTACACGGTCATCCACGTGCGCTGGCTCGACCAACGAGCCATAAAAATTGAACGAACCGTTGTAGAAAAACAACGCGCCGACGAACACCTGTCGATCGCCTTGGAAAAGGCAGGAATCGATCAGGATTCCATCCAATTCGCCTTCGAGGGCGACCTCACCCAGCTGCCAACAGCAGCTTGGAGGATCCCAACATGAAGCTCTATTCCGAATCCCGGTACCGCGCGACGGCCGCCGAGCAACGACTCTACGGCGGCAAGACCGTCACCAAGTTCACGTGCTTCCCAGACGACTCCCACACGCGGTTCTTCTACGTAGAAGCCTTTGGCCCTACTCCGGGCGAGCGCAAGTCCATTGCCACGCAAGTGGCAACACTCCTCGTGAAGCTCGGCAAAGCCGAGAACAACGCCACGTACAAGGCAACACCCGGAACCCTCAAGGGACTCCAAGATGCCGCGCATTGAATACAAGCGCCGCCGCACGGGCGGCAAAGAGACCTGGTACGCGCTCCTGCGCAGCGAGCGCTTCGGCGATCGAGAGATCGCCTGGGGCGACTCGCGCGAAAGCGTCGTGCGACAAGTGGCGTCCAAGCAATTGGACGTCAACGCCTTCGGTCTGCAGCACGAATACCCCCACCCCCTCTGGGAGGAGTACTGCGAAGCACTCTCCCGCGGCGGTCCCATCGAAGCATCCGCGTTCTGCTCGTACATCGCTGAACGCGCCAAAGAGCGACGCTACGCCCGCGAAGTCGAAACGGGCTGCGGTCGAGACGAGGAATCATGAGCCCCCAAAACGAACTCATGCTCGCACGTCGAGACGTCGAGCTCTCCGAGCAGGCGTGCCCGCATTGGGACATGGAGTCCGATGGCGACGCCGGTTGTCTCTGCTGCGAAGACCTCCAACGCGCACGCGCCCGACTGCGGCGCGCTCGCAAAGCCTTGAAAGCACAACCATGACTAACTTGAAACACTGTGTAGGGATTCACGGAGATCGACGATACGACAGCATCGGGCGAGAACTACCACCGCACGCGCCGTGGGGATGGTGCCAGCGTCCGTGGGAATCTCACTACGAATCCCGCAGACTGATCTGTGGAACTGGTCAGGCTAAGCCCTGGTACCTCTGCGTTCAGAAAGACACCGATCGATGACCGACAACGACCCGCCCACGCTTACCAAACAAGACGAAACTCTTTCAGAGCAACAACGAATCTTGCTGCGGTCTTACTACGCCGAGGCATCCTTGGCTCGATACAGAGCCGCAAAGCACCGTGAAGCTGGCCGTCTCCTACAAGCAGACGTGCAAGACACCCTTGCGACCAACGCAGAGTTGGAAGCCATTCAATACCGAAATACCCTACCATGACCGACCACGACACGCCCACCGTGGCCCCGCCACCACCAGCCGTCACAATCCAGCCACCACCCGACTACGATGTACTCGTCGAAAGCCCCCTCTGCGCAGCAGATCTCCCGCCCAACCCGCACGCGGGGCTCGCGGAAATGGTCCGCAACATCCTGGCAGAAATCCTCGCGGAGGATGCTCCGCACACCCAACAATCTCGGAGATGACATGGCCTTTGAACTCATCGAACGAACCGAAGAACACGCAAACCAACGCGGTTACTTCGTACCACTGTACCTCGTGAAACCCAACCGACGCCACGAAGCCGGCATCATGTACACACTCACATGCCCGGCAATGCTGACGCTGAAGATAGATCGGGGTGACGAAGTGCTCGGCACGGGTGCTGTGTTCGTGTCGTTCCTAAACGGCAAAAGATTCGTCACCTGCCAACCCAACTTCTGGGCGAATCCCATCCCTGGCCAGGTCGGAGTGGATCCACAATACCCGAACGAAGAACGCATGCTGCGCTACAAATCGCATGCGGGTCGCTCCGCTTCGCTAGGCGAAGACGGCCTCGAAGACGCCTACGGTCATGGAGCAGAACACTTGCTTCAACTCGTCGCCGAACTGTTGATCGACAACGCGCACTGGAACTACGCACCCGCAGACTTCGACGTTGTAGATGCTTCGCTATCGGACATCCAACTCCCTCAAAACAGCACACGCCTCGTAGCACAGGAGAAGTAACTAGCATGGATCCTGGCAAAGAACTCGCCCTGCCCATCACCGCTTCCGAACTCGTCGCAGCCTACGAGAAATTCTCGGCCACGATCAAGCGCTGCTTTGCCGAAGTCGATCAGGCTCAGAAAGAGATCTCGATCGCGTACGGCAACGCCGGGATCAGCATCAGCCACCATCACGTGGTATTCCAAGATCCCGATCGCGCACTGCAACACGTAAGCGAACAGTGCTGGTACCAACTACTCGTGCGCCTCAACGTGCGCGGGCTCGTGTCCCTCAAGCAGTGGAAGGAAATCACGTATGCCGTCGAGAAGCACAACTTCCCGCGGCTCTCGGCGCAAACAGTACTGGAACTCTACCAAAGCATGATGGCGCAGCACGAAGAGCTCCACCAACAAGCCATCCGCGAAGTCTTCGAAACACTTCGCCCATGGCGCCGCAAGTACAAGAGCAACGACAAGTACATCATCGGGCGAAAGGTGATACTAGAGGGATGGGTACGCCAACACCCCTGCATCCCCGACCGCATCGAACTCATCTTCCACTACCAGTCAGAAGCCGCCGCCGTCGAGCGCGTGATCCAAGGCCTCCAAGGCAAAGGCACGATGCACAAGGACGGGCACGACTCCGAACTCGAACACGCCATCAAAGCCAACCCCATCGGGGAAACGTCCTTGTTCAAGTACAAGGCATTCAAGAAGGGCTCGCTTCACCTAGAATTCAAAGACCTCGAAGCCCTCGCCAAACTCAATGCAATCTGCGGCGGGAAAAATTTCAAAGGAGTAGAAGCATGAAATGGATAGGAAGCCTTTTAAAAACACTTTCAGAACGCAACACACTGCTGGCTCAAGTAGAGACGCTGCGTGCTCAAGTAGAGACGCTGCGTGCTCAAGTAGCAAAGCTGCAGTCTCAGCTACCACTAGGTATGCATGACTGCACCATCTTTGTGAAAGAATGTGAAGTAGGTCACGTATCCCTTTCAGCAAAGAACTGGGTGCAACACCCTTGCAGCACCTGCAAGATTAACAAGCTGAAAACGCTGCTGAAGCAAACTTTGGAGAGCAGCAAGAAGCTTCACGATCTGTACGAAGCAGAGCACAACGCACGATCTCGCCATCTCTTTCGAGGAGAGGTTCATCGTTCAGAACAAAGTGAGGTCCAAATGGCCGCTATGTGCTGTAGCGCATTCGTCTCACAGCTAAAACCAATCATAGCTAACCTGGAGCAAGTAAGTGAAATCAAAGCTCAAACCAATCCTCCTTCACAAGATTGACGTCCAGCGAATGGAACAGGACTGCGTGGAACAATCCGCGGTCTTGGTCTACTTCACCCTACAACTGAACGGAACCACCACCACCGGGGCCGCTACTATCTACAAAGACGGCTCCTACATCGAAGCATTCTGGTCACGTCCAGATACTTGGCTAGACTCTCTGACACGAACCCGACTCCAGGCGCTTACCTGGACCGACTACTCAAATCTGCTACTGGAGCTACAAACATCAGTCACCAACTACATCCTTGGGAGGGAATCATGCGACCAATACCAATCAACTCACACGACTCGATCTTCGTTCTTACAGGCGCCGGTGTAAGCGCCGAAAGTGGCATCCCCACGTTCCGCGACACTGGCGGCTACTGGCGCGATCAGAACATCGCGGATGTCGCCAGCCCGAGCGGCTGGCAAAAAGACCCACAGCTCGTGTGGGACTTCTACTCTCAACGTCGGCGCACCGCCCAACCCGCCGTTCCCAACGAAGCCCACCACACCCTGGCCTCTTGGCAGCGCTGGCTGCCGTGCCCCGTCCACATCGTCACGCAAAACGTGGACCCCCTCCACGAACGCGCACGCACGAAGGACGTGATCCATCTGCACGGCGAACTCTTCAAAAGCCGCTGCCCGCTCGGCTGCAACGAACCCTTCGAAGACTTCACCACCTACTCACCAGGCGAGCCCCTCAACCGCTGCCCCCACTGCAACGAACCCTTCCGCCCGGACGTGTGCTGGTTTGGCGAAGAGCCTCACCAACTCGACCGCGTCTACCGGCTGGTTCAGAACTGCACGGTGTTCATTGCCGTGGGAACCTCCGGGAGCGTCCAGCCCGCCGCGTCCCTCGTTCGTCGCGCCCGAGAGCGCCTCGCAAAAACTGTGTACGTCGGACTTGAAGCACCGAGCAACGCCCACGAATTCGACGAAATTCACCTCGGGCTTGCGACGCAAAAAGTCCGCACACTCCTCGTCGCCTCGGAGTTCTATTCCGAACGCAACGCCCACCTGTCCATAAATTCCTTGAGCTCATCGTAGGACCGAAGCACCACGGGCTTATCCAGGTTGCCAGTGCCGTCTTTCGTCGGAGCAAAGACGAACGCACCCACCGGGATAAGCCCCACTTCTTCTTCCTGTAGGACCTCTTGTAGGTCCAAAGAAAAACTCAATCCCACCGAGTACTCGGACAACGATTCGAGGTCTTCCTCGTATTGTTCGATGTTCCCCTCCATCTCCTCGAGCTCTTCGGCATCCGGACGTTCCGAACGCGGCAACTTCTTGCTGGCGGCAAGCTCCGCTTTGGCTCTTTCCAAGATCTCCCGAGTCCCTTGCACTTCCTCCTCCGAGGCTTGCGCTTCCAACGTGATGACATACACCTTCGGTGCGACGGAGATGTGACCTACCATCCCCGCCTGAAATTCCGGAGACTCCAGGGAGAACACCTCACCTCCCTTGGCGACGAACAACAACAAGTCCTCGTGCCCAACTGCGTCAGGAAGGTCATCCTTCAGCAGTCTTTTTGCCTCATCGAGTATTTCCGTCGTCAGTTCGAGGTTGGCCATGACCCATCCTACCACGTGTCCCAAAGCACTTGGAAATTTGTGGACGCGCCCCCCGATCCCGTGGACACTACGAGAATGGCACCATTCATCGCGGGGATTGTCGCAGGAGGCGCGGCGCTTCTTTACCTGCTGACTGATTCAGAGCGCAAAGCAAAAGCAGAAGCAAGTGCACAACAACTCTGTGCAGGTTGCGTACGAGCAGCCGAACAGGGGCGCCTCAACGACATCGTACGCTATGTTGACCAGCCTTGCGTTGCCTGCCTCGATGCTGTCGAAAAGTACTCGTCACACCCCATCAACAAGCTCACCACGATTGGGCAGCTTCCGGGGCAAGAAACCGACGAAAACGGCAATGTCCTCTACATCTGCTACCACCGAGACGACCCATCCCAATCTTACCGCAACCCCCAGAAAGTTGACTGCTTCCCCCTCTTCGAGAATCATGGAATCAGCCCCGCAGAAGCTGGACCCCTTGCGGACGAACTCCGCCGCGACCGAGAACTCATCCGCATCAAAGGCAACCGTTCCCCTATGAACGGCATCCTTGCCGGGATATGAAGCCCCCATGAACTTCGGAAAAGCCATCGAATATTTGAAAGACGGGCGCAAAGTACGGCGCACTGGCTGGAACGGTAAAGGCATGTACCTCTACCTGGAATCTAAATTGCCCAACTACGAACCGTGCATCGTTATGTTCACGGCTCAAGGTAAGCACCAGCCCGGTTGGCTCGCGTCACAGGCGGATATGTTGTCCGAGGACTGGGCAGAAGTAGATATTCGCTGAAGACGCTATCTGCGGTAGTCCTCACTGAAGGCCCGATCGCCCCAGTAGTGGCTGTGCGACGGAGACGGCGCCCCACCTTGATTCTGCTTCTCATCTATCGTGCTGCAGAGCGAAGCCTCATGAATGTCCACGAGCGCCGGCACGTGCACGAACACGCGTAGCCCAAGCTGCCACGCCGAACGCGACAAAGACCAATCGAAAGAAGGCCCGTGTTGAGGCTTCCCGAGGCCCCGTTGCTCGCGAGCCTTCTGCGCTCCGTCGAGGATCTTCGGAAACGTGTCTACGCAAACGAGCTGCCCCTGCGCGCCTTCAACGTCGATCAGGTTGCGGTACATCTGCTGGTCGTCAGGATCTTTCTTGAAGTGCTGCGGGTGCCGGTCCCAGTAGTTTGGCGTGAATAGTGTGCCGAACCCAAAAAGGGGATGCCTGAGCGCAGACCACGTCGCCAAATTGTGGAGAATGTGCTGGTTTACAATCACGTCGTCTTCAAGACGCAAAATGTACTGACATTTTCGAACCTCCGCCGCCTTGAGCATTTCTCGCCAATACGATTCCCAAGTCTTCTGCAAATCTGCGTAGTCCTTCGGGAAGGTTCGTTCTTTTCGATCTTCGCATACTAGGTATTTCGTGCCGATGTCTGATTGCTCTATTGAGCGCACAGTCTTATCGCTGCACCTGCGCGACGTCGTCTGAAGCCACACCAAGCACCGAAATTCCGACATATCCGATATTCTCAAAAAATGCAGCGCGAAGGAGCCTTCAGCCGGGAGGGGAGGGAGGTTGGCTTACAACCCCCTCGCGCTGCGAAGTCAAATAGCCATCCAATTCTCTGCACACAACGCACCCCCGGGAGTCATCTCCGAACCGAGTGGCGTAGCCTTGTGTCTACATACTCCCCAATCCCTCTTGCTCTTTGGGCCTTCGGACAACTGTATCGCAGGCTTCCAAAAGAAGCAAGTTGCGCAACGAGGGCGATTCGGATGAGCCAAAACATTGCCCCACGGAATCACCGCCAAATGCTTAGCAAGCCAAGGCGCACTGCCGCTTGCTAACAGCTTTTGCACCTCGGGAATATCCGCCGCGAGCTCCCAGAAGACATGATCTTTGCCCGGAATCAGCATCTGTGCCGACTTCATTTGCTCGCAATCGGCAAGAGCTCGTTGAATGTACGAACGCAAACCCAAACGAAGTGTAGTCTGCATGGAAACTGTCCACCGCAAAGCATGCGTCTTGGCCCACTGCCAAGCCTCCGCTTCTTTGAACAAGCTAGGCTTATGCAGAGTGCGCGTCACCAAATGACCTATCTCATGCAGTGCAAACGAGTACGTGCGTGCGTTCGTCACGGGGTACAAGTGCAGAACTCGATCAGGGTCTACCCGAACCTCGAGTATGTCCGCATCCTTCGGCAGCCACTTGACCTTGATCTTGTGCGTCTTGATGAGCTCAGCTACGTGCTCCGCGTACTTCATGCCTGCACGAAGACGGAGGCGCCCTTGGGCTTGTTGCTGTGCGTCTCGATGGCAACGTAGTACGACACGCCATTCTCGTTGACGTACGGGCCCAGGAGAGTGCCCATTGGCGCCGACAAGCCATTCTTGGCCGCAGCAGCAATCTGCGGCGTCACCTCATCCTGCCGCGCACGACGATACCCCGCCGGCACGCTCACGTAGGTCTCATCTGCTTTCACGTCATCATCCTCCTCGGGCTGCTCGAGCCTAACCTGCCTGCGCACTTGCCTACCCCAAAGGTACGCCAAAAAGCTAGCACTTACGTCCATGGTCGCATTCAGGACCGTTTCAGACCGACCACGTCCCTGAAGCGTACCGGAAAAAATCTTGAACACCAACTGGGTTGCCCCCCATCCGATGGGGTTCACCCCCGCTGCCCCGATGAGAAAGCCAGAGCCGGCGTATATCGAAGTCCCAAGATCTACTGGCTTTCCCATGGTGTTTACCTGCACATCCCAAAAAAGAACACGTTCTTCTGCAGCAAGAAGTCTGTTCCCCCGATCCAACTGAGCAAGTTGGCTCTGTCGGTTGAATTCAAGAACGAAGTGGGTGTGGACACGAGAACGTGTCTCGACCAAGTCCACACCGATCCGGGATACTGCCAAATACCCGGAGGGAATGCTGCAGAAGCCGTTCTCTGCAAAGGCCCGATCTCGTACGCCGAAAGGACCCCAGGCGCCAGCGGAGCAGAAAACGAAAGCGTGACATCTGAGGTACCGCTTCCATTGATGTACGCGTTTATGTCGTTATCTGTGTCACACTGTACATTGAAATTATTCGTAGACGTTGTGAATCCCGCGGCACCTCTCTGACTTCGGCTGGACCCTCGGTCCAATTGTATATACGCGCTAGGTGAACCATCCCCACCGTTCTCTAGATACGCACATTCGTTCTGCACCCAAGCTTCAAAACCACACATCGCTGAAAACTGAGCACCTATATTCCACTTTCCTCGAATGAAGCTTTCCCAAAGTGTTGACCCTTCACACGTAGTGAGTATCGTTGCGTCTGTTGTGTAAACAGATGCATTTCCTGCAGTTACGATACCAGGCCCGCTGTCAATTGCAGTAGCATCAAGCGCACAGTTAGTAGTCGGTGCATCTGCGATCACCGAACCGTCGTACCAACGCGCAGTAACTGTTGCTCCACTGCCTCCCACCAAACTGGGGATGTCGATGACAAAGTTACTCCCATCTACGTTGGCGTCTTGTGCTCGCCAAGCTCCTCGATACGAAGCTCCAGGAGTTGTAAGTGTCGGAAGGCTCATACCTGTTCCCAACCAGTGGTAAATGTCGCAAACCACTGCCCCGAACTAGATTGAAAAAAGTTGACGAAGTCGTACTGTCCCGAAGGTCCTGGAGTGTACGCTGTCTGCCCTTGCCAAAATACAGTAAGTGGGAAAGTTACAGTGAAAGGACCTCCTGCATTGAATAATCTCAACTGAAAGTGTCCTTCTCCTCCAGGAGTGTTCAAAGTGAAATCAGTATTTCCAGTTACCGTTGCAAACACGTTTCTGAACGTGTCGAACGGTACTGCAACCGTTCCACTTACCGATCCCAGAACATCTTCATCTTCTTGCCACGCCGGTCCTTGCACACCTTGCGTGCCTTGAGCCCCTTGAGCTCCTTGGGCGCCCTGCGCTCCTTGAGGCCCTTGCGCGCCCTGAGCTCCTTGAGCTCCCTGGACCCCTTGAGGACCTTGGGCACCCTGAGCTCCCTGCGCACCTGCTCCGGTAGCACCCTGCGTCCCTTGAGCACCCTGCGCACCTTGCGCACCCTGCGCACCCTGCGCGCCTTGCGCACCTGAACCCGCAACACCTTGCGTTCCCTGCGGCCCTTGGACACCCTGCTCGCCCTGAGCACCCTGCGCGCCTTGCGCACCTGAGCCTGCTACTCCTTGTGTTCCCTGCGGTCCTTGCGCACCTTGGACACCTTGCGCGCCCTGCGCACCAGATCCGGTCACACCTTGAGTTCCTTGGGCGCCCTGAGCACCTTGTGCACCTTGAGCTCCCTGTGCACCCTGCGCACCCGAGCCCGCGGCACCTTGCGTACCCTGCGGCCCTTGAGCACCTTGAGCACCCTGTACTCCTGCGGTGCCCTGCGTTCCCTGTGGACCTGTAGGACCTTGCGCTCCAACACCAGGTCCTTGCGCTCCTTGAGCACCCTGCGGCCCTTGTGGCCCCTGCGCTCCTCCGTACACCACCAACTTCCATCTGCCCGGCGTGCCCAACGCCTGCCCATACGGCAAGATCACCGAGTTCAATGCCGGCGCATCTACACTATCAGGGTACCAACGGAACGTCAGATCTACGTTGATTGCGTAAGCTGTCGCTCCGGTAACCAGCGGCGTGACAACGATGCCTTCTACCGAATCAGGAATTGAAGAACCTGCGACATATACGGTCGCTGCGGAAAACTCTTGTAAACCTTCTACAGACATATGATTTCTCCTTCAAACCCGTTAAGCCAGTACCGCATATGTAATTGAGCACCAGCCCTCTTCGCCAGCCCCACCGTTGCTCGTAGATCCGCTGGCACCTCCCGTTCCTTGCTGATAAAAACCGCC
>JACZCZ010078325.1_pt1 | contig 36709 bp, 26 predicted proteins | sample 8641811 | NCBI WGS metagenome assembly JACZCZ01 (sample SAMN15324610, study PRJNA640507) | soil metagenome | isolation source: intercropping peanut in the first line | place: China: Luxin town, Laibin City, Guangxi Province | collected 2019-07-25 | depth 10cm m | reverse complement strand
GCGTCGGGATGTCGATCTTCTTCAGGTCTTCGGTGAAGTCCGTCTCTGAAAACGCCTTGATGCATTCGTACGCATTCTTGAGTCCGGCCTGCATGCTCCAGAGCCAGAACTGATCGAGCGTTCCCTGCGAGACCTTCACGCCATCGCGATTCGCACTGAAGAACGGCACCGCGAACTCCTTGTAGAACTGCGAGCGGTCTTTCAGCAGCGACGAACGCAGGCCGTCGAACACCTCGATCGGAATGCCTTCCGGATTCGCAGCGGTTTTGAGCATGAGCGGCGGAACGGCTCCAATGAGCACGGCCCTCGCTGCCCGCTTGGTGCCGTGGCGCGCGAGGTAACGCACGACTTCACCGCCGCCCGTGGAGTGGCCGACGAGCGTGATGTTCTTCAGATCGAGCGTCTCGATCACGGTCGCCAGATCATCGGCGTAGCCATTCATGTCGTTGTTCGAGGACGCTTGTTCCGAGCGGCCGTGTCCTCGGCGATCGTGCGCGACGACGCGAAAACCATTCTGCGCGAGGAACTGCATCTGCCCGTCCCACGCATCTGCGTTGAGCGGCCAGCCATGGGAGAAGGTGACGACAGGACCACGGCCCCAGTCCTTGTAGTAGATCTGGGTGCCGTCTTTGGCGGTAATCATGTTCACGGTACGGTTTCCTCTGGGGTCGGATGAAGGGTTGGGCTTGTGCGGCGACGGGTCAGCCGCCGCAGCGGCCAACCCGGCGGTTGCTGCCACCAGGGCTCCCGCTGTGAGCACGTCACGCCGGGTGGTGGCCTGAGGGGGAGGCGCATTCATCAAGCTTCTCCTTGAGTTTTGGCCGGTTCGGGCGTTTCGGCCCGTGGGAACACTCTCCCACCAGACCGCCGCGGCCCCTAGTTCAGCGGTGTTAAGCGGTGCTAAGCGCCGTGCTGGAGTGCAAATTGGCGGGTATACGATGCTTCCCAAAGGCCACTCCCGACTTGGGGTTACAGGCATACGAGGCCGGGCTATGCTCCGCAAAACCACCTGTGTCGACGAAACAGTGCTCTCCGTGTCGCCGGGGAAGCCCATTCCATTGGCCAAGGGTTCTTCGCGATGACCGTTCAGGATCAGTGGAGCGCCTCCTTCGGACCCTTCCGGCTGTCGCCTGCAAAGCGAGAGCTCGTGCGCGACGGTGTCCCTGTGCCCCTCGGCGATCGCGCACTCGACATGCTGATCGTGCTGGTGGAACGGGCCGGCGAAGTCGTCAGCCAGAAGGAGCTGATGGCGCGCGCGTGGCGCGACCTCGTCGTGACCCCGGGAAATCTTCGTGTGCACATGACCGCCCTACGCAAGGTCTTCGACGATGCCGGCAGCGGCACGTCCTACATCAGGAATGTCGTGGGACAGGGCTACTGCTTCGTCGGGTCCGTCACGCGCATTAGTGGGCAAGCGGCGGTCCCCGCGATCTCACCGCCTGAATCGAGCGTTACTTCGCGCACCCTGCCGCCGGCTCCGACTCGAATGGTGGGTCGCGATGAAACCGTGCGCACCATCATCTCGGACCTGCACACCGATCGATTCGTCACGATCGTCGGCGCGGCAGGCATGGGCAAGACGACAGTTGCAGTCTCCGTCGCCCATGCGATGAAGGGAGAGTTCGACGGCAACGTGTGTTTCGTCGACCTCGCCTCCGTCTCGGATCCATCCCTGCTGCCGACGACGCTCGCTTCGACACTGGGTCTCACGAGTCAAAGTCCCGATACGCTCGCGACGTTGATGGCATTTTTGCAGGACGCGCGTCTGTTGCTGGTCCTGGACAATTGCGAACACGTCGTCGATGCGGCCGCCGCCCTGGCAGAGGTGATCTTCAGCCAGGCGCCCGATGTCCATGTGCTTGCAACCAGCCGTGAAGCGCTTCGCGTCGAAGGCGAGCACGCCCACTGGCTGCGGCCGCTCGAGAGTCCGCCTCCGGAGTCGCCGATGAGCGCGACGATCGCGCTCGAGTTTCCCGCCGTCAGGCTCTTCGTCGACCGGGCGATTGCGTCTGACAGCAGGTTCAGGCTCACCGACGACAACGCGCCGATCGTCGCCGACATCTGCCGGCGACTCGACGGTATTGCTCTTGCACTCGAATTCGTTGCCGCGCGTGTCGCCCCCTATGGCCTCGAAGGGACGGTCGACCTCCTGGACAAACGGCTCGGCCTGCATTGGCAGGGACGTCGTACGGCGTTGCCACGGCACAAGACACTGCATGCCCTCCTCGACTGGAGCTATGGCCTGCTGTCGTCCTTCGAGCAGTGCGTGCTTCGAGGACTGTCCATCTTCGTCGGGCCGTTTACGCTGGACGCAGCGAAGGCGGCAGTAGTGGACGACGCGGCCGGGCTGGAAGGCGCCCTCGATTCACTCATCCTGAAATCGCTCGTATCGGCACAGTGGTCGCGCGAAGGAATAACGACCTATCGGCTGCTGGAAACAACGCGCATTTACGCGCGCGAACAGCTTGAACAGATGAGCGAGGTCGATGCCGTAGCGTTGCGACATGCCCGCTTCTTCACTGCCCTGCTGCTGTCATCTCCAGCGAACACACATCATCAGCATCTGGGCAACCTGCGCACCGCGCTCGAATGGTGTTTCGGCGACCGTACAGCAGCATCGCCTCCAGCCAGAACAGAAGTAGGAATCGACCTTGCCGCTGCCTCGGTCGCGACGCTTCTGCACTTCTCCCTGTGGAATGAATGCCTTTCCTGGAGCAAGGCCGCGCTGATGCTTCTCGAAAGATTGCGTGTCGACAAACGTGCACTCGCGCTGCAGGAAGCACTCGCGATCGCGTCCATGTACACCGGAGCGCCCGGCGTCCACGCAGTGATCGTGCGTGGCATCGAGATGGCACGAGAGCTTTCGGAAACTGCAGTTCATCTGCGACTGCTCGCCTCGCTGCACTTCTACTCGCATCGCGTCACGGACTTTCGCGCATCCTCCGCCATCAGCGATGAAATCGAAGCCGTGGCGCGCACGACCGACGACGTGACCGCCTGGGCCATCTCGGATTGGCTGCGTGGCTCCTCGCAGTACTGTCTCGGCAATCAGCAGATGGCGCTGCAACTGTTCGAGCGCGGCTTCACCCATGGCGGTGATCGCTACCCGGCCAACGCACATCAACTTGGCATCTATTATCGTTCCCGAGGGCTGATCGGCCTCGCGCGAGTCAGCTGGCTGTGCGGCTATCCGGATCGTGCGCTGCAGGCAGCGAGACAGGCACTTGAGGAATCCGCCGCAACCCCTGGAGTCAATCGCAGCTATGCACTGCTGATCGTCTGTCATGTGTTCCTGTGGCGCGGTGACCTGGACACTGCACTGGAGGCGATCGAACAGGTCATGTCGCAGCCCCACTGGAAGGGCCGCCTCGTCTGGTTCCACACCGAGGCACTGGCGTTGAAGGGTGAAGTCCTGATCCGTCGCGGCGACTTGACGGAAGGAATCGACCTGCTGCGCACCGCACTCACCGACATGAGAACGAAGAACCAGAAGAATCTGATGCTGACAGTCACGGCCTGCGCGCTCGCCGAAGGCCTGGCCGCCGCCGGTCGGATCGAGGAAGGGCTCGCGCTCATCAGCGATACGCTCTCCCAGCCACCCGGTAACGCAGAAACCTGGGAGGCGCCGGAATTGCTGCGTGTCCGCGCCAGCCTGTTGATGTCCATGCCAAGCCCGGATGAGGATGAAGCCGAGCGCTGCCTGACGCATTCCTTGGAACTGGCGCGCAGGCAGCGCGCCCGCGGTTGGGAACTGCGTTCTGCAACAACGCTGGCGCAGCTCAGATTGCGTCAGGGGCGGAAGGCACAGGCTCACGAAGCCCTGGCGGATATTTACGCTCAGTTCGCGGAGGGACTGGATACTCGCGACCTTCGAACAGCCCGAGAAGTACTCAGCGACGCGATGTGACTCACCTTTCCGCACGAATCGACAAAAGCAGGTTGTAACGGCATCCATTCTGGCTATCCTTACTCCGACTCTCCTTGTCGGAGTTACGAATCCGGCGGTCGGCCTTCCCGGGCCAGCCAACCGCCATCTGTCCCGAGGCAATCTATGACGAGCGAATCCGATCGCTGGATCGCAACTTTCGGCGCATTCCGCCTGTCACCCTTCACCCGCGAACTGACGCGCGACGGCGAACCGGTGATCCTCGGCGATCGAGCCCTGGATATCCTGACCGTACTCATCGACAGTGCAGGCCATATCGTCAGTCAGAAAGACCTGATGGAGCGCGTGTGGCGCGGCCTCGTCGTGACACCTGGAAACCTGCGTGTTCACATGACTGCCCTGCGCAAGGGACTAGGCGATGGCTACATCCGCAACGTCACCGGCCAGGGCTACCTGTTCGCTGCGCCTGTGACGCGGACCAGCATCGGTGAGACGCCGGCCAGTGGCTCATCCGTCGCCTCCCACTCATCGCTGCCGCTCGCATTGAACCGGATGATCGGCCGCGACGACACGGTCCGCACCATCTCGGCAGATCTTCGCACTGACCGGTTCGTGACCATCGTCGGACCCGGAGGCATGGGCAAGACGACAGTAGCGGTGTCTGTTGCGCATTCGCTGCTGGAGGAATTCGCGGGCGGCGTCTGTTTCGTCGATCTCAGCACGCTCACCGATCCCCGCCTGGTTGCTGTCACAGTTGCGGCAACACTGGGTGTATCGATCCAGACGGCCGATCCCCTGCCGGCATTGATCGCCTATCTGCAAAAAGGGCGCGTGCTGCTGGTGCTCGACAACTGCGAGCACCTGATCGATGCAGTAGCAGCGCTGACAGATCGCATCTTCAGCCATGCGCCCAGGACACACATCCTGGCTACCAGCCGCGAAGCGTTGCGGGTCGAAGGCGAGCACGCGCACTGGCTCCGGCCTCTTGAATCCCCCGCACCGGATGTCGCAATCACCGCCGCAGACGCACTGACGTTCACCGCGATCAGGCTTTTCGTTGATCGTGCGACGGCGAGCGATCATCGATTTCGTTTGACCGACGAAAACACTGCGCTCGTTGCCGGAATCTGCGGTCGCCTTGACGGAATCGCCCTGGCGATCGAACTCGTAGCGGGCCGCGTGGGCGCCTATGGACTGTCAGGCACCGCCGAGTTGCTGGACACGCGATTGGGCTTGCACTGGCAGGGCCGACGCACTTCCCCGCCCCGGCACCAGACACTTCGCACCCTGCTCGACTGGAGCTACGGGCTGCTGCCGCCCCATGAGCAGCAGGTACTGAACAGGCTGTCCGTATTCGTGGGCGCATTCGGGATGGATGCAGCGCATGCAGTCGCTAGCAGCATGGGCATCGATGAGGATCGATTTGCCCAATCGATCGATCAGCTGGTAACGAAGTCGCTGCTGTCGTCCGTGCCGAAGCATGATGGCGCGACGCTTTATCGGCTGCTGGAGACGACGCGACTCTATGCGGCTCAAAAGCTGGACGCCAGCGGTGAAGCGCATGCAACTGCGAAACGGCACGCACAGTGCTGCCTTCGGGCACTGCGCACCGAAGGCGCCGGACGAACCCAGGCGACACTGCTGCATGACCAGATCGGCAATGTGCGCGCGGCGCTCGAATGGTGCTTCGGTGACCATGCTGGAGGACAGGAGGAAGCCAGCTCAGACCTGTACATCAACCTCGCGGCGGCCGCCGCGCCAGTGTTCCTCGATCTTTCCCTGTGGAGCGAGTGCATCAGATGGACAGGATCGGCTCTCTCCCAATTGCCGGACGCAGCAAAAGGCGGGCCCTGCGAACTCTTGCTTCAGGAAGCGCGCGCAATGTCCTCCTTGCTGACGGCTGCCAGCGATGCGCGCACCGCGATCGACCGCGGTCTCGCGATCGCACGGCAACTCGGCGAAACCCAGAGTCGCTTTCGCCTGCTCGGTTCGTTGCACGTGTACCTGCTGCGCATGACCGACTTCGAGGCGGGCCTGAGCGTGGCCGAGGAGATGGCCGCCGTTGCGCATGAAGCGAACGATGTGTCGCTCAAAGTGATCGCAGACTGGATACTGGGGTCTTCACATTTCGTGCTCGGCAATCCGACCGTATCACGACGGCATTTCGAGCATGGATTCTCGCTTCCCGTGGAAGCCGGCAATCGTCAGCAACTTGCGGGCCTGTACTACCGCACACGAGCGCTCTATGGACTGGCTCGCGTGCTCTGGCTGTGCGGGTTTCCCGATCGCGCGTTGCGGCCTGCGAAGCAGGCGATTGCCGAGGCTGCGGCGACGGGCTCGCCGGTGAATGTGAGCTATTCGCTGGTCTACAACTGCTTCGTCTTCCTCTGGTGCGGCGACCTGGACACTGCGCAGGAAATGCTCGATACCGTGATGGCGCAGCCGCACTGGGAAGGCCGGCTGATGTGGTTTCATGTCGAGGCTCTCGCTTTGCAAGGCGAGCTGCTCATTCGACGAGGCCGCATCGACGAGGGAGTCGAAGTGCTGCGAAGCGCACTGACAGACATGCAGACCGCTAGCCAGAAGCATCTTATGCTGACGGTCACGGCCTGCTGGCTGGCGGAGGGTCTCGCTGCGATCCGACAACGCGCAGATGCGCTCGCCGTGATCGATGCGGCGATCATTCATTCGCCGAGCGGAGAGGCGTCGTGGATGGCGCCGGAACTCTTGCGCGTCAGGGGCAGTGTCCTCCTGTCGATTGGAAATTTCGCGGAAGCGCAGCGCTCCCTACTCCACTCGCTCGCGCTGGCGCGACAGCAGGGTGCGAAGGGATGGGAGCTGCGCACTGCGACGACATTGGCCCAGCACTACGCTGCTCAGGGGCGCAGAACTGATGCGCATGACGAGCTCTCAGGTATCTATCGCCAGTACACCGAGGGATTTGAAACACCAGACCTGTTGGCAGCGCGCAGATTGCTGGACGAGGTCGCGGACGCCGAAGGGCGGCAAAGCATATGCCCGCCGAGAATGGCCATTGCAGCAGGGAGTGTCGACTGATGCCTTACATCAGCAATGGCGTCGAATACGCACTGCATTGTCTGCTGCATCTGGTGGATAACACAGCGGCATCGACGGGCGTGAGCACGCGGGATCTTGCAGACCTGCAGGGCGTGTCACCCGAGTATCTGGCCAAGATCTTCACGAAACTGCATGAAGCCGGGATTGTCGCAGGCACAGAAGGGGCTCGCGGTGGGTTTGCGCTTGCGCGGGCGGCGGAGAAGATTAGCGTGCTCGACGTCATCGTGGCAATCGACGGCAAGAAACCGCTGTTCGACTGCAAGGAGATCAGGCTTGGTTGCGCTGTCTTTGGAGACTCGGCACCGCGCTGGGCTGCGAAAGGTGTATGTTCGATTCATGCTGTCATGCTGGAAGCCGAGGCGCGCATGCGAAATGTGCTTGCAAGCCACACCCTGGCAGGCATCTCCGCCCGGGTCGCAGCAAAGGCACCCGCCAGCTTCGCCACAGAAGTCTCCGATTGGCTTACGAATCGCGCGGCAGCGCAACGTCGCCAAGCCAGAAGGCCTCGCCAAGGCCGCGCTCGATGAACTACAACCCCGCACTCGATGGCATCAGAGCGCTGTCGATCTTCGCGGTCGTTCTCTTTCATTGCAGCGTTCCCTGGAGCAGCGGTGGATTCATTGGCGTAGACATCTTCTTCGTCCTGTCCGGCTACCTCATCACGTCGCTGCTGGCTGCGGAGCATCGCAGGGGCGGTATCGACGCTCTTGCGTTCTATGCCCGACGCGCACTGCGACTGTATCCAACGCTGGTGCTCCTGCTGCTGACATACGTCGTACTCGCTCCCGCTCTCTGGCCGACACAAGATCGATGGCTGGCCGCAACGATCGCCGGCCTCTATGTCACGGACTACGCGCTCCCATTCTGGGGAGTATCCTCTGCCCTTGGACACACTTGGTCTCTGGGTGTGGAGGAGAAGTTTTATCTGCTATGGCCGTTGCTCCTGCCGCTCATACTACGGACGCGACGACCTATTGCGTGGCTTCTGACCGCATTCGCTGCCGCAACGGCCTGGCGTTACTTCGTCGCTCTGCAGTGGGGATGGGCACAGGCGTATTTCTGCTTCGATACTCGAATGAGCGGCATCCTTCTCGGAGCGATTGCCGCACTAGGCGGCCTCAGGATATCGAGACTGACTGTCGTGATTGCCTCTGCCGCCCTGGCGATTGTTCTCTGCGTGCCGATCATCGAGACAAGCACGCGTGGCGTCTCCGTCGAGGGCGTGACGCTGGGTATCACCCTGGCGGAGATCTCCGCATTAGTGCTGGTCAGCTATGCCGCTGAGCATGGGAAGGCCAGATATCTTGCCTCGACGCCGATGGCCTACATCGGCAGGCTTTCCTATGGGATCTACCTCTGGCACTTCCCCGTTGTCCTGCTGCTGCGTGGCGTTCCTTCCCTGCCGTGGTGGATCACTCTGGGTTCGACGGTCTTGTTCTCGTTTGCCATGGCGGTCGTCTGCTTGCACTGGTTGGACGTACCCATCCGGCGGTGGCGCGAAAGGATCTGGCAGAAGCGCGAACGAAGCGCTCCCGGATTCGCGTGAGGCCGCTTCGCGCCCAGTGAGCGAGTCGGGCGGCGCGGCAGCTGCAACCCGCGCGCACATCATTCAATCACACGCGTCATAACCTTGCTGCAATAGGTTGATCACGGGATGTTCGAGCGGCATCGGCAAGAGCATCGCCAAACTTGCACTGACGCGTGGCGCCAACGTCGTTGTCACCGCACGCGCCATCGATCGTCTCGGCGGCCCGATCGAATCCGTTCATTTCACCGCACTCTTCTCCAAGATTCTTCACGCGCCTACCCGCCAGACCGCCTCGAGAAGTCGAGTGCTCGCCGGTTGCAATCTGACCAGCAGGCATATGAAGCATCAGCATCCACCGCATCGAGCGTCCACGCGGGCACAGCCGCGAGAGCGGCGATGCGACCCCGTCCGGCCACGGCAGGACGTTGCGGTTCAACGAATATCGCTTTTCTTCAAGCGCCCAATCTTCCGGACTAGGACACTGCGCTCGCATAGCCCTTTCACTCACCAGGAGACCACGTATGAAGAGCCAGTTCGCAGCCACCCTTCTCGGGTTGATTGCAGCTTCCAGCGCCATGGCGGCACCGGAGAAGCCCACGATCGTTCTGGTTCACGGCGCGTTCGCAGATTCCTCGAGCTGGGATGGGGTCATTCGGATCCTGCAGAAGGATGGGTTTCCTGTCGTTGCCGTCGCGAACCCATTGCGCAGCGTCCGCAGCGATGCACGCTATGTCGCTGACGTCGTCAATGGCCTGAATACGCCCGTGGTACTCGTCGGTCACTCTTACGGCGGAGCTGTCATCAGTTCGTCCGAGATACCGACCACGAACGTGAAGGCGCTCGTGTATGTCGCGGCCTTCGCGCCGGACACGGGCGAAACCGCGAGCGCACTGTCAGCGAAATTCCCCGGCAGCACGCTGGGTGCAGCTCTGGCAGCACCCGTTGCGTTGTCAGGCGGCGGGAACGACTTGTACATTCAGCAGCCAAAGTTCCATGACCAGTTCGCTGCCGACGTATCGGCATCGAGCGCGGCGACAATGGCTGCAGGACAACGGCCAATCACTGAAGCCGCACTCAACGAAGCGGCGAGTGATCCAAACTGGAAATCCGTTCCCTCCTGGTTCGTCTACGGCGATCAGGACAGGAACATTCCGCCCGCGACGATTGCATTCATGGCCGAGCGCGCCAAGGCCAGGAAGACCGAAGCAGTCAAGGGCGGATCCCACGTGGTGATGATTTCTCATCCTGAAGTCGTCGCCAGGATGATCGGGGCCGCGGCCGCAGCCCGCTAGGGAAAGCAGCCCCGAATCACGATGCGCGCACGCAGTTCAGACGATACGGTCAATCGAACACGCCGGCGTCTGTTGCGTGCCGCAGCGACAACGGTGGCAGCAATCCCCATGAGCGCGATCATCACTGACTCCTCGGCCCCGCGCGTTTCACCACCCGAATTTCGCCCGCTCCGCCAGATCGATGCCGGCGATCTGAACATCGGCTATGTCGACATCGGGCCTGCGGACGGTCGTCCCGTGCTGCTGTTGCATGGCTGGCCGTACGATATCCACAGCTATGTCGAAGTCGCACCATTGCTCGCCGCCAGAGGGTTTCGCCTCATCATTCCGTACTTGCGTGGCTTCGGAACGACGCGCTTCATATCCCGCGACACTATGCGCAACGGCCAGCAGGCCGCCCTCGCAGTAGACGGCATCGCACTGATGGATGCGTTGGGGCTGCAGACAGCACTTCTTGGCGGCTTCGACTGGGGCGCCCGCGCCGCCAACTGCATCGCCGCACTCTGGCCTGAGCGCTGCAGCGCCATGGTGTCAGTGAGCGGCTACCTGATCGGTAGTCGAGACGCCGGCAGGAAGCCCTTGCCACCCAAGACTGAACTCAATTGGTGGTACCAGTTCTACTTCTCGACAGAGCGCGGCCGCGCGGGCTATGCGGCCAATCGGAGCGATTTCGCGAGGCTGATCTGGGAGCTCGGATCACCTGAATGGAAGTTCGACGACGCGACATTCGCGCAGTCGGCGCAATCCCTGGAGAACCCTGATCACGTCGACGTCGTCGTTCACAACTATCGCTGGCGGATCGGTGTCGCACCGGGTGAGTCGAAGTATGACGCGCTGGAAGCGCGTCTCGCGGCGAGTCCTTCCATCACCGTTCCGACGATCACGCTCGAAGGAGATGCCAACGGCGCGCCTCATCCTGACAACGCATCGTACGTCAGGAAGTTCACGGGCTGGCATGAGCACCGGCTGATCAGAGGCGGCATCGGCCACAATCTTCCGCAGGAAGCACCGCAGGCTTTCATCGACGCAGTCGTGGATGTCGATCGCATCCGCGGATAGCACCCGAACGACGCAGCGAGAACATCCAAGATATTCCAGTCGCGATCAGCACCTGGTTATGGACATCACTGCAGATCTTCGGTGATCCGCGGCGCGACGGGTGCGGCTCGAGACGAACTTCTGAGGGCTCGCTGCGGCCTGCTCGATGGCTCCCACTTCGCCGGACTCGACCCTACCAGCTCCTTCAGATCCTTCACCCGCGCTGCGCCCGGCACTTCCTTCTTCTCCAGCACCGCTGCAGTCGAGAACGCCACCATGCGTTGCGTCACATAGGCGCTGTTCTCGCCGGTATCGACCTCGCCGTGCGGTCCACGGACGACGACGATCTCCTTGAGCCCCTTCGCGCGTCTGTAAAAATCGAACGTCGCTTCCAGTGATTCGGCGAAGTCCCACAACCCGCGGGCAAAGAACACCGCCGGCCACTCATATATATGTGTCATAGGCTCCGCTGTCGGCAGCATCACGACATTATGTTCGATGCGGGAGCGAGCCTCGTCGAGCACGCCGGCATCCTGATCCACTGGCGCCGGGCGCGCGCCAATACCGCCGCCGACAGTGGCGAGCAGCAAAGCGCCTTTGACGTTATAGCGATGTGGCGCGGAGCAACGCACTTCCGGCAGGTCATAGGTGCAGTCCTCGACGAAGTTCTGATGCATCGCCCAGGCTGTCGTGATGGAGCCTTGCGATAAGCCGCCGAAGATGACAGGGATTTGTTTTGCTTTCATACCGGCGAGAAATCGCCCACGCAACGCCGACCCTTCGAGCAGTTGCCCCGAAGGAGACAGCGCTCTCGCGCCTTCGCCTGTCTCCAGTGCATCGAGCGCACGCCACATATCGCGGCCCTGCTCGAGCGTATTGACAGAGTTGTAGCCGCCGGAGATGCCGTGGCCACGCTTGTCGAACGTGACGACATCGAAGCCGGCGCGATTCAATTCGTATAGATGATTGCGCCAGCCGCGTGCGCCGAACTTCTCGGACGTCGCATCGGGATACTGACGCATCACGTATGATGCCCTCTCCTTGTCGTAGTCATAGACGCGGGCGTCAGGTGATTGCATCGCCGTGGTTTCGACGCTGCGGCCGCCGATGAGCACGACCAGAGCGCGCATCTTCCCGCCCTTCCCGTCCGGCACGCCGCCTCCTTCGAGATACCAGCCACGCAAGGCGAGCGGATCGGTGCGCTTCATGTGCAGCCGTTCGTATGCTTCCCGCGGTACCTGAAACTCGATGACCCAGGCGCGTGCTTCGGCTTCCGCGATCGACTCGAGATACTGCGGACTTCCGAAGTATCTCGGGCGCCGGATCTGCTTCAGATCGACCGCGCCGTGCGGATCGATCTTTCCGGACTCATCCACGCTCCCCGTGGACCGGAATTCGCTGGGCACCGCGTTCAGAGGTGGAATACCGGCCAGCTTCTCACGGCATGCTGAGTTCTGCTTGCACGCTGCGTATATCCTCCTGATCTTCGCGTCGGTGAACTCGTTGGCGAAGTAGTCGCCCTTGTACTGCGCGGGTGCGAAGCTCGCAGGATAGGAGAATGGCACGCAGGCTTTCCCTGCGGGGTCATCGACGAAGTAACCCGGCAGGTCCATGAACAGATCGTAGTTGACGCGGGTCACGCACTCGATAGCAGGAGTGCCAGGCGAGACATAGGTAAGTGTCGCGGGCTCTGCCTGGGCGCAACCACACAACAGGAGTGCGGCGGTGATGGCACTCACCGAGCCATGCTTACCGCCAGTCTGCTCGTCCGTCAGGCCTTTGCTTGATGTCATTCAGAATCTCATCGTCACAGTCACGCCGTATTCCCGCGGATCCGCCATTGTGGCTACGCCACCCGGGCCCCCGACGACAGGGCGGTACTCGTCGTACAACAGCACATAGTCCTTGTCTGTGAGATTGCGTCCGTACAGCTGGGCGCTCCAGCGATCTTTTGCGTCGGCGAGCGTGAGCGTGGCGTTGAACAGGCCGATCGCACCTTGCTGACCCCACGGGCCCGGATTGATGTTGAACGCCACTCTGCTCCTGTAACTGTAGTCGACGCGAGGCGTCAATGAACCGAAGCCCACGTTCCAGGTGTACTGAGCCGCCAGCGCACCCGTCCACTCCGGAATGAACGGCATCACACTGTCTGTCGTGAGTCCTGTCGCGGCCGTAGCCTCGGGATCGACACTCGTGAAGCTTCCGTTCAGATAACCCAGCATGGCCTCGACGCGCAGGCGCCCGTTCGGTCCGAGTGCAACCGCCTCCAGTTCCCCGCCATAGATACGTGCTGCAGCTGCGTTCGCGACAATCGGCGCGTACACGAACTCTCCGACATCGATCCTGCATTCGCCATTGGGCTCGCGGATACAGGTCAGGACCGTCTGCTGCAGATCCTCGTAGTCCGTGAAAAAGGCGGTCGCGTTGATTCTCAGGTGATGATTCAGGAACTCCGCCTTCTCCCCGATCTCGTAGGTGAGTGCGTACTCCGGATCGAACGGTGTCGTGGCGACGAGCGCATTCGCACGGCCATTGAACCCGCCGGATCGCGACCCGCGTGCGACATTCGCGAAAACCAGCAGATCGGGCGTGGCCTGGAAATCCACGCCGATCTTGGGCGTGATCGGCGACCACGTGTCGCGCCGCTGTACACGCGCCGTCGATGCCGGTCCCTCGTTGAGGTCGTTGGGAATGTCATCACCGTTACCCAGGACGAGTTCCAGCGCCTGCGTGTTCGGATCGAAGGAGTCGGAAGCGAAACTGGCAAAGTGCGCGTACTTGCCGCTCCACTCCTTCGTCTCGCGGGTATAACGGATCCCGGCACTGACGTTCAGACGATCCGTGATGGCATAGGAGCCGTGCACGAACGCCGCATAGGAGTCCGTCTCCTGCGTATTGAAGTTCACCCAACCGGCCTGAAGCGGCGCAAAGAACGGAACGGCCTCGTTGGTGACACCGACTTCGTTGAAGTAGTAGAGGCCGCCGATGTAGTCGAGGCGGTCGTCGAACAGTGAGCCATCGATGCGGAACTCCTGCGTGAACCAGTGAGACTCCGTATTGATGTAAACCGACTGCGGGTCGTACGCGCCGCCGGTGTCGCCCGCATTGTTGGCGAAGGTCAGCGCGGTGACATCGCGGTACGCCGTGATCGAATGCAGCGTCGCATCTCCGATCTCGTAGTCCAGACCGAGCGAGACACCGTAGGAGTCGATCGGATCCTCGACGGGCGCACGTCCGGTCACTTCATATCGGGCGGGATTCACACCAGGACTCGCCAGCGTGTAGGGCAGCCCGCCCTCAACCAGGCCGGCCGCGACGAGATCGTTGTAGATTTTGAAGAAGGACTGCTCAGGGTCGTATCCCACCGGATGGCTCGGAATGACATGAGAACGGCCGGCCGTCACATCGCCGATCAGATTGACCGTCAGATCGCTGTTCGGCGTCCAGCGCAGGTAAGCACGGCCGCCGCGGCGTTCGATACTACCGACGCAGCCGCCATCTCGTTCCCGGCGACTCAGACAATCACGATTTCTGGTCAGAGCGCTGAGACCCAGCGCGAGGTCGTCTGCAATCGGCACGCTGACCGAGCCGCGTGCCTCCCACTGTCCGATGTTGCCTGCCGTCAGGGACAACGATCCACCGACCTCGGGACCCGGATCGCGGCTGATCAGGTTGATCGCGCCGCCGGCTGTGTTCTTGCCGAACAATGTGCCCTGCGGCCCGCGCAGCACTTCGACACGCTCCAGGTCCAGCAGATCGAGAATGGCACCCTGGGAGCGCGCGTAATACACGCCGTCGATGTAGAGGCCGACGCCCGGATCGTTCGTCGTATAGAAATCAGAAAGGCCAACGCCGCGGATGTACATCGTGATCGTATCCGGGCTGTGCAACAGGGCATTCGACATGTACACGTTGGGCGTGAAGCGGGCCAGGTCACGCAGATCCTGTGCCGAACGCGCCTGCAGGTCATCCATCGTCAGCGCCGTGACTGCCACGGGTGTCTTCTGCAATGACTCTTCCATGCGGCGAGCAGTGACGACCACCTCTGCGAGCGTGCCGCCTGTCGCCTCCGGTGCAATCTGAGCTCCGACGGAGACGCTCTGCGACGCCAGAACCACACCCGCTACGAGGCGAAGCCCGAGCGCTGCCCCACGACCGAGCCGCTCGCCAGCCTTTGTGGCTTTCGCTGCACCCATGGCCCTTCCCCTTGTTCTCGCAATCGATGCTATTGCAGGATCATGACGGGGCAACTATGACCGCAGCCCGCCCAGTGTGCCCCTCGATTCATTCTCGCAGCGAGCAACGCCCCTGACTTGGACGATCCGGCACTCACTTGGACGAATGCGATGCGTCGCCCGCGGGCATGTCAGAAAACAGCCGGCGGCGAACCGCCGGCTGAAGATCACGTGTGCACTTGCCGTTGGGGATGGGAAGTACGGCGGGGAGGTGGGACACGTGAGTTGACTGTCAGAACGCCTGCTATTCGGCAGGCAGCACCACATCAGCACCCTTCTTCTTCAGAAGGACCACGACGAGTTTCGCGGGCTTGGTCGTGCTCGCATTGCGACCGACCGTATGCACATCGCTGGGACCTTCATAGAAGGTCTGCCCTTTCGTAAGCGTGACTTCCGGGCTGCCCCGCACGCCCATGACGACCGAACCTTCGAGCACGTAGATGAACGAATGAGCATCGTGCCGATGGATATGGCCGGCATAGCCCGGCGGATAGTCGACGGTGATCATCAACATCTCCCTGCCCGGAAAATCCGCCAGGTCCTTCGATACGAGCGGGACCACGGCAGCATCCTCTTCGGCCTGCGCCACATGCATCGCCGGCATGCTGAGCGCGAGCAGTGCGAGCGACGTTCCAAGAATTTTTGCAGTTGGCATGGCGTTCCTCTCTTCACGCTGTGAGAACGATGTCGCCGGAAACGGCGACGGGTGACACGCAGCGATTCTGGCGATCGCACTGGAGCCGTTCTTGAATGTATCAACGGCCAGTTGAACGGACCCGGTGTGAAGGCAGCCCGGCAACCATCGCCTGCAACGCATCCAAATCGCCGCATGGCCAACAAAGATTTCCGTCGTCATCGGATTGAAGCTCACTGCATCAGTCATACCGGTTCCTTGCTCGCGTACAGGGCGAGACATGATGGTCGGCGAAGCGCAGACATCCACTTACCAGTTCGGCCCCACGGAGCGACCGATCATCCCGGGCGGGCCTTACCTGCCGGCACACCCGCCGCGCCGGCGCATCATCTACGTCGGTGTTGCGCTTCTCGCCGCAATCACGGCGACGCTCGGCAACGCGCTTGTCAACGTAAACGTGACGACACTGGCTGGCTCGATCGGGGAATACGTCACCGCAGTCGCGCTGTTGCCGGCGCTGTACGTGGCGATGAGCGCAACCGGGAATCTGGCGCTCGTCAAAGCGCGCATGCGATTCGGCGTTCCCGTGATCACACAGGGACTGCTGATCGTCTATGTGCTCGCCGGGCTCGTTCAGCTGCTCTTTCCTGGCTTCGCTTCGGCAGCTGCGATTCGCATCGTGAGCGGAATCACCGGGACGGCGCTGACGGCGGCCACGATGTACTACCTGCTCCAGGTGTTCCCACCGAAAGCCCGGCCTGCCGCGCTCGTGGTCGGTATCGGACTCATTCAGCTCGGCACCCCGCTCGCGCGTCTCTTTCCTGTCGAGATGCTGGCTCAGGATGACTGGCGCGGTCTGCGCCTGATGGAACTGGCCCTGCCACTCGCGACGCTCGCGGTGATGCAGTGGTTTCCATTGCCACAAAGCGACCGCAGCAAGCCGTTCGAGCCGCTCGACTTCGTCACCACCGCTGCAATCGTTCCCGCGATGCTGCTGTTCTGCGTCGTTCTCGCTACAGGTCGCCTCGTCTGGTGGACGGATACGCCGTGGATCGGCTGGGCCCTGGCTGCAGCGGCACCGCTTTTTGCCATCGCGATCATCACCGAGATGCGCCGAGCCCGTCCGTTGTTGCAGCTCGAGTGGATCGGCAGCGCGGGCATTCTGCGATTCGCGGCAGTTGCATTGTTGATCCGTCTGGCCCTTGCGGAGCAGACCTACGGCGCCGTCGGCCTGCTGACATCGAGCGGCCTCACCAACGATCAACTTCGAACCCTGTTCGCGATCGTCCTGGGCGCCATGATCCTCGGGATCCTGACAGCGGTTGTGACGCTGAGGCCCGGAAGAATCCGCTATCAGGTCATCGCGTCCGCACTGATCATCGCCTTCGCCGCATGGCTCGACAGTCACGCAACGAATCAGACACGCCCCGAGGAGCTGTACCTGAGTCAGGCGCTGATCGGCTTCGGCACGACACTCTTCATCGGGCCGGCACTCGCCTACGGCTTTCTGCGCATGATGGAGCGCGGGCCTGCGTTCTTCCTGAGTCTCGTCGTGCTCTTCAGCACTACTCAGAATGTGGGCGGACTCGCAGGTGCGGCGCTACTCGGGTCATATCAGACCATCGCCGCTCGTGAACATGCGCTGGTGCTGTCTGAAGACCTCACCGCCAGCAATCCTCAGGTTGCAGCACGCATTCGCTCCGGCTCCCAATCCTTCGCAAGTGTGGTGAACGATCCAGCCCACCAGGCTGCGCAGGGCGGAGGGTTGCTGTTCCGGTCCCTGGCGCGCGAAGCAAACATCCTCGCGTTCAACAACGTATTCCAGTTGGTCATGTTGATCGCGCTGTCGGCAGCGCTCGTCGTATCCAGCGTCGCAGCGCGCGACCTGTGGACCGCGCGCCGCCGCACATCGCTGGAGGCTCAGACATGAGCGAATCGGCTGCAGAAATCAAATCTCCCGTACAGGCAGCGGCTGCCGCTGCGTCACCTGAAGCGGCAGCCGCACCCGCCAACGCACCTGCGTGGCATCCGCCGCGTAAGCGACGAACCACTGTCGCAGCGATCACGCTGCTTGCAGTCCTCGCGGTCTGCGCCAGTCTCGCTGCATGGCGGTTACCTCCGTTCGCGGGCGGTGCCGAGTCTACGGAGAACGCGTACGTACGTGCACCGACGTTGGTGATTGCACCGCAGGTCAGTGGCTACGTCGCGACAGTTGAGGTTGAAGACTACGCGTACGTACACGCAGGCCAGGTTCTGGCGCGTGTCGACGATCGCGTCTATCGCGCGCGGGTATCCGCTGCGCAGGCTGCATTGAGCGCACAGATCGCTGCGCTAGCCAACGCGCGTGCTCAACTTGCGCGCGCGAAGGCTGACATGGCTCGAGTAGATGAACTGGTCCGCGATGGATCGGTGTCACTGCGCGAACGGGACGAGACGCTGGCAGCCCTGCGACAGGCTGAAGCGCAGGCTCGCCAGGCCAACGGACGCCAGGGCAGCTTCGAAGCACAGGTCGATGCAGCACGCGCACAACTCGCCCTCGCTGAGATCGATCTCGCACACACCGTGATTGTCGCGACCGCGGACGGCCAGGTGAGCGAGATCGGCGTGCGCCTTGGCCAGTACGTCACCAATGGCACGCAACTCATGTCGCTGGTACCGGCCGAACGCTGGGTGATTGCCAACTTCAAGGAAGCGCAGATCGCTCGCATGGCGCCCGGACAGAAGGCAACCTTCACCGTCGACGCATTGGACGGCGCGCGTTTCAACGGCCGGGTGGAGCGCTTGTCGCCCGCAGCGGGTTCGGAGTTCGCCGTCTTGAAGCCAGACAATGCAACGGGAAACTTCGTGAAGGTACCGCAGCGTATCGGCGTGCGGATCGCCATCGATCCCGGCCAGGGGCTCATCGAACGACTTGGGCCGGGAATGTCGGTCGAAGTTGTGGTGCACACGCGGGGTGAAGCATCGTGATGCGCGCAGTGCCTCTGCTTGCGATCGCTGCGTTGGCAGGCTGCGCGGGCCCCCGACCCAATGCCCCCGACGCGGCTTCAGTTGTTCCGCCCGCTGCCTGGCGTATGCCTGCGGATGATGAGAGTGACATCACGGCGCACTGGTGGCAGGGGTTCGGAGATCCGGTACTCACCCGAACCGTGGAGGTCGCGCTGGCGAACAACGCCGATGTTGCGATTGCGGCGGCACGCGTGGAAGAGGCGCGAAGTCAGTTCAGACTCGTCCATGGTCAGTCGTTGCCTAGTATCGGTGCCGGCATCGCAGAACGTCGCGAACGATTCCTCAATCCCTTCGGACAACCTGCATACCAGACGGTGAGCCGCGGGGAGATCGGAATCTCCTACGATCTGGATCTGTTCGGACGCCTGCGCTATGCGAGCGATGCGGCTCGCGCTGCCGTGCTCGCGACGGAAGCGGCTCGGGACAACGTCCTTCTTGCAGTTGCCTCTTCCGCCGCCAACGGCTACATCGTGTTGCGCGCGCTCGATGCCCGGCTGACCGTCCTCGAAGATACCCTGGCAGCGCGAGCGGCAGCGCTTCGCATTGCGCGCCGCCGACTGGAATCGGGTTATGCCACTCGGCTCGAGTTCGACCAGGCGGAAGCCGAGTATCACGCTACGGAGCAACAGATCCCTGTCGCCCGGCTCGCGCTTGCACGACAAGAGCATGCCTTGACGCTGCTGCTGGGTGAGAATCCCCGCGAAGTGGAGCGCGGTCTCGCGCTGTCCGCGCTCACAGCGCCGGTCACGCCAGACGTCCTGCCCTCTTCCCTTCTGCGTCGTCGACCGGACATTGCTCAAGCCGAGCAGCAGATCGTTGCAGCCGATGCAGCGCTGGACGCAGCACGCGCTGCATTCATGCCGACCTTTTCATTGTCCGCAACGGGCGGGTTCATCGACTCGACGCTCATCGGCGACCCCGTGTCGATCTTTTCGCTCGGTGGCAGCATCCTTGCGCCCATCTACCAGGGAGGTCGACTGAGAGCCCAGGCCGATACGGCAGCAGCCCGGCGCGACCAGGCTGCGTTCGCGTATCGGAAAGCTGCGCTCACTGCCTTTCGCGAGGTCGAGGATGCGCTCGCGGCGCTTGCGCATGCAGGCGAACAGGAAGCTGCACTGCGACTGCAACGCGATGCGCTCGCGCGTGCACTCGACCAGGCGAACAATCGATACAGGGCCGGGTACTCTTCGTATCTCGAACAGCTCGATGCGCAGCGCGGTTTGCTCACCGCCGAACTCGCGCTGGTGCAGGTGCGCTCAGACAACCTCACCGCCGCTGTAAGCCTGTTTCACGCACTCGGTGGCGGCTGGTCGAAGCAATGAGTTCGCCGGCAGAATATCAGCGCGTGACGGCTTCCAAATGCGATCGATCCCTTCAATCGCCTACAGCGGCAGCACGGCACAGTGAGACTCGGTAAACCCACCCGAGGAGTCACTCACATGCGCGACAGCTCTCAATGGCCATCGATCGCCAGCGAAATCCTGGATACCGAGATCGACATCGACCAGCACGGCTCCCCTGTAACGCTCGAGCCCGCAGAGTGGCTCGTCCTGTTCGTCCCCGGACTGCGCAAGCAATGGTGGCATCCGTTCGCTCATCCGCGCCACAAGCACTGCTTTCTCATGCGACCGGACGGGGCGGGCGGCTACATCATTGTCGAACCCTGGTGGACTCGAATGATGATCACGACGCTCACAGCCGCACAGGCCCGCAAGTTCCTGCTCTGGGGCAGTCGCGGCGACATGCTGCTGGTGCGCGAGAACGTCCCCGGCGCGGGCAGCCAGGTGCGCGGCTGGATGACCTGCGCAGCAATGACTTCCTACCTGCTCGGCCGCAACTACGCGGTATGGACACCCCACGGGCTCTATCAGCGACTGCTGCGCGAGCCCGGTGTCTGCAGAGTCGACCCGTTTCCACTTCTGCAGCCCTTTGATGCAGAACGCTGGACTCCGCAATTGCCCAGCCTGCCGCAGGCCGCGGCCTGCTAGCGCTGCGCAGCGCACACAAATGAGGGTGAAGCAGTGGCGCGCATCAGTTCAATGCCCGCACTGCTCCTCACCGCAGCCTTTCCTCTTGGCTGTGGCGCCGGAGGCGTTGCGTTGAACGCCAATCGACCGGCCGAGATTGCGCTGCCAGTTAGCGATGTGACCTGGCTCGATCGGACGATCGCGCCACGCGAGGCACAGCATCCGGGCGAATCAGCCTTCCGGCTGGTCAGCGACGGGCACGAAGCATTTGTGATTCGCTCGCGCAGCGCGCAGTTGGCGATGCGCAGTCTCGATGTACAAACGTTCATCTGGCGCGACGACCTGACCGGCAAGTTCCTTGCCCATCGCCTGCTTGAAGCTGCTGACCGCGGCGTGCGGGTACGCATCCTCGTAGATGGCATCGGATCTCGCGACAGCGTGTACGCGCTTGCGGCGCTCGCGAGGCATGAGCACATCTCCGTGCGCGTATTCAATCCGCTCCGTCGCAGCGGCGGGATGCCGCAACTGCTCGATGTTCTGCTGAACTTCGATAGCCTCAATCGCCGCATGCACAACAAGACCTGGATCGCCGACAATCGCATGGCCGTGGTCGGCGGGCGGAACATCGGCGACGAGTACCATGCCGCCAGCGATACCGTGAACTTCGTCGATCTCGATTTCGCCATGTTCGGCCCCATCGTGCGCGCAGTCTCCGCATCCTTTGATGACTACTGGAACTCGGCGGCGGTCGTCTCCCTGAAGCCACCCGTGGAAAGTGGCGTCATCGAGATGACGCTTGCTGCACAGCGCCTGGCACTGGATGCCGCGGCAGCGGCAACCTGGCGCAGCCCGTACGCGGCCGCACTGCTTGCGGATGACGCTGTGCAGCGACTCGTAGCCGGCGACTGGCCCATGCAGTGGACAGCAAACTATCTGTTCGTGGCAGACGATCCGCTGAAGGCGATGAGTGACGACCCGGACCTGCGACGCGCAGCGGTCCGGCGGACCCTGCTTGGAGAAGTGCGGGATCTCCAAGAGGACCTCGTTCTCGTCTCTCCTTACTTTGTCCCTGGAGATGACACGACGGCCCTGCTCGTGGATGCCGTCGGCACCGGCAAGCGCGTTCGTGTGCTCACCAATTCGCTTGCAGCGACGGACATGAGCGTCGCGCACGGTGTATATGCACGCCATCGGGAGGCCTTGCTGGCCGGCGGAGTCCGGATCTGGGAGCTGAAAGCAGAGGCTGTGCGCAAGGACACGCAAACCTTCGCGGGAGCCGCCAGTCTTCACACCAAGGCTTTGCTCATCGACCGCCGCAAGCTGTTCGTAGGCAGCTACAACCTGGACCCGCGATCCGCCTGGATCAACTGTGAGCAAGGCGTGCTCGTCGCGAACGAGGCATTGGCAAGTAGTATGGAAGACATCGTCACGGTCCAGATCGCTGGCTCGCGGGCATGGCGCGTCACACTGGAAGACGGCGATCTACGGTGGACCGATGGTACGGACACCTTCACGAATGACCCTCACTCGTCGATCGGCCATCGCCTCCTGGCGTGGCTCGCGCGCGTATTGCGTCTCGACGCCCATCTTTAGGCCGGCTCAACGCAGCTCGCGATTCGCCCAGTGAGGCGTTCGCGCGATTGCACCCGCGCCGCGTCCATGATCATGCGCCCGGCCCAGCGATAGATGTTGAAATCGGCGACCTGCCTGCGCAGCGCGGCCATCCGCTCGCGCTGCTCTCGCTCGGGCATCCTGAGCGCAGCGTCAAGCGCCGCGGCCGCCTCATCGATGTCGTACGGATTGACCACGAGGGCCTCTGTCAGCTCGCGAGCCGCCCCCGTGAACTGACTGAGGACGAGTGCCCCCTGCCCATCGTCGCGTGCGGCGACGAACTCCTTCGCCACCAGGTTCATTCCGTCGTCGAGGCTACTCACGTAGCACACGTTCGCCGCGCGATAGTAGCGAAACACCGTCGGAGGTTCGTGATGCGCACGCAGCAGATGGATCGGACGATAGCCTGAGCGACTGAACCGGGAATTGATGCGTGCCACCAGCGCCTGCACCGTATCGTTGAGGTCGCGATACCGGTCGATCTCGGTTCGACTGGGAGCGCCGAGCTGAATGAATGCAAGTCGGCCGACGAGATCCGGCCGTTGCTCGAGTAGTCGCTCCACTGCGAGAAACCGCTCCTCGAGCCCTTTCGTATAGTCGATCCGGTCGACACCGACAGCGAGCACCGCGTCGGAACCGAGTCCCAGCTCGGACAACACGCTCTGTCTGCAGTCGCTGGCGCTGGGAAGTCCGGCGGTCCACGGAGTCGGCCAGTCGATCGAGATCGGATAGGCACGAACGAGCGTGCTGCGACCGTTGCGGACGACTGCATCTCTCTCGCGATCGAGACGCAGCTCGAGGAAGCGATCCGCCGCTTCGAAGAAGTTGTTGCAGTGGAACTGCGTGTGGAATCCCAGGATGCTGGATCCGAGCATGCCTTGCAGGATTTCCTCGCGCCAGGGACAGATTGCGAATCGCTCCGCACTCGGCCAGGGGATGTGCCAGAACGCGATGATGGTGGCGTTTGGCAGACGCTTGCGAAGGATCCCTGGCAGAAGCGCGAAGTGATAGTCCTGCACGAGGATGACGGGCGCGTCTCCACCCTCCTCGCATACAGCGTCTGCGAAACGCTCATTCACGCCCCGATAGCGCAGCCAGTCGTCGCGCCTGAAGCTCGGACGCGTATCCGCCATGTGGCACAGCGGCCAGAGACCCGAGTTCGAAAGGCCGTAGTAGTAGCCACGCTCCTCCTCACTCGAAAGCCACACGCGCCGGAGCGTATACGCAGGCTCATCCGGCGGTACCGCGAGGCGACCGTTCGCGTCCGCGGTGAGACGATCAGCTGAACCGCTGCCATGTGCGATCCAGGTGCCGGAACAAGCACGCATCACAGGCTCCAGCGCGGTGACCAATCCGCTTGCGGGATGAAGCGTACGGATGCCATTGGCATCGTGCTCATGGATATACGGTTCTCGGTTGGCGACAACGAGCACGCGCTCGCCAGAAAGATGTCGAAACAGCAACTGCTGCAATCGCTGCGGCGTCCACGCAGCAGCATCAGGAAGATCGGCTGCGAATCGTCCCGCCGATTCGATTACGATGGCATCGTTGCGGTCGCTTCGTACTGATCGCATCGGTGACATAGCTGGTGCTCGCATGACAGCCCCTGGTCAATGATCACGGGTCAGATCGGCGAATACGCGCTCGCCGTGGCGCACGATCCACGAAAGATGTCCCTCTTCCGGCAGGCAATGCAGCTCGCTGTTGACGAGCACGCTTGCCAGATAGCCGGCCATTGCTGCCGGTACGATGGTGTCGGCCAGTCCCTGCCAGATCGATACAGGTCTCAGTATCTTTGGGAGATCGATGTCCCATGGCCGCGCGAGCAGCTTGAGCTCGTGAGCGACACCTTGCCCACCCTGCCGCAGCGCCTCCACTGTGCTGCTCAGCATCAGTGCGCTGTAGTGAGCGTCGGAAAGCAGAGCACGGTCGGCCGAACCTGTTCTCGCCAGCAGCTGCGCGAAAAGCAGCTTGGGATGCTTTCGAATCATGCGAGCCACCACATCCACGGCGACTCGGGCGAGACGTGGCGTGCGCAAGCTCGCGGTCAACGCTGCTCTTTGGATAGCAGGCATATCGGCCACGAGTTCTGCGCGCACGACGGGACTCACTGCGCCAACCAGCGCGACCCTGCTCACTCGCTCAGGCAAGCCTGCGGCACACGAAAGCGCGTACGGACCGCCGCCGGACACACCCATTACCGCGAAGTGACCCACCGCGAACTGATCCGCAATCTGGCCTATGTCAGTATTCCAACTACAGATGGTGCGATCGGCGTGGAACGACGAAGCGCCCAGACCAGGACGGTCGGGTGCGAGAAGCCGAATATTCAATCGCTCGGCAATGCACGCCACGATGCGTGCTTCGAAACGAGAACCCGGGCACCCGTGAAAGTAAAAGACCGGTTTCCCGGCCGGTCGGCCCAGCTCCAGGCACGCGACGGTGCGCTGGTCCGCAAGCCTGATGCGATGCTCCATCTCCATCGGTGCAGACTGGTGGAATTCGCCGCCAGTTACTTGCACCAACCATTCGCTACTTGGCCATCACGGGCCTGCTGGCTGGTAGATCTCGCGCGGTCGGAATAAGGAACCCCGGAGGCCTTCTGTTACTCGGGTGCGCCGATGCGCGCGCGCCGCCATGCACGCGGACTTTCTCCCGCGATCCTGCGGAACAACCGTGTCAGGTGTGACTGGTCGGAAAGGCCGCATTCCAGGGCAATCTCGCTCAGCGGGGCGTTGGTGGACAGCATCAGTCCCTGAGCGCGCTCGACGCGGCGACGAATCACGTACTCGTGGGGCGGTTCACCGAAAGTGTTGCGGAAGGCACGTCCGAAGTGCGAAGCGTTCAGTCGAACGAGCGCGGCCAGATCATCGTTCCTGATCGTGCGGTCCAGGTGCGCATCGATGTAGATCCTTACTTTTCGAGCCTGCCACGGCGCCAGTCCTCCCCGGGGCTCCACCGCGGTCGCGCCGGTCGCTCCCCCGATCTCCTGCAGCATCTCCATGGCGCGTCGCAGGCTTTCCTCGGCTGTGCAGCGCTCATCGTCGAGCGCACTTCTGACCGCGGAGCAGAGTTCTTCAATGACCAGCCGCGCCTTGCGCACGGAAAGACCCGATCCCGGCGCTGCCATCGCAAGCGAAAGCGTTGAGTTGTCCATGGAGAGCTCCCCAATAGAGGTCGATTGGTCTGGCGGCCTGCACGCGAACTTCGCTGCGGCCGACGTATCGTCTCCGCTCTTTGTCCTTGAATCACGCCCCTTAAGGGAGATGCCGCAGCGACCGGGGAGTCACTCCGGCGGCAGGACCCGGCGTCGCCCGAAGCGGGAAGAATCAATCGAGTAGGCGCCGGGTCCGAGCAGCGCCAATGCGATCGCATTGAGAGCGAAGATGCCAGTCACCGCCGGACTGTCGACGCCGATGGCAGCCCATACCAGCGCGTGAAAGCCGAGTGCGGTCGCGGCTGCAATGGGGGTCAGGTAACCTACGAATAGGGCAACTGACGTGAGTATTGCAACGACGTGAACCCATCCCGGCAGCACGAGCCGGTGGCCGAGGTCGGTGAGCAAGAGCGCAAGCGCAACGCTGACCCGCATGAGCAGCAGGGCAAGTCCGGGCATTCCGGGAGGGAACATGGAGAACAGCTTCTGCACGCTGCGAAGCGTGCATCTGCCGCCAGTCGCAGCGAAGCCGACACCCGGAGATCTGGCACTCCCCCTTTAGGGAGATCCTGCTTCGGCCGTGCTGGGGTAAGTACTTGCGGCACAATCGCAGCCTATGCTGCCAGAAGGTCCTGACGGTGGCTCGGACAAGCGTGGCAATACTGACGAGAGCACTGCGACTCGTGCGATCCGCGCTGTGGATTGCAGCGTTCGGGCTGCCGTCAATCGCGTGCGCGTTGTCACCCCACCTCAGCCTCCGGCAGCTGCATCACACGAGCTGGCTGGCGCACGATGGGGCCCCGACGGGCATCGAGTCGCTGGCTCAAACGAGCGACGGCTACATCTGGGTGGCGGCCAGCGCCGGGTTGTTCCGCTTCGACGGAGTCCGGTTCGAACGAATCGACGAGGTGGATGGCCATCGCCTGCCGTCCAACAATGTCGTCAGGTTGTTTGCGCCTCGTTCAGGCGGCCTGTGGATCGGCTACCGATTCGGCGGTGCAAGCTTCATAGCGAACGGCACAGTCAGAAGCTTCGGCGCTCGTGAAGGCCTCCCGGGCGGAACAGTCACCGACTTTGCACAGGATCAGTCGGGCGCAGTCTGGGCAAACACTACTCGCGGACTCAAGCGGCTCGATGGGGCGAGCTGGCAGGAAGTCCGTGAACGGCTCGAGTTGCCTTCGGAGTACGTGAACGCCATGCGCGTGGCACGCGATGGCACGTTGTGGGTCGTGGTCGACCGCAAGGTCATGTCGCTCGCGCCCGGTCGATCCGCCTTCAGCGCGACGGACATCCGCACAAGCGATGAAGATGTCCAGTTCGTAGAGATGTCCGATGGAACCTTGTTGTTGGCCGATCAGAAGCTGGGTGTGCACGTCATCTACTTGCCTGGCGGCCAGACCACGGCGCGGCATTCCTGGATTCCAGTGCGCGATGCACGTGACGATCGGCTCTGGGGTCAACTGGTCGATCGCGACGGCGTACTCTGGCTGACCGCAAGCTCCGGCATTCACCGTCTCAGCGACGCGGCGCGACTCAGCGACCCTGAGTTCGCTGGAGCAGCATCGAGCGACGCCTATGCAAACGTGGATGGACTCGCTACAAGCGACTTTCTCGAAGACCGCGAAGGCAACATCTGGATCGGCACGGCCAGTGGGCTCCACCGTTTTCGCGAATCGCGATTGACGCCAGTGGAGTTTCCGCGGGCTGCGGACGGCTTCGCCATCGCGGCGGGCGACGCGGGGGCGATGCTGGTTGGCATCGATTCCGAACAGGGTGCGTTCCATCTTGACGGCAACGCTGTCCGGCAGATCGCGCCTGGTCCGCAAAGCATCACCAGCGTTTATCGTGGCGACGACGGCGTTGCCTGGTTCGGCGGCAGAGGCACGGTGTGGCGATCCAGCAGCGCGTCCGTTGCTGATTCAATGTGGATTGCGTTTGCGGCGCCCATAGAGCGGGCGAATGCCAGCTTCTATCCGGTCCAGGCAATGACCCAGGACAAGGCAGGACGACTGTGGGTATCGATGGTCCGGGGCGGCGTGTATCGCCTGGACGGCAGCGACTGGGTGCACGTCGGCAAGGATGCTTCGCTCACACTGGCAACCGACGCTGATGGCCGTGTGTGGCTCGGATACCCAGGCGGTCGCATTCGACTCGTCGACGCGAACGACGTCACTGTGCACGACCTGGAAACCGACCTGGGCAACATCCTTTCGATTCACGCGCGCACCGCGAATGTCTGGATCGGAGGCGAGCTTGGCCTCGCGCGATTCGATGGCAGCCGCTTTCACGCCGTGGCGCTGCACGGCAACCGCTCTCTGTCGAGCGTCTCTGGCATCGTGATCACCGCTGAAGGACACCTGTGGCTCAACACGAGTGACGGTGCGATCAGCATTGCCGCCGACGAGGTGCGCCGCTTGTCAGCTGACCCACGCTATGCGGCCCGCTACGATCTGTACAACTACCTCGATGGCATGAGTGGAACGCCGACTTCGATTCGACCGCTCCCATCGATGGCAGCCGGCACCGACGGCCGCTTGTGGTTTGCAACGACGAACGGCATCACCTGGATCGATCCAAAGGCTTCGAGGCGCAACACGCTCGCGCCGAACGTAGAGGTGCAATCCATCGTGGCGGATGGCACTCGCTTTCGACCGCATCCTGACCTGCAGCTGCCCGTCGGCGCGCGCGACTTGCAGATCGACTACACGGCGCTCAGCCTCTCGGTTCCGGAAAGGGTCAGATTCCGCTACCAGCTCGGCCCCGGCGGGCCCTGGCAAGACGCCGGTCCGCGACGCACCGCGTACTTCACCGACCTCAGTCCGGGCGCCTACGTCTTCCGAGTGATCGCAGCCAACAACGATGGTGCCTGGAACGAGGCTGGCGCAACACTGGCCTTCAGCATTCCGCCGCCCTTCCACCAGACGCGCTGGTTCTACGCCGCATGCGTCCTTACGGGTGTGGGACTGCTGACCGCGATCTACAGAGTGCGGATGCGGCAGGTCTCCGCTCAGGTGCGAGATCGGCTGGAGGCGCGGCTCTCGGAGCGCGAGCGCATCGCGCGCGACCTTCACGACACCCTGCTGCAGGGTGTCCAGGGATTGATCTGGAGGTTTCAGGCAGCAGCTGACCGCATTCCATCCGGCGACCCTGCGCGAACGATGATCGAACAGTCGCTTGATCGCGCCGACAGGCTGCTCGGCGAAAGTCGCGACAAGGTGAAGGATCTGCGTCCCGCGGCAAGTGGCGTCGTCGATCTCGCCCAGGCACTCGCGGCCGAAGGCGAGCAACTGTCAAAACTGCACTCCGCGAGATTCGCGGCCAGTGTTCAGGGGACGAGTCGTGAAATCCATCCGATCGTCCGCGAAGAGGCACTGCTCATCAGCCGCGAGGCAATGAGCAACGCATTCCGGCACGCCCAAGCGAACAGCATCGAGGCCGAACTGACGTACAGCGACGCCGCATTGCACGTCCGGATTCGCGACGACGGACAAGGCATCGACGGCACCATCCTCAAGGCCGGCGAGAGGCCCGGACACTTCGGCCTCATCGGCATGCACGAACGAGCGAAGAAGCTCGGCGCGCACATCGACGTGTGGAGCAAGCCGGGCGCAGGCACGGAGGTCGACCTGCGCATACCCGCAAACGTGGCCTACAAGCGGCACGAATCGCGACCGCGAGGGATTCGCCTCTGGCTTTCCCTCTTCGACTCCTCCGTGCAAAGACATCAATGAACACCATGCGCGACTCTGTCATCCGGATACTCACCGTCGACGACCATCCCCTGCTGCGAGATGGCATTGCCGCGGTGTTCGAGGGCCAGGACGACATGGCGCTCGTGGGACAGGCCAGCAATGGCCGCGAGGCCATCGAATGCTTCCGACGTCTCCAGCCCGACGTGACGTTGATGGACCTGCGCATGCCCGACATGAACGGAATAGAGGCCATCGCGGCAATCCGCGCGGAGTTTCCGAACGCACGCATCATCGTACTGACGACATACGCCGGCGACGTGCAGGCCGCAGCGGCATTGAAGGCTGGCGCCGTCGGCTATCTCCTGAAGAATCTGGTTCGCAAGGAACTGATCGAGACCATCCGCGTGGTGCACGCGGGCAAGCGCCGCATTCTGCCGGAGATCGCCACGGAGATCGCCGAACACTTCGCTGACGACTCATTGACAGAACGCGAAGTGCAGATCCTGCAGCGCGTCGCCGCAGGGAAGTCCAACAAGCTGATCGCGGCCGAGCTCGCTATCTCGGAGGGTACCGTCAAGACGCACATGAAGAGCATTCTGCCGAAGCTGGATGCCTCCGACCGCACGCACGCTGTGATGATCGCGCTCAAGCGCGGCATCCTCGACCTCTGACGCCCGCCGCTGCCATGAACGATTCAGACAACCAGGTCGCATCGTTCGGTCAGTTCCGGCTGTCGCTCGACAAGCGCGAGATCAGGCGAAACGGCGTCCCTCTGGCGTTGGGCGATCGGGCGCTCGATATCCTCATCGCGCTGGTCGAACGTCCGGGCGAGATCGTCAGTCATCGCGACCTGATCGCGCGAGTGTGGCGCAACCTCGTCGTCAGCCCGGGAAATCTCAGAGTCCACATGAGCGCTTTGCGCAAGGCGCTGGGCGACGGTGAAGGTGGCACCCGCTACATCGAGAACGTGACCGGGCAAGGATACTGTTTCGTCGCACCGATCACTCGCGAAGCGGCTGAACGCGAGCCGGTCCGATCACCGCAGACTCCAGCTGCCACGCGCAAGGGACTGGCCCTTCCCCGGAGACTGTCGCGCATGATTGGCCGCGCGCAGGTCGTCGACACCATCCGCGCCGATGTCGTTGCCTCGCGGTTCGTCACGATCATCGGTCCTGGGGGCATGGGCAAGACGACGGTTGCCATTGCCGTCGCACATGAACTGCTCGAAGAGTTCTCCGCGGCGGTCTGCTTCATCGACATCGGTGCGATTGCCGACCCGGCGTTGGTCGCCGCAACGCTTGCCTCGTCGTTGGGCCTGTCGGTGCAGACCGCGGACGTCGTCCCCTTTCTCGTGGATCATCTGCGCACCCTGCGCATCCTTCTCGTGCTGGACAACTGCGAGCATGCGATCGACACCGTTGCCCCCCTGGCTGAAAGGATCTTCAGAGAGGCAAGCGGAGTGCACATCCTCGCGACGAGCCGCGAAGGGCTACGTGTCGACGGCGAGAATGGCTACTGGCTGCCGCCGCTGGCGGGTCCACCGCCGCAGGCCGATCTGAAAGCGGCCGATGTGCTTGCATTCCCGGCCATACAGCTCTTCATCGAGCGCGCGATCGCCGCCGGAGGACGCTTCGATCTGAACGATGAGAACGCACCGATCATTGCGGGCATCTGCGGAAGACTCGACGGCCTTGCGCTCGCGATCGAGCTGGCCGCCGGGCGAGCCGGCACTTATGGGATCGGGGCGACTGCGGATCTGCTGAACAGGAACATCGGCATCGACTGGCCTGGGCAGCGCACCGCCCATCCACGCCATCAGACACTGCGCGCCCTGCTCAACTGGAGCTACGAATACCTCTCAGAGGAAGAACAACTCGCCCTGCGCCGCCTGTCGCTGCTCGTCGGTGACTTCAGCGTCGAAGCCGCCAACGCCATCGTCCATGGCAGGGACAAGGCTGCGGCCAGCACTTTCGATCACCTGGATGCGCTGGTCACCCGATCCCTGGCATCCGCCCAGATCGCCGACGACGGCACAGTGCGCTATCGGCTTCTCGACACGACGCGCATGTACGCTCTGGAGAAGCTGCAGACAGGCGGCGACGCTCCACTCACCGCGCGCCGTCACGCAGAGTATTTCCTGATGCTGCTCAATGCATCTCAGAGCGGACTTCTGGACGTGGAGCACACGAGCGCCGTACACCCTCTGCGAGAACACTTGGGCAACATCCGCGCCGCCCTGCATTGGTGTTTCCCCGGCGATGGACCGGCGCCGGATGCAACGCTTGCCGTCGACCTCGCCGCCGCGGCGGCCCCGATGCTCCTCGAACTCTCGCTGTTGAATGAGGCTTGCCAGTGGAGTGCCGCAGGCCTTGCGCTGCTGGATGAATCCACGCGAGGCAGCCGGCGCGAAATGCTGCTCCAGGGTACCTGGGCAATCTCATCGATGTGGATCAGCGGCAACCGCGACGAAGTCCTGGTCGCGATCGCGCGTGCCCTGGATCTTGCGTATGAATTGCACGAGCCACATCAGCGGCTGCGCATGCTCGTGACGAAGCATGTCATCCTGACGCGCTGCGCGAACTTCCGCGGCGCACTTGCTGCGGCGCAGGAGTCACATGCCGCCGCGACGCAGGTACCCGACGTATCCAGTCTTCCGATCTCCGAGCTGATCCAAGGGGTAGCGTGGCATTTCGTTGGCGATCAGGCGGCAGCAAGACGCTACATCGAGATGGGGTTTTCCAAGGTGAGCGATCGTCCCTTGCCACTGTGCGGCAACGACCATCGCGTGCGTGCGCTGGTCGTGCTGTCGCGGGTGTTGTGGCTCTCTGGCTTCCCCGAGCAGGCGATGGCGACCGCGCGGAAGGCCGTCTGGACGGCCAAGCGTTCCGGCAAGCCGCTCGATACGTGCTTCGCGCTGATCTTCTCCACACCGGTGTACCTGTGGAGCGGCGACTGGGGCGCGGCCCAAGACTCCCTTGATCAACTGGCGCAGCAGACGAACTGGCCCATGCTGAAGCCGTTTCATTCCAGTGCAGCTGCCCTTCGAGGAGCGCTGCTGATCTCACGCAACGATCCGCAGCGTGGGATCGAAACCATCGAGGAGGCCATCCCCCAGATCAGAGCGAATCGCCAGAACAACATCAATGCGTCCGCTGCATGCTGGCTGGCGATCGGGCTTGCGAATGTCGGCAAGTTCGACGAGGCGTACCAGGTCGTACGCACAGCCCGACGCGATGGCGTGCGCAGTGCGGAAGGCATGGTGCTGCCCGAACTGCTGCGCATTCAAGCGCAGATTCTCGTGGCACTGTCGCCAGCCAATCAGGCACGCGCCGCACGCCTGCTGATGCGTGCGTGCCGCGTCGCACGTCGCCAGTCCGCTCTGTCGTGGGAACTTCGCGCCGCCATGGATCTATCTCGCCTTCGAACAGGACAAGATGGATGTGGGCATGCCCGCTCGCTTCTCGCGACGACCTACAGGAGCTTCAGCGAGGGCTTCGCGACTGCTGATCTGCGGGCAGCTGCGCAGCTGCTGCATCAGTTCGATGGTGCAGACTCTGCCCAGGACTTGACGGGACGCATCTCCTGCCAGTGACTTCCCGTCGCATCGCGTCCCGGCAAGACGCTCGATCGTCCATCGACACGTCGTCGCATCGATCCAAACCGCCCCTCGCTTCGTCAAGAAGTCTTCGCTGATCGACGACAACATCTGTCGCAACGGCAGCGGCTGTGCGTCCCTCGGCAGCAGCTTCAACCCGGAGGCGGACAGATGAAGATCGCGGTGATTGGTGGCAGTGGCCGTGTTGGCGCGAAGCTGGTGAATACGTTGCAGCATCGTGGTCATGAAGTCGTCGCCGCATCGCGCCGCTCCGGCGTCAACACGCTGACTCGCGAAGGACTGGAGCAGGCAATCGCCGGCGCCCGCGTCGTCGTCGATGTCACGAACTCCCCGACGCTGGATGGCAAGTCAGTGGTGGACTTCTTCGGTACCTCGACCCGCAACCTGCTGGCTGCCGCAGAGGCTGCGCACGTCAGGCACTATGCCGTGCTCTCAATTGTCGGTACCGATCGGTTGCTCGACAGTGCGTACTTTCAAGCCAAGATGCTGCAGGAGGATCTGGTGCAGCGATCTTCGGTGCCGCACACGGTCCTGCGCTCGACGCAGTTTTTCGACTTCATGCGCTTCATCCCTGAACCGGAGCCGGACGGCAGCACAGTGCGCGTATCGCCTGCTTTCGTTCAGCCGATCGCCGCAGATGAAGTCGCAGCGGCGCTCGCCGATCTCACATTGGCTGCACCCCGCAATGGCATGGTCGAGCATGCCGGGCCCGAGACCTTCCACCTGGACGAAGTCGTGCGGCGCGTGATGTCGGCCGCAGATGATCCGCGCGCCGTCATAGCGGATCCGCAAGCGCGCTACTTCGGCGCGGAGCTCAAGATCGACTCTCTCACCCCGGATGAGGGGGCCATCATCGGCGTGACGCGCTTCGATGCCTGGCTGAAGCAGCATGCATCGACGCTGCGTCTCGAACAGATTGCCTCTCCCATCTCGGCTCGTTCCGCCTTGAAAGAGCCGGACTTCCTCACGCGAGTTCCGCGCGCACGCGGCACCCGCAAGACGCCTTCACTGAACCAATGATCACTGCCCGCCCTCGCAACGAAGAAGACGGGATGTCAGCTCGTCGAGGGGCTGTGCCGGGAGCGCGCATTTTCCACCCGTTCATGCGCGAGATCTCCCCAGAGGCCGCTCGGCCACTGGTGCCGGACAGTCACACGATGACGCGCAGGGCGGGCGACCCTGGCCGTGAGCGTTTTCCAACCATAGTTCTCCGCCAGACCCAGAATCCTTGGAAGCAATTCCTCACCGGCCAGCTCGCGGGCAATTTTTCGCCGCTGTCGCCCATGAGCTGCGCAGCCCGCTGGCAGCAATCCAGGCAGCTGTACGAGCGTTGCCCGCCGCGTCCTCAGAGTCGGCAGCGCAGCACACCTTGAAAGGAAGTGAATCCGTCATGCGGCGGCACATGCTGCAGACGGACACCGATGGCGTACTGACCGCGCGATCCAGCGTCCCTGCCCGCTCCGATGAGGTCTCCGAACTGGAAACACCATCCCGGATCAGGACGGTTGCCGATACGGCTCTGCGTCAGCAGGTGAACGGCGAACCCTGCCTCCAGATAATCGACGCGCCAGGCTGAATGCTTCAGGACCAGGACCGCAGTCAGTTTGCCGGCCGCAATCGTCTCGACGCTGTCTCGCCGGCGATCTCCCGGGCATTGCGCCAGCCGCCATTCGCCAGCAACGTCTGTCGGTCCCGTACGGAAGACGCAGAACGACACAGTGAAGATCTGCGCACCGAAAACCATACGGTGAATGCGTGTCCGCTCGTCGCCGCGCATGTCGATCTCTCCATGGTCTTCTGCCGTTGCTGACAACGGTATGCCCTTGGCTCGCGACGTCCGAGTTCAGCTGCGTTAAGCGCTGTTAAACCACACCGGATCGCAGCACGTCCCGCAGTCGCGGCACGACGCATCCAAATGCGCACATGAGGCGCCAAGACCAGCACGTGCGCTGCAGCTACGGTGCTCCCACGAAGCGTGCGATACCGCTTCGCTCCCTCTCGAACAGCAAGGCAGGAGTACAGACATGAAGATCGTCGTTATCGGTGGCAGCGGCCTCATTGGCTCCAGACTGGTCAGCATTCTTCGCGACAAAGGTCACGAGGTGCTCCCCGCATCTCCCGATTCAGGCGTCAACACGATCACCGGCGAGGGCCTCGATGCGGCGCTGAGTGGCGCGCAGGTGGTCGTCGACGTCTCGAACTCACCCTCGTTCGAGGATTCTGCCGTGCTGAAGTTCTTCGAAACGTCGACAGGGAACCTGCTCGCGGCCGAACAGCGAGCCGGCGTGAGGCACCATGTCGCGCTCTCGATCGTCGGGAGCGATCGGCTTCCCGACAGCGGCTATCTTCGTGCGAAGGTGGCCCAGGAGAACCTCATCAAGAAGGGCGGTGTGCCCTATTCCATCCTGCGTTCGACGCAGTTCTTCGAGTTCATTGCCCGCATCGCTCAAACGGGTGCTGACGGCAAGGCCCATGTCTCGACCTCTCTCTTCCAGCCGATCCTTTCGAGCGACGTCGTCGCTGCGCTGGCAGATGTCACGGTCGGGCAACCGTTGAACAGCACAGTGGAAGTGGGAGGTCCGGAACGCTTTCGCATGGACGACCTGGTCCGACGCGTCCTCCTGGCGAACGGCGACAAGCGCGAGGTGATCGGCGATCCGCACGCGCGCTACTTCGGCGCCGAGCTCGACGATCGGAGTCTCGTCGCGGGACCCGCGGCTCGCAGTGGATCGAAGCGGTTCGAGGAGTGGCTGAAGGAGTCGCTCGCAGCACCACCGCGCGGAAAGGTGGCGTAGGGCCGCGTTCGCTTGTGCTTGCTCTGCCTTGCGAGGAGTTCAGATATGCAGCTCTTTTACTTTCCTGGCGCATGCTCACTGGCCGACCACATCGTTCTCGAGTGGATCGGCGTGCCCTATGAGGCCGTGAGAATGGACCGCGACAGCATCAAGTCACCGGAATATCTGGCACGCAGCCCTGCGGGCACTGTCCCGCTCCTGATCGATGGTGAGCTTCATCTCACGCAGAACGCGGCGATACTCTGGTACCTGGCGGACCGCTATTCTGCGGCGCATCTGCTCGGCGAACCGACGCCGCAGGGACGGGCTGAGGTGATGCGATGGCTGTCGCTGCTGAACTCCGATCTGCATCCAGCCTTCAAACCGATTTTCTCGCCCACCCGGTTTTTTCCCGATCCCGCGCGGGCCAGCGAAGTGGCGGAGACGGGCCGCGAGAGTGTCCGGAAGTACCTCTCGATCCTGGACGCCCGCATGGAAGGGCGAGACTGGCTGGTCGATCAACGCTCCGTGGCTGATCCGTACCTCTTCGTGATGCTGCGCTGGGCAGTGCGACTGGACATCGGCCTGAGAGGCTATCCACACCTGGCGAAATTCCTCGAGAGGATGTACGCGGACCCAGGGGTGCGAAAGGCGGTAATCGACGAGGAAGGCGATACCTCCGATTACGCACGCACATCAGTCATCGCGCGATGAGTGCGACGAGCAGAGACACCGAGGGCGGCCTGAAGGCTACCGCGAAGCGGATGGCCGAGTGGATCGACGCGCGCCTGTCTCTGCGGGAGGTCATCCAGAAGCACGCCACGGAGTATTACGCGCCGAAGAACTTCAACTTCTGGTACTACTTCGGCGCAATGGCGCTGACCGTGCTGATCCTGCAGATCGTCACGGGCATTTTCCTGACCATGAACTACAAGCCCTCGGCGGCAGAAGCGTTCGCTTCGGTCGAGTACATCATGCGCGAGGTCGAATGGGGCTGGCTGATCCGCTACCTGCATTCGACAGGCGCATCGGCCTTCTTCATCGTCGTCTACCTGCACATGTTCCGCGGCATCATGTACGGCTCGTACAAGAACCCGCGCGAGCTCGTGTGGATCTTCGGCATGCTGATCTACCTGTGCCTCATGGCCGAAGCGTTCTTCGGCTACCTGCTGCCGTGGGGCAACATGTCGTACTG
>JACZCZ010086395.1_pt1 | contig 36787 bp, 37 predicted proteins | sample 8641811 | NCBI WGS metagenome assembly JACZCZ01 (sample SAMN15324610, study PRJNA640507) | soil metagenome | isolation source: intercropping peanut in the first line | place: China: Luxin town, Laibin City, Guangxi Province | collected 2019-07-25 | depth 10cm m | reverse complement strand
TTCCGCTTTCGCGGGAACGACAGCGAGGCTCCTCTTGCCATCCGCCATCTACTTCTTATTGAAGGATGCCGTGTTCCTTCAGACGCGCATGCAGCGGGCTCGAGCGAGGGAAATGCGCGAGCAGGTATTCCATCTGGTCGGCCAGCACGCGACGGCTCTTCAGGTAGATGTACTCGGCGTAGGTCGGCGTGAACGGCACGGCGATGAGCTGCAGCCCGGCCTGCTCAGGCGTCTTCGATGCCTTGAGATTGTTGCAGCGCCGGCATGCCGTGACGACGTTCGTCCACTTGTCGCGCCCACCCTGGCTCAGCGGCCGGACGTGATCGCGGGAAAGCTGGTTGGAGGGGAATCGTTGGCCGCAGTAAAGGCACAGATGCGCGTCGCGCTTGAACAGGGTCTGGTTGTTCAGCGGCGGCGTGTAGTCCTGTCGCAGGTTACCGGGATTGTGCGTGTGGCCGATGGTCGCAATGATCGAATTCACTTCGACCGTGGTCTGCAGCCCCGACTTCGCATTGGTGCCGCCATACAGCGTGTAGAGCTGTGTTCCACAGGTGTAGGCCACCTGTTCCGTATGGTAAAGCCGCACCGCGTCCCTGTAATCGATCCATTCCAGGGGCATGCCCGATACGTCGGTCCGCAGGATCTCTTGATTCAAGTTGTACGGTTGCTGCACGACTTCAGAATCAGTACGACCGGCCCTACTTTGGCGCGGCCTTCAGTAGCGACTCATGACCTAAGATACGCGAGCGGTGTGAATATTCAACGGGGCAAGTGGTTCACCGGGTTAGGGAAAGCCTGCTTTGTGGGGCAGGAACCACCGGGAAAGAGCGGGATGGCCGCTGGCCACTGGCTGCTGGCCAGAATCCCGGAGCAGTCGCCCCCCGTCCTGCGAATGTCTGTATCCAGCCGTCTTACTCTGGCCTGTCGCCCATCGCCTGCGGCGGCTTTCCGCCGCTCAGTGCCCCCCCTCCAACTGCTTCACCGCCTGAATCATCGCCACCATGACTTTCTGGGCATCCCCGTAAACCATGCTGGTGTTATCGGCGAAGAAGAGCTCGTTTTCGACGCCGGAGTAGCCTTTGCCCTGGCCTCGCTTGATGACGTACACCTGCCGGGCCTGGTCGACGTTCAGGATCGGCATGCCGTAGATGGGCGAGGACTTGTTCGTGCGGGCGGCTGGATTGACCGTGTCGTTCGCGCCGATGACGACGGCCACGTCCGCTTCCTTGAATTCCTCGTTGATGTCTTCCAGGTCGTAGATCATGTCGTACGGCACGCCGGCTTCCGCGAGCAGCACGTTCATGTGCCCGGGCATGCGCCCCGCGACAGGGTGGATGGCGAACTTCACTTCCACACCCGCATCCGTCAGGAGCTTCACGAACTCGAACAGCTTGTGCTGCGCCTGCGCGACGGCGAGGCCGTAACCAGGCGCGAAGATCACCTTCGAGGCGTAGCGCATGTTCACTGCAGCGTCGCCCGCCTCGGCTGCCTTCATCGTGCCCTTGATCTCGCCCTGCTGCTCGTCTCCCGTCGCGCCGAAGTTGCTGAAGATGACGTTCGACACGCTGCGATTCATGGCCTTCGCCATGAGCAGCGTGAGCAACGTACCCGCTGAGCCCACCACCATGCCCGCGATCATCAGCGCGGGGTTCTGCAGCACGTAGCCTTCGAACCCGACGGCGAGACCGGTGAATGCGTTGTACAGCGAGATGACGACCGGCATGTCGGCGCCGCCGATCGGCATCGTCATCAGGACCCCGAAGATCAGCGCGAGACCGAAGAACACTGCAACGACCTGCGGTGAAGCATGGCCGTGCTCGGCGAAGACGATGAAGAGGCCGAGACCCAGCGTGAGCAGGAACAGCGCGCCGTTGATGACCTGCTGGCCTTTGACGCGCCAGGTGCCGTTGATCTTGCCGTCGAGCTTCGCCCAGGCAATCAGCGAGCCGGACAGGGAGACGGAACCGATCAGCGCGCCGACGATGGTCACGATCAAAGGAATGGTCGTATGCGTCGCGCTCGTGCGCAGCAACTCGACGGCTGCGATCGCGGCGGCCGCGCCACCTCCCATGCCGTTGTAGAGCGCAACCATCTGCGGCATCGCCGTCATCGCGACGCGTTTGCCGCTCCACCAGGCCCACAGCGTACCCACACCCAGCGCCGTCGCCGCCAGGACGATGTTGGTCGTGAGATGCGGCTGGGCCGCCTCGTTGACGCCGAATACGTACAGGAAGCTCGCGAGTGTCGCGACCAGCATGCCGACGCCCGCGACGACGATGCCGGAGCGCGCCGTCACCGGCGACGACATGCGCTTCAGACCGTAGATGAACAGGAACGCAGCGGCGAAGTAGCTGGCGTCGATGATGAGTTGGGGCTGGAGATTCATGGGCGACTCAATTCTTCGTGTTATCGGACTTCTTGTCGCTGGGTTTGAACATTTCCAGCATCCGTTCCGTCACGACGTAACCGCCGGCTGCATTGCCCGCGCCGAGCAGGACGCCGATGAAGCCGATGACCTGCTCGACCGTCGAGGTTGCGTTCAGCAGCGCATACATCGCACCGACCACCACGATGCCGTGCACGAAGTTCGATCCGGACATCAGCGGCGTATGCAGGATGGCCGGCACGCGCCCGATGATTTCGTAGCCGGTGAATGCGGCCAGCATGAAGATGTACAGGGCCACGAAGCCTGTCAGTGTCGTCGTTAGGTCCATGATTGCGTCCCGTCTGTTGGGCAGGTCGATGCTTCAGCCGTCGACGGCCTTTTTCGCCGCCTCGTTCCTGATCTCGCCAGCGTGCGTCAGCGCCGTCTTCGCGATCACTTCATCGCTCCAGTCGAGCGTGATCGACTGGTCCTTGAGGAACAGCTCGATCAGGTTGAACTGGTTCTTCGCATACAGCTCGCTTGCGTGCTCGCCGAGCATGCTCGGCACGTTGAGCGGGCCGACGATCGTGACCTGGCCGACCTGCACGGTTTCGCCGGGCTTCGTGTATTCGCAGTTGCCGCCGCCCTCCGCCGCGAGATCGACGATCACGCTGCCGGCTTTCATGCCATCGACCTGCGCCTTGCTGATCAGCTTCGGCGAGGGACGGCCTGGAATGGCGGCGGTCGTGACGATCACGTCCGCGGACTGGATGTGCTTGGTGACGACGGCGGCGATCTTTGCCTTCTCTTCTTCCGTCAGCTCACGCGCATAGCCACCGGCACCGCGCGCATCGACGCCAGTGTCGACGAACTTCGCACCGAGCGATTCAGCCTGTTCCTTCGTCTCGGGGCGCACGTCGTAGCCTTCGGTCATGGCGCCGAGTCGGCGGGCAGTCGCAAGCGCCTGCAGGCCAGCCACGCCGAGGCCCATGACGAGCGTGCGCTGCGGACGGATCGATCCGACGGCCGTCGTCATCATCGGCAGCATGCGTGCGATATTGGTGGCGCCGATCAGCACTGCGTAGTAACCCGCCAGTGCTGCCTGGCTCGACAGCGCATCCATCGCCTGAGCGCGCGTGATGCGGGGCACGAGCTCCATCGCGAAACATGTGATCTTGCGATCACGCAGCAGCTTCGTCAGCTCGACTTCCTTGTGCGCGTAAACGAAGGAGATGAGGATCGCGCCTTCCTTCATCGACCGCGCGACTTCGATGTCCGGCGGCTGAACGGCGACGACGATGTCCGCGTCGGCAACGAGCGCCCTTGCATCCGCAGCGAAGGAAACATTCTTGAACGCGGAATCCGGGAGCTTTACCGCGTCGCCGGCACCCGATTGAATCTGGATCTGCGCACCCAGCTTGATCAGCTTCTCCGCCACGGCCGGCACCATGGCGACCCGGCGCTCGTTGGCGCGGGTTTCTTTCAGCACGGCAATCTTCACGGACATGGACAACCCCGGGACTGATCTGCAGCGGGCGACGCCGCTGCCTTGGCATTGTCATTCCCGCGCGAACGGAATCCACCTCGAATCCGGATGGACTCCCGCCGGCGCGGGAGTGACGACGACTGCTTAGAGCTTCACCACTGTGCCGCGCAACGTCACACCACCGACGATCGCACCGGCGCCGCATTCGTACTCGGTCTCGCTGGAGAACTCGTTCTTCTTGTAATAGCTCTGGATGTTGATGACGGCATTGCCGCCTTCGGCGAGCGCCCGCTCCTTCAGCGAAATCATCGCCGACAGGAACGCCCATTCGCAGCCTTCCTTGTCAGATTTGTTCGCGAAGTTGGTCTTCTTGTTCGCGGTGTAGGTGCCGAGCGTCGTCGTCGCCGGCGGCGAAGCCTGCGGGCCGAAGAAGAACTTCACGTCGGTGCCGAGCTTCGCCTGCGCCTCGGCCGCTGCCATCGCATCCTTGATCGGAAGCTTCAGACGCGTGTCGCGCGCCTGCGCGACGCTGAACACCAGCACGGTAGCCGCCGCCGCTGCGGCGATCGTTCGAATCTTCATCCTCGGGGCTCCTCGATCTTGGGCTTGCTTCTTGTCGCCGCGGTTGGCGCGGGCGAGGCGAAGTGTAGCATCCGTTCCCTGACGAACCACCGCCACTTCAAGCCATTCCGGCCCGTTATGGCTTGTTTACAGCCGGTTTCCCGCTCGTCTACGGATGTGAGAAGCCGCGGCCGAAGAGCGTCGCTGGAAATTTCTCCGTGATGAGACCCATCGGCGCACCGCCGGTACGGATCACATAGCTGCGCGACAGGAGCTCGCTGCGCTCGGGAAAAAAGCGCGCGGCAGCATCTTCCGGTTCGCGATGGTAGTCGACGATCTCGCGATAGGTTTCGAGCTTCGCGGCACGCCACAACTGGCCGATCGGGGTGTCCGTCTGCAGCATCGCGTTCTGCATGCCCTGGGGCAGACGAGAAGGAACGAGCCAGGAATGAGCATACATGTACGGGCGTGCGGCACCGCGCAGCAGAATCTCCCGGCTGAGGACCGGCTCGTCGCCTGCGACGCCCAGCGGCGCGGGCCCGCCCTTCACGAGCGTGTTTTCGATCTTTTCGACGCGGATCCGCTCACCCGTGTAGATCTCGAGCAGCTGGGTGACCGTACCGTCCGTGGTCAGCAGGATTTTCTGCAGCAGGCTGAGCGATGCGTCGTCGGCGATGAGACGTTCCGGCGTCGGCTGCATCAGGCAACCCAGCGGCGGAAGACCAGCGAGGTATTCACACCCCCGAAGGCGAAGTTGTTCTTCATTGCATACTCGCACTGCAGGTCGCGACCCCCGTTCATGACGTAGTCGAGCTCACCGCAGCGCTCATCGACATTGTTCAGGTTCAGCGTCGGCATGAACCAGCCTTCGCGCATCATCTGGATCGTGAACCAGCTTTCGATGGCGCCGCATGCGCCGAGCGTGTGGCCGAGATGCCCCTTGACCGAGCTGACGGGTGTGCGCGAGCCGAACAGCCGCTGCATCGCCTGAGTCTCGGCAATGTCACCCTGCTCCGTCGCAGTTGCATGAGCGTTCACGTAGCCGATTGCCGAAGGCGGCAGCTGCGCATCGTCGAGCGCGAGCCTCATCGCGACTTCCATCGTGTTCGTATTGGGATGCGTCGGGTGATCGCCGTCGGAGTTGCTGCCGAAGCCGACGATTTCCGCGTAGATCGTCGCACCGCGCGCCTTCGCGTGTTCGAGCTCTTCGAGAACCAGCGTGCAGGCGCCTTCGCCGATGACGAGACCGTCGCGATCACGATCGAACGGACTCGGCGTCTGGCTCGGCGTGTCGTTGCGGGTGCTCGTAGCGTAAAGCGTGTCGAAGACCGCAGCCTCGCTCGCGCAGAGTTCCTCGGCGCCGCCGGCGACCATCAGCTTGGAACGATTGAAGCGGATTGCTTCGTACGCATAGCCGATGCTCTGACTGCCGGACGTACATGCACTGCATGCAGGGATCACGCGTCCCTTGATGCCGAAATACACACCGATGTTGGCTGCCGCGGTATGCGGCATGAGGCGCAGGTAGGTCGTCGCGTTGATGCCGCTGACGTCGCCGGTCTCGATCATCGAACCGAATTCGCGAATCGCGTCGGGACTGCCGGTGCAGGAGCCGTAGGCAACGCCCATTGCGCCGCTCGTCACCACGGGATCGCCCGTGAGTCCCGCGTCTTCGAGCGCCATCTCCGTAGCACGCGTCGCAAGCAACGCGACGCGTCCCATCGTCCGGGTAACCTTGCGCGTGTATTGGGGCGGCAACTGGAAATGCGGCACCGGACCGCCAAGACGCGTGTTGAGATCGGTGTAGCGATCCCACTCGTGCATGCGCGCGATACCACTCACGTTGGCGCGCAGTGCGCGCTCGATCGTCGGCCAGTCGTGTCCGAGGGCGGTGATACCGCCGAATCCGGTGACGACAACCCGCTTCGCTGAACCACTCATCAGACCATCCCGCCATTCACGCCGATGACCTGCCGCGTGATGTAGGCGGCCTCATCCGACATCAAGAAATTCACCACTGCCGCAACTTCGCCGGGTTCTCCGACCCGTCCTGCCGGGATCGCCTTGACCACCTCGTCCACGGGAGCGTCGTTCATCATGTCCGTCCGGATGAGTCCGGGCGCGACGCAATTGACGGTGATCCTGCGGCTCGCCAGCTCGACGGCGAGCGCTTTGGTCGCGCCGATGATACCCGCCTTGGACGCGCTGTAATTGACCTGGCCGCGATTGCCCATCACACCCGAGACGGACGAGAGGGTCACGATCCGCCCCGGCGCCCGCCGCCGGATCATCGGCATGACCGCAGGCTGCAGCACATTATAAAAACCATCCAGATTCGTTCTCAGGACTGCATCCCAGTCCTCGTGACTCAGGGCAGGGAAAGCCCCGTCCCTCGCGATTCCTGCATTACAGACGACCCCGTAATACGCGCCGTGAGTCTCTATATCCGCGGCGATAGCGTCGTGGCAGGCAGCCCTGTCGCTGGTATCGAAGCAGAGCAAGCGCGGCGGGAGCCGGTTCGCTGCGACGATCGCAGCGCACACCTCCTGCGCACCCGCCATGTTCCCGCGGCAATGCACAATCACCTGGTAGCCGCTGGCCGCGAGCCGCTCGGCGATGGCGCGTCCGATGCCCCGGCTGGAACCGGTAACGAGGATGCTGCGGGTTTCGGACATCAGAGAAGAATCTCCAAGGGGGACACTGGGATCACAGGCTATCGAGCGCCGGCACGCTCGCCGCGAATGACGGCGAGGACATCCTTCGGCCGGTAGGCCTTCACGTCGCCGCGTGCGAGCTGACGGGGGCCGTCGTGAATCGTGCAAGCGAACGCGACGAGATCGTTCTCGTCGCGCAGCAGGAGATCGGCGCGAATACTGAGACGGACACCGATCGGAAAGCATTCGACTTCCGACACGTAGCGACGCGATCCCAGCAGCAGACCGATACTCGGCTTCTGCCCCGCCCGCGCCTCATCGATGCCGGAGTACGCGCACATCGTCTGCGCCATGTACTCGAGCCCTACCCATGCAGGGACACCGCGGCCAGCGTCGCAGAATTGCGTGTCGGCACCAATGGTCACGGCACAGATCACGTGATCGGGGCCGTACTCGACGAGTTCATCGAGCAGCAGCATTCGGCCTTCATGAGGCAGCACATCTTCGATCCTGAACTGGGGTGTCGGGGACATGCGCTTCACAGAGCCTTACTGTCGATCTGCAGCGAGTAACCATACTCCAGGTTCACCAGCCAGCTGCGACCGGACCAGGGATCATCGCCCGCGTAGTGCGCTTCGGCGACGAGTTCGCCGTTGCGACGCAGCCGTCGCGTTCCGGACGAGTCGCTCATGTCCCAGCCCTGATGCTTCAGGGGCTGCTGCAACGCAGCCGCCGGCCAGAATACGAACTGCAGATCGGCCAGCAAGCGCTGCGGCGTCAGTTGCTCCGGCGTCGGCAGGCTCTGCTCCGAATGCACATCGCGGCCGTCGTAACGGATCGTGAACAGACGCACGCCCATCGCGCTCAGGCCGACGACGGTCATCTGTCCGTCCTTGACGGTGACGACGCAATTCAACGTCATCTCGCGACTGCCGCTCGCGCCCCGGACGACCTGATTCACTGAACGCTCCGCACCGAGCGCCGATGGTGCAACGAGCGGACGCTCCGGCGTTGCCGCGCGCTGGCCCTGGGGCGCGCTCGCACACCCAGCCAGTAGCAGCGACAACACCGCCACGCGTTTCATGCGCTCAACGCTCCCGCACGGCACGTTGCGGCGAGTGCGCGCAGACGCCGGCCGGACTGGGGCCCCGTGTAAGGATTGTTCGTGTCCCACACGTAACCCGCGAGCACCGAGCAGATCATGCGATGGATGTTCGCATCCTTGTGCTCGAAGAAGATCACGTCCTGAAGACTGCCGTCGTACCAGCCGGTGACGAAACTGCGGAACGTTTCGACGCCGTACATCAACGGCTCCGCGAACTCGCGCTGCCAGTCAGTGCTTTCGCCGCGGAACTGACGATCGAGCAGGTTCGCCGCGAGGCTCGCCGACTTCATCGCGATCGTCACGCCGGACGAAAACACCGGGTCGAGGAATTCCGCCGCGTTGCCGAGCAGCGCGAATCCCGGTCCGTGCAGGCGCGTGACCTTCGCTGCATAGCCGACGATCTCGCCGACAGGACGCACGGTGTGCGCCGCATGCAGCAACTCCTTGAGGCTCGGCTCTTCGGCGATGAGCTGCCAGAGCCGCTCTTCGTTCGAGCCCTGGAACTTTGCATGATGCTCGCGCGACGCGACGACACCGAGCGACGAATTGCCGTCGGAGAACGGGATCAGCCACGACCAGACGTCGGGCTTGTCGGGATGCACACCGATGCGGATCTTCTGGCGATCGAAGGCGCCGGACACGATGTTGTCCTTCACGTGGACGAACAGCGCCGCGCGCTCGGGGAAATCAGATGGACGGTGCAGATCGAGCAGTCGCGGCAGCGTGCGACCGAAGCCGCTCGCATCGAGAACGAACCGCGGACGATACGTCTTCACCTCGTCGCCGGCCTTCGCTGTCACGACCGGGCGATCACCGCAGACATCGACCGCCGTGATCTCGACTTCGTACTGGACCTTCGCGCCGCGCTTCGCGGCTTCCTTGGCAAGCACGTGATCGAACTGCGCACGCGGAACCTGGAATGTGAACGGGTGACCAGGCGACGACTTGTCCGCGAAGTTGAACTCCGAATAGCGATCGTTGTGCACGAAGGCGGCACCGTTCTTGAACTGGAAACCGCAGGCCATGACGGCCTCGAGCATTCCCGCCTCGTGCAACAACTCGGCACTGTTGGCGAGCAGGCTCTCGCCGATCGAGAATCGCGGGAACTGCTGCCGCTCGAGCACGAGCACGTCATAACCCTTGGCGGCGAGCAGCGCGGCTGACATGGACCCCGCCGGACCCGCACCGATGATCAGAACATCAACCATGAATCGCTTCTTCCCGCCGCGGCGTGCGCGGCCCTAACGTAGTGAGACAACTGAACAGGACGAACAGCCAGGAGAACGAAATTGCGCACAGCAGCGTCAGGCCGATGCTGCGAATGAACGGTGTTGCGCTCAGCGCAAGCAGGCCGAAGGCGATCAGCGTCGTGCAGGCCGACAAAGTGACGCTGAGGATGGCCGTCGGACGATTGTCCCGCCCGTGACGCAGGAAGATGCCGTAGTCGATCCCGAGCCCGAGCACGAGCCAGAGCGCGAGCAGCGTGAAGAGATTCATCTCCACACCGAGCCAGCCGAAGAGCCCCAGCGTCACCAGCGTCGCGGCGACGGACGGCAGCAGCATGCGTGGCGCATCGCGCCAGCCGAAACGGATCATCAGGACGACACCGGCGACAGCGTAGACCGCCGCGAGCAGCAACGTCATTGCATGGCGATAGCGTCCCAGCGTCGCCGTCGTCTCGGCGACGCGGTCGATGAGACGAACGTCGGGCAGCGAGATCGCTCCCAGCGCAGGCACATCGCTGATGCCGCCGAGTGCGACCACAGTTGCGTAGCGTGTGCCAACTTGCCCGAGCCAGAGATCGCGCAGCCCCTTCGACGCCGCGCTCGACAGCCATTCATCGACGCCGAGCGGGGCGTACGCGGCACCGAAATCCTGGCGGCGCTTCTCGATAGCCTCCGCGGGGAAGCCGAGCGAGCCCATTACCCTGTCTAGCAGCGTACCGGGCGCGAACACTTGCTGCGCGAGCAGTTCGTGATTGCGCCGTTGCCGCGTTTCCGAGGGCAGCGCCTGGGTGACCGACTGGTAGGAGGCGATCGCGCCCGTCGATACGAGGCGATCGAGTTGCGCGGCGAGTTGCTGCGCGTTGTCGAGTGCGGACTGCGCAGAGTCGCCGGAGACGAGGAAGAATCGTGTCTCGATACCACTGCCGAGGAGCTCGCGTACGCGTTGTTCGCTTGCGATGAGCTCCGGTGGCGACTGTTGCAGCGCCTTCACATCGTCGCGAACCTGCAGGCGCGTGAGACCGACCGCTGTCAGCACGGCAATCGCACCAACGAAAGCGAGCTTCACCGGGCCCCAATGCCACCGCAGCAGGACGCCGTCGATGGCGCCACCGATCTTCGCACCGAGCTTCGGCAGCCGCTGGCGCCGCGTATGCGCGAGCACCGGGTAGAGACACAGCACGCAGCCGCATCCCACGATGAGACCGACCATGCAGAAGACCGCGATCTGCTCCAGCCCGGGGAAGGGCACGACAGCCAGCACTGCGTAGCCGATGAGCGTAGTCGTCAGCCCAAGAAGAATCGCAGGCCCGACGTGACGAGCCGCATCGACCGGCGTCCAGCGCGTCGGATCGCGGAAGCGGTCCGCGAAGAAATGAATCGAGTAGTCGATGACGCTGCCGATCAGGCTGGAACCGAACACGACCGCCAGCAGATGCACTTCGCCGAAGATGTAGTGCACCGCCGTGAATGCCGCCACGACGGCCAGCGACAACGTCATCAGGCCCAGCAACAGCGGACGCATCGCACCGAAGATCAGCAGCAGGAGCAGCACGACTGCGATGGCCTCGATCGTGCCGAAAGTGGTGATCTCGTGTTCCGCCCGCTCAGTTGCCGCGGCCGCGTGCTGAATCGCACCCGACATCAGGATCTCGACCTCGGCAGGCGCTGCACGACTTGCCGCGCTGCGCGCCTGCGCGATCACAGGCATGACCTGCTCCTGCACGGACGAAGCGAACGGACTGCCCTTGTTTTCCGTGAGCACGAGCACCCACGACCGTCCCTCGCCTTCAACGACCAGCATCGATCCTTCCAGCCGCGCCCTGCCCGCTGCGCGAGCTTGCGTACGAAGGAAGTTGTTCATCAATCCGATCGGATCTTCTGCGATGCCGAGCGGCTGCATCAGTCCCGTCGGCGTGTAGGCCGCGCGCAGCGCACGGGTTGCCAGCCGGTCGACATTCCCTTCGGCGAGTGCTTTCTCGTCTTCAGGCGCCAGCAGGTAGGCACGATGCGCGAGATAGGTATCGATGCGCTGGCGCAGGGCTTCATCCGCCTCGAGCTGCACACTCTCGAAGGCACCCGAAGTGCGCAGTTCGGCTGCGAAGCTCGTGGCAGCGAGACGGGCATCAGCGAGTTTCTCGCTGCCGACGAGGAAGATCTGCTTGCGTGCGAGCCGTGCGGAGAATGCATCGAGTGCTTCATCGAGCGCGCGATCCTGCTGCGTCCGTGGCAGCAGCGCGAGAATGTCGGTCTCGACGCGCAGGTGGGGAACGACGTGAAATGCGAACGTCGCGAGCAGCGCGATCATGATCGCGCCCCACGCGAAGAAGCGCGTGCGCATCGAGCCCGGAGTTGCGTCCTGCCGGATGATCACGGCCGTGTCGGCTCGAACAATGCGCGGACATCCGCGGCAGGCTGAGCATCCGAGTACTCGATGCCCGACAGGTCGATGACCGTGCGATCACCGTGCACGTCGGTGAGCACGACCTGCTCCACGTCCCTGGCTCCGGTCACGGTGGCTTCCTTGAACACGGCGTTCATCGCCGCCGCGCGCGGCCGCAAGCCGATGATCCAGCGATCACCCTGGCTCAGGCCATAAAGATCGAAGTTCGCATTCAGGCGAGCGACATCCAGCGTGAAGAGCGCGAGAAACACATCGGCGATGACGCGCACCGCGGGCTGCTCGTCGGACGACAGCCGCATCGTCTGCGAACCCTCATCACGCTGCACGATCCCTTTCGACGTCAGCACGACGACCGAGTCGAACGGCTGCTGGGTGTGCCAGTACACGCCGAGATCGCGAACGAAGATGAAATCGCCGTTGGCGACCAGCGGCTGCGGAATCTCGCGCAGATGCTTCGAATGCGTGAAGCGTCCATTCAGAACCTGCGCCTTCGACAACCGGGCCGCAGGTTTGGCGAGTGTCGACGCAAGCAGCGCTTCGCCGGTAGCCGGATGAGCAAACGGGTCGGCCGCGTGCGCGGTCAGGGACCACAGCAACATCAGCAGCAGACTCTTGCAGGCAGTTTTCATCCATTCACCGCTTCATGCTCGCTGCAGGCCGAGGCGTTCGAACAGCACCGGCGGCGATACGAAACACATCTCGCCGCTGCTCATGTCGACCGCCACCTGAGCCGTCGTCCCCTTCGTCAAGCGCTGGCCGCTTTCCCGATCGCTCACCAGGTAGTCGATCAGCAGCCGATTCTCCCACTCTCGCAACGTCGCCTTGACCGTGACGCGCTGACCGAAGCGGACGGGCTTGATGTAGCGGATGCGCATGTCGATTACCGGCCACATGAAGCCCGATGCACGCATCGCGTCGTAGCCGTACCCGAAGCTGTCGAGCAACTCGCACCGCGCGATCTCGAAATACTTGGCGTAATGACCGTGCCATGCCACGCCGATCGAATCGATGTCGTGGAACGGGATCGTGATCTCGACCTGCGCCTCGAACGCCTTCATGCGGCGGCCTTGTGCAGCCGTTGCACGACGCGTCGCCCCAGCAGCATCGGCAGGCGCAGCAGCATGCCGAAGAACAGGCGCGCGTGCATCGCACTGATGAACAGATTGTCGCGAAGCATCCGGAAATGCGAGACGCCGTCGACGGGATACGTGACTCGCGTGGGCAGGCTCACGACCGACACGCCCGCCCAGCTCAGGCGCACCATGATCTCGGTGTCGAAATCCATTCGTCGGCCGAGGCGATTGCGACGCCAGACGTGACAGGTGCTCGCGAGCGGATAGACGCGCAGGCCGCACATCGAATCCTTGATCTCGAAGGAGAGCGTGTTCACCCACACCCAGAAATGCGTGATGTAGCGACCATACAGGCGCGATCGGGGAACCGACTCGTCGTAGACCGCCTGCCCGCTGATCATCGCTGCGGGCTGGCGCCGCGCCGCTTCGATCAACCGCGGCACGTCGTCCGGTTGATGCTGGCCGTCCGCATCGATCTGCAACGCATGCGTGAAACCCTCGGCCAGCGCTGCATCACAGCCGGCCATGACCGCGCCGCCTTTGCCCTGGTTGATCGCGAGCCGCTGGATGCTGACCGATGGCTCCCGAGCTGCAATGGCCGCGAGCGCCCGCTGCGAAGGCTCATCGGAGCCGTCATCGACGATGCGGATCGGCAGGCCGAACGGCTTGAGCGCATCGACCACCTGCGCGATGGCGCCAGGGTGGTTGTAGAACGGGATGAGGATGCAGAGCTTCATCGGATCACTTCGAACAGCGCACGACCGCCGGAACACGGCTGCCCGTCCATCTGATACTCGAAGGTCAGTTCGCGACGGTCGCGATCGAACGCGAGCAGCAGCGTGATGCTGGCGCCCGGCTGGATAACGCGCGTGAACTTCACGCCAGCCAGCGAACGGAATGACGCGTCGAACGGGATGTGCTGGCGCGCGAGCTCGATCGCCCAGCCGATCTGCACGACGCCCGGCAGCAGCGCGCAGCCCGGAAAATGCCCCTCGAAATATTCGAGCGACGCAGGCACCGCGAAATCCAGGCGGACGCCGGTGTCCGTGCGCTGGACGCGGCCGATCTCGGGAATCCGGAGCACCTCGCGGCCCGCATCAGGCGGCGGGACTGGCCATCAGCGCCTGGATCGCATCGATCACATCGCCGACGGTGCGCACGTGCTTGAAGGTCTGCGGCTGGATCTTGCGGCCGGTCAGCTCCTTCAGCTTGAGGATGAGATCCACGGCATCGATGCTGTCGATGTCGAGATCGTTGTACAGATGGGCCTCGGGCACGATCTGCTCGGGCTTGAGCTCGAACAACTCGACCAGTACCTGCCGCAGGTACTCCAGGATTTCTTCGCGCGATTTTGTAGTCACTGACATGTAAGCATCTCGAGCAGGCAGCAGACCGGTTTCGAGCCGCCGCCTGGAAAAAACGTTCCGGTTCGTTACTGTCCCGAGCCGGACAGGATTGCCCGCCGTGGCAGTGCATCCGCTGCGGCCGCATCCGGCACCGCGACGATGCGTTCCTGAATCTCGCTTCCCGCCAGCGCGGCATCCGCCGCACCGTAGTAGCCGAGCAACCACTGAGTCAGCCGGCGAGCCGATCGAGCCGGCGGTTCATCCTCGCGGCGGAACTGCCCGGCGGGGACCGGCTGGCCGACGAGCACGTCCAGGTGGAAACGCCGCGCCGGCACGCGATACCAGGGATTCCCCTTGAACAAGGTCGGGGGATCGCAAGTGATCGTCACCGGCAGGATCTCGCAGTCTGCGGCCAGCGCGATGTGCGCCGCACCACGCTGCATCCGGATCGGCTTGCCCGGCACCGTCCGGGTGCCTTCCGGAAACACCAGCAGCGAATGGCCGCGCCGCAGTGTCTTCGCACATCCCTCGATGAGTTCCTCGCCCTCCGAGTTCGGGATGTAGGACGCCCATGATACCGGCCAGCGCAGGAACGGATTGCGCCACAGCCCACGCTTTACGATGCAGTCGACCTCGGGCATCTGTGAGACCAGCAGGACGACATCCAGCAGCGTCGGGTGATTCGCCACGATCAACCGCCCGGGTTCCCGCAGCCGCTCCCCGCCCGTGACGCGATACGTCAGGATTCCCAGCACGCGCATGACTTCCATGTACACCCGGAACGTGAGCTGCATTCCGCGCTGAATCCGCTTACGGGCCACGTCCGCGTCGAACGTCGACAGGCGCAGCAGCGGAAACATCGTCAGGCTGATGAACAGCGCGCCGACGCCGAACAGCACGAACACAAACCCCGTCGCGCAAACACGCCACGCGGTACTGAGCTTGCGCCCCACTCTCGACATCGAACCGGCACCTCAGTACGTGGACTTTTCGTTATGTGAGCCGCGACGATGCAATCGCGGGACGTGATGTCAGAGTATAAACTGTCGCGCCTCACGCGGGACCGCCTCACGCAACGATGATTCGCCCCGCCGGCTCTCCCGGCAGAGGCAGCGCAGTCGGCCCGGCAAGAAGTTCACTGGAGAACTGGCAAGCATGTCCGGTCAGACCGCGGAAGAATTGCTCATGGCGCAGCGCCTCGTTCAGGCGCTGAACCTCGATCATGTGCAACCCGAAGCAATCGCCCCCGAGGCGCCGCTGTTCGGCGGCGGGCAGGGTCTGGGCCTGGATTCGATCGATGCACTCGAAATCGCGCTGATGGTCCAGCAGCAATACGGGCTCGAACTGCGCTCGGACGACAGTGAGGTCAAGGCAGCCTTCGCATCGCTGCGCTCCCTGACCGGGCATGTTCTGCAACGCCGCAAGGGCGGCTGAACGAAGCTCCTGGACGAGCCTGACCATGCCCTGGCTCGCTCTGGGTTATCCGCTGCTGGCACACCTGGCCGTCATCCTCCACGAACAGTGGCTGCAATGGCTCGCGCTCGTCTGGCTGCTCATGGTTTCCCTGAGCGGCGCGCTCCTGCACCGACGACCCTGGGCCTGGATCGTCTTCATCCTGGGTTCGGCGGCCCTGTATGCCCTGGTGACGATGAACCAGGGGCTGTACGCGCTCTATGTGCCGCCGGCGGTGATTCCCGCGGCATTGTTCATCCTCTTCGCACGTTCCCTCCGCGAGGGTGAAACGCCGCTGGTCACCAACGTCGCCACGGCGATCCGGGGCGAGCCGCTGCCGCCCGACCTGCTGGTGTACACACGACACGTAACGCAACTGTGGTGCGTCGTCTGCCTGGCGCTGTTCATTTCGGCCGTGACGCTCGCGGTCTGGGCCTCACCGCCACTGTGGTCCCTGATGACGAACATCGTGCACTACCTCGTGCTGGGCGCCGTGTTCGTCCTCGAGTTCGCATACCGGCGGATTCGTTTTCGTCACCACGAACACACCGGCCTGTTGCAGTATCTGCGCCGGCTCGCACAGACCCGCATCCGGCCCTGAACCGATCCGCTGCCGATGGCTTCGCCCGACCTGCTACCGCTCGTCTCAGCCGACACGCTCGATGACTGCATCGCGCACTATCGCGGGCGATCGATCAGCGTGGCGCAGTTCATCGCCGACGCCGACGGCTTCAGTCGTTCGCTGCCTGCCAGTCCGTACGCGATCAATCTCGCCGACAACCGCTATCACTTTCTGCTCGGATGGATCGCAGCCTGCCTGCGCAACCAGGTGACATTGCTGCCATCTGCTCAGGCCGCGGGTGTGCTGGAAGATCTCGCCCGCGGGTATCCCGATCATCACGTCGTCGACGACGATGTCGTCGCGCGGTTCCTCGAACGCCCGCAAGTCCAGCCGGCGCGGGTGATTCCGTCGCACTGGCGCGTTGAAGCCACCAAAGTCGTAGCCATAGCCTTCACTTCGGGCACAACCGCTGCGCCGCAGCCTCATCCGAAAACATGGCGCGGACTCGTACGCAACTCGCAGCTGGCCGCACAGGAAGTACTCGGCGGTCGACGAATGAATGTCGTCGCCACCGTACCTCCACAACACATGTATGGACTGGAGAACTCCCTGGTCTGCGCCCTGTCGGCGCAATGCCGCCTCTTCGATGGCAAACCGTTCTTCCCCGCCGACGTGCGCGCCGCACTCGAAAGCCTGCCCGCGCCACGAACGCTGGTGACGACGCCCGCGCATCTCAAGATCCTGGTCGAAGCCGGCATCGGGTTGCCGCCGCTGCAGCGAATCGTATCGGCCACGGCTGCACTTGCAATCGACCTCGCTGCCCGGGTCGAACAGGCATGGGGTGCACCCGTGATGGAAATCTACGGCTGCACTGAAGCGGGTGTCATGGCGCATCGACGCACGACACAGACCGAACGATGGCAGGCGTTCGACGGCAGCAGCGTCGTGACGCTGGATGGTGTCGCAACTTATCGCGCGCCACAGTTGCCGGAACCGATACCACTGCAGGACATCATCGAGTCATACAGCGACACTGAATTTGCGTTGCGCGGACGCGCGGGCGACATGATCAAGGTGGCCGGCAAGCGGGCGTCACTGCAGGACATCACGCGCCAGATTCTTGCTGTGCCCGGCGTCGTCGATGCGGTCGTATTCGCGCCGCGGCCCGACGCACGGCCTGCAGCACTCGTAGTCGCGCCCGGCATCGATGCGACCCGGATTCTCGCGACACTGCGCGAAAGGATCGAACAGGTTTTCGTTCCGCGACCGCTGATCGTCGTCGATCAGCTGCCCCGCAACGCCGTCGGCAAGCTGCCTCATGCGACGCTGCTCCAGCTGCTCGATCAGCATCGTTCCGCATGAACACGTCAGAGCGCAACCTGCAGGCTCAGCTGTGCATTCCCGCGGATCACCCGGCGCTCCCGGGTCATTTCCCGGGGACTCCGATCGTGCCGGGAGTCGTACTGCTCGATCATGTCCTGCAGGCGATTCAGGCACACTTTGGTTGCCGGCTGCTGTCGATCGCGAGCGTGAAGTTCCTGCAGCCGGTACTGCCGGATGATGTCGTCGACCTTGAGATCCGGATCTCTCCAGTCGCCGCAGAACACCGCGCGCATTTTCGCGGTGTCCGCGCTGCGACTGCCGTGATCGAAGGCGTGTTCACGCTCCGGGACAACGAGGCCGCATCGTGAGCGACTGGCGCAGTCACAAAGAGCGCAGCACGCCCGCCATGGTGCGGCTCATCGTGTGGCTCGCAACCCACCTGCGTCGTTCGACAGTGCGCCCTGTGCTATACCCGATCGTCGCGTACTTCATGCTGACGAGCCCGACTGCTCGCGCAGCATCGAAGGAATACCTGCAACGCGCGCTCGGCCGGGCGCCGCGCTGGCGCGACCAGTGGCATCATTTCTTCGCCTTCGCAAGCTGCACGCTCGACCGCATCTTCCTGCTGTCCGATCGCGTCGAAGGTCTCGACGTCGATGTCGATCGGCCGGAAGAAGTACGTGCAGTGGTCGCTCGCAGCGTCGGTTGCCTGCTGTTCGTCGCGCATTTCGGCAGCGCCGAATCGCTGCGGCTCATTGCGGTGAATCGCCGCGGCCTGCCGCTCTCGATCCTGCTGGATCGCAATCATGGCCGCATGCTCACGGAACTGCTGGAGCAGCTGAATCCGCAGCTCGCCGCAAGTGTCATCGACGCCTCCGAACGCGGCCCGCAACTCGTGCTGAAACTGAAGGATGCGCTGCAGTCGGGCCGCATGATCGGAATCATGGCCGATCGCGCGCTTGCAACAGATCGATCGGTCACCGTCGACTTCCTCGGTGGACGCGCACGCATGCCGGTCGGTCCGTGGCAACTCGCTCACGCACTGCAGGTACCGATCGTGCTGGGCTTCGGCTGCTATCACGGCGGCAATCGCTACACCGCCCATTTCGAGCTATTCGCGGAATCGGTGCGCTTGCCGCGCGAGGAACGCGACGGCGCCATCCAGGCACTCGCACAGCACTACGCGCAGCGGCTCGAACACTACGCGAAGCTCGCCCCATACAATTGGTTCAATTTCTACGACTACTGGCTCACGGGCTCCGACGATGCGGCCGCTCCCCATTAGCGCTTACACGGTGACGTCCGCGCTCGGCGCAGGCCGGGCAGCGCACCTTCATGCCCTGCGCTCCGGCACTACCGGATTGCGCAAGCTCGCGTTCGACACCAACACGCTCGATTGCTGGCTCGGCGAAGTCGAAGGCCTTGGCAATGCCCTCACTGGCGGATTCGCACGATGGGACTGCCGCAACAATCGACTCGCGGCGCTTGCGCTCGCACAGGACGGTTTCGAGGAATCCGTACGCCGCAGTCGCGATCGCTACGGCGCGGCACGCATCGGCATATTCATCGGCACGAGCACCTCCGGCGTTCATCACACGGAACTCGCCTATCGCGAGCGTGATGCCGCGACGAACACCCTGCCCGGCTGGTTCGATCACCGGCACACGCAGAACATTTTCTCGGTCGCCGACTTCGTCGCGGGCTGGCTCGGCCTCGCCGGCCCGGCGTTCGCGATCTCGACGGCTTGTTCATCGAGCGCCAAGGTTTTCGCTGCGGCCAGCCGCGCCATCGCCGCAGGTGCCTGCGATGCGGCCGTCGTCGGCGGCGTCGACAGCCTCTGTCTCACGACGCTCCATGGATTCAATTCGCTTCAGCTCGTTGCCGCGGACATCTGCCGGCCGGCCGACGCAGCCCGCAACGGAATCTCGATCGGCGAAGCAGGCGGATTCGCACTGCTCGATCCGGATGCGAGCACCGCGGTTCAATTGATCGGCTATGGCGAATCGAGCGACGCCTACCACATGTCGTCGCCGGAACCGGACGGCCGGGGTGCGATCGCCTCGATGCAGGCCGCACTCGCGCGCGGCGGCGTCGAACCTCATCAGGTGGACTACATCAATCTGCACGGCACGGGAACGGTCGCAAACGACAACGCCGAAGCGCGCGGCGTCTGTACCGTCTTCGGAACAGAAACAGCGTGCAGTTCCACAAAGGGCTGGACGGGTCACACGCTCGGCGCGGCGGGCATCGTCGAGTCGGCGATCAGCCTGCTGGCGATCGAGCACGGCTTCCTGCCGCAGAGCCTCAATACGCGCAGCAAGGATCCGGCGATCGAAGCCGCAATCCTGCTGGAGAGCCGAAACAGCAGCGTCGATCGCGTACTGAGCAACTCCTTCGGCTTCGGCGGCAGCAATTGCAGCCTGCTGTTCGGGAAGACGCCATGAAGTCCGTCTTCATCGAAGCGGTCGGCATTGCCGCACCGGGCTTTGCGTCATGGGTAGAGGCTCGCGAGGTTCTTGCGCGACGCGCCCACTACAGCGACGTACCTCTGCCGCCGCATCAACCCGCGCTTCTGCCAGCGAACGAGCGTCGTCGGGCAACGCCCGCGGTACGGCTCGCCTTTCAGGCGGCTGAGGATGCGATGAAGATGACGCAGCGTTCCCCCGCCGATCTGGCAACGGTCTTCGCTTCATCCGACGCCGACCTGAACATCATTCATCGGATCAGCACGGCGCTGACGATCATGCCGCGGCTCGTCTCGCCCACCGATTTCCACAACTCCGTGCACAACGCAGCCGCCGGCTACTGGAGTATCGCTGTCGGCTCGCGGGCGCCGTCGTCCACGCTCAGCGCATACGACAGTTCTGTTGCCGCAGGGCTTCTGGAAGCGTGCCTGCTCACCCAGATCGACGGTCATGACACGCTGCTCGTGGCCTTCGATCTGCCGCCGCCGGAACCGATGCTCGCGAAGCGGCCGATCGGTTGCCCGGCAGGTGTCGCACTCGTGCTCACGCACGAACGACAGCCGAGCTCACTGGCGGAAATCCTGTGCGCCGCAACGACGGAGCCCGAATCCGCTCTCACCGATCCCGCTGTCGAGGCGCTGCGGCTGCGCAACCCCGCGGCGCGGGCACTGCCGCTGCTCGAGCACCTCGCCGCGCAGCGATCGGGCCGCATCGTGCTGCCCGGTGCACGCGAAAATCTCGCCGTCGAACTGAGTCTGGTGTGAGCACCGAAAGCGAAATCGGTCGCGAGCGGCTGGAGCAGCTCTTGCCGCACACCGGCAGCATGTGCCTGCTCGATCGCGTCCTGTCGCATGCGCCCGATCGAATCGTGTGCGCCGCCGACAGCCATCGTGATCCCGGGCATCCGCTGAGACACGGAGGCCAACTCGCCGCACTGCATCTCGCGGAATATGCAGCGCAGGCAACCGCAATCCACGGTGCCCTGACTGGCGACGGCGCAGCTCGTCCCGGCATGCTCGCGGCGCTGCGCGACGTGCGTCTAAACATCGATCGCATCGACACGCTCGATATGCCGCTGACCATCACCGCGAGGAAGCAGCTGTCTCAGGCGAGCGGGTCTCTTTATGAATTCGACGTCCGGGCGGGCGACCGGCTGCTGTGCCAGGGACGGGTGGCGATCGCCTTTGGGCGGTGAGCGGTGAGCCGGAATCGGAAGTGAAGCTCTCTTCCCGTGGGTCCGACTTCAGTCGGACGTCAGGCCGCAGGCCCTTTCGCGGGCGCGATGACGTCCGGCTAGAGCCGGACCCACAATCGGACCAGGAGCCGATTCCCTATCGCTGCCTCGCGCGCCCTGGCCCATAGCTCACAGCTCACTGCCCCTTCCCTCCCGTAGAATCATCGACTTGTCACAGACCGCGCGGCACTGGTTGCCCACACCATGACGGTTGCGTTAAGGCGCCGTCTGCCCTGCCACGCCGTGCGGCGTTGCGCAAGCGCTAAGTTGCTGTTTGGCTTTGCAAAATGAAAGGCGCTGAAATATTGATCAGGAGCGAAAGCTGCTCGCGGAACGCCCACTTGGAGCGTTTGATCCCAATCAATGCACAGACTTATCCACAGCTTTTGTGCAAAACCCCGTGGCCGGTGCAACGCGCGTGATCCTGGTCGTTGCGATCGATACGCCCCTGCGCCGCGTCTTCGACTACCGGGCGCCGGCCGCCTGGGCAAACGAAGTCCAGCCGGGCCACCGGGTCTGGGTGCCTTTCGGCAGGCGCCGGGTCGTCGGCGTGGTCACCGAATGCCGGGATCGCAGTTCGGTCCCCGAGGGGAAACTCCGCAACGCCTTCGAGCGGGTGGAGGCCGAGCCGACATTCGATGCCGGCTTCCTCGAGTTGCTCCGGTGGTCGGCCGACTACTACCGGCATCCGGTAGGCGAAGTCATCGCAGCCGCGCTGCCGGCGGCGCTGCGCCAGGGAGCACCTATCGCAGTCGAAGAGACCCGCTGGCGACTCACAGCCATCGGCAAGGAACAGGGATTGGAAAAGGTCCCGGCGCGGGCGCGCCAGATGCGCGCGGCGATCGAGGCCCTGACCGACGTCGCCGACCGAAGCGCCGAGGACCTGGTTGCGGCTGGCATCAGCCGCGAGTCGCTGCGAAAGCTCGAGGCCCGGGGCTTCGTCGAGCGATTCACGGCGGAGACGACGCTCCCGGCTTCGAACGAAGGTGTCGGAACCTCCCGCAGCCCGGCTCTCAACGAAGCCCAGCAGGCCGCCGTCGATCGCATCCGGGGTTCTCTCGGCGGCTTCGTGACGTGGCTGCTGCATGGAATCACCGGCAGCGGCAAAACAGAGGTTTATCTCAATGCCATCGCGACAGTTCTCGAGCGCGGCGAGCAGGCACTCGTGCTCGTGCCGGAGATTGCACTCACGCCGCAGTCGATCACCCGGTTTCGCGAACGCTTCGATGTGCCCTTCGCGATCATGCATTCGGGATTGAGCGACGGCGAGCGACTCGCCGCCTGGCGCGATGCACGCAGCGGAACCGCGCGAATCGTCATCGGAACGCGCTCAGCTATTTTCGTGCCGCTCGCGCGTCCGGGACTCATCGTCGTCGACGAAGAGCACGACACCTCGTTCAAACAGCAGGAGGGTTTCCGTTACTCGGCACGCGATCTCGCCATCGTTCGCGGCCAGCGTCATGGCATTCCCGTCGTCCTCGGTTCGGCGACGCCGTCGCTCGAAAGTCTCGAACGTGCGCATCGTCAGGCGGGATCGCTGCTGTCGCTGCCCCATCGCGCCGCCGATGCGAAGCCACCGACGCTTACGCTCGTCGACCTGCGCAAACACGGCGAAGCACAGGGAATTTCGACGCCCACGCTCCTCGCGATGCGCCGCCACCTGGACGCGGGTCGCCAGGTCCTGCTGTTCCTGAATCGACGCGGCTATGCGCCGGTGCTGTTCTGTCCGTCATGCGGCTGGGCAGCACGCTGCCAGCGATGCGACGCCAATCTGACAGTGCATCGTCGCTCGGCGCTGCTCTGCCATCACTGCGGCGCGGAGCAGGACATGATCACGCGCTGCCCGACGTGCGCCTCGGATGTGAAGCCCGTAGGCCAGGGAACCGAGCGCATCGAGGAAACGCTCGAAGCGGTGTTCCCCAACGTGCCGCTCGCCCGCATCGATCGCGACAGCATGCGCCGCAAGGGCGAGCTCGAAGCGACGCTCGCGCAGGTCGATCGCAACGAGATCCGCATCCTCGTCGGCACGCAGATGCTCACGAAGGGCCATCATTTCCCGAACGTCACACTGGTGGTCGTGCTGAACGCGGACCAGGGACTTTTCAGCACGGACTTCCGCGCGAGCGAACGCCTCGCGCAGACGATCGTCCAGGTTGCCGGCCGGGCCGGGCGCGCTGAGCAACCCGGTGAAGTGCTGATCCAGACCGAGTATCCGGATCATCCACTGTTGAGCCTGCTGCTGCGGGGAGGCTATGACGCGTTTGCCGCCGGAGCACTGACGGAAAGGCAGCAGGCCCAGTGGCCGCCGTACGCGCGACTCGCGTTGCTGCGTGCCGAAGCCTCGCATCCGGCCGAGCCTTTGAAATTTCTGCAAGCCGCGCTGGCAGCGGCACGCCGGCACGCGGTGAAGGGCGTACAGCTACTCGGCCCCGCTCCGGCGCCCATGGAGCGCCGCGCCGGCCGGCACCGCGCTCAACTGCTTCTCCATGCCCCGACCCACGCCCCGCTGCAGCGCCTGCTGAGCAGCTGGATCCTCGAGCTGGAATCGCTGCCGGAAGGCCGGAAGGTGCGGTGGTCGATCGATGTGGATCCGGCGGAGCTGTTCTGAGAGGACGACTGGCCTGCCGACGGCGACCCAGCACCCGTCAACCCTCGATGCCAGCAGGCCCGATGCAACTGCTAGACTCATGACCTGACAGATCGCTCAACGCTCTCCCGTGAAATACCAGATCGAACAATTGCTGCAGGCCGCGCTTGCGACCCTGCCGCCCGATGTCGTCCCCGCGGATATCCGGCCGGAGATCAACGTCGAGCGCACACGCGACGCCGCACATGGCGACTTCGCAACCAACATCGCGCTGCAGCTTGCCAAGCCAGCACGCAAGAACCCGCGCCAGCTCGCACAGGCCATCCTCGATGCGCTGCCTGCGAGCGATCTGATCGCGAAGACGGAGATCGCCGGACCCGGGTTCATCAACTTTCATCTGTCGGCTGCGGCGTATCAGCTCGAGCTGTCGCGGGTCTTCGATTTCGGTCCGGTGTACGGCTACGGCAAGCGCGGTGCGGGCATCGGCACCGTCGTCGAGTTCGTTTCCGCGAATCCGACCGGTCCGCTGCACGTCGGTCACGGACGTCAGGCGGCGCTCGGCGATGCGCTCGTGTCGCTGCTGCAGACGCAGGGCTACGAAGTCAGCCGTGAGTTTTACTACAACGACGCCGGCGTCCAGATCCAGAACCTTGCACTGTCGGTGCAGGCGCGTGTTCGCGGCATCAAGCCGGGCGAGCCGGGCTGGCCGGAGTCGGCTTACAACGGCGATTACATCGGGGACATCGCGGAAGAATTCCTCGCGAAGAATTCCGTGCACGCACTCGACGGCGAACCGGTGAAGGCGAGCGGCAAACCCGACGATTTCGAATCGATCCGCAAGTTCGCGGTTGCCTATCTGCGCCGCGAGCAGGACATCGATCTGCAGAAGTTCGGCGTGCACTTCGACGTGTACTACCTCGAATCGAGCCTCTACACGCAGGGCAAGGTCGAGGAAACGGTGAAAGGCCTGATCGCCAGCGGCAAGACGTACGAGAACGAAGGTGCGCTCTGGTTGCGCACGACCGAATATGGCGACGACAAAGACCGCGTCATGCGCAAGTCCGACGGCACGTTTACCTACTTCGTACCCGACGTGGCGTATCACGTCACGAAGTGGCAGCGCGGCTTCCGCAAGGCCATCAACGTCCAGGGCACCGATCATCACGGCACGATCGCCCGCGTCCGCGCGGGTCTGCAGGCACTTGGCCTGGGCATCCCGGAAGGCTACCCGGACTACGTACTGCACAAGATGGTCAAAGTGATGCGCGGCGGCGAGGAGGTGAAAATCTCGAAGCGCGCCGGCTCGTACGTCACCGTGCGTGATCTCATCGAATGGGTCGGCCGTGACGCCGTGCGTTTCTTCCTCGTCTCGCGCAAAGCCGATTCGGAGTTCGTGTTCGACATCGATCTCGCGCTCGCGCAGAGCGAAGAGAACCCGGTCTATTACGTGCAGTACGCTCACGCTCGGGTGTGCAGCGTCTTCCGCCAGCTGCACGAGAAGGGCTTCACCCACGAACGCGACATCGGCGAACGCAACGTCGCGTTGTTGACGGAGCCTCACGAGAAGGCGCTGATCCGTCGGCTGACTTACTACCCGGAGTTGCTCGAGAACGCCGCAAGCGCCCTGGAGCCGCACCAGCTCGCGCACTACCTGCGCGATCTCGCCGGTGATTTCCACGCGTACTACAACGCTCACCAGTTCATCGTCGACGACGTGAACCTGCGCAACGCGCGACTGAATCTGGTCGCCGCCACGCGCCAGGTCATTCAGAACGGCCTCAAGCTGCTTGGGGTGTCGGCGCCGGAGAAAATGTGAGATGAGGCCAACTGGAAAACCGGCCAGCAGGCCAACGGGCCGGAAGACTCGTGCAGCTCACTGCTTCATTGCTGCTCTGACCGGTCGGCCAGCCAGACAGTTGGCCAGCTAGCCGGTTGCGTCATGGCCCGCGACTACAAAAACGCCTCTCGTCGATCGAGCAGCGGCTCCGGGTTGTCCGGCGTGGCTGGCTTCGTGCTGGGACTCGCTCTCGGACTGGCAGTGGCCATGGGCGTGTACTTGTATGACCGTCGCCCGGCAGCACGGGTCGCGCATGAAGCGGCGCCGATGAGCAGCGACGAAGAACCCGCGTCGCAGAAGCCCGCCCCTGCATCGCAGGAATCGGAAACGCAGTTCGATTTCTACGAGATGCTGCCGAAGTTCGAAGTCGTCATCCCGGAAAAGGACGGCACCGGCGCCGCGCCTTCGACGAACGAAAGCGTTCAGAAGCCCGGCGCATACGTGCTCCAGGCCGGGTCCTTCCGCAAACTCGCCGACGCGGATCGTGTCCGCGCCCTGATCGCCCTGCAGGGCGTCGAATCGAAGATCCAGAAAGTCACGGTCGACAATGACACGTGGCACCGCGTGCGCATCGGCCCGATCACGAACCTGCAGAAGCTGGAAGAGACGAGGAGCAAGCTACGGCAGGCGCAGATCGAGGCGCTGGTCATTCGGGTGGGGGAATGACAAGAGGAGCTTGCCAGCCGGCTGGCAAGTAGCCAGAAAGAGGACGGGCCTGCTCCAGGTTGTGGGTCCGGCTGCTTCCGGCTGAAGCCGGACCACAGCAAGAGGGACGCTGCCGTCATCACCTCGCGCTGCTCAATCTTCCGCCAGCTGTCTGAAATCGACACCCAGCGATCTCAGCTTCCGATACAGATGCGTCCGCTCCATGCCTACGCGCTTGGCGAGCTGACCGACCTTACCGTTGCAGAGAATCAGCTGCTGCTGGAGGTAGGCGCGTTCGAAGTGTTCGCGGGCTTCGCGCAGCGGCAGAGCGAGCAGGTCCTGTTTCACGAGCGGTTCGGTGGTCGGCGCTTGTGAAGCCAGTTCGCGCTCGATCTCGTCGAGACGGATTTCTTCTTCGCCGCCGAGGATGAGCAGGCGCTGGACCAGGTTTTTCAGCTCGCGGATGTTGCCGGGCCAGGGATAGTTGCGCAGGCGGTTCTGGGCAGCGACACCGAAGCGCCGGAACGGCAGATGCTCTTCGTCGACCAGGCGGTCCACGTAGTAGCGCAGCAGATCCGGCACGTCCTGCGCGTAGTCGCGCAGCGGCGGCACGGTCAACGTGATGATGTTCAGTCTGGAGAAGAGCTCGGGCCGGACGGTGCCGCCGTTGTCGCTCAGCATGCGCGGCGTCGCTGAGCTGATCACACGGAGGTTCAGCTTCACGGGCACGGCGCCGCCGACGCGAGTGAGCGTGTGCGTCTCCAGTGCAGCGACGAGAAGTCCCTGCGCCTTCTGCGGCAGATCTTCGAGACCATTGATGAAGAGCACGCCGCCAGCGGCTTGCTCCAGCAATCCCGCGTGCACGCCACCGCGATCTTCCGTGCCATGCATGGCAGCTGCGGCACCATCATCGGTCATGCCGGTCGCAACCAGCTGCACGAACGGGCCGGCGGACCGCGGACTGATCGAATGAATGTAGCGGGCGAACGCCTCGCGACCCGTGCCGGGCTCGCCAATGATGAGCACGGGCGTCTCGTGCGGCGCGACCTGCTGCACTTGCTCGCGCAACGCGTGCATCGCACGGCTCTTGCCGACCGGCGCAATCAACGTCGGCACGAGCGTGCGTCCCACCTGGCGACGATTGCGGCCGGAATCGAGCGCGCGTTCTACCGTGCGCAACAACTTCGCCAGCGACAAGGGCTTCTCGACGAAATCGAAAGCACCGAGGCGTGTTGCTTCGACTGCCGTTTCGACGGTGCCGTGGCCAGACATCATCACGACCGGACAGCTCGTGCCGTTGGCCTGCGACCATTCGCGCAGCAGCGTGATGCCATCCGTATCCGGCATCCAGATGTCGAGCAGTACGAGGTCGGGATCGTGCTGTGCACGACGCACGCGTGCCTCGGCAGCGTCGGCGGCAACGTCGACCTCGTAGCCTTCGTCCGCCAGGATTTCTTTCAGCAGTCCGCGAATCTCGGACTCGTCATCGACGACCAGAATGCGTGCCGCGCTCATGCCCGTTCCCTCCTCGGCCCCGCCCGTCTCTCACGAATCGGACCGCCGGTCCGGGAACTTGCGGTCAGCGGCAGCTCGATCCGTACGCGGGCTCCGCCCGTCCGCACGTTGTCCGCTTCGATCTTTCCCCCGTGTTCTTCGACGATTTTCTTCACGATTGCAAGCCCCAACCCGGTGCCCTTGGGTTTTGTTGTGACGTAAGGATCGAAGACCTGGCCGATGACGTCCGGCCTGAACCCCGGCCCATTATCCTCGACAATGATTTCGGCGGCACTCACGGCATGCCCGCCTTCTTCCCGATCGATCCGGCGGGTTTCGACCCGGATGCCGGCATCCGCTGCCCCTTCGAGCGCCTCGATCGCATTGGCGAGCAGGTTGTGAAGGATCTGCCGCAGCCTGCCGCGGTCCGCTTCGATCTCCAGTACACCCGGCGAGAGCCCGAGTTGCGGCTGTCGATGGGCGCCCTGCGCCCGGTACAGCTCGGCGACCTCGGTGATCAGCTGGTTCAGGTCGAAGCGTGACACATCCATTTCGGGCGCACGCGCATATTCGCTGAAGGCGTTCACCATTTCCTTCATGGCCTCGACCTGCTGGACGATCGTGTGCGTCGCACGATCGAGCACCTGGGCCTGGCTCTCGGTCATCGATCCGAGCAGCTTCTTGCGGATCCGTTCCGCGGACAGCTGGATCGGCGTCAGCGGATTCTTGATCTCGTGCGCGAGGCGACGGGCCACTTCACCCCAGGCTGCGTCTCGCTGCGCCTGAAGCAGTGCCGTGATGTCATCGAACACGATGACGTAGCCACCCGGGCTGCGGTCTTCGCCCGACAGCGTCGTGCAGGCGCACATCAGGACCCGCCGGCTGTTCTCGGCCTGCAAAATCAGTTGTTCGCGCCACTCCGTCTCCCCCGAATCCAGATGCGCGCTGCAGGCGGCTTCGAACTGTCTGAACAAGGTGCTGGCGGCCGCCGCATCTGCGAGCGGTTTGCCGACACAGCCCTCGATATCCGCGTTGAGGATCGCGGCGGCCGCCTGATTGACCGTGCGGATCGTGCGATCGGGCTCGAGCGACAGAACGCCCGTGGACAGTCGGGCGAGAATGACCGCGAGATTCGTGCGCTCGGCCTCGACGGCCTGCTGGCTGCGCCGCGCTTCTTCGCGGCTGCGCGCCAGGCGCTTGGTCATGTCGTTGAAGGAGTGCACGAGGATGCCCATCTCATCGTGCGAGGTGAGCGGCAACCGCATGTCGAGATCGCCTTTGGCGACTGCACGCGTACCCGCGACGAGATCCTGGATCGGACGCACGAGGCGACGCGCGGACCAGAAGGCGCCGTACAGGGCCGCGAACAATGAGAGGAGGAGCACCAACGTCAGGGTCAGCGTGAAGCTGTCCTTCAATGGTTCGCGCAGGCGCGCCTTCTCTCCGTAGCGCTGATAGGCCGACTCGACGGTATCCGCCAGTTCGCCCAGGCGCCGCTCGATGGCATACGTTGCTAAGACCATGCGGACTTCTTCACCGGGCCGCGTCCTCGGCACCTGCGCAGCAGTACGCACGACATAGCCACCGCCTGCGAGCGGATCGAGCGTGACGTACTGGCGTCCCTGCCGCACCTGCATGACGAGTTCGTCGCTCGGAGCCGCCGGCACGATTTCACCGATGCGGTCGGAGCTCGCCGCGACGATGCGGTTGTTGCTGCCGAGCAGAGTGACGTCCAGCGCCTCGTTCGAGCGGCGCAACTCATCGAGCACGCCGACTGGATCGGAGGCGTGATGGGACAGCTCATCGGCGATGCGCCGCGTCCGTTCGAGATCCTCGCGCATTCGCAGATCGAGTGCGGCGCGCGAGAGCGTCAATGCATCTTCCAGACCCGCGCGGATCTCGACGTGGAACCAACTGTCGATGCCGCGGTTCAGGAACACGATCGAGAAATAGAACACGAGCAGCAGCGGAATCATCGCGAGCGTGGCGAACATCCACACCATGCGCGCTTCCAGCCTCGAGCCGACGACCCGCTTGCGCCAGTCGCGCATGAGCTGCGTGAGCCGACCGCCGATCAGGATCAGCAGAACGAGCAGGCCCGCGACGTTCACGCCGACAATGAAGGGATGCAGATCGCTGAAGTTCGCCGATTGCTGAACCGTCTGCGCCATCATGAGGAGCGCAGCCACCCAAAGTCCCGAGCCGATGAGAACCAGCGTCGAGACGATGATGCGTTTCAGATCTGCGGGGACCATGTGTACCACTCGCTGGTCTGGCGCCAATCGTTGGCCCAGAACACGATGAACCGCAACGCATCCGGCATCGTGCGCACATCCAGGTGCGCGCGCAGACTGATTTCGTGACGCGAGCCCGGTATGACCAGTGGCTCGTCGAGGATCGGCAGGTTGCTGATCACGCGCAGCGAATCGAGCGCGGCATCGAGCGTCGGATAGGAATTCTGCTGGCCGCTGTTGAGATTGCGAACCAGGTAGCGCTCGCTCAGCGCGTGGAAGCTCAGCTCGTACTGCTGGCCGAGGGTCGCGATGTTCTCGTCGAGCCAGTACTTGCGCGAACGGTGCAGGACGATCTCGAGATCGAGCGTGAGCGGCGATCCTTCGCGAATGGCCGCCCGGGCGCCTTCCGGCAGATCGAAGACGAGCGTCGCATTGAGCTGGTAGACGCCCTCGGACGGCTCAATGTAGGCAGAGCGGATCTCGAAACGCTGTGCCTGGGCCCAGGCGCCGAACGAAAGCAGCAAGAGCACGGCCATGACCCACATCGCCGCGCGGCCCGGCAGCCCATGTGAGGCATCGTCTGTGTGCGACCCCGAATCGCAGGAGAACTGTGGGCGGCTCGCTCCCAACTGACCGTCATCCTTCTAGCTTTTCCAGGCAAGCATAATAGAAGCCATCCATCCCGGCTGTCCCCGTGGCAATTGCGTGGCCGGGCGCCGATGCATCGTTCTGCGACAATCCGATCTCCTTCATTCTGTCCGGCGTGACGTCGCGCGCCGACTGCATCGCGGTCAGAAACTCTGCGACCACAGCCGTGGTTTCCATGCGGAAGACGGAACAGCTGGCATAGAGCAGCCGGCCGCCTGGCTTGAGCAAAGCCCAGGCCTGGTGCAGCAGTTCCCGCTGACGCTGGGCGAGCGCGGGGATGTCCTCGGGTCGCCGCAGCAGCTTGATGTCCGGATGTCGCCGGATGACGCCAGTCGCCGAGCACGGTACGTCCAGCAGAATCCTGTCGAACGTGCGCCCGTCCCACCAATGCTCCGGCGTCGATGCATCGCCTTCGACGACTGTCGCCGACAGGCCGAGGCGCTGCAGATTCTCGTGCACGCGGACCAGCCGATCTTTGGACACATCGACCGCGATGAGTTCCGCGATCCGCGGCTGAAGTTCGAGCAAATGGCAAGTCTTGCCACCCGGTGCGGCGCACGCGTCCAGTACGCGATGCCCCTCCGCCGGCGCCAGCAAATGAGCCGCCAGCTGCGCGGCCGCATCCTGAACGGAAACCAGGCCCGAATCGAAACCGGGCAGTTCGTGCACATCGACGGCTCGCGACAGCAGCAACGTGTGTTCGTTGAACCGGCTGTCGATCACTTCGAGTCCCGCGGCCTGCAGCTTCTCCCGATACTCAGTGCCGCTGCAGCGACGCCGATTCACCCGCAACCAGAACGGCGGGCGCTGATTGTTGGCGTCGAGCATCGAGGCGGCACGTTGCGGCCAGTCGGCATTCAGCGCCGCAGTCATCCACTGCGGATGCGCGGCGCGAATCGCCGGATCGCGATCGATGGCACTCGCCAGCTTCGCGCCATCGCGCTGGCATCGACGCAGCACCGCGTTGATCAAACCGGAGGCTCGCGGCTGCCTCAGGACGCGCGCCGCGTTCACCGTTTCATCGACCGCTGCATGCGACGGCACGTCCGAATACAGCAACTGGCACAAGCCGACGATCGCGAGTGCACGCACCTCCGGTTCCAGCACCTGCCCCGGCCGCGTCAACAAGCGACTCAGCAAAGCATCGAGGCGGATATACCAGCGAACGCTGTCGTAACACAGCGAACGCAGCAAGCCCCGTTCCTGCGGCGAATCGCCGCGCGCATCGGCAAGCAAAGCATCGAGGGAACGGCCGTTCGTGACGACCTGGGCAACGATGCGCGCCGCTTGTGCCCGAATCTGCGCCGAGCGACTCACGCGAGCGAAGCTCCATCGAGACGCTGCGCATTCAGGAACTCCGCGGCGGTGACAGCCTTGCGTCCTGCGAGTTGCACGCGAGTCAGATTGAGTACGCCGGAGCCTGTCGCCACGCGAATGCCGTTGGCATCGCCACCCAGGAGCGTCCCCGGTGCGGCCGAACTGTCGGCATCGCAGAGATTTGCTTGCCACACCCGCAGCTGCTGGCCATTCCATCGAGTCTCCGCAACGGGCCAGGGATTGAAGGCGCGCACCTGGCGTTCGAGCTCTGCTGCTGACCGGGTCCAGTCCAGCAACGCTTCTTCCTTGCGGATCTTCGCGGCGTACGTCGCGCCCTCCAGGGGCTGCGTCCGCGGGGCAATCGATCCGTCGAGGAGACCGTCGATCGTTTCGAGCAGCGCTTCGGCACCCATTTGCGCGAGCCGATCGTGAAGGCTCGATGCCGTGTCGTCATTCCCTATCGGCGTCGTGCGCTCCAGCAGCATCGGGCCGGTATCGAGGCCAGCGTCCATCTGCATGATCGTCACGCCCGTCTGCGAATCGCCCGAAAGCAGCGCGCGATGAATGGGCGCGGCACCACGCCAGCGTGGCAGCAGCGATGCGTGAATGTTCAGGCAGCCCATGCGGGGAATCGCCAGCACGGTCGCAGGAAGAATGAGCCCGTAGGCAACTACGACCATCAAGTCGGGCCGCATTTGCGCGAGGCGCTCGACCGCGGCCGGATCGCGCAGCGTCTGTGGCTGCTCGACTTGCAGCGAATGCTCGAGCGCGCATTGCTTGACCGCGCTCATGGCGAGTTGCTGGCCGCGGCCCGCCCGACGATCCGGCTGCGTATAGACCGCAACGACGCGATGACGCGACGCGACCAGCGCTTCGAGCGCCGGCACGGAAAACTCCGGCGTACCGGCGAAGACGATGGAGAGGGAAGCAGGCATTACGGGAGAACGGACGCCAACGAGTGGATTCGAAGAAGGACACCAGACCGCGGCGAGCGATTCATCGATCGCTCGGCGTCAGTCGCATACCGCTGGCGGCTCGTCAGATCGCCGGGACTTTCGCGCGGCCCGCGGGTTCCTGCCGGTGTTCCTTCTCGAGCTTCTTGCGGATGCGCGTGCGCTTCAGCTCGGAGAGGTAGTCCACGAAGAGCTTGCCGTCGAGATGATCCATCTCGTGCTGGATGCAGACCGCGAGCAGCCCTTCGGCGTCGAACTCGATCTGCTTGCCGTTGCGGTCGAGCGCGCGGACGCGAATCTTCTCGGCACGCGAGACCTTGTCGTAGATTCCGGGGACGGAGAGACAGCCCTCTTCGGTTTCCTCGACACCGGTGCGCGAAAGGATTTCGGGATTGATGAGTGCCAGCGGCTCCTTGCGCGACTCACTGATGTCGATCACCAGCAGTCGCTTGTGGACGTTCACTTGCGTCGCGGCCAGGCCGATACCGGGCGCCGCATACATGGTCTCGAACATGTCGTCGATCAGCTTGCGCAGGGCGGCGTCGACTTCCTTCACCGGCTGGGCCTTGGTCCTCAGGCGCGGATCCGGGAATTCAAGAATGGGAAGTAATGCCATGTCTGTTCACCTGCGTTCGCTCATGCTGCCACCGGAGGATTGCGTCCGGGGACTCGATTTCAACCGGAATGAGAACCACGTCTCGGGCCGGAATCCCATTTGTGCATTCGTTGCAATGATGCTGCTAAAGTTCGGGCAACGTTGAACTTAATATCGGTCCGGGCGCCGCCCAATCTTTCGCGGGATCAGGCACTCCGGACCGGGATTGAGGACTGACTAGAACTCAGGTGCCTTGCGGCGGTCCCTGACGCGCCGCAGCAGCCCCCGACCGGTCTGGCGTCCGAGCCGTCCTGCCGAAGGAATTATAAGGCCCGGGTAGCAGGATTCGGCACGGGGTATCGATGGTCCCAAGGCAATGGAGCGTGTTCGGCGCATGAAGACTGCGACTTCGCAAATCCGTCCGGCAATGGTGCTCGGCGTAATGGCGTGTCTGACCTTCGCGGCAGGCACGGTCCCGCTGACCTCCTCCGCCCAGGACAACCGGACGATCGCTACCGGCAGCAACATCCCCCTGAGCGCCGACGCGCCCAACGAGTACGTCGTGAAGCCAGGCGACACACTCTGGGATATCTCGAAGATCTACCTCCGTGACCCCTGGTACTGGCCGGAAATCTGGTACCTGAACCCGCAGGTCGCGAACCCGCACCTTATTTATCCGGGCGACATCCTGAAACTCATTTATATCGACGGCCAGCCGCGCCTCACTGTCGCCGAGCGCGGCGGGGATGGCAGCCAGCGCCTGCAGCCGCAAGTCCGTCGCGAACCGCTGAGCCGGGCGATCACGGCTGTTCCCTACGACATCATCGCCGGTTTTGCCGCGCGTCCGGTCCTGCTCGACAAGGACCAGGTCGAGAAGGCGCCTTACGTGGTCGCCCTGCGCGGCGACCATATGATCGGCGCGACGGGCAACGAGATCTACGCGAAGGGCATCGGCGACGCAGCGGCCGAAGCGCGCTACAGCATCATCCACGTCGACGGCAAGTTGCGTGACCCCGAAAACAACGACCTGCTCGGCTACACCGGTATCTATGTGGGCGCGGGTCCTGTCGCTGCCACCGGCGATCCGGCCAAGCTGATCCTGACGGAAACGTCCCGCGAAGCGCTTCAGGGCGACAAGCTCTTCCCTGAAGCCACCGATGTGAAGGACGACTTCGTGCCGCACGCACCGACCAGCGAGGTGCAGGCGACGGTCATCGCCGTCCGCGAAGCGACGGTGATGGGCCAGTACCAGCTCGTCGCATTGAATCGCGGCTCGAGCGCAGGCCTCGAAGCCGGGCACATCCTTGCGGTCCTCGAGCGCGGCCAGGTTGTCCGCGACAAGTACAAGAAGGGCGGGCTCGGCGCCGCCGGCAACGCCGTGCTGAAAGGCGGTTCGAAAGTCCAGCTGCCCGACGAGCGCATTGGCCTGATCATGGTCTTCAGCACGACTCCGCGCATGAGCTATGCACTGGTGCTGGAGTCGCAGAAGGAAATCCGCCAGGGCGATTCGGCTCGCAATCCCTGAAGTCCTCCACTGACTACCGAAGCGTCAGCGATCCAGCTGACGCTGCATTTCTCAGCGCCACTCCTCTTTACTGCTTCGCCGCGCACTTTCGTGCGGGGCTACAGTGCCGTGCATGGACGACCTCACGGCATGGATCACGCTGGCGCATGCCCCTGGGCTCTGTTCGCGCACTGCAAGCCCGCTGCTTCAACGATTCGGCTCCGCCCAGGCACTGCTGAAAGCTTCTCCGGCCTCGCGGCTCGACGCCGGATGCGACAAGCGGCTGGCTCAGTGGCTCGAATCGCCTCCTCGAGCGGCCATCGCAGCTGAACTGCGCTGGCTCGAGCAGCCGAACTGTCACTTCGTTCACTGGGACGACCCGCGCTACCCGCCTCTGCTCAAGGAACTCGCGGATGCGCCGCTGGGGCTTCACGTGCGTGGCGACCCCTCGCTGCTCGCAATGCCGCATCTGGCCATGGTCGGGGCGCGCAATCCGACCCACGCAGGCCGAGAGAACGCCTACGCGTTCGCCGCACATCTCGCACGCTGCGGTCTGACCATCACGAGCGGCCTGGCGCTGGGCATCGATGCCGCAAGCCATCAAGGCGCGCTCAGCAGCGGCACGACTGTCGCCGTATGCGGCACGGGCGTCGACGTGGACTATCCACGCGAGAACGCAGCACTCGCAGCACAGATCGCCGAGCGCGGCGCGTTGATCAGCGAACTGCCGCTCGGAACGCCGCCACTCAAGGGACATTTTCCTCGTCGCAACCGGATCATCAGCGGACTGTCCCTCGGAACGCTGGTCGTGGAAGCGGCGATCCGCAGCGGCTCACTCATCACGGCGCGGCTCGCCAGCGACCAGGGCCGGGAGGTCTTCGCGATTCCGGGATCGATCCACAGCCCGCTGTCCCACGGGTGCCATCGGCTGATCCGTCAGGGTGCAAAGCTGGTCGAAACGACCGACGACATCTTCGAGGAACTGCGCTCGCTCGCCCGTGTCCTCGATCCGTCTGTATTTCTGCCGCGGAACGCGACGCCGCGGAGAAACCCTGAAATATCAGGCGCTTCTTGGCCTCCATTGGACAAAGAGTATGAAATCCTGTTAGATGCCCTCGGCTTCGAGCCGACCGGCGTGGACCTTCTGGTCGTGCGTACCGGGCTCGGGGCCGACGAGGTGGCTTCGATGTTGCTGATCCTCGAGTTGGAGGGGCACATCCATTCCCACCCCGGCGGCCTCTACGTCCGCGCATATCCAAGGCAGTGAAATGAAGGAAAGCGTTCTCGATATTCTCATTTATCTTTTCGAGAATTATTTCGACGCCGATATCGAGTCTGCTCCCGAACCCGACCGCGACACTCTCAAGGACGAACTGGAACGAGCTGGATTCTCCGAACGCGAAGTCGATCGGGCGCTGGAATGGCTCGAACAGCTGTCAGCGGATCCGCAGCGCGTGGTATCGGTGCCGACGGCGCGCGCGATCCGGGTCTTCGATCCACGCGAACAGGCCCGACTCGATACCGATTGCCGCGGGTACATCCTGTACCTCGAGAACATCGGGATCCTGAATGCCTCGCAGCGCGAGCTGGTCATCGACCGCCTGCTCGCGCTGGATGCACGTCAGATCGATATCGAGCAGGTGAAATGGGTGGTATTGATGGTGCTGTTCAGCCAGCCGGGGCAGGAAAGTGCCTACTTGCGCATGGAAGACCTGGTGTT